>ERZ941605.22-NODE-22-length-67387-cov-8.567353_pt1 | contig 67387 bp, 74 predicted proteins | sample MGYA00520904_ERZ941605 | MGnify/ENA primary metagenome ERZ941605 (study PRJEB32759, sample SAMN07749870) | skin metagenome | biome: transportation; feature: city; material: polyester macromolecule | host: Homo sapiens | place: Hong Kong:TW line | collected 2017-07-11... | reverse complement strand
CACCTGTGGCTTGCGCATCACCTCGTCAGCAAGGCGGAGAAGACCGGACGCTTACGAGACTAGGGCATCGACGGCGCCGACCTCCGATCGCCACAGGTCAACGTGGCGGGTTGGCTGGAGCAGGCCGAGCAGGCCGTCCCCGATCATGAACACCGCGGCCATTTCGCCTGCGCGTTTCATTCCCAGGGTGACGCTGTCATCACCGGCGTTGACGGACGTGTGACCGTTCATTTGCGTGACCTCTGCTGATTGCTCCAGTTGCGGAATGCTTCGATCGCCGGATTGCGCCGCAGCACGCGTGCTTCGGGGTCGATGACGAGGTGCGCGCCGGGCGGAGTGTCAATGATCGCAGCGCCGTTGGTCATCGCCAGCCGCCGAGTCCGGCCGTTGAGGCTCACCTCGATTGGCATTGGGAAAGTGAGCCCGCCCGGAACCTTCCAACGCAATTCGGTCCGGTTGCCGGGAAGCGGCGTGGCCACGAGCTCGGGCAGTGTGGCCTGACGCAGATAAGCGTTAAAAAACCAGTCGTAGTTCTTGTCCGTCACCTGATTGACGATGCGCTGATACTCGGCAGTCGAGCCGAAGCGGGGACGGAAATTGCCGGGCTTGGGATCGTCGCGGCCGTAGACTTCAAGCCGCATCGCCTTGAAGAAGGCGGCGTCGCCGATCAGCCAGCGCAAGCTGTGGAGCATCCACGACGCCTTGTAGTAGATGTCGGTGCCGGGTCCGCCGAGCTTGGGTTCGTAGACTTCCTCCTCGGTCAGCACCTTGTCACGCACTACGGGGAAATCGTTGGCGATCTGGTTGCGCTGTGCATCGAGCATGACGTGGTAGCGCGCCTCACCCTCGCGCCAGCGGCCGTAGAGCGGCTGCATGTAGCTGCCGAAGCCTTCGTGCAGCCAGTAATCGTCCCAATTGCCGGCGGTGAGTTGGTTGCCGAACCATTCGTGGCTGAGTTCGTGGTGGAACAGCCAGTCAAACCCCTCGGGTGCCTTGGCGTAATTGTTGCCGTAGGCGTTGATCGTCTGGTGCTCCATACCCTTGTGCGGGGTTTCGACCACGCCGAGCTTCTCGTCACCGAAGGGGTAAGGACCTACCGTCGCCTCGAAGAAGTCGAGCGTCGGGGCGAATTCCGCGAACAATGCCTCGGCCTTCGCCTTTTCGCCGGGCAGATACCAATAACTCATCGGAATCGTGTTGCCGTAGCGGCTCTTGTAGGTGCCGCTGATCTCTTCGTACGGGCCGACGTTGAGCGCGATGGCGTAGGTATTGGGCTGGCGTGCGCGCCAGTTCCAGCGAGTGCGGTCGTCGGGCAATCGGTCGATGCCGAGCAGGCGTCCGTTGGAGGGGGCCTTGAGCCCTGCCGGCACCGTGATGTGGAGGTCGACCGAGGCAGGCTCGCCGGTCGGGAAGTCGAGGCATGGCCAGAACAGGTCGCAGCCGTAGCCTTCCGCGGTGGTGGCGAACCAGGTGCGGCCATCGGGCGTCTTCGACCAGACCATGCCGTCATCCCAAGGGGCGTTGACGGCGACGTGCGGGGTTCCGCCGTAGCTGATGCGCACCGTCACCTGCCTGCCCGCGGCAAGTGGGTTGGGGAGGGTGACCGTCAGTCGACCATCGGGGTTGGTCCAGGCCGCACGGGCGAGCGGTCGACCGTCGATGCTGATCGCGGAGACAGGGAGGTTGTGGTCGAGGTCGATGAGCAGCCGGGCAAGGGGTGCGCGGGCGGTGAAGGTAAGCGTGGCCACGCCGTTCAGCGCCTGACGTTCGGGCAGCACCTCGAACGACAGATCGGCGTGATCGAAGCGAAGCGCGGTTTGTTCGCGCAACAGCGGCCCGCCGGAACGCTGCGTCTGATCGGTGAGCGGCGGGCTACCTTTCGGAGGCGGGGCGAGTGCCAGCAGCGGCAGCGAGAGCAGGGTGGCGACCAAACGCGGCATGAATCCTCGGCTAATTGGACGATTGCAGAAACGACAAGTGGAGGAAGTTGAGATTGGTGGAGGTTTTCCGCGTCTGTCTCAACTTCGGTGGGTTAGCAGGCGAGAGTACGGCTAAGACGTTGAGGCTGTGCGGAGTCGTTTAATCGTGCCACGCTGTCCGAGCGAAGTTGAGACTGAACCGGACCTTTCTTCTAGTGATCGCGTGCTTGGGTGAGGTGATGTTGGAACGTGGCGCCCCGCATCCTCTAACCTTCCGTTCGGGAGGTGGGTCGTGGTGATCCGGCGGACGTTCGTGACGCCGACACGTGGCAGCTTGAGGTCGGATGGACCCCAAAACGAGCTCGGGGCGACGGTAAGGGGCGCGTGCATATCGTCAGCATGACATGCGTGCAGCCGGTAGGACAGCGTGCGGCGGAACGCGGTCGCAACGATTGATGGAAATCGTGCGCGCACCATATAGGATCACGAACGTCGCCGCTGTTCGGCGACCTCCGGAGTATCCATGACGTCCACTCTTCCCGTCCTGCCGCTTCGCGACATCGTCGTCTTCCCGCACATGATCGTTCCGCTGTTCGTCGGACGCGACAAGTCGGTGGCGGCGCTGGAAGCGGCGATGGCTGCCGACAAGGAGATCTTCCTCGTCGCGCAGCTCGACCCTGCCAACGACGATCCCGCGCGCGACGACCTTTATTCAATGGGCGTGACCGCGACCGTGTTGCAATTGCTCAAGCTGCCCGACGGCACCGTGCGCGTGCTGGTCGAGGGCAAGCAGCGCGCAACGCTGGAGGCGTTGAACGAGCGTGACGGCTATTTCGAGGCCGAGATCGCTGCGGTCGCGGACAAGCCCGTCGAGGGGCCCGATGTCGAGGCGCTGATGCGCTCGGTCGTGAAGCAATTCGAGGCTTATGCGAAGCTGCACCGCAAGCTGCCGGCGGAGACGGCGGCGCAAATGGGCGAATTGACCGAGGCGGGACTGTTGTCGGACTCGATCGCGGGCAACGTGCAGATCAAGGTCGCGGAGAAGCAGTCGCTGCTGCTCGAGACCGATCCTGTCAAGCGGCTGGAGATGGCGTTCGCGTTGATGGAAGGCGAGCTCGGCGTCCTGCAGGTCGAGAAGAAGATCAAGAGCCGCGTCAAGCGCCAGATGGAGAAGACGCAGCGCGAATATTACCTCAACGAGCAGTTGAAGGCGATCCAGCGCGAGCTGGGCAACAGCGACGACGAGGGTAACGGCGACGAGATCGCAGAGCTGACGCAGAAGATTGCAGGGCTCAAGCTCAGCAAGGAAGCGCGCGCCAAGGCGACGAGCGAGCTGAAGAAGCTGAAGACGATGGCGCCGATGAGCGCCGAGGCGACCGTCGTGCGCAACTATCTCGACGTGCTGCTGGGCCTGCCGTGGGGCAAGCGCAGCAAGATCAAGCGTGACCTGGTGGCGGCAGAGGCGGTGCTCAACGAGGACCATTACGCCCTCGACAAGGTCAAGGACCGCATTCTCGAATATCTCGCGGTTCAGGCCCGGACCAACAAGCTGAAGGGGCCGATCCTGTGCCTCGTCGGTCCGCCGGGCGTGGGCAAGACAAGTCTGGGCAAGTCGATCGCCAAGGCGACCGGGCGCGAGTTCATCCGCCAGTCGCTGGGCGGTGTGCGCGATGAGGCTGAGATCCGCGGGCACCGGCGCACCTATATCGGCTCGCTGCCGGGCAAGATCGTCACCAACCTGAAAAAGGCAGGGGCGGCGAACCCGCTGTTCCTGCTCGACGAGATCGACAAGCTGGGTCAGGATTTCCGTGGGGATCCGGCGTCGGCGCTGCTTGAGGTGCTCGATCCGGAGCAGAACGCGAAGTTCAACGATCATTACCTCGAGATCGACATCGATCTGTCCGACGTGATGTTCGTGTGCACCGCGAACTCGCTCAACCTTCCGCAGCCGTTGCTCGACCGCATGGAGATCATCCGGCTGGAGGGTTACACCGAGGACGAAAAGGTCGAGATCGCCGAGCGGCATCTGGTCGCCAAGCAGATCGAGGCGCACGGGCTGAAGGAGGGCGAGTTCACGCTCACCACCGAGGGGCTGCGTGCGCTGATCCAGCGCTATACCCGCGAGGCGGGTGTACGTACGCTGGAGCGTGAGATCGCCAAGCTGGCCCGCAAAGCGCTGCGACAGATCCTGGAAGGCAAGGCGACAAGCGTGACGATCACGCCCGAGAACCTGTCCGACTATGCGGGCGTGCAGAAATATCGCCATGGTCTGTCAGAGCAGGAGGATCAGATCGGCGCGGTGACGGGCCTCGCCTGGACCGAGGTCGGTGGCGAGCTGCTCTCGATCGAGAGCGTGACCGTACCGGGCAAGGGTCAGGCGAAGGTGACGGGTAAGCTGGGCGACGTGATGAAGGAGTCGGTGCAAGCCGCTTACAGCTTCGTCCAGGCGCGCGCGCCGTCTTTCGGGATCAAGCCGAGCCTGTTCCACCGCAAGGACATCCATATCCACTTGCCCGAGGGTGCGGTGCCGAAGGATGGTCCGTCGGCGGGCATCGGCATGGTGACCGCGATCGTCTCGACGCTGACCGGCGTGCCGGTGCGGCGTGATGTCGCGATGACGGGCGAGGTGACGCTGCGCGGGCGCGTGCTGCCGATCGGCGGGTTGAAGGAGAAGCTGCTCGCCGCGCTGCGGGGCGGGATCACGACCGTGCTGATCCCGCAGGAGAATGAGAAAGACCTGGCCGAGATCCCGGCGAACGTGAAAGCGGGGTTGAAAATCGTGCCGGTCGCCCACGTCGACGAAGTGCTGCGACTCGCGCTGACGCAACCGCTGGAGGCGATCGACTGGACCGAGGCGGACGAGCTCGCCGCGCTGCCGCCCGCGCCGATCACGCCGGTGGGCGCCGAGGTTCATCACTGAGGCGCGTGTTCGTGACGGTTGCGTGACGAACACGTCCGCTTCCGCCCGACCGTGCTAGCACCACAACAGACCGCCGCGCATCGACACGCATGCGCGGCGGTTTCGTTTGACTCGGTTAATGGGTGTCGCCTTACTGGGCGGATGCGGGTTTGCCGGCGGCGAATCCGCGCGCCATTTTTGTTGCCTATCGAAGCGTAAAACGGGGGTTCTCGGGGATGAACAAGCAGGAATTGATCGCGCAGGTCGCGACAACGGCGGGGCTGGGCAAGGCCGAGTCGGTCCGCGCGGTCGAGGCGGTGTTCGACACGATTTCGACCTGCCTGAAAAAGGGTGAAGAAGTTCGTTTGGTCGGTTTTGGGACCTTTGCGGTCAGCAAGCGTAAGGCGTCGACCGGGCGCAACCCACGCACCGGCGAGCCGATGACGATCGAGGCGAGCACACAGCCCAAGTTCAAGGCAGGCAAGGTGTTGAAGGACTCGCTCAACGTCTCGAAGTAAGAGCGCGGCAGATATCCGCCGTTTTGCGCTGGACAAGCGGGCGGTGCTTGCCTAAAGGCGCCGCTCCGACACGTTCGGGCGCGTAGCTCAGCGGTAGAGCACACCCTTCACACGGGTGGGGTCACAGGTTCAATCCCTGTCGCGCCCACCACATAGGCCCGCGGCCAGCATTGGCGGCGGGCCTTGTCGTATGTGGCGTCCGTTATCGGGGATCGCTCCTCTCGGTTGGCCGTTGGCGCTGCCAGACCATCGGAGCACGTGCCATGACCGACCAGATCGCCGACCAGCATCAGCCGCTCGTTCCCAATCGGACGGTGTGGCTCGACGATTTCGGCGACCTAGACGTGATCGCGCTATCCGAGCGGCCGGTGCCGCAGGCGGTCGATGACGAAGTACTGGTCCGCATCGCCGCGGCGAGCGTGAACCCGGTCGACTGGAAGACAGCGGCGGGCGAATATCCGCCCAAGGGCGCGGATCAATTGCCGTTTGCGCTAGGGCGCGACCTTTCGGGCCGGATCGAGGCGCTGGGAACGCGCGCGCACAACATGCTGAGCGTCGGCGACCGCGTGATGGCGTTCATCGACCAGGACCGTGGGGCGCAGGCCGATTACGTGGTCGTGAAGGCGGTCGAGCTGGTCGCAACGCCAGATGCAATCGACGACGCGACCGCCGCGGCGCTGCCGCTGGCCGCGATGACGGCGTGGCAGGGCTTGTTCGACCACGGCCGGCTGGAGGCGGGGCAGCGCGTGCTGATCCACGGCGCGGCGGGCGGTGTCGGCCATCTGGCGGTCCAGTTCGCGGTGTGGAAGGGAGCGACGGTGTTCGCGACCGCGGGAGAGCGCGATCTTGACTACATCCGTTCGCTGGGGGGCGAACGCGCGATCGATTACAAGAACGAGCGCTTCGAGGATCACGCCACCGATCTCGACCTCGTCTACGACACGCAGGGCGGCGACACACAGGCGCGATCCTTTGCCGTGTTGAAAAAGGGCGGCACGATGGTGTCGACGCTGGAGCCCGATGAGGAAAAGGGGCGCGAACTCGGCATCCGCACCGTGCCGCGCTGGCACGCGCAGCCGAATGCGGCGCAATTGGGCGAGGTGGTCGATCTGGTCGCGGCGGGTACGGTCAAGGTTGCGGTCGATCGGACGTTCGCTTTCGACAGAGTCCGGGATGCTTATGCCTACACCCGCGACGAGCATCCGCGCGGAAAAGTCGTGCTCACCATGCAGGACGAATGAGTAACCAACACTGACCTAGGTCGCGCTTTCCGCGATTGTCACGGAACCGAAACGCAAACGTCACTCCGCTGTCTTTGAACATCCATGTGCCTGTCATCCACGACGCCTAGCGCGGCGTGGAGGCCGGCACGGGGGATCGAGTCGGCCGGGCGCAAGACGACGCGCCCGTCATCCACGGTTCGGGGAGTGTTCAATGCAGAACTTCAAGCGCGCTTCGCTCATGCTCATGCTCGGTTGCGCGACCGCGGCGCTGAGCGCCTGCGGCGCCGACGACATCGCCTCGCCGGGCGAGGGCGTGATCGTGCTGCCGTCGCCGACGCCCGCAGCGTCGCCCACCCCCACGCCGACGCCGGGTTCGAGCGGCGGTCTGGTGACCGCGGCGGCGAGCTGCCCGACGATCGCGGGCCCCAACGCGCTCTCCGATCGCGGCACGATTACCGGCCCGACCGGCACGTACCGCAATTGCGCGCTACCGGCGCGTTTCACCGCCTCGACTCAGCTCGCGAAGACGACGGGTGTGATCTACTCGATGGACGGCCGCGTCGACGTCGGCACCGACCAGGGCCCGACCTCGACCGGTTACCAGGTCACGCTGGGCATCGATCCGGGCGTCGTCATCTTCGCCTCGACCGGCACCGCGTTCCTGGCGGTCAACCGCGGCAACCAGATCAACGCGGTCGGCACCCCGACGCAGCCGATCATCTTCACCAGCCGCGCGAACGTCGTCGGCACCAACGATTCGACGTCGCAGGGCCAGTGGGGCGGCGTGGTGCTGCTCGGTCGCGCGCCGATCACCGACTGTTCGGAGCCGACCGCGACGCCGGGTAGCGCGAACTGCTCGCGTGACACCGAGGGGACCTCGGGCGCGCTCTACGGCGGTGCGCAGCCGACCGACAGCTCGGGCCGGATGAGCTACACGCAGATCCGTTACTCGGGCTACGCGCTGGCGCCCGATCGCGAGCTGCAGTCGCTGACCCCATCGGGCGTCGGTTCGGGCACGCAGATCGACCACTTCCAGTCGGTCAACTCGTCGGACGACGGTATCGAAGTGTTCGGCGGCCGGCCCAACATGAACTACCTCGTCATCTCGGGCGCGGACGACGACTCGCTCGACACCGATGTCGGTTACAAGGGTTTCATCCAGTATGTGATCGCGATCCAGCGTCCGGGCGGCAGCTCGGGTGACGCGATGATCGAGCACGACTCGAACGGCAACGAGGACGCGGTGCCGCGTTCGAACGTCCGCCTCGCCAACTTCACCTTCATTCACCATTCAAAGATCGGTGCGGACGCCTCGGTCATGCTGTTCCGCGGCGGCGCCGACTATTCGTTGTTCAACGGCGTGGTGGTGACCGACTCGGGTCTGCCGTGCGTGCGCATCAACAGCGCGACGACGATCGCGGCGGCGAACAGCGCCACCGACAAGGCGGGGCCGCCCGCCTTCACCTCGGTGCTGCTGTCGGGTTGCAACCCAGCGTTCAGCGGCACGGGCGGCGTGTCGAATGACCAGGTTGCGGCAATCTTCAACGGCGGGCGCAACAACAACGCCGCCTTCACCGCGACGCTGACCAACACCTACATCAACGGTGCGAACGAGACGGCGGCGACCGCGGTCGATCCGTCGAGCACGAGCGTCGTCAACTCGGGTGGCTTCTTCCAGTCGGCCCCGTATGTCGGTGCGGTGCGCAACGCGAGCGACACCTGGTACCGCAATTGGACCTGCAACCTCGACTATGCCGACTTCGGCAGCTCGAACGGTTCGTGCCTGTCGCTGCCGACCACCTAAGACCCGCGGGTCACGTGAGGGGGCGGCAGCAATGCCGTCCCCTGATTCGCATCTTGAGGATTTGGGGGAATAATGATGTCCAAGCGGCTGCCGCTCGCGAGCGCCCTGTTGTTGACCACGTGCCTGTTCGCCAGCCCGGCCTTCGCGCAGGCATCGGGCTCGAACACGCCGACCACCGGCGCGCCGGGCGCCACGCCGTCGAGCCCGTCGGGTAACCCGACGCAGGACGAGGCGGAAACGAGTGCTGCGCCGCAGGTGTCGATCCCTGGTGGCGGCGACGACATCGTCGTCGTCGGTCGCGCGCGCGCCAATGTGGTGCAGAACGCGCCGCAGGTGATCTCGGTCCTGTCGACCGAAGATATTGCACGCACCGGCGAGGGCGACATCGCGGGCGCGCTGCAGCGTGTGACCGGTCTGTCGGTGGTCGGCAGCGGGTTCGTCTATGTTCGCGGCCTGGGCGATCGCTACAGCCTGGCGCTGCTCAACGGTTCGCCCTTACCGAGCCCCGAGCCGCTGCGCCGCGTCGTCCCGCTCGACATCTTTCCGACGGACGTGATCGCGTCGAGCCTGGTGCAAAAGAGCTATTCGGCGAACTTCCCGGGTGAATTCGGCGGCGGTGTCATTAATCTGACGACCAAGACGACCCCGAACGAGCCGTTCCTGACCGTGTCGGGTTCGGTCAGCGGCGACAGCTACACCACCGGACGGCTGGGTTACGTTTATTACGGCAGCCCGACCGACTGGACCGGGTTCGACAATGGCACGCGCGACGTGCCCGGCCCGCTCAAGGCGGCGCTGAACAGCGGGTCGCCGATCGGCGAAAACGCGACCTTCACGCGCGCCCAGTTGGGCGAGATCGCGACCAGCCTGGTCAATTCGCGCACCTCCGTGCTGCAAACGCAATATCAGATGCCGATCAATTTCGCCGGCAACCTGACCGGCGGCACCAGCTTCGACATGGGCGGGCTGCGGCTGGGCGTGCTCGCCTCCGCCGGGATCGGCAACACGTGGCGCACGCGTCAGACGTTGCAGCAGTTCGCGAACGGCGTCGGCGACGCAGGCGTGCTGCAGAACAGCTTCAACCGCGTGATCACCGACAATCGCGTGGTGGTGAACGGCCTGCTGGGGATCAACGCCGAGTTCGGCGACAATGTGATCCGCTGGACCAATCTGTATGTGCGCGACACGATCAAGCAGGCGCGGCTGGGCGTCGGTTTCGACCTCGACCGCGCGGGCCAGGACCTGCTGCTGCAGAACACCGCCTGGTACGAGCGTCAGTTGATCGACACGCAGTTGACCGGCGAGTTCAAGCCGACCGACGACCTGAAGGTCGAACTGCGCGGCAGCTATGCCAATTCGCAGCGCGAAGCGCCGTACGAGCGTGAGTTCCTGTACGTGCGCACCAACCTGCCGCTCGATCCGATCGGCAACAAGTACAGCAACAACTTGGGCACTGGCGGCAAGGGCGGCGCGAACGTCGCGTTCAGCGACCTGAACGAGGATCTGTGGTCGGGCGGCGCCGATCTCGTCTATTCGCTGACCGGCGGGATCAAGCTGGGCGTCGGGTACGCGTACAGCGACACCAAGCGTACCTCGACGCGGCGCGCGATCAGCTTTCTCGCCAACTCGCTGCCGATCTCGGTTCAGCAGTTGCGCCCGGACTATTTGCTCGCCGACCAGACGATCCAGGCGTACGGCATCTACCTGCAGGAAACGACCGCGCAGGACGGCACTGCGGCGTTCGACGCGGCGCTGCGCACCCACGCGGGCTACGGTCAGGTGATCGCGCAGCTCACCCCGGCGCTGAACTTGACCGCGGGTGTCCGCTACGAAACCGCGAAGCAGACGGTCGACGCAGTCGACATCTTCAACACCGGGCTGCCGGGGTTGGCGGGTGCGCTCAACACGCGGCTCAACAAGGATTACTGGCTGCCGTCGCTGACCGTCACCTACGAGCTGCAACCTGGCATGCAGCTGCGTGCGAGCGGATCGAAGACGATCGCGCGGCCGCAGTTCCGCGAGTTGATCAGCCAAGTCTATATCGACACCGATACCAATCGCCTGTTCCGCGGCAACAACTCACTGGTCGACAGCCAGTTGTACAATGCCGAAGCGCGGTACGAATGGTTCTTCGGGCGCGATCAGCGCTTCACGCTTGCGGGCTTCTATAAGAAGATCGACAAGCCGATCGAGACCTATTCGGCGATCGTCGGACAGGTGCAGACCAGCTTCGCGACCGCGCCCGAGGCGCAGCTGTACGGTGCCGAGGTCGAGCTACAGAAATATCTCCCGCTCGAAGGGCTGGGAGGCGAGTTCTGGGCCTCGCGCCGGTTCCTGACGATCGCCAATTACACCTACACGCATTCCAAGCTGAAGGTGAAGGACGGCGATCAGACGGTCATCAACGGCGTGTCGCGTGACGCGAACCTGTTCTTCCGCGATGGTGCGCCGCTGACCGGGCAGTCGGATCATCTGGTCAACCTGCAACTCGGGCTGGAGGATACCGACCGTCTGTCGCAGCAGACGTTCCTGATCAACTATGCCTCGAAGCGGGTGACGACGCGCGGCCCGAACGCGCAGCCCGACGTGTATGAATATCCGGGCTTCCGCCTCGATTTCGTCGCGCGCGAGGGGGTGACGATCGCCGGGGTCGAGACCGAGGTGAAGTTCGAGGCGCGCAACATCACCGCGACGCCGTACAAGGAATACCAGCAGTTCGACGGCCAGCGGATCTACTACAACCGCTACGACGTGGGCGCGTCGGTGTCGCTTGGTCTGGGCGTGAAGTTCTAAACGCTGGGTGTTGATCAGAAGCAGGCGGGCGCTGTCGTGCCCGCCTGCTTTGCTGTTTGAGCCGTGGGAGGAGCGAGGCGCGGATGCGTCACCAGCCCCAGGGTCGTTCGCGGTACCATTTGGTGATGACATATTTGGTGCCGGCGCGCACTTTCATGCCGTGGTGGATCGTCGCGGGGTTGAGCGAGCCGTCGGGACGGTGATTGTTCCAGCAGACGAGCTTGCCCGTCTCTGGCTGGATCGTCTTGTCGACCGCCTTGAACCGCGTCGCGCCGCCCGCCTCGGGTTCGTTCAGATAGACCATCACGGTCCAGGTGCGGTTGCCCGCGACCGAGCAGTAACGGTGAAAGTCGACGCCGTTCGGCTCGAAATAATCGGTGTGCGCCTTGAACTCCTGCCCGACCGCGTAGCGCTGTCCTTGCAGCGGTTCGCCGTGGAGTGGGTCGAGCCCGGTAAAGGCGGCCAGCCTTGCGTCGACCGCGGCGACGAGCGGGTCGGCGGCGGGAAGGTCGCACGTCTCGCTGGTGCGAAAGGCGGCATCGCCATTATGGTCGGAGATGGTCGAGGGGCGACGTTCGGCATCGATCATCGCGCACAGGCTCGCGCAGGTAGCGGCGTCGAGGAAGCCGCGCTGAATGAACAGTGTCAGCTTGGGGCTGGGCAGCTTCTGGATGCCAGGCTGCTGGGCGAGATGGGCGGTGATCGCGTCGGTGGCCATGCCCCGTCTTTAACGCCGCGCCGAACGGTTCCCAAGACGCAGAAATATTACACAAACGTGCCACGCGGCTGTAACATCGTCGACCTAGCGCCGGCGGGGCGGGGAGTTTACCAAAGCGCATGCGATTGAAGTTCGACGCCCGGGCACGGGCGATCCTGCGGCGGGTGCCCGTGGTGAATGTCTATTCGGCAGCCGAGATCGCGCTATTGGGCGTGCTGGCGGTGCAGTGTGCGCGGCTGGTGTGGACCGTCGTCACGCCGATTGCGCCGTTGGGGGCGTGGGCGCCGGCGGGGCCGGTGCTGCCGGGCGATCCGGCGGGCGTGTTCGCGAGCTTCGATCCGTTCTACCGCGTCAGCGGCGTGCAGACCCAGGCAGCGGCGATAACCTCGCTGCAATTGACGTTGTTCGGCACGCGGATCGATGAAGCGCAGGGGCGCGGGTCGGCGATCATCGCGGGACCTGATGGGGTGCAGAAGAGCGTGAGCGTGGGTGAGGAAGTGGCGCCGGGTGTGGTGTTGAAATCGGTGGCGTTCGATCACGTGACGCTCGACCGCGGTGGTGCCAGCGAGAATCTATTCCTGCCGCAGAGCGACGGCGGCAGTGCACCGGTGGCGGCGCCCGGCGCGGGCGCGCCGGCGGCGCCGGGAACCGCGACCCCCTCGCCGGCCGATCTGTCGGCGATCCCGCGGATCGATGGCGGGCGCGTGACCGGGCTGACGCTGCGCGGGCAAGGCAAGGGCGCGTTCCAGGCGGCAGGCTTGCAGGACGGCGACGTGGTGACCGCGATTCAGGGGCGCCCGATCGGCAGCGCGGCCGATCTGGAGCAATTGCAGAACGGCCAGGCGACCAGCGTGACGATTGAGCGCGGCGGGCAGTCGCTTCCCGTCACGCTGCCGGGAGGCGCACGATGATGCGGCGGCTCCTCTCCGCGGCGCTGCTTGCGTCGTGCGCGCTGTCGGGCGCGCCGGTTGTCGCGCAGACGACGTTGAACGTGCGCGATGCCGACATTCGCGCGTTCATCGCCGACGCCGCCAAGGTGACGGGGCGCACCTTCATCATCGACAATCGCGTGCAGGGCAAGGTGACGGTGGTGACCGACCGGCCGCTGTCGCGGTCGGAATATTTCGAGGTGTTCCTGTCCACGTTGCGCGCCAACGGGCTGGTGGCGGTGCCGACCGCCAACGGTGCGCTGCGCGTTCAACCGATTGACAATGCGGCGAGCCAGCCCGGGCGGATCGGGCTGCGCGGGGCGGCGCGCAATCAGCTGGTGACCGAGATCATCCGGCTGCGGTCGACCGATGCCACACAGGCAGTCGACACGGTGCGCCCGCTGGTGAGCGCACAGGGGTCGGTAACTGCGAACCGTGGCGGCAACAGCCTGGTGGTGGTCGATTTCGCCGACAACGTGCGCCGTGTGCGCGAGGTGGTGCGCCGGTTCGATACCGATGTCGCCTCGACGCGGATCGTCGCATTGCGCAATGCCAACGCGAAGGAAGTCGCGACCGCGCTGACGCAGTTGATCGGCGGCGGGGCAGGCGGCGGCGGCGGGCAGCCGGGGGCGACGCCCGGCGGCGCGTCGGCGGTGGCGATCGAGAGCTCGAACGCGGTCGCGCTGCGCGGCGATCCCGCAACCGTCGCACGGCTGGTGGCGGTCGCGCGCGATCTCGACACGCGTGCGCGCAATGCCAACGAGATCAAGGTCGTGTTCCTGGAGAATGCGGACGCCGCGCAACTGCTGCCGGTCCTTCAGCAGCTCGTCGGGCAGCAGCCCGATGCGGTGCAGGAAGAGGCGCTGAGCCGCGCGAACTTCGGATCGAGCAGCACGGGGCCGACGAGCGGAGGCGCAATCAGCCAGCAGTCGAATTCGTCGAGCTTCCAGCGATCGATCCAGCCGCAGAACGTGACGCCGCAGAGCGGCAGCCAGCCGCAGCAGGCGGCGATCACGGGGCAGGGTGGGCGCACCGCGGCGGTGGTGACTCGCTTCGCCGGCGCGAACGCGATCGTCATCGCGGCACCGGGCGACATCCAGCGGCAATTGACCGAGGTGATCCAGCAACTCGACACGCGCCGCGCGCAGGTGCTGGTCGAGGCGATCGTCGCGGAAGTGTCCGATTCGACCGTCAACCGGCTCGGCGCGCAGTTCATCCTGGGCAATCTGTCGGGTGGGGCGTTCGGCGCGTCGACCTTCTCCAACTCAGCGCCTAACATCCTGCAGATCGCCGGCGCGATCGGTGCGCAGCAGCTCGCGACCTCTACCACGACCACGGTCAACACCGACGGCAGCACAACCGTGGTGCGCAGCACCTCGCCGGCGGCGGACACGCTGACGCAGTCGGCGATCAACTCGATTATCCAGTCGTCGGGCGGGCTGGCGGGCTTCGGCGGCACCATCGGCAACACGCTGTTCGGCGCAATCATCCAGGCGGTGAAGAGCGACAATCAGTCGAACCTGCTCCAGGTCCCGCACATCATGACGCTGGACAATCAGGAAGCACACAGCCTGGTGGGTCAGGAGATCCCGATCACGACGGGACAGGCGCTGTCGAACAATTTCGACAATACGTTCCGCACCACGCAGCGGCAGAATGTCGGCATCGGGCTGGACGTGCGGCCGCAGGTGAACTCGTCGGGCACGATCAAGCTCAACCTGCATATCGAGGTCAGCTCGATTGCGGGGCCGGTGTCGAGCGACAATTCGGACCTGATCCTCAACAAGCGCGAGGTCGAGACGGTGCTGACCGTCGACGACGGTGCGATCGGGGTGATTGGCGGATTGCTCTCGGACGAGGAGCGGCGGACGATCGAGAAGATCCCGTTCCTGGGCGACATTCCGGTGCTGGGCAATCTGTTCAAGTCGAAGGCGAAGTCGCGCGCCAAGACCAATCTGATGATCTTCATTCGCCCGACGGTGATCCGATCGGCCGCGGACAATCGGCGCGTGACCGAGCAGCGCTACGGTTACCTGCGGTTGCAGCAGGGAGTGCAGGACCCGGCGACGGAACCGTCGATCGACGCGCTGGTGCGCGATTACATGGGAGCCGCGCCGCCGATCCCGCCCGCGGGGCAGCCCGGCAGCATCGAGGACCCGCGCGTCGGCGTGCCGGTGTACCGCAATTCGGTCGCCACGATCCCGGCGTGGCCGAAATGATCCGCACCGGCGCCGAGGTCGCGATCGATCCGACGCTGTCGAGCGGTGTCGTGCCGGTCGACGCGGGCGCGGTGCTGAACGAGGTGCCGCAGGTCGTTGCGGGCGTGACCGCGCCGGTGCAACTGCCCTACGCGTTCGCGCGCAAGTTCGGTGTGGCGCTCGACGGCGACCAAGTGGCGCTGCGCGAGGGCAGCGACCCGCGCGCGCTGATCGAGGTGCGGCGCGTGCTCAGGCGCGCGTTCGACGTTGCGGTGATCGAGCCGGCGGCGTTCGACCGGCTACTCTCCGACAATTACGCGATGGACGGGCAGGCGACCGCGGCAGCGGCGGTGGGGATGGGCGACGAGCTCGACCTGTTGGCGGAAGGGTTGCCGACCGCGGACGACCTGCTCGACACCGCCGACGATGCGCCCGCGATCCGGCTGATCAACGGTGTGATCGCGGATGCGGCGCGCAACGGCGTGTCGGACATCCATATCGAGCCTTACGAGACGGGGCTCGTCATCCGGATGCGGATCGATGGCGTGCTGCGCGAAACGTTGCGGATGCCGCCGCACGTCGCACCGGTGGTGGTCAGCCGCATCAAGGTGATGGCGCGGTTGGACATCGCCGAGCGGCGTGTGCCGCAGGACGGGCGCATGGGGCTGACGCTGGGGGGCAAGCTGCTCGACGTTCGCGTCTCGACTTTGCCCGCACGCGCGGGCGAGCGCGTGGTGCTGCGTATCCTCGACAAGGAGAATGCGGGCATCGACCTCGATGCGCTGGGGATGAGCGCGGAGATGAACGCATTGCTGCGCGAGGCGATCGCGGTGCCGAACGGGATCGTGCTGGTGACCGGGCCGACCGGCAGCGGCAAGACGACGACGTTGTACGCGGCGCTGCGCCTGCTCAACGACGGCAGTCGCAACATCCTGACGGTCGAGGACCCGGTCGAGTACGCGGTCGAGGGCGTCGGGCAGACGCAGGTCAATGCCAAGGTCGGGCTGACCTTCGCCGCGGGCTTGCGCGCGATCCTGCGGCAGGACCCCGACACAGTGATGATTGGCGAGATCCGCGATCGTGAGACGGCCGAGATCGCGGTGCAGGCGTCGCTGACGGGGCATCTGGTGCTCTCGACCGTCCACACCAACGACGCGGTCGGCGCGATCACGCGGATGCGCGACATGAAGGTCGAGCCGTTCCTGCTCGCCTCGACGCTGCGCGCGGTCATAGCGCAGCGGCTGGTTCGGCGGTTGTGCCCGACGTGCCGCCGCGCGGTTCCGGCGCGCGAGACGGTGGCGCCGCTGCTCGGCATCACCCCCGACACTGTGGTCTACGAGGCGGTCGGGTGCGAGGAGTGCAACCGGACCGGTTTCCGTGGGCGGATTGGCGTGTACGAGGCGGTGCGGGTTGATCCGACGATCCGCCGGCTGATCAACGACGGCGGCGATGAGGACGCGATCGCGCGCCATGCCTTCGCCGATCCGGCGCGCGACACGCTGGCAGGCGCGGCGCGGCGGCTGGTCGAGGAAGGGCGGACGACCGCGGAGGAGGCGGTGCGCGTCAGCCGAGCAGACGCGACCGACACGCCGCAGGAGCGGCTTGATGCGGCCGAGGCGGCGATCGCGGATGCCTGAGACGCGGCGTGGCTGACTTCGATTACGTCGCGATCGACACGCGCGGTAACGAGGCGCGGGGGCATGTCGCGGCGGCGTCGGTCGAGGCGGCGCGCGCGGTGCTCGACCGGCGGCGGTTGTTCGTCGTCAAGATCGAGGCTGGCTCTGCGCCGGCGAGCAAGGGCCGCCCGCTGTTCGGGCTCGAGCTCGGTCGCGCGAAGATGTCGGGCAAGCAGCTGACGCTGTTCACGCGGCAGTTGGCGACGTTGAACCGCGTCTCGCCGTTGGAGGAGAGCTTGCGAACCGTATCGCGCCAGACCGAGCAGGAGCGCGTGCGCGTGATCGTGCAGAACGTCCACGCGGGGGTGACCGAAGGGCGGCGGCTGGCGGACGCGATGGCGCGCGAGCCCAAGAGCTTCCCGCCGCTCTACCGCGCGATGGTGGCGGCAGGTGAGAGTTCGGGGTCGCTGCCGGAGATCATGGAGCGATTGTCGCTGCTGCTCGAACGCCAGGCGGAGATCAGGGGCAAGCTGTTCACCGCGATGGCGTACCCTGCGGTGCTGGCGACCGTCGCGATGGGTGTCGTGGTCGCGCTGATGGCGTTCGTGGTGCCGCAGGTGGTGGAGCAGTTCGACACGGTTGGGCAGGAGTTGCCGTTTCTCACGCGCATGGTGATCGCGCTGTCGGCGGCGATCACGGGTTACTGGTGGGCGATGCTGCTGGTGCTGGTGCTCGCCGGCCTGAGTGCGTGGGCGGCGCTGCGGCAGCCGCCGATCCGGCTGGCGTTCGACACCTGGTTGTTGCGCGTGCCGCTGGTCGGGCGATTGCTGCGCGACCTGCACGCGGCACGGATGGCGCGGACGCTGTCGACGATGGTGGCGAGCCGGTTGCCGCTGCTGGAGGGACTGAACCTGACCGCGGGGACGATCCATAATCGACGGCTAAAGGCGGCGTCGGACGAGATCACCGACGCGATCCGCGGCGGCGGCAGCCTGTCGGCGGCAATGCGGCGCACCGCGGTGTTCCCGCCGCTGCTGGTATATCTCGCGGCGTCGGGCGAGGCGGCGGGGCGGCTGGACGAGATGCTGGAGCGCGCGGCCGATTACATGGAGCGCGAGTTCGACCGCTTCACCGCGACCGCTTTGTCGCTGCTGGAGCCGCTGATCATCGTCATCATGGGCGGCATCGTCGCGACGATCGTGCTATCGATCCTGCTTCCGATCCTCCAGCTCAACACGCTTGCCGGACAGTGAGAAAGATTATGCGTACCGAACAGAAGAAGCGCCGGCGCAAGAACGGCTTTACGCTTGTCGAGCTGATGGTGGTGATTGTCATCATCGGTCTGCTCGCGACGATCGTGGCGCTGAACGTGCTGCCGTCGGGCGACACTGCGCGCATCCAGAAGGCGAAGGCCGATATCGCGACAATCGAGCAGGGGCTGGAAATGTACCGGCTCCAGCAGGGCAGCTATCCGACGACCTCTCAAGGATTGCAGGCGCTGGTGAGTGCGCCCGCGGGGGTCGATGCGTCGCGCTATCAGGCGGGCGGATATATCAAGCGCTTGCCCGAGGACCCGTGGAACCGTCCGTATCTGTACGCCTCGCCCGGGCAGCACGGCGCGGCGGACGTGTGGACGCTCGGCGCCGACGGCAAGGACGGCGGTGAGGGGATCAATGCCGACATCGGTAGCTGGCAGTAAGTTCGGCCGCGTCGGCGAGCCGATCTGATGCGGTGGGACGGGATGGCCGAGCGGGGCTCGGCGTTGAAGCTGCGCTCGGCTGAGCGGGGTTTCACGCTCATTGAGCTGATGGTCGTGGTGACGATCATCGGGCTCGCCTCCGCGGTCGCGGTTCTGGCGACGCCCGATCCGCGCGGGCGGTTGATGGACGAGGCGGCTCGTTTTGCAACGCGGGTGCGCGCGGCGCACGACAGCGCAGTCATCGATGCGAGGCCGGTCAGCGTGTGGGTGACGCCGAGCGGCTACGGCTTCGACCAATGGCGTGGCGGGCGATGGGCCGCGATGGTCGAGAAGCCGCTGCGGGTGGAGCGCTGGAGCGAGGGGACGGGCGCGACCAGCGTCGTACGCGAGCGGGTCACGTTCGACACGACCGGGCTTGCCGACCGGTCACTGACCGTCTCGCTCCGGCGCGACGGGACGAGCGCGAGCGTCGCGATCGCGGCGGACGGGAGCGTTCGTGTCGCGGGTTAGTGTTCGGGACAGCGGCTTCACGCTGATCGAGATCATGGTCGCGCTCGCCGTGTTCAGTCTTGCCGCGCTGGCGCTGATCCGGTTGGAGGGCGCGACGATCCGGTCGACTGCGTTGTTGCAATCGACCCTGCTCGCTCAGATTGTCGCCAAAAACGTGGCAGTGGAGGCGGTGAGCGGCGTGCAGCCGCCGACGCGCGGGCGCGTGAGCGGTGCCGAGCAGAACGGCGGACGCGCGTGGCGTTGGGTCCGCAACGTGCGCGCGATCGGTGACGGCGACGTGATGCGCGTCGACGTGGCGGTCGCCGACCAAGAGGGCGCGGTGCTGGGTCGCGCGACGATGATCCGGCCGCCCGCACAACTGGCGAGCGTGCAGCAGTGAAAGAGGTGCGCGAGGCCGGCTTCACGCTGATCGAGGTCATGATCGCGCTGATGATCTTCGGCATGATCGCCGCCGCGGGTGTCGCGCTGCTGGCATTCAGCGTTCGTGCGCAGGGCGCCGCGGGCGCGGCGCTGGACGATATCGGCGCGATCAACCGGCTGTCGTCGATCCTGACCGCCGATCTGGCGCAGGCGGTCGACCGGCCGACGCGCGATCAGAACGGCGTGCGGCTGCCCGCCTTCGCCGGCGGGTCGGGGCAGGTGCCGATGCTGCGGCTGGTGCGCGGCGGGTGGAGCAACATCGACCAGTCGCCGCGCGCGACGTTGCAGAAGGTCGAATATCAACTGACCGCGGGCGGGATCGAGCGCGTCGGCTATCCCGCGCTCGACGGCGCGGCACCGCTCCCTGCGGCGCTGATCGTCGAGGGGGTGCGGCAGGCGACGTGGCGGTTCCGCTACGCCGGCGCGTGGAGCGATCGCTGGGAGGGAACGCCCGTCGCTGCCTTGCCGCAGGCGGCCGAGCTGACGCTGGTGCGCGACAATGGTGCCGCGTACCGCATGCTGTTCCTGGTCGGCACCGGTTCGCCGCGTGCTCGCGTGAGTGGTGCGCCGGGCGCCAATCCGTTCCCAACGCCGACGCCGACGCCCAATGCGCCGCGGTGACGGTGAGCGCGGCGCGGCGCTGCTGACGGTGCTGCTGCTGGTCGCGGTGATCGCGGTGTTGGCGGCGACCGCGTTGGAGCGATTGCGCGTGTCGACGCGGCTGACCGCCAATGCGGGGGCGCTCGATGCCGCGCGCGGCTACGCTTATGCCGCCGAGACGCTGGCGACGACGCGGGTGACGAGCCTGCTTAGGCAGGCGGGCGATCGTGTCGCGCTGCTGGGCGGATGGAGCGACCGGCCGTTCGGGCTGCCGATCCCCGGCGGCGTGGCGACCCCGCGGGTGCGCGACGGGGGCAATTGCTTCAATCTGAATAGCCTGGTGGTGCGCGGCGACGACGGCACCTATGCCGCCAACAACCAGACGCTGCTGCAATTCCAGCGGCTGATCCGATTGCTGCGGGTACCGGCGGGCGACGCGATCCCGGCGGCAACCGCCGATTTCATCGATTCGGACGACGCCGCTCTGCCGGGCGGGGCGGAGGATGGCGCCTATCGCGGCTATCGCACCGCGGGGACGCTGATGGCGGACGTGAGCGAACTGCGCGCGGTGTCGGGGGTGACGGCGGAGCAATATCAGCTGCTGCGACCGTGGCTGTGCGCGCTGCCGACGGTTGAGCGCGCGACGATCAACGTCAACACGCTGTTGCCGGAACAAGCGCCGCTGTTGGCGATGCTGATCGAGACGGGCGGCGGGGTTGAGGCGGTGCGGGGCGTGCTGCTCAGGCGGCCCGAACAGGGTTACGCCACGACCGATCCGGTGTGGAACGCGCTGTCGCTCGCCGGCGCGGGCACGCCGGCGATGGATGGAAAGGGGCAGACGGGGGTGAAGACCGGCTGGTTCGCGCTGACGATCGACGTGGTCGCGAACGGCGCGGAATTGCACGAACAAGGATTGATCGACGCGCGGACCCTTCCCGCGCGGCTCGTTGCGCGGCAATGGGGAGACGTATCATGACCGCCGCGACGCTCCTTTTCGTGCCCCAGCAGGCAGACCAGCCGTGGCGCTGGTGGCGGTTCCGCGACGGTGCGGACGTGGTCGACGAGGGCGAGGGCATGCCACTGCCCGAGGCGGACGCCGACGCGAGCGCGCCCGTCGTGGCGGTCGCGCCCGCCGATGCGGTGACGCTCCACTGGGCGGCGATCCCGGCGCGATCGGCGGCGCAGGCGGCGGCGGCGGCGCGGATCGTGGTGAGCGACGCGACCGCGACGCCCACCGACCTGCACGTCGCGGTCGGCGAGACACGCGTAGTCGGCGACGGCGAAGAACGCGCGATCGCGGTGGTCGCGCCCGAGCGCATGGCGGCGTGGCTAGCCGAGATGAACGCGCGCGGCATCGATCCGATCGCGATGGTGCCCGCCCCGCTGCTGCTGCCCGAGCCCGAGGAGGGCTGGTTGCGCGGTGAGGTCGGCGGGCAGGCGGTGATGCGCGGGCGCTCCGCCGGTTTTGCCGACGAGGCACGACTGACCGAGCTGATCGTCGGGGATGCCGAGCCGGTGGCGCTGGCGCGCGACGAGGTGTGGCGTGCGGCGGCGAGCGCGGCGTCCGCGTGGCCGCTCGACCTCAGACAAGGGCCGTTCGCGCGGCGGACGCGGAGATCGATCGATTGGGCGCTGGTCAGGCGGCTGGGGCTGCTGGTCGCGATGATCCTGCTCGCGACGCTGGCGATCGATCTGGTGCGGATCGCGCGCTATTCGCTGGGCGCGGACAGCCTGGAGGCACGCGCCGCAGCGGTGGCGCGGCAAGGTTTGCCGCGCGGCAGCGGCGACGGCGATTCGGCGCGGATGTTGGGTGAGCGGCTGTCGCGGCTGCGCGGGCCGGGCAGCGGGTTCAGCCGCACCGCGGCGGCGGTGTACCAGATCGTTCAGGCCGTGCCCGACAGCGAGGTGACCGCGCTCGACTTCCAGCCGACCGGCGCGCTGCGCGTCTCGTTGTCGGTCGCGGGTGAGGGGCAGGCGAATACGGTCAAGACGCAGTTGGAGCGCGCAGGCTTCACCGTGACGAGCGGCGTGTTCCAGCAGGCAGGCGGGCGTTTGTCGGGCGACCTGACGGTGGCCCCATGACGCATCGAACGAGGCGCCCGACCAAGCGGAGAGCGGGGGCATGAACGAGTTGCGCGCCTGGTTTACCGGGCGAAGTTTGCGCGAGCGGCGGCTGATCCTGGTGATGCTGGGATTGCTGGCGGTGACGATCGTGTGGGGGCTGGTGATCCGCCCGGTCCGTAACGGGCTGTCGTCGACACGCGAGCGTTACGCCGATGCGGTGGTGCGCGTGGGGCAAGCGGAGCGCGAACTCGCCGCGGTGAAGGCGATCCAGCGGCGGCAACCGCGCCCGGTGCAACTGCCGCTCGCCGACGAGGTGCGCGCGCGCGCCGAGGCGGCGGGGTTCGCGCTGGCGACGCTTGAGCCCGAAGCGAACGACCGCGTTCGTACCTCGATCGCGACCGCCAAGGCCGGCGCGCTAATGGCGTGGATCGGCAATCTGGAGAATGACGGCGTGCTGGTCGACGGATTGAGCGTGCGCGGCAATGGCGACGGCACGGTGACCGCGCAGATGACGCTGAAGGCGCGAGCCGCGTGATGCGGATACGGTTGACGACCAACCGGCGGACGCTGTTCCTGGCGATGTTCGTGGTGGCGATGCTGGCGCTGCTGCCGCTGCGGCTGGTGCTCGGTTGGGCCGGGCTCGACGATAAGGGATTTGCGGCGCGCGAGGTGCGAGGCAGCGTCTGGTCGGGGCGGTTGAGCGAGGCACGCTTCGGCGATCTGGCGCTGGGTGATCTTGACGCGCGGGTGTCGCCGCTGGCGCTGCTGATCGGGCGTGCTCGGGTGGCGCTGGAAAGCCGCGGCGGTGGTGCGGTGCAGCCACTGTCGGGAACGGTCGAGCTGTCGCGCAACCGCGCGGGCGTGATCGGCGCGACCGGGCCGATCGAGCCGGGCAGCGCCTTCGCGCCGCTGCCGGTCACCGCACTCAACCTGGACGAGGTGAGCGTGCGCTTCGTCGACGGGGCGTGCGAGGCGGCCGAGGGGCGCGTGCGCGCGCAGATCGCGGGAACATTCCTGGGCGCGACGCTGCCGGGTGCGGTGAGCGGAACGGCGCGATGCGACGGTGGCGCGCTGCTGCTGCCGCTGGTCAGCGCGGCGGGGACCGAGGGCGCGGCGTTGCGGCTATGGGCGGACGGGCGTTACCGGGCTGAGTTGACGCTGGTGCCGAGCGATCCGGCGGTCGCGACGCGGCTCGACACCGCCGGATTCGTGGCGAACGAGGCGGCGCGGATGCTGGCGATCGAGGGACGGTTTTAAAAGCAGGCCTGAGCCGTAGCTGCTTCGTGTCGTGCCTGCCCATCCGCGGCTCCTCCCTTGTCACGGAGGGGAGTAGAGGAGGCGGAGCTTGAGGGCGCACTTTGTCGGTTGACGGATTGTTGCGCGCGTGACTAAAGCGCGGGCCTTCGCGGCGACCGTAGTTCAATTGGTTAGAGCGCCGGCTTGTGATGCCGGAAGTTGCGGGTTCAAGTCCCGTCGGTCGCCCCATCAATCTACCCGGCTGGAGCGTTATGGCGAACTGGGGCTTCCCTGATTTCGACGACCACGAGGGCGTACACCTGTTCACCGATCCCGCATCGGGGTTGAAGGCCGTGATCGCGATCCACTCGACCGCGCTCGGGCCGGCAGCGGGCGGCGCGCGCTTCTGGCATTACGCAAGCGGCGTGGGCGCGATCACCGACGCGCTGCGCTTGTCGCGCGGCATGAGCTACAAGAACGCGATGGCGGGGCTGGAGCTGGGCGGCGGCAAGGGCGTGATCCTGGCCGACAAGCCGGGCGCGGTCATCAGCGACGAACAGTTGCGCGCGTTCGGCCAGAAGGTCGAGTCGCTCGGCGGACGTTATGTCACCGCCGAAGACGTCGGCATGTCCGAAGCGCGGATGAAGGTGATCGCGGGCGAAACCAAGTACGTCTCAGGCCTGCCGGTCGCCGAGGGCGCGGCGGGTGGAGACCCGGGCCCGTACACCGCGCACGGCGTCTATCTCGGCGTCAAGGCAGCCGCCAAGCGTGGCCTCGGCAGCGACGACATGCGCGGCGTGCGCGTGGCGATCCAGGGCGTCGGCTCGGTCGGCGGCGGGCTTGCACGCCTGCTGGCGAAGGACGGCGCGGTGCTGACGCTCGCCGACGTCGACACGGCGCGCGCGGAGCGACTGGCGGCCGAGCTGGGCGCGACCACCGCGCCTGCCGACGAGATCCTGTTCGCCGACGCCGATATCGTCAGCCCGAACGCGCTGGGCGCGATCCTGACCGAGGAGTCGATCGGGCGGTTGAAGGCAAAGATCGTCGCGGGCGGCGCGAACAACCAGCTCGCCACCGCGGCGGAAGGGCAGCGGTTGCACGACGCGGGCATCACCTATGCGCCCGATTATGTCATCAACGCGGGCGGTATCATCAACGTCGGGCTAGAATATCTCGGCCACGGCGACGAGGCCGAGGTGATGGCGCGGATCGCACGCATCCCCGAGCGGCTGCACCAGGTGTGGGACGAGAGCGAGGCGACGGGCGATCCCGCGGCCGAGGTCGCCGACCGCATGGCGCGTCGCCTGATCGGACGCTGATCGCCCGCCTGATGCGACCGGCATGGGGCGTGACGCGCGTGCGCGGCTGATCTAACGGTAGCATCGTGCCCGCGCTTCATGCCTTTGCCAATCCCGCGCGTTTCCTGAAGATCGCGCGACCGCTGACGCCGGTGCTGTTTTGGGTGGGCGTCGCGTTGATCGCGTTCGGGGTCTGGGCCGGGCTGACGCGGACGCCGCCCGACTATCTGCAGGGCGAGAGCGTGCGGATCATCTACCTGCACGTCCCCGCCGCGTGGCTGGGGATGGGCGGGTGGAGCGGTATCGCGCTGTCGAGCATCGCGTTCCTCGTCTGGCGACACCCGCTGGCGGCGATCGCCGCGCGCGCGATCGCGGTGCCGGGTGCGGTGTTCGCCGCGATCTGTCTGGTGACGGGTGCGATCTGGGGGCGGCCGACCTGGGGTACCTATTGGCAGTGGGACGGGCGGCTGACCTCGATGCTGCTGCTGTTGTTCGTCTATCTCGGCTATATGGCGCTGTCGCGCGCTGACCGCGAACGCGGCGGGGCGGGCGAGATACCCGCGCTGTACGGGATCGCCGGGTCGGTGCTGCTGCCGATCATCCGTTACTCGGTGGTATGGTGGAGCACGCTGCACCAGGGGCCGAGCATCGGGTTGACGCAATCGACGATCGACCGATCGATCCTGTGGCCGCTGCCGTTCACGCTGGTCGGGTTCACCCTGCTGTTCGCTGCCATCGTGCTGATGCGGATGCGCGCGCTGCTGGCAACCGCGAAGGCCGAGGCGCGACTGCGGCGGCGGGCGGCGGCGTGAACGCCTGGCCCTTCGTGGCGGCCGCCTATGCGGTGACGCTGGGCGGCGCGGCGATTCTGTCGATCGTTAGCTATCTCGCGATGCGGCGCGCGGAAAAGTGACGGCCAAGAACCAGCGCATGGCGCTCGCGGGGGCGGGCGTGCTCGCGATCGCGCTGGCGGCGGTGCTGGCGCTGTCGGGGTTGAAGGATCAGGCGGCGTTCTTCTACGCGCCGTCCGATGTGGCAGGCGCGCTGCCCGCGCCCGACAAGGCGGTGCGACTGGGCGGCATGGTGGCGGATCACTCGATCAAACGCGCGGCGGACGGCGTGTCGATCGACTTCACCGTGACCGATGGGAAGGCGACGACGCCGGTGCGCTTCAAGGGCATCGCGCCCGACCTGTTCCGTGAAAGGTCGGGCGTGGTGGCGGAGGGGCATTTCAACCGCGATGGATCGTTCACCGCGACCAACCTGCTCGCCAAGCACGATGAAAAGTACATGCCGCCCGAGATGAAGGGGCGGATGCACGAGACGAAGACGCTGAAGCGATGAGCGGCACGGCGGAGCAGGGCGGGACGCGATGGGTTATCTGACGCTCGCGCTGCTGGGCGCGGCGGCGTTCGCTGCACTGGTCGCGTTGCGCGTGGCGCGGCCGTTGTGGTCGCTCGTCGGCGCGGCGCTGTTCCTGGGGGCGGCAGGCTATGCGTGGCAGGGCCGGCCGCTGCTGACGAGCGCGGATGCGAGCCCAAGGATCGACGCGGCGCCGATCGAACCCGAGATGATCGCGCTCCGCGCCAGCATGCTGGGCAGCTACACGCAGGATGCGGCCTATCTGATCGCATCGGATGCGATGACGCGCAGCGGCGACCCGGCGGCGGCGGCGCAGGTAATGCTGGGCGCGGTGCGCAAGCTGCCGAACAGCTTTATCGCCTGGACCTGGTTGGGGACCACGCTTGCCGGAGTGTCCGAGAGCGGTGCAGCCGGCGCGAGCGCGGCAGGGCCGGTGCAGCCGCCAGCGCTGCTCGCGTTCCGCCGCGCTGCGCAGCTCGCACCCGAGCACCCGGCTCCGCCCTTCTACGCCGGGCTGGCCTATGTGCGGGCGGGCGATTTCGCGACGGCGCGGGCATATTGGCGACGCGCGTTCGCGTTGTCACCGCAAGGAGCGTCGTATCGGCGTGAGATCGGATTGAGGCTGGCGCTACTCGAACGTCTGCTCGCCAGCGGCGCTATACGCTGACGCGGGGCGACGCGGCCCCAGATGGCGGCCGCGTCGCGTCGGGCACGTTACTGGCCGCGGCCGGTCTTCGCCTGCAATTCGTCGATCTTCTTCGACGCGTCGGCCTTGGTCAGCGAGTCGTCGAACTCCTCGTGCGCTTCTTCGCTCAGCGTCTTCAAGTAGCTTGCCTGCGCGCCGGTCATCGCCTCGCCGCCGGTCGTCCAGTCGTCCGGATCCTTTTCGGCATTGCTGAACGGTTCAGACTTGGGATTGGTGTCGCTCATCAGGTGTTCCTTTCGCCGGGCCGAACGCTTCGTGTTCGCTTCCTGTTCCGCGTTGCGAGCGCAGGGGGACAGTGCTAGGCGCGGCGTCGCAATGGGGACAATGACGGACGTGGCCGTGACCTCGGTTAGAACGGCGCTGGCGTGAACACCGAGGATCCCGCGTCGCGGACACAGCTGGGCGGCACGCACCAACCACATGCGCGCGACGGGCTGGTGAAGCTCGCGCTGGGGGCGATCGGCGTCGTGTACGGCGACATCGGAACGAGCCCGCTCTACGCGATGAAGGAGGTGTTCGTCGGACACCATCCGCTGACGGTCGATCAGCTCCACATCTTCGGCGTCGTCAGCCTGATGTTCTGGTCGCTGATCTCGATCGTGACGGTCAAATACGTGCTGATGATCCTGCGCGCCGACAACAACGGCGAGGGCGGCAGCCTGGCGCTGCTCGCGCTGATCCAGCGGCGATCGCAGTCGGGCAAGCGTTGGGGCACCAGCCTCGTCATGCTCGGCGTGCTGGCGACCGCATTGTTCTTCGGCGACTGCATGATCACGCCCGCCATTTCGGTCCTGTCGGCGGTCGAAGGACTGGCGACGGTCGAGCAGGGGTTCGACTCGTTCGTGCTGCCGATCGCGGTGACGATCATTATCGCGCTGTTTTATCTCCAGTCGATCGGCACGGCGAAGGTCGGGCGGCTGTTCGGCCCGATCATGCTGGTCTATTTCGTCGTGCTGGCGGTGCTGGGGCTGATCCACATCGCGGCGCGGCCCGACATTCTGTGGGCGCTGAACCCGATGTGGGCGGTGCGCTTCGCCGCGAACGACGGGCGGCTGGCGTTCCTGGCGCTCGGCTCGGTCGTGCTGTGCGTGACGGGGGCGGAGGCGCTCTACGCCGACATGGGGCATTTCGGTCGTCAGCCGATCTCCTGGGCGTGGCTGGTGTTCGTGTTCCCTGCGCTGATGCTCAACTATCTCGGGCAGGGCGCGCTGCTGCTGGCGACGCCGTCCGCGGCGGAGAACCCGTTCTTCCTGATGGCGCCGGAGGATTGGCGCCTGCCGCTGGTCATCCTGGCGACGATGGCGACCGTGATCGCGAGCCAGGCGGTGATCACCGGTGCATATTCGGTGGTGCAGCAGGCAGTGCAGCTCGGGCTGATGCCGCGCATCCGGATCGAACATACCAGTGCGTCGGAAGCGGGACAGATCTACATTCCGAGCGCGAACTGGGCGCTGCTGGTGATGGTGTTGCTGCTGATCTTCGGCTTTGGTGAATCGTCCAACCTTGCCGCAGCCTATGGCATCGCGGTGACGGGCACGATGTTCATCTCGACCTGCATGGTCGGCGTGCTGATCCGGCGCGTGTGGCACTGGCCGCTCTATGCCGTGATCGCGTTCGAGGCGATCTTCCTGACCATCGACGGCCTGTATTTCGCGTCCAACCTGACCAAGGTGCCCGACGGCGGCTGGTTCCCGCTGATGATCGCGAGCATCGTGTTCCTGCTGCTCACCACCTGGTCGACGGGGCGCAAGCTGATGCTCGAGCGGATGCGCGAGGCGGCGATGCCGATCAAGATCTTCATCGATTCGGCGGCGAGCTCGGCAACGCGCGTGTCGGGAACGGCGGTGTTCATGACCTCGACCCCCGAGGGGGTGCCGCCGGCACTGCTCCACAATCTGAAGCACAACCGCGTGCTGCACGACCGGGTGATCCTGCTGACGGTGCGCGTCACCAACATGCCATATTTCCCCGAGGAGGACCGCTTCCTCCACGAGGATCTGGGTCAGGGCTTCCACCGCGTGATCCTGCGCTACGGCTTCATGGAGGAGCCCGACGTGCCCGCGCATCTGAAAGGCTTCGGCGGGTGCGGCGCGGAGTTCCGGATGATGGAGACGAGCTTCTTCCTGTCGCGTCAGACGCTGCTCGCATCGGAACGGCCCGGCATGGCGGTGTGGCGCGAGAAGCTGTTCGCGTGGATGCTGCGGAACGCGGAAAGCGCGATGGAATTCTTCCGCCTGCCAACCAACCGCGTGGTCGAACTGGGAAGCCAGATCGAGATATGAGCGGCGCTGGCGAGCACGGCCAGGATCAGCCAGCGGGGCTGAACGCGCCGATCATCGTCACCGCCCTCTTCGCACATCCCGATCAGGCGTGGTTCGACCAGCAACGCCGCGCCTATTTTCCGCCCGAGCGCAACCAGCTCGACGCCCATCTGACGATGTTCCACCATCTGCCGCCGAGCGTCGCGGCCGAGGTCAAGCGGCGGCTGAGCGAGGAAACGCGGCAGGTCCGCGCGCCCGACGCGCGTGTCGGCGGGTTGATCTCGCTGGGGCGCGGGGTCGCCTACCGGATCGAGAGCCCCGACCTCGTGGCGCTGCGGGCGCGGCTGGCAGAGGCGTTCACCGGGTTGCTGACACCGCAGGACCAGGCCGGCTGGCGCCCGCACGTGACAATCCAGAACAAAGTCGAGCCCGCCGAGGCGAAAAAGACGCTCGCCGTGCTGCAGGCAGGCTTCGCGCCGCGTCGCGTGCAGGTCGCGGGGCTGGCGGCATGGTGGTATCGCGGCGGTCCGTGGGAGCAATTGTCGGTGCACAAGTTCGGCGCTTGACGCGATCTTCGCGGCTGCTATAGCCCGCGCCTCGCAGACGCTCCGGTCGCTTCATGGCGGAGTAGCTCAGCTGGTTAGAGCACGGGAATCATAATCCTGGGGTCGGGGGTTCAAGTCCCTCCTCCGCTACCACCGAGAGCGTTCGGCGAAGACCTCCTTGGGAGGGTGTTGTTGCGAGAGCGACGACACCCCCCAACGAGGATTGGACCTCGATCGTCCATGCCCCATCATTCAACGGCGTGAGCGTAACCTGTTCGATCAGGTCGCGCAGGCGCGTCATGACTTCGTGACCATTTGCCGCGGGCGAGCGAATCGACGCGGCCAGCTGCCGCACCTTGGTGCGGTAGGCGTCGATCACGCGCGGATTGAGTGCGATCACCGGACCCGCGTCAGCTTCCTCCTTCTGACGGCGTAGCGCCTCGCGCTCGGCCTTGCGGGCGATCATCGCTTCGCGGATCTCGACAAAGTCGACGCCTCCCTCGGCGATCGCCGCGACCAGGCGCGTGATCGCCTTGTCCAGCGTGGCGATTTTGCGGTCGATCGACTCGGTTCGCTTCCGCATCGATGCTTGCTCGTCGGCAATCGCAGCGTGGTACCGGTTGACCAGGTGGCTGACGGCCTCGGGTGCGAGCAAGCGTTCGCTGATGCCAGCGAGGACGCGCTCTTCCAGCTCGTGCCGATCGATGCGGGCGGCAACGTCGCAGGTACCGGCCTCGCGATGGCGCACGCAGCCGATGCGCGTGCGGTTCACGACGACCATCGATCCGCCACAGCAGCCGCACTTCACCAAGCCAGTCAGCAGGTGCTTTGGTCGCACGTGGCTGACCAGCGGGCCGGTCGAGCGTAGGTCGGCTTCGTCCTGGACCTTCTGCCAAGTCGCCTCGTCCACGATCCGCAGGTGCGGCATATCGACGTAGGTACGGTCGTTGGCAGCGTTGTTGCGAGAGAGCCGCTTTCGCGTCTCAGGATCGCGGACCATCCGCACGCGATTGTACAGAAAGCGCCCGCCATAAATCGGGTTGTGCAGCAGGCCGAGCCCGCGCGATCGCGACCCGTAGATCGAAGACGCCCGCCACTCACCGCCGCGAGGCGAGGGGATGCCATCGGCATTTAGCCCATGCGCGATCGCCTTGGGGCTGCGGCCGGCGAGATACTCCGTGTAGACCCGGCGGATGATCTTCGCCTCGACCTCGTTGATCCGGCGCTGACCGCGGTCGAGTTCGCCTTTCGCGTCCAGCGCCGCCACCACCTCGTAGCCGTAAGCCAAGCCGCCGGGAACGCGGCCGCGTGATACGGCGCCGCGTTGTCCTCGCCGGATCTTCTCAGCGAGCTTCTTCAACTCAAGGCTATCCATCGTGCCTTTCAGCCCGATGTGCAGTTCGGTCACCTCGCCGACGCTGAGCGCCCACAGGCGGACGCCGGCGAACGCCAGCCGCTTGTAGATGCCGGCTATGTCCTCGAGGTCGCGCGCGGCGCGATCGAGATCCTCAACGATCACTATGTCGAAGGAGCCGGCAGCTGCGTCAGCAAGCATCTGCGTCATTCCCGGGCGCCGGTTGTTGGCGCCCGAGATGGCGAGATCGGTATAGACGTCGACGACATCCCAGCCTTCACGCGCGGCGCGTGCACGGCAGTCGCGGACCTGGTCCTCGGCTGAGGTAGCGCTCTGCTTGTCGGTGGAAAAGCGGGCGTAGATGGCACAACGGGGCATGGACGACTCCGGCAGTCAGTGGATTGCCGAACATCCTCGGCCGCCATCTCGCGGGCAATCGCCTCGACGAGAGCTTTTATTCCCGGCGTCATGGACTGCACTCCAGCTTCGCGGTCTCATAGGCGGCGACCAGGTCATCCCAGGCACCGCGGAAGCCGGCGGTGTCAGGGTGACGCTCTTTCGCAAGACGGCGGTAGGCTGCATCGACATCGCGCCGCGTCGCGTCGCGGCTCGGCAGCTCGAGCACGATCCACCAATCGCGGACCGAGGCCGCACCCGGCGCCGGCAGCGCGGCATGCCCGGCGAATGCCTGTCGCAGCGTCGCGACACCCCAGCGCTCCTGCCCGCGCAGCGCCTCGATGTGCGCGGCGATCGCCGCGATGTTACCGGGCACCGTGTCCCAGCGATCGCAGGCGAGGACGTGCGCCCGGCCGTCGAGGTCGAAGTAGAACGCCACGCCGGTGTCGGCCGGATCGCGCTTGCTCACGTTCTGATCGCGCGTGCCCGCCGCGGTGAAGCGGATGTTGGTCGACAGGATCATGTCGGTCGTGCGCCACGGCTTGCCGGCGCGACTCATCGCGTGGAGCTGCTGACGTAAACGCCGCTTGGCGGCCGTGTACGTGATCGGGCGACCATCGTGTCGGAACGCCGCCGGCGTCGGCGCCGGTGTCCGCGGTCGACCTTCCGGCCAGCGCAACGGGTAGCCCGGCTGGATCTCTGGCGCGCTCATGCCGGCACCTTTGCGGAGGTAACGCGCAACAGATCGTCGCTGAGCGGCTGCCGCCAACCGTCCCCGTGCAGCAGCCAGAGCCCGAGTATTTTGTGGAGCATGAACGCCTGCTCGTCTTCAGCCCGCGCCTGGAGAGGACCGTCGGCGCCGTTGAATTCGCCGGCTCGCCGATATGCGTGAGCGAGTGATCCGAGCTGAAAGCACATCAGACCCAAGATGTCGCGTAACGGCTCCGACAGCGGCGAAGTGAGTGCAACCGCGGGCTCAACGGCGGCGATCAGCAGTCGGATCGCATCCTCGGCTTCGCTATATGTGCCGTCACCTTCACCACGGAGCACCGCATTGCCCGCCGCGATCGCCGCCTGTTGCGCGCTGATCTTCATCTGCTCGGCCGCACTCATTCTGCGGCCTCGGCTGCTGGGGTGGTGGCATCGTCGTTCGCTGGGTCGGTCGACGTCGCCGCGCCGGTATTCTGGCTCCAATCGTCGCGGCTGGCGTATGTCTCGGTCACGTCAGCGGCGTCGTAATTCGCGATTAGGTCGAGCCAGCTGTCGACAAAGCCTTCGCCATCGTCGGTGACGTAGCCGCCGTCTTCCTCGCGTATCCACACGTCGCCTTCGATGACGACGACCGCCGGCGGGTCCATCGCCTCGAGCTCGGCCGCGCGCGCCTCGGCGCGGCTATCGGCGTCGGCCGCGGCGGCGAGCTGCGCGACATACTCGCGCTCGGCCGCGGTCGCCTGCGCCGCGACCTCTACATCGCTGACGAAGATCGTCACCGGTACCAGCCAGCCGTCCACGCCATCCTTCCGGTCGCGCTGCTCGCGCGCTTGCCAGCGATCGGGCCAGTATGCTCGACCCTGCCAACGCGAGCCGGCGAATGGGCCGATAGCGAGGCGGCGAGCCAAGGTGTCGACCGCGGCCGCGCGCTCGCGTGCGGCTCGCTGCTCGGAGGTCTCGACCGGCCCGGCCACGTGGTGCACGGTCGGGTCGACGGCTTGCCTCTGCTCGGCGTCGACCAAGATCCAGCGGGGCCAGGCGATCAGCTCGCCCTTGGGATCGATGCCGACGACGACGCGCGCGGCGATGCGGTTGTTGCGGATGGTGTTCCACACGCGATCACTACGCCAGGTATCGACCAGGACGTAGCCGTTCGGAGCGGTCGGCTTCACGTTCGCCCCCCAGCTTTCGAAACGCAGCCCGGGCACCAGCACGTACCCTTCGATCGACGGTGACCAAGCGGAATTTTCGCGCAGCGTCGCGATCAGATCGGCCGCGCGGTGATCAGCCCATGCCTGCGCCAAGTCCTTCAGGATCGACGGCGTAAGCAGCATCTTCTTCTCGCCGACCGGCGTAAAGAGATCGTCCTCGTACTCACCGCCGCTCTTCTCGTAGCTGTCAGCGCCGACGAAGCGAAACAGCGGATCGTCGGTGTCCATCGAGCTTTTGGCGAGATCTCCGCGGATGTGCGATGGCTGGTGCGACCAGGTTGACCCCGCGCCCTTGCGGTGGCTGGTGTAGACCTTCGCCTGCCGATCCTTGTCCTGCGTGGTCGCATAGGCCATCGCCGCGTCGAGCGTGATCTCCCGATCGGCGAGTCCCTGCAGCACCGGCTCGGCCAGCTCGGCGAGGCGCAGGCGCTGCTTCACCAGCCGCTCGGTAAAGCCGAAGCGCTTGGCGAGGCTGGCGGGCGAGTGGTGGCCGGTGTCGATCAGCGCCTTGAAGGCAACAAATTCGTCGACCGGCGACATGGTGCGCTGCTGCAGGTTCTCGGCCAGCGACAGTTCGACGGCCAGCTCGGCGTCTCGGATCAGCACTGGTACCGGGAAGCGATCGTCAACGGCGCCGCGCTCGTAAAGCAGCTGGAGCGCCTGCAGGCGGCGCCCACCTCCGACCACGAATACGCGGTCGGCGTCCTCGGGCCAGTCGCTGCGGTAGCCTATCAGCGACGAGAGCAGGCCGTGCGCGGTGATGTCATCGGCGAGCGTCTCGACATCTTCGTCGACGCGCGTGTGGCGCACGTTCTCGGGCGCGCGGCGCAGAAGGCCGAGCTGGATAGGCTCCGGCGACGATGGCACGATCGTCGCGAGGGGCTTGGCGGCGGCAGATCCTTTCTTCATGACGGGTACGTCTCCGGCTTGTGGGAAGCCGCACCGGCAGGTCGAAGTGTCGGCATGGCTGGATCGGGGAAGGGAGTCGCATCCGGCCGGCTCCCCGAACCGGTCGGCTGTTGCGTGAAGAGGTCGCGTTGCGCGTGCTCGCGCTGCCAGTCGGCAAAGGCGGCCGTGTGCCTCTTGCAGAGATCCTTCCCCGCCGCCGGCGACGTGGCGCAACTGCTGCACACGTAGGCGTCGCAGGTTCCCGAGCGCTTGCCCGGTACCTTCCAGTCGCACTGCAGCGTCGCGCGCGCGCCGCATGCGCAGCGGCGCCGCGGGCGGTGCCCGCCGCACACGAAGGCGAAGCCGCCACCGTCAAGGGGGACGCGCTCGCACATTACTGCACGACCTCGTACTGCTCGATGTCGGCTGGGTGGCCTGCCTTCGACCAGGTGCAGCCGAAGCGGCCGTCCGCAGGCCACTCGTGCGGGGCGTCACCGGGGCGGTCACCGCGCAGGATCACGCGGACGCGCCTGCCGATCGCCTCGGTCGGGAGGTAGCCCGGGTTCGGCGACACTAGCGATCTCCACCGTTCGCGCGAAGCACGTCACCAGCGAGGCTGATCATGCTCTCGTCAGGCGTACAGAAGGCGCCCTCGGCCGAGTGCTCGAAGCCTACGAGGCAACCAATGTCGCCGGGCCCAAGCTTGTCTGATGCGATGACGACGATCTCGTCACCGCGCAGCTCGAGCCTGAGATCTGACGGCCGAATGTCCAACAGCCACGAACGCGAGCGCGCGATAAGCATCGCGGGTATGCCATCAAGCTCAGCTTGCGTGATCGGCGGTCGAAAGTTGTCGGGAGCCGGTAAAGTGCCGACCTCAATGTCTCGGTAGAAGAGCTTGAGCTTCCGCATCAGAACACCGCGCGCAGCAGCTGCAGCGCGTGATCGGCGGTCCAAGCGATCGACCAGCCGAGCGGCAGGCCGGCGATGATCTGCAGGCAGACCTTGTCGAGCGAGGTCAGCTGGTAGCGATCGGTGCGCCACGGCTCGCAGCAGGCGCCGCGGCAATCAATCGGGTGAATGTCAGCAGGCATCACAGGCGGGGCTCCTTGTGGAGCAGCTCGCGCAGCACGGTGAACGCGCAGGCGGCTGCGATGATGGCGAAGAAGAAGGCAATGTCGGTGCGGCCGTAGATGACGGCGCCGCCGGCCATTCCGACGAACACAGCGCCGGCGCTGAGTGCTGAGCGCGCATAGGGCGTCATGCCGCGGCTCCGATCGGCTCAGCTGGTGCCGCGAAGGTAGTGCAGACAGGGCAACGGTCAGTGCGCAACCATTTCAGGTGCGACGGAATGATGTCGCCGGGTTGCGAGCCGCAGAGCGCGCACAGCACGGGCGCTACGCTGATCGGCATCTGTCCGCGCGCGATCGCGTCGAGCAGAGCGAGAGCGTCCAGATCTAAGCTAAAGACGATCCGGAGCGCGACGATCGTCGAGAACGACGCCGGCGCGACGTCGGCCTCGATCGACTTCAGCAGGTCAATTCGGTCGACCTCGCCAAGTCGAGGATCCGTACTCAGTCGAGCGGCGACTTCATCGATGGAAAGGCCGGCTACCCAGCGGCGCGCGCGCAGGTACGCGCCGGGCGTCAGAACCTGTAGCTGCGATTGATCGTTGGACACGGCAGGCCTCAGACCGCGAAAAGCCGTTCCCGAAAGCACGAGGCGAGCGGGGCGGCGGGTAGTGGGTGGTAGTGGGACGCAGCAGAGCGGCTCAGATCACGGCGGCAGCTCTGCCTTTGCCTTCTGCGCGCGGAGCGTCGCGATCACGTCGCCGAATGCGCCATAGGCTTCCTCAGTCTCGCGCAGCGCGTGATCGATCGCTTTGGGGTCGCTGCCGGCGGCGATCGCGGCCGCCATGATGGCGGCCAGCGCCTCGCCGCTTTCGCGCGCGGTGACCTGGGCGTGGCGGCCGATCGCGGCCGCGTCGGCGAAACGCTCGGCGCTGGCCTCCTTCAGCAGCAGGCCGACGGTCTCGTAGAAGGGGAAGGTCGGGTCACCGGCCTCGCGACAGGCGAGGTCGAGCAGGAGCATGTCGCGTACGGTTAGCTGCTCGCGGCGATCGTGATCGGAGAGGCCGCGCAGGTAGCCCTGCTCGCGGCCGGTCACCTCCGCGGCGCGATCGATGCCGAGGTCGCCAAGTACACGGTAGAGCGTGTTCTCGATCGACACAGGCGGGCGCTGCTTCGTCATGCCGCACGCGTCCGAAAATGCGGCGCCGATCGCTGCATACGGCCGGCGCCGGGAGTGTCACATGCTGAAGCTCGCAGACTGACACTACTCGCGGCGGCTGGCACCACGTTCCGACCGGTCTGCGAGCGGCCGAAAGGGAAGATCGATGCTTCGAGGGCCGGGCGTGAAGTTACACGACCCACACGGCGGCGCGACGCGGCCCGGCCCCCTGCATTCGCGCACCTGGGAGGGCGGACGCGAAACTGTTTCATGCCGCGCGTCATCGCGCGGGCTCCAAGTCGCCGAGCGAGCCAGCGCGCGGCGGCGATTGTTCGTCGCGTGCGAAGAGGTGCGCGAGATCAGGGCGAAGATCGAAGCGGGTGACACCTGTCGCATTCTCAACGGTCTCGAGAAACTCGGCTGGCAGCAGATCGCCACGCGTAAGCCAGCCGTTGATCACCGACTGACGCTTGTTGATTAGGCGCCCGAATGCCGACTGCGATCCAGCTGCGCGGACCGCGCGGGCAAGGGCCGTGTCTGACTCGTGTTCCAACGCCATGATGATAGAACTAACAGCATGCCGTTAGCTGTCAACGGCATGCGCGCGTTTATTTCTAACGGCACGTTGATAGCGTCTTCGTGCATGACGATCGGTGAACGCATCGAAGAGAGGCGGAAAGCGCTCGGTATTCCGAGCCAGTCCGAGCTCGCCCGTCGTGCAGACGTCGGACAATCCACGCTTAGCGGACTAATTCGAAAGCCTTATCGGTCGTCTCCGTATCTCCCGCAAATAGCGCGAGCGCTTCAGACCACCGTAGATTATCTGGCCGGACAGACAGATGATCCTGAACGCGCTTATGCCGATGAGCCTTCCGTTTCGTCAGCTGTATTCCTAGCGGTCACCTTGCCCTCCGAAGATGCGCTGGCCGAAGGTTTCGAGGCGCTACTTCTCGCGTCGGAGGACATGCAAAGGGCCGAACTCGCTCGTGAGCTTGCAAAGCGACTCCCGCTGCTACTTCGAGTCGCCGCAAACGCCACTGCCTCTCCACCGTCGGAGCTTCGAGCTGCTGCTGTCGAAGCAGAAGAACCTCGCGCTGCCGTTCAACGTAAACGCCAGCGAGCATAGCGCAGGTGATGGGGCAATCCTTACAACTGCGCTCGCAACCGGGCGAACGACAGATCAATCGATCAGTCACGCGTTCACACTCCCGTTCCCTTTATGTTCTAGGTTGCGGCAGTGAGTCTACCTGTAATTTCTTACGCGTCTCCGGGGGGATGAATGATGCGAAAAGTACAGCGTTGGTTGCTGGCGATCGGCATGGTGATGACAGGATCGGCTGCGTTGGCGCAAACGCCGACAGTGACCGTCTGGTTTTCGGGAGCAGCAGCTGAAGTCTCCGATAAGCTCGCGCTGACCTGCGCCGATCGCGAGGCAACGGTGATAGAGCAGGACGATCGTCACGTGCTCTGCAGCCGGCCGATGACCGGCGTGGCGGCCGCCTACGCGTTCGGCGTCGGGCGTGGGTCGTCCAGTCCGGATCTGTTCATTCGTTTCACCCTGCTGCGTGACGGCAAGGCAATCCGGGTTCAGGCTTCGCAGTGGGTCGAGAACCAATCGGCTCTTGGACAGACGCGCAGAACAGACCTGAACGGCAAGAAGCAGACGCAGTCGCTCGAGGACGTGCTGATCGCTGCTGGTGGCCATAATTACCCGCCTGATACCGAGCCCGTGACGCCAGCAGCTCCGGCGGACGCGGTAGGTGCGCCATGAAGGTTCTAGGTGGTGTCGTTGCCGGCGTTGGTGTGGTCGGTAGCCTGCTCTCGTTAGGTATGCCGACGTCGATCTCGACGACCGTTCCCAGCTCACTCGGCTACGGCCTGACGGACACGTCGGAGGTCCTCAACATCGGCTTGCTGCAGAAGCAGGCCTTCGCGTTCCACGCGGGCCTGGCGCTTGTAATAGCAGGGGTCGTGCTGTTCGCAGCAGGTGCGATCCTGGAGCGGCTCACTGGATCCCCGCACTCTGTCGAAGGAGTGGCCGGCGCGGTCAGCACAAGCGAGCCTGTAATGACTGCCCCAACGGGTACCCGGCCGCTGACGCCCGTCGAGTACGAGACGATCTCCGACGAGCAAAAGGCGAAGAACGCGCGGGCTGATCGTGCCGCGTACATCGCGGCCGCGATCGTCGCGATCGGCATCTTCATCATATGGCTGGCATCGACGGTCTGATCGCGGTTGGGGCATGCAGGTAAGCGGGTATCGCGTGGGTACCGCGCCCAATCAGCAGGCCGAAAAGCACGCTTTCCCGCGCTTTTTACGACAGCGCGGCGGATGGGTTCTCCGCCGTACATTGGTAGCCAAGGCGATCATCACCCGCCACACTGGGTGTCATGCTGAAGGGAAGAGGGGTCGACATGCGGGTTTTTGATGTCTTCACGCCTACCGGCGTTCCGACGTACACCTATGTCGATCGTAGCGCGCACAATTTAGAAGAGCAGCTTCGGAACGCCATTCGGACGCCTGGCATGATCGCCGCGCTCTCGGGGCCGTCCAAATCAGGTAAGACGGTTCTGATCCGGAAAGTGATCGATGCCGATAACCTAATAACTGTGTCAGGCGCTGCGATCACGGATCCAACGCACCTGTGGGAGCGAGTGCTTAACTGGATGGAAGCGCCCAGTTCGACTACTCACACGATCGGCAACACCTTTAGCGGCGAGCTTACCGGAAAGGCCCAGGCTGCGGCTGGCATTGTGATCGCCAAAGCTCAGGTCGAAGCCGAGGGAAAGGCTGGTTACGAGCATGAGCGGGCAAAAGAGCGTGTCTTCGAGCGAGCTGGTATCGACCAAGTCGTTCGTGAGATCGGGGGCAGCGATTTCGTCGTGTTTGTCGACGATTACCACTACATGCCAAAGGACGTTCAAGTAGCCGTTGGTCGCCAAATCAAAGAAGCGGCGGAGCGTGGAATAAACATCTGCACGGCCAGTGTACCCCATCGTAAGGATGATGTGGTCCGGGGAAACGCTGAGCTCCGTGGTAGAGTTCAAGGCATAGACTTTGAATATTGGAGCACAGCCGACATCCGCGAAATCGCCGAGCAAGGGTTCGACATTCTCGGGGTTCGCTTGCCGGAATTTGCGCTCGACCGCATGGCCGACGAGGCTTTCGGCTCGCCTCAGCTGATGCAGCAAATATGCCTGCAAGCCTGTATGCGCCTAGGGATCGACGGGCAGTCCGAACCAACCCGCGACGTTCCTGTAAGTGAGGGCGATCTCACCAAGGTTTTCGAGCAGGCCTCTACTACCACCGACTTTTCTTCACTTCTCGAGGGGCTGCACGAAGGTCCGAAACAGCGCGGCAGCACGCGCAATCAGTTCGCCTTCACGGACGGGACACAAGGAGATGTCTATCGGTGCATCTTGTTGGCGCTACGTCAAAGCCCGCCTCGGCTGAGCTTCCCGTATGCTGAGATTTATGATCGAACGCGGGCAGTTTGCGTCAAAGAAGCACCTCCAGGGTCAAGCATTGCCTCAGCGTTGGATCAGATGCCGGAAATCGCATCTGACCTCGAACCGAACGCCCCGATCATTGAGTGGGGTGACGATGTTCTAGACATCGTCGATCCGTACTTCCTCTACTATCTCCGCTGCTCGCCGCGCCTCATGTCCTTAGCGAAGTCGTGAGGTGTAGCTTCGTATAGCAGTCTTTCGTGTCGCGGACGCGCTAGCGACTCTTTCCTACAAGGGTCATTCACCCTATGTTCCTCCGACGGGGGAATGGTTGTTGGACATGGGCGTACCGGTCGACCCGGTGGCAGAAAGCGCGGTGCCTTCAGGCACGACAAAAGGCGTCGGTGAGCCAGCGCCCGCGGTGCCGTTGACCCGAAAGGTGCAGGCTTACAACTGGATCCGCGCTTACATCGAAACCACCGGGCACAGCCCATCGATGGGTGACGTTGCGCTCGCGCTCGGCGTCAGCCTTTCACGCGCGAAAGCGCTGGTTCACCAGCTAACGCGCGAGAAGAAGATTGAACGCGCGCCTGGTGCGCAGCGTGGCATCAGCATTCCCGGCCTGTTCAAGGAGCTGGTGCTGAAGGAGCTGCGCCAGCAAGGCTACGTCGTCGACCGCGACATAACTGCGCGCCCGTACCCACAAGAGCATCTGCAGCTCGTTGCCTTGCTGGAGCATATCCGACTTCTGGGCCGACACGATCGCCCGGCTGGGGAACACACGATGACCGCACCGCTCGATCTGCTGACCGGCGCACAGGACGCGATCATCAAGGTTATTCGCGACCAGCTGCCCGAAGCCGCTCGCGGCATGGTGCGGCACAGCCTCGACGAGGATTTCGAGCCACCCTTTCACCTGGTCGGCGACATCAGCCTGGAGGAAGCGGGCAGCAAGCACGAGCAGCTCGACGAGGGCGATGCGGAGATCCACACGATCTATCGCGGATCCGATCGGCGCGAGCTGCTCGCGCTGATGTACCAGCTGCGCCTCGCCACGCACGATGCCGTGATCCCGCTCGGCGAGGCGCAATACCGCATTCGCTGGCGCGGCGCGATCGTCAGCGCCGCGGCGCGCGACGGCGTCACCTACGCCGGCCTCACTCAACTCGACCTCATCGCAGAGCCGGCCTGAGCCGGAAAAGGAGAAACCATGACCACGCTTCTCGGCAACGACTATCTCGCCTGGTTCACCAGCGGCGCGGCTGGCCCGCTCGCGGTGCTGAAGGGCCAGGGCAGCTACGCGGAAACGCGCTCGCAGCCCGAGATCGACACCTCATCGAAGGACACGACCGGCTACGCGCTGAAGACGCGCGGCTGGTACCCGGGCGCGCAGATGCTCGACGGCATGTTTCTGACCGTCGGCGATCGCCTGCTCGTCGTTGCCGGCAACACCGCGATCGCCGGCGCGGACGGAAGGCTGACGATCGCGGTCGAGCCGCTGATCCCGGGCAAGCTCGTCGACGGCGCGCCGGTCGAGGCAAACCTGCCCTACGCCGTGCTGCAGATGGCCGACACCAAGGCCGGCTACACGGTCGGCGTCGGGCAAATGTACAGCGTCGCCTTCCAGGCCGAGGAAGCGTGAGCGTTCCCTTAGCACCCGACAGCGCAGGCGCGATCGCGCTGGCGGCGCGGCTCCGCCACCCGGTGACGTTCTGCTTCCTCGACATTCGCGACGAGCCGGTGCGCGTCACCAACGCGCCCTACGCCTTCACCTTCGCGAACACCGGCGACGTCGACCTGGACGGATTTACCTTCGAGGAAGTGGATCCCCGCGTCGTGTCGGTCGGCACCGTGAAGGCGCGCGACGGCGGCAGCGACACGCTCGCGCTCGAGCTGTCAGGCCTGCCCGGCGTAGACGCCGAGCTGATCGAGCAGATCGGAACGCGCGCCAATTGGCAGGGGCGCGACGCGCGTCTGTGGAAGGCGATGCTCGATCCGGAGGATCCGACGCGCATCCTCAGCCTGTGGAGCTACTACACCGGCTACATGGCGGTACCACGGATCGGTGGCGATCGCTCGAGCCAGACGATCACGCTCGAGGTCGAGACCTATCTCGCCTTCTTCGGGCAGGCGTCGAACCGCACGTACCTCGACCAGTCGAGCTTCGATCCAGGGGACCGCTCGGCCGAGCTGTCGATCGCGATCGCCAACGGCGCCAGCAAGCGGACCTGACCACATGCATCGTCTGCCCGACTGGGAGGCGCGGCTCGCCGCGTATCTCGAGCCCTTGCGGCTGCGCGCGTTCGCCTGGGGCGAGCACGACTGCTGCCTTTTCACCGCTGGCGCCGTGCTGGCGATGACCGGCGTCGACCCCATGCCCGAGTTCCGCGGCCGCTACACGACGCCGATCGGCGCCGGCCGCGCGCTGCGCCGCTACGGTGCCGGCACGCTCGACGCGACACTCGACACGAAATTCGCGCCGATCGCGCCGGCGCTGGCGCAGCGCGGTGACATCGTCATGACGGACGGGCTGCTCGGCATCGCCTGGGGTCCGTTCCTGTTCGGCGTCGGCAGCGAGGGCGAGCGCGAGGGCCTGGTGCGCGTCGATCGCGCGAGCTGGGTCGATCCGCTCGCATGGCGGGTGCCATACTGATGGCAAAGGTGCTCAAGACCGCCGCGCTGATCGCGGGCGGCGCGGCGCTGATCGCCACCGGCGTCGGTGCGGTAGCCTTCGGCAGCATCGCCGCGATCTCGGTCGCCGGTGTCAGCACCGGCACGCTGCTGCTCGCCTCGTCGGCGCTGAGCGCGGCCGCGTCTTTTCTCACGAAGGCGCCGTCGGTGCCGTCGTCGCAGCAGGATCGGCTCAGCGCGACGATCGACCCGCGCACGTTCCGCAAGGAGGTTCTCGGGTCGACCGCAATGGCGACCGACGTGCGCTACGAGGAATGGCACGGATCAAAGCAGGACTATTGTTCGTGGATCATCGTCGCGGCGAGCCATGCCTGCACGTCCATCGACCAGATCTGGTTGAACGACGAGCTGGCCTGGAGCGCGGCAGGCGGCGTCACGTCCAAGTTCGCCGGCTATTTCTCGGTGCCGCATCTCACGCTCGAAGCGGGCGCGGGCGACGGCTACACCTTCGGCAGTGGCAAGTGGAACGGCGCGCACCGGCTGACCGGCTGCTGCTGGCTACACCTGCAATTCAAGGTGACCGGCAACGGCAAGAAGGCCGAGAGTCCCTTCAGTGGCGGCCCGGTCAGCCGCATCACGATCGTCGGCAAGGGCGCCAAGCTCTACGATCCGCGCCGCGATTCGACGGTGCCGGGCGGGTCAGGCCCGATGCGCTGGAATGATCAGAGCACCTGGGCGTGGTCGGTCGACGGTGTCGAGATCGGCGAGAACCTGCCGCTGCAGATCCTGCGGCGCCTGATCGGGTGGCGGATCCGCAACCCGGTCACCGGCGAGCTGAAACTCGCGACCGGCAGCGGTATTCCCGCCAAGCGGATCGACATGCCGTCCTTCATCGTCGCGGCCAATCTCGCCGACGAGCAGGTCATCCGCTCGGCCGGCGGTACCGAGGCGCGCTATCACGGCGCCGGCGTCGTGTCGGAAGGCGACGACACCAAGTCGACGTTCGACACGCTCTGCGCGGGCTGCTGCGGCCGATTCCGCGACACCGGCGGCAAACTCGCGCTCGCGATCGCGCACAACGATCTGGCGGAGGCGGCACTCGACGACGGACTGACCGACGCGGACGTGATCGGCGCTTTCACGTTCGACTGCGATCCGGCGATGGAAGCGACGCCGAACATCGTGCGTGGCCGCTACGTCGACCCGAGCGACGCGTCGCTCTATCAACTGATCGACTATCCCGAGGTGAAGGTCACCAGCGTCGACGGTATCGACCGCGTCTTCCCGCTCGATCTCGGCGTCGTCGAGAGCCCGAGCCAGGCGCAGCGGATTGCCAAGCAGGTGCTTCAGCGCAAGCAGCTCGCGCGCACGTTCAAGGCACCCTTCGACGAGCGGGCCTGGCGCTGGCCGGTTGGCAAGGTCGTGCCGTTCACGTTCGCGCCGCTCGGCTTCGACCGGCAGCTGTTCCGCGTCGTGTCGCAGGACATCTGCGACGAGGGCCCAACGCGAGGCGCGTGCATGATGGAGCTCGCCTGGGAAGCGCAGGCGATCTACGCCTGGGACGGCAGCGATCGAGCGCCTGTCCAAGCAGTCGGAGCGATAAGCTACGATCCGACCAAGTCAGCGTTTGCACAGGCGCTGGAGGGCGGCGCCCATCAGATGGTAGCGCAGACGGTCGACTACCCGGCGACTACGACCGCGACCACGATCACGATCGTGCCCTTCAGCGCCACGCTCGACGATCAGCGCATCATCGACCTTCCGGCGGGACAGATCACCGGCCTCGACGACGCCTCGAAATACCGTCTGTTCTACGCGCTCGAGGATGTGCAGCCCACATTCACCGACGCGAGTGGTCAGGCGTTCACCGGTGCCGACGGTCAGGCCTTCGCCGGCATTATCCCCGCCGGCAGCTATTATGCGGCGCCATCCGACTCGCTGATCGAGCCGGCGAACCCGGCATTTGTCATCATCAACCTGGTCACGACCGCAAACGCGGACGGCACAACCTACCCGCCAGCGGTGCCACCCCCAGGCGGTTATGGCGGCAGCGGCTATGGTGGCGGTGGCCGGTACCAGCAGCAGGTGGCGCAGGTATGACGCAGAGCGTGCCGTTCGTGCGCCGGCTCTGGGCGCTGATCAAAATGGACGCGAACGGAGTGGCGCAGCTGTGCCTCTCCGCGGCCGAGCCGAGCAGCGACGACGTCGACGCGGCCGAGGGCGTGCTGCTGCTGACCGGCATGCTGAAGGGAGACGGCATGCACCTGGTGCTGCCGATCCTCGGCGCCGTGCCGGTGATGCCGCGCTACGACCTGTTCGCCGGCGTGTCTGGTGCGGACGGTGTCGCGAAGGTCACCTTCGATCCCCCGTTCGCAGCGGCGCCAAAGGCTCTCGCCGTGGCAGTACCGAGCGCGCTGGCTGGTCCGCTCAAGGCCGAGATCATCAAGGACACTCTGACAGCGGCCGGCTGCCGCGTCCAGGTGACGACCTCGGCACTGGTGACCGGTACGGTGACAGCGCTCGCAGGCGCGACCGTGACCGTCAGCGCCGTCGGCTTCTGACCCTCTACCTTTCGGAGAACATCATCATGACGAGGATCCTCGCCGCGCTCGCCGCGGTGCTGCTGACGTGCGCGCCCGCGGCTGCGCAGCTCGACACCCGCACGATCCCGCAGGCTCAACCGCTTACCGGCACCGAGCGAATGCCCGCGGTTCAGGGCAGCGGGTGCACCGCGAAGACGACGCCGTGCGCGAGCGTGGCGGTGACGCCGGCGCTCATCTCGACGTTCCTGACGCCGGTGTTTCAGCCGCTCGACACCGATCTGACCGCAATCGCAGCGTTGACGACCACCTCGACCGGTCGCGACCTGCTGACCTCGGCGAGCGCAGCCGCGATCCGCAACAAGGCGGGGGCAGCCGCCTCGGGCGCAAACAGCGACATCACGGCGCTTTCGGGTCTCACCACCGCGCTCTCGGTCGCGCAGGGCGGCACCGGTCGCACGAGCGCCATACCGGTACTCAGCGCCTCGCGGTCGGGCTCGAGCAGCTTTCAGACGATCTCGAACGGCTTCACGACCGTGCAGGTCAACGCCGCGACGATCGACACCGCGGCGTGCTTCTCCACCACCTCCTACATCTGCACGCTGCCCGAGACCGGGCTGTACCAGCTGTCGGCGAAGCTTCGCATCTGCGACGCGGCCACCGCCGGGATCAGCTACGGCATCGGGATCGGCACCACGAACGCCGACAGTGCCGCCTTCTTCTGGGGCGTGACCGCGGGCAGCCGCATGGGGCTGGCGAACGCGCGCGTGTACGCGGGTACCGCCGGAGATCAGGTGCGTCTGTTTGCCTACGCCGATCAGGCGCTGCCGGTCTGCGCGGCCGAGCTCAACATCTACCGCATTCGCTGAGAGGCTCCCCGCATGGCTGACACTGCCGCCCGCCTGGCGCTCTACGCCCGGCGCTACGAAGTCGCGCGCTTCACCATCGCCGTTCGCGGCATCGACCTGAGAGGCGTCGCGATGGCGATGCAGGTGCGGCTGCAGCGCGGCACACCGGGTGCACCGCTGATCGCGCTCGGCACCGTGACGACCACCGCGGCCGAGGGGCTGAAGCTCGACAGCGTGACGATCGTCGACGGCTTGCCGGTGTCGATCATCAAGGGGCGCATCAATCAATCGACAATGAGCGACGGCTCGAAGGTGCCGTACGCGGGCGAGATGGGCGACGACACGGTGCTCGCCTACGCGATGCAGTGGACGCTTGCCGGCGACGTGCGGACGCGGATCGAGGGTGACCTGATCGTTCGCGACAGCGCGTTCGGCTCGGACAATGCGCCGGCCAATCGCCCAGCCGGGTACGGCAGCCAGTCAATAGCGAGCAGCGGCACCGGTACGCTGACCTTCGGCGACCAGGTCGTGCAGGTCTCGATCGCCGACGCCGAGCTCTTCGGCCCGCTGGTCGAGAAGACCGAAGCGGCAGCCGACAAGGCGACAGCCGCGGCCGTGATCGTCGGCGATGTGGTGGTGCGCCTGATCGTGCCGGGCGTGTCGGGTGGCTTCATCGACGCAGCCGGCCGCATCGGTGGCGCGGTCGACGATGACGGCCGCTTCATCTCGGACATGCCGGAGCCGCCGGTGCAGCCCGCTCGCCCGCTGCCGCCTGTCGCCGCGGGCGTGTCGACGCTGGCGATGGTGCCGGTGCTCGGCCAGTCGAACAGCTTCCAGTGGGCGACTGCATCGCTTGACCAGTCGCCACTCGATCCCGGCCGTGCGCTCGGCTTCGGCGCTGGCTACCCGCACCTGGGGGTCACTTACCCGCCGATGGCGTACCTCGCCGACAGCGACCTCGGGCAGATGACGGACCTGCGCGGCGCGCCGTTCGAGCGCGGGGGGATCGGGATGCGCCTCGCGCACCGCATGCTGGTCGATGGCCTCGCCGTGCTGGTGACTGGTCACGGTGTCGGTGGTCAGCCCTATTCCGCGCTGAAGAAGGGCACAATTCCCTTCGCCAACGCGACCCGCGCGATGATGGCGGCTCGCGATCAGGCTTTCGACGCAGGGCTCGGCTTCACCATTCCGCTGGCTGTGTGGGTACAGGGCGAGGATAACTTCGGCGACAGCAAGGCCGCGTACCTCGCGCATCTGGTCGAGCTACAGGCCGACATCGAACGTCAGGCGCGCGCGGTCACCGGCTCCACCGACATCGTGCCGCTCTACATGGCGCAGCCGTCGAGCTGGACCGGCTACGGCGCCAAGGCGGCTACCTCGGGGATGCCGCTCGCTGTGGTGCAGGCGGCGATCAACGCGCCAGACCGGTTCGTTCCGACGACGCCATTCTACCCGTTCAAGCATGTCGACGAGGCCCACCTCGACGCGGAGGGCAACTGCAGTCTCGACGACCTGATCGGCTGGTGCGCGGCGCACGGATCGGGCGGACTCTATGCCGTGTCCGCGGCGCGCGCGGGCACGACGGTGACGGTGACCTGTCACCGCCCAGTCGGCTCGACGCTCGCGATCAAGACCGACCGCGTGTCCGATCCGGGCAGCTACGGGCTGGTCTATCGCGACGCGAATGGCGCCAAGGTCGCGATCAGCAATGTCGCGGTCGCCGGCGACAAGATCACGCTGACGCTCGCCAGCGCGGTCGCGGGCACGCTCAGCTTCGCGGCCGAAGGCACACCCGGTCAGCCCGCAGGGCCGACGACCGGCCCGCGCTGCTGCATCTGCGCGGTGACCGGCGACACGCTGCCCGGTGGTGCGCCGCTCAATTTCTACATGCTCACTTGCTCGGTGGAGGTAGCCTGATGGCCGTAGGTACATTCGTGCGCGTCGCTGGCGGCAGCTTCACGAAGGACTCCGACTCGTCCGACGCGGCGAGCGCGGCAGCGACTGGTGCGCTGGAGCTTGGCGCGGTCGCATCGCTTAATCCGTTCTACGCCGTCGACGGCACGGTGCTGGACGGCATCGATGCGTCGCGATCGTGGTCGCTCGTCGGCAGCGAGGCGAACGCGCCTGCCACCTCGGCGATCAATCAGAGCCCGGCGCAGCAGTATGTGCACGGGCAGACCCGGCGCTGGCGATCAAGCTTCACGCGCCCCGCTGGGTCATGCTCGATCGTGCTGACCTATGCCGTGTCGTCCCAAGAGGTCGCGGCTTTCCCGGCGCTGCTGTTCGGCTGCGGTGCTGACGGCAACACGAACGCGGTGCTTAACGCGCGGCACCAGGATGGCGGGCTGCGTTTCTTCGCCGACAATCAGGACGCGCATGGTCGCATCGACACCGGGCTGGGCGCCGGCGGTCGCTCGATCTGCTTCAGCTTCGACGCGATCACCAACACTGGTGCGGTGCTACTGGCAAGCGGGGACCCGATGACCGCGCCGTTCTCCGCGCCGCCATCCGCGCAGCCGTGGAGTGTCGGCGGCTGGTCGGACGGCTTCGGCTTCGCGGGCAAGCTCGGCAACAGCGTGCTGATCTTCGACCGCGCGCTCCACACCGACGTGAACAGGCCCGCTGCGCAGCGGCTGCTTGCGGCCCTGAACGCTGCGCATGGGCTGGCGTCGTGATCCGCCGCCGATCGCTCGAAGTCGAAGATATCGCTGCGATCGTCGCCGCGACGAGAGCGCCGCCCGCACCAGTGCCCGTGCAGCTGCCGCCCGATGATCGCGGCCTCGCCAAGCATGCCTCGACCGTGATCGTCGCGATTATCCTCGCGCTCTGCTTGTGGGTCGGAAACAGTGTGTCGTCGCTTGGCACGACCGTGACGCGCATGTCGGCCAACGTCGACGCTTTGCAGAAAGGCATTGCCGATCTGCAGGCGAGCCAGGGCTCCGCGTCGGTCCAGCTATCCGACACCAAGGCGACCAACGCCAAGCAGGACGCTCGCGCCGACGCGATGGAAGCGGACATGAGCCGCGTGAAGGAGCGTGTCCGCATCCTGGAAGGGCAGCGACCGCTCCGCCCCGAGCTCGAGCGCGTCCCGTAGCAGCGCGCCAGCGCCACTGATCGCCGGCGGCCGATCGCCGCCACCATCACCGGAGAACATCCCCATGCTGATCCCCAACTGGAGGCGCGCCTGGCGCCTCTGGTCCGTTCGCGTGTCCGCGATCGCGGCCGCCATCTTCGCCATGCTGCTCGCCGCACCCGACCAGCTGCTCGCCATCTGGTCGGCGTTGCCGCCAGAGGTGCAGGCGCTGGTACCGGGCGCGCCGAAGCTCGGCCTCATCCTGTCGACCGCGGCGATCGTCGCGCGTCTCGTCGCGCAGAAGGGGGCGAGCGATGGCGAGTAAGGCGAAGCGCGGCGTCGGCGCCGTGATCGCCGCCATCATCGCCACCACGATCGCGCTTGAGGGCGGGTACGTGAAGGACAAGCGCGATCCCGGCGGCGAGACCAACATGGGGATCACCGCGGCCGTCGCGCGCCAGAACGGCTACGTCGGGCCTATGCGAACGCTGCCGCGCGAGGTCGCGGAGAGCATCTACTTCGACCGCTACCTGGTTGCGCCCGGCTACGCGCCGCTCGTGCCGATCGACGCCGCCGTGACCGAGGAGTTGTTCGACACAACGGTGAACATGGGGCCCGCGCGCCCCGGCCGCTTCTTCCAGCTGTCGATCAATCAGCTGTGTGGCGCGCGCCTCGCCGTCGACGGCCGCGTCGGCCCGGCGACGATCGCGGCCTACACCAGCTGCCAGCAGCGCCTGGGCGCAGCGACGCTGTGTGTGTCGATGCTCGACAGCCTTGATGCCAAGCAGCGCGCCGAATACGATCGGCTTGTGCGGGTGAACGCGCAGCTCGGCGCGTTCCACCGTGGCTGGATCGCGCACCGCATCGGCAACGTCGACCGCGCCAAGTGCCGGGTCGCGCGCTGATGCGCCGCAGCCTCGCGCGCTTGCTCGGCGCCGGTGCGGCGATGGCCAGCCTGGGCGCGTGCGCGACAATTACCGCCCCAGGCATGACGCCGCTCGACCACGCCGGCGCCGCCTACTCGCACCTGCAAGCCGCCGCCGATCGCGCGCTGCCGCTGCTGCCGGCCGACAAGGCGCGGCGCGTGCGCGTGATCCTCGCGCTGATCGGCGCGGGGCTCGACGTGGCTCGCGCCGCCTCGGGCCCGGTCGACCGCACCGCGGCGATCGCCAGTGTCGAGGCGCAGCTGGTCGCGCTGCACACCGCGCTGCGCGACTGATCTCGACGCGCGCGGGCGCGCCTGCCATATCGGTCTAGCCCTCCCGAGCTTAGCCGCAGAGGCGGGTCCGCGCGCGCGGTAGTCAGGTCAACCGGTTCGCCGGGTGGCCTGCGGAATGAAAGACCTTCGGGGAATACGCGGGGCGCAGTCGCCTGACTCTGCGCGGCTAACCACCCGGTACCAGGTGGTGACGCTCAGGACGCCTCCCTCGCGTTTCCCCGAAGCCACCACCATCCAGCGCTGAGGCGCGGATCCACCACAACCATCATTCCGGGCACGTCGATCGACACGATCGGCGGCAATCTCAGCGCGCGTAGCCGACGTGCTTCTCACCGAAGAGCTGAGCCACCATGCATCCCGTCATCGCTGCCAACCCGCCCGCCGCCTACCTGGGCGGCAAGCGCAACCTCGCCAAGCGCCTGTGCGCGCTGATCGAGACGATCCCGCATCGCGTCTACATTGAGCCGTTCGTCGGCATGGGCGGCGTGTTCCTGCGCCGCGGCCGCGCGCCGGCGGCCGAGATCATCAACGACCTGTCGGGCGACGTCGCCAACCTGTTCCGCGTCGTGCGTCGGCACTACGAGCCGTTCGTCGACGAATTCTCCTACCTGCTCGCCAGCCGGGACGAGTTCGAGCGCCAGAAGCGTGTCGACGCGACCACGCTGACCGACATCGAGCGCGCCGTGCGCTTCCTCTACCTGCAACGCCTGGCGTTCGGTGGTCGCGTAACCGGCCGGGCATTCGGCGTCCGCAAGGAACAGTCATCACGCATCAACGCGGCGACGATCCGGGCCGAGCTGAAGAAGCTGTCGCAGCGCCTGCAGGCGGTGACGATCGAGCAGCTGCCGTACCAGGACGTGATCCGGCGCTACGACAGCGCCGGCGCACTGTTCTACCTGGACCCGCCCTATGACGAGACCGAGGGCTACGGCACCGGGTTCGGCCGAGCCGACTTCGTCGCGATGGCCGAGCAGCTCGCCGGCATCGCCGGCACGTTCGTGTTGTCGATCAACGACACGCCCTTCATTCGCGAGACGTTCGCCGCCTTCGAGATCCAGGAAGTCGAGACGACCTGGACGGTGTCGACCAGGACGCGCGATCGCGCCACGAAGGTGACCGAGCTGATCATCCGCAATCGCGCGTGATCGAGCACCTGCAGGGTCGGGTATCGCACCCGACTTTGCGGGTACTTTTCAGGATCGCGCAGAGGGGCGCGGCGGATGGTCTGTCCGCCGTTAGCCGCGAAGGTGCCACTTAGGTGGAGCAGCTAGAGGCGGCAGCACTCGGATCCGCGCAGCTTCGCGCAATCGGGTAAGAACCCCGTTAATCGCTGCGAGGCATTGCTGGTGAGCGATCAGACCGTCTTGTAATTCGTCGCCGGTGAGAAGCTCGAAGGTTCTACCGTAATGGTTCTGGTAGCCGACCACGACGTGCAAGCATGCGTTGATCGCCTTCTGCTCATCATCTTCAAATATAAGCTCGGCTTCACGAAGGGCGTCGAGCACGGCGCTTAGTGCATCAGCGCCTTTCAGCGACGGGCCAAGCTGATTGCGCACGGTCCTGATGTGCTCGATTACAGCTAACCTCCTGTCGAGCAACGCCAGCCGCATTTTCTGATCTTCAAGATTGGCGGTCCGAATGACGGCCCCGCTAGTCCAAGCGTTATGACGTTGGTTCGCGACGAATACTGCGACGGCGACCGACAACGGCCCCAGCTTACCAATGGTGTCGATAAGCCACTGAACGGCGCCGCCTATCCACTGCCCGAATTCACCTATCATCATGTGTGAGGTTCTATGCTGACGAACGCCGCGGTGAAAGCCGCGCGGCCGCGCGCGGCCGGCTACAAGCTCGCCGACGCCGGCGGCCTCCACCTCTACGTCGCGCCGAACGGCCGTCGCTCGTTCCGTTTTCGATTTCGCTGGGAGGGCAAGGAGCAGCTGTTAACGTTCGGCCAGTGGCCGGAGATCTCACTCGATGTCGCGCGCCAGCGCGCCGGCCAAGCGCGAGCGCAGCTCGCCCGCGGCGAGGATCCTCGCGAGTGCGACGTCGACGAAGCGGCGAAAGTTCGTGCTTTCGAGTATGTATCCCGCGACTGGTTCGAGCAGCGCCGCGCGCGCTGGTCGGCGACGCATGCGGTTGACGTGATGGCGAGCCTCGAGCGCGACATTTTCCCGGTGATCGGCGCCATGCCGATCGAGGCGATCACGACGCCGGTCGTGCTGAGCGCGCTGCGCACGCTCGAGCAGCGCGGCCGCCTTGAGACCGCGCGACGCGTTCGGCAGCGGATTTCCGGTGTGTTCAAGCACGCGATTGCGCAGGGCTGGGCTGAGCGCGATCCAGCGGCCGTCATCACCGATGCGCTGCTGCCCCCGCCGCCGGCGCGGCCGCAGCCGGCGCTGACCGAGCTCGATGACGTGCGCGCCCTGTGTGCGGCGGTCGACCAGCTGGACGCGTCGCCGGCGACTAAAGGCGCGGCCGCGTTCCTGATGCTGACCGCGGTTCGGTTGGCGGCGGTTCGCGGGGCGCGTTGGCGCGAGATCGAGGATCTCGACGGGTCAGCGCCACTTTGGCGCGTGCCGGCCCAGCGCATGAAGCTGAAGGTCGCCGAGAAGGCCGAGGCGCGGAACGATCACCTGGTGCCGCTCAGCGCGTCCGCGGTGGCGGTGCTGCGCGCAGCGAATATGCATCGTGGCGATGCAAATATGCGTGACCGCGGCGACGAGCTGATCTTCGGCGACGTTGCCGAGGGCGCGATCGGCGCGCTGTACAAACGCGCCGGCTTTGGCGGCCGCCACGTTCCGCACGGCTGTCGTGCCAGCTTCTCGACGATCCTGAACGAGCGGATGCCGGCCGAGCGTGCCGCGATCGACCGCGCGCTCGGACACGCCCACGCCGGCGACAAGGCCGAGGTCGGCACGATCAACCGCAAGGTCGAGGGCGCGTACAACCGCGCGGCCTACCTGGGCCCGCGTCGTCGCCTGTTCGATGCCTGGGCGGCGCTGCTCGCCGGCGCGCCGATCGCGGCCGACGGCGGCGAGGGCTCGGCCGAGGCCGCCTGACCCCCGGGGGGGTCGAAAGTGGGGCGGCCTGGGTGCCGGACACCGCGCAGTGGGTCCATGCGCAACGCGACGTGTTTCGCAGTAAAAAGTTCGGCTTGGTCGAGCTGCTCAGATCGCGCGTTGCCCGGCTTCATTGCACGCTACGCGCGCGACGGTTCGGCACGGTTCCTGCTCCACCCCCTCGCCGAGCATCGGGGCGGCGTAAGCCGCCACGCTCAACAGCCGGGTCTTGGCGGTCGAGTGGGGAGGCGGGTGATGGTGCCGGGTTGGGGGTGATCAAATCTGCGCATGGCCTCGTCCAAACAAGGCCATTCCTTTTATCCTTCAACCCCTGAGCGGTGATACTGACCGCATGGTGTACTCGCGTTCTGGCCTTCAGAGCGGAAGGCGATCGTCGCTTCCATCCGGGCGAGGGCGGCTCGCATCTCGGGGCAGGATGGCTCGGCAGGAACCGGTGGTGCACCGCTGAGCGTGTTCTGCCGCGCCAGGCGTTTGCGTGCCAACAGGTCGCGGAACCGCCGTAGCAGCCGGGCAGGGAAGGCTTCGGGGGTGAAGGCGTAGCTGTTCGACACCTGCTCGCGCTGCGGGCCGAAGAGGCCGTCCTTTCCGGTGCGCTGCGTGCGCCGCACCCAGTCGAGTACCTTGATCCGCTTGAGCGTGTTCAGCGCCCGCACCACCGTCGTGCGGCTGACGTCGGCGGCCTTCGCGATCGTGTCGAGCGCGGGCTCTATGCAGCCGGTGCGGAAGTCTATGCCGACTCCGCCACGACGGCCAAGCAGGGCCTCGAGCACGCGCATGCCATGCAGACCTAGCGGGCGGGCACCGCCTTTGCGCCGCTCGGCGTCGTCCCACTCCGACACCACCTTCAGCAAGCAGTCGATCCAGCCTAGCGCGCCGGCGGTCGTACCGTCGCCGATCGGGCGCGAGATCCGCGCGCGCCGATCGTCGACGTCGTAGCTGCCTCGACGCACCTTGCGATCGGCGCCGCGTTCACCGCGGCCGCTCAGCTGGGCGGCAAACCCCTTCATGATCTGACGTGTCTGGCGTGCGGTAACTGCAGCTGCTGGCTGCTGAATAGTCGACATCGTTCCGGCCCCGGTGCGGAAGTTCGATGGGCGCACGAAAGCGTCGGCCGAATCGGGGTCGGCCGGCGCAAGTCGTGAAGGTGGCGTGATCAGAAGCGAGCGCGTCGGGGCGGGTCGCGGGCTCGCGCTGCAGGGCTAAGGCTGGGAGAGGGGCCGCAATGCGCGGCCCTCCGGATCAAACTTTTATGGTCTTCACCGAACGCTCAAAGTGGTAGCAGTCCTCCGCTACCAACTGGAGCGTCTGCGTATGCCCCCGATCGCCGTTCGCCCATGAAGGAGCTGACGCTGGCGATCGTCGGGATCGACTTTCCCAACAACGATCGCACGCGCTCGAACCGGCGGTCCGAGCTGATGCTGTTGTCACCCGGCGCGGCGATGACGCTGGTGCCCGAGCCGCGCAATCCGGTCGACCCGCATGCGGTGGCGGTATTCAGCCCGAGCGGCTTGCAGGTCGGCTATCTGAGTGCCGAGCGTGCCCCGTGGATCGGCGCGCGGATCAGGGCGGGTGACGAGGTGGCCGCCATCTATCAGGGCCTGGTGGGCAGCGTCGGATATGCGCGCGTGCGGATCGGGGGCGGTGCCCCGACGCTGCCGGTTGTGCGCGAGCAGGACGAGCAAGACGAGAGCGAGCCGGACTTCTGGCCCGATCCGGAGGGACCGGAGTTCGGGGCCTGATCCTGCCATCGTCTTCTCGGACATGACTCGGGTTCGCGCTTTTACCTTCGCGGCAGGAAGGTAGCTTGATCCCGGCTCAAGGCCGGTATGACGGGCGTATCCGACTTAGGCAGGCACGCCGTAGAGGTCGTGGTCGTCGGCGTCCTCGATCTGGACGGGCACGATGTCGCCGAGGGTCAGGTGACCGGCATCGCGCAACTGTACCTCACCGTCGATCTCGGGCGCGTCGGCGTAGGAGCGTCCGGTAGCACCACCGCTCTCCAGGTCGACCGCGTCGATGATGACGTCGAGCGTGCGGCCGATCTTGCGCTGGAGCTTGGCCGCCGAAATTGCCGCGGTCTTCTCCATCACGCGGGCGTAGCGCTCCTCCTTGACCTCCTCGGGCACGTGATCGGGCAGGAGGTTGGCGCTCGCGCCTTCGACAGGTTCGAAGCGGAACGCGCCGACGCGGTCGAGCTGCGCTTCATCCAGCCAGTCGAGCAGATATTCGAAATCGGCGTCGGTCTCGCCGGGGAAGCCGACGACGAAGGTCGAGCGGATCGCGATATCGGGGCAGATGTCGCGCCACGCGCGGATGCGGTCGAGCACCTTGGCGTCGTTTGCGGGCCGCTTCATCCGGCGCAGCACCGACGGTGCGGCGTGCTGGAACGGAATGTCTAAGTAGGGGAGCACCAGTCCCTCCGCCATCAGCGGAATGACCTGATCGACGTGCGGGTAGGGATAGACGTAGTGCAGCCGGACCCAGGGCGCGATCTGGCCGAGTTCGCGCGCGAGATCGGTCATGTGCGGCACGACTTCGCGGCCCTTCCACGTGCGCGGTTCGCGGCGGATGTCTATACCGTAGGCACTAGTGTCCTGGCTAATGACGAGCAGTTCGCGCGTGCCCGCGGCGACCAGCTTCTCCGCCTCGCGCAGGATCGCGTCGGGGCGGCGGCTGACGAGATCGCCGCGCAAGGACGGGATGATGCAGAAGGAGCAGCGGTGATTGCAGCCTTCCGAGATCTTCAAATAGCTGTAGTGGCGCGGGGTGAGCTTCAACCCGGCGTCGGGGATCAGATCGACGTAGGGGCTGATCGCGGCGGGCGCGGCGGCGTGGACTGCCTCCACCACCTGCTCATATTCGTGCGCGCCGGTGATCGCTAGGACACTGGGGAAGCGGGTGCGGATCGCCTCGGCTTCCTTGCCCATGCAGCCGGTGACGATGACGCGACCATTCTCCGCGATCGCCTCGCCGATCGCCTCCAGGCTCTCCTCCTTGGCAGAATCGAGGAAGCCGCAGGTGTTGACCAGCACGACGTCGGCGCCGGAGTAATCGGCGCTCATCTGATAACCGTCGGCGCGAAGCTGGGTCAGGATACGCTCGCTGTCGACCAAGTTCTTGGGACAGCCGAGCGACACCATGCCCACGCGGGGCGGGGAGGGAAGTTGCGTTGCCATGAGAGTGCGCGGACATAGCGATTTGCGCAGGCTTTTCCTAGAGTGCGGGAATGACGCGCTATTCGCTGACGCCGCACCCCGATCATCCTCTGCTTGGCGTCAGCGGCGTGACGGTCGATGTGCGTGTGATCGACGGCGGCGGCGTACTGCTGACCTACGCGGTGGATGGCGGGAAGGCGGTGATGTGGCCCGAACGGACCAGCGCGGTGCGTAGCGACGGATTGTGGCGGACGACCTGTTTCGAGCTGTTCCTGATGTTCGACGACGAGGAGCATTACGTCGAATTCAACTTCTCGCCCTCGGGCGCTTGGGCGGCGTATGCGTTCGATGGCTACCGCGACGGTATGGCGGACCTGCCGCGCGACGTGATCCCGCACGTCGAGCGGACGGTGGACGGCGTTGCGGTCGACTGCGATCTGGGTGGTCTGCCGCACGGCGAGCTGTTGATGTCGTTGACCGCTGTGATCGAGGAGCAGGGAGCGCGGCGCTCGTTCTGGGCGCTCCAGCACCCGCCAGGCGCACCCGACTTCCATCATCGCGATTGCTTTGCCGCGCGGCTGGCGGCACCAGCGCATCCATGAACTTCGGGATCGACCGCCTGCTCGCCGACGCGAGCCTTCGCCGCGAACTGGAGGGCAAGCGCGTTGCGCTGCTCGCGCATCCGGCGTCGGTGACCGCCGATCTGACGCACTCGCTCGACGCGTTGATGGCGGCAGGCGTGAACGTGTCGGCGGTGTTCGGGCCGCAGCACGGCGTGCGCGGCGATCTGCAGGACAATATGATGGAGTCGCCCGACTTTACCGACCCGACCTATGGCATGCCGGTGTTCAGCCTGTACGGCGAGGTGCGGCGACCGACGCGTGAGTCGATGGACACGTTCGACGTCATGCTGGTCGACCTGCAGGACGTGGGATGCCGCATCTATACGTTCGTGACGACGTTGCTCTACGTGCTGGAGGCGGCAGCGGCGCACGGCAAATCGGTGTGGGTGCTCGACCGGCCCAACCCGGCGGGGCGGCCGATCGAGGGCCTGACGCTGCGCAGCGGCTGGGAGAGTTTCGTCGGGGCAGGGCCGATGCCGATGCGGCACGGCATGACGCTGGGCGAACTCGGGCATTGGTTCGTCGCGCACTACCGATTGGACGTCGATTACCGGGTCATCGCGATGGAAGGGTGGATGCCCGAGGCGGCGCCGGGATACGGCTGGCCCGAGACGCGGGTGTGGATCAATCCCAGCCCCAATGCGGCGAACGTCAACATGGCGCGCGCTTATGCCGGGACGGTGATGCTGGAAGGTACCACGCTGTCGGAAGGGCGCGGAACGACGCGGCCGCTCGAATTGTTCGGCGCCCCCGACATGGACGCGCGCGCGATGATCGCGAAGATGCGCGCGCTCGCGCCCGAGTGGATGAGGGAATGCGCGCTGCGTGACATCTGGTTCCAGCCGACGTTCCACAAACATGCCGGTCAGCTATGCGCAGGGCTATTCATCCACGCCGAAGGGGCGGCATACGACCACGCGGCGTTCCGACCGTGGCGATTGCAGGCACTCGCGTTCAAGGCGCTGCGTGCGCTGCAGCCTGATTACGCGCTGTGGCGCGATTTCCCGTACGAATATGAGTTCGACAAGCTGGCGATCGACGTCATCAACGGTGGGCCGGCGTTACGCGAATGGGTCGACGACGCAGGTGCGGAGCCCGGCGATCTCGACGCGCTGACGCTGCCCGACGAGCGCGCCTGGGCCGAGACGCGCGCGCCGTTCCTGCTCTACTAACCCCCGACGGTTACCCCTCAACCGTCACGGTGGCGGGGTGATGCTTGTCGAGGTGGCGCAGGATGCGCTTCAGGTTCTTGGTATTCGAGCGATAGTAGATGTCGGCGGCGTCACCGACGAAGGGGATCAATCCCAGCAGCGCGTCGAAGCCCACGCGACCGGTCATGCGCAGCAGCGATGCCTTGCTCATGCCGAGATTGCGCGCTTCCCACACCAGCCAGCCGCCCAACGCGGCGGCGATGGCGTCACCCGCTACCGGAACGAGCCCGAGTATGACGTCGAGCCCGACGCGGCGGTTGATGCCCGGGATGACGAACAGCCCTTCGAGCAACTGTTCCATCGCGACCAGCCGGCGCCGGACCGAGGCAGGGTCGCGGCCGAGGGGCAGGTTGGCCGCGGCGAGGCCGGGCGGCATGGAAACGGGGCGTGGCATGACGATTATCTGGTATCGCGGCGCAAGCGGTTCAACGGATGCCATGCGCGCGCGTTCGCCTGCCACTGCGCGAGCCTGAGGGAGACAAGCGACCAGCGGAACGGTCGGGCGAGGGGGATGAAGGCGGCGTCGGCGGTGAGTGCGATGTCAGCGCGTGCGATCGTCGCCGCCCGCGCGTCGAGCGTCGGGGCGAGCCGCGCGGCCTCAATCGCCTGCTGCGCCTCGTCCGAGCAAGCGAGGCATGCCTCCGACAGGTACCAGCGCGCGCTGTCGTATGGGGCGACCAGGTCGACCAGGCGCAGGTCGGCGGCGGGCTCGTCGAGCGCAAGGCGGACCGGCCTGATCCCCATCGCGTAGAGATCGGCGGCGAGCCGCGTCCAGAGCAGCGTACCGCCGGTACCCGCAGGCAGTGCCAAGCCGAGCGTTGGAGTGCCGGCGGTCGCGCGCCACGTGGCGACGCGTGCGCGGATCGCGGCGAGACGCTGCTCGCGCGGCTCGGATGCCCAAGCGGGTTGCGTCGGCGGAGAGAGCGAGTCGAGCTGATCGGGCAGCAGTGTCTCGGCCCCGGTCCAATCGGGCGAGACGGCGGCGACGAGCGCTGCGCGGTCAAATGCGGCGGCGAGGGCGGCGCGGGTCTGCGGGTCCGCCAGCAACCCGTCGCGGCGCGTTACTGCGAGCCCGAACAACCCCGCAGCGGGATCGACGCGGATCGTCGCGGCGGTCGGGTCGGCGCGCTGGACGAGCGGCCAGTCGGCGAGGGTACCTCCTGCGACCAGATCGGCCTGACGATTGACGAAGCGCACGATCGCGCGCGCGGCACGCTCCCCGATCAGGCGGACGTTGTCCTCGGGCGTCGGCGCATCGGCGTCGGGGTCGGGGTCCTCGATCGGTCGCAGCAGCACCGCGTGCGTGCCGCTGTTCGCGACGCGGAATGGACCGGCACCGCCGCCGGCGGACGCGCGCACCAGGGCGAGTTCGGGCTGTGCGAACAATTTGAGCAAATCGGGACGCGGCCGGGCGAGTTCGATCTCGATGACCTCGGGCGTCATTTCGACCACGTCGTCGATCGCGCTGAGATAGGGCGCGAGGCTGTTGCGTGCGCCGCGCGCGAGCTGACGCTTGAGCAGCGAGACGACCTGCTGCGCGCGCACCGGCTCGCCGTTGGTCCAGCGCGCTTCACGCAGACGAAAGATGTAGCTGGTGCCGTCGTCGGTGACGGTCCAGCGCTCGGCAAGGCCGCCTTCGATCTGGCCGGCGGCATCAAAGCGGACCAGCCCCTCCGCGACCGCGTCGGTCAGCAGGCGATCCGCCGTGGCGAGCAGGCGGCGATCCGCTCCGGCGAGCGCGGGCGCTTCACCGATCACGCTGACCACCACGGGACCTGTGTCGGCGCGACGATCGCACGAGGTTGTCAGCAGCAGCGCGGGCAGACTCGCGGCTGCGATGATGGTGCGGACGGCGGGACTCGAACCCGCACGCCATGGGCAGAAGATTTTAAGTCTCCAGCGTCTACCGATTCCGCCACGTCCGCGCATCAGCTTCGCGCTTGAGCGCGCTTCGGTGTCGCGCGTCAAGCATCGAAGCGTGAAAGTCGAAGCGGTCAGACGTTCAGGCGCTGACGCATTTCCTTGCCGGGCTTGAAATAGGGCACGCGCTTCGCGGTCACGTCGACCGTCTCGCCGGTACGGGGATTGCGCCCGGTGCGCTCGTCGCGCTGGCGCGTGGAGAAGGCACCGAACCCGCGCAGCTCGACACGACCGTTGGCGGCGAGACGATCGACGATCTGGTCGAAGAAGGTGGAAACGATCGCCTCGACATCGCGCTGGGACAATTCCGGATTCTCTTCGGTGAGCCGGTTGACGAGTTCCGACCGAATCATTCGCTTCCCCACATTCGCAACACTTGGCGGGACGAGCCCTACGCAGCCCAGTTGATACAGGTAAATAGAGGCGCGGGATAGGACCGAAACGTCATTATGGCATCGAAACGAAAAGGGGCCGGCAGTGCCGACCCCTTCGCAAGTGTTCCGTTGTGAAACGGACGCTTACTTCTTCGAGTCGCGAGCCTTGAGCGCTTCGCCCAGGATGTCGCCCAGCGACGCACCCGAGTCGGACGAACCGTATTGCGCGACGGCCTGCTTCTCCTCGGAGATCTGCATCGCCTTGATCGAGAAGGTCGGCTTCTTGGAACGGTCGAAACCGGTCACCATCGCGTCGAACTTCTGGCCGACCTGGAAACGCTCCGGACGCTGCTCGTCGCGGTCGCGGCCGAGGTCGGTGCGCTTGATGAAGCCGGTCGCGCCGTCGTCACCCTGCTGCACTTCGAGACCGGCGTCGCGAACCTCGAGCACCGTGACAGTGACGATCTGGTTCTTGCCGATCCGGTCGCCCGCACCCGCGGCGACGGGGCCGCCACGCTCGAGCTGCTTCATGCCGAGCGAGATGCGCTCCTTCTCCGAGTCGATGTCGAGCACGACGGCCTGCACCGTCTCACCCTTGCGATGGAGGTTGAGCGCGTCCTCACCCGACACGCCCCAGGCGATGTCGGACATGTGGACCATGCCGTCGACGTCGTTGTCGAGGCCGATGAACAGGCCGAACTCGGTCGCGTTCTTGACTTCGCCTTCGACGGTCGAACCGACCGGATGAGCGGCGGCGAACGCCTCCCACGGATTGGCCTGCGCCTGCTTGAGGCCGAGCGAAATGCGGCGCTTCTCGGCGTCGACCTCGAGCACCACCACGTCGACTTCCTGGCTGGTCGAGACGATCTTGCCCGGGTGGACGTTCTTCTTGGTCCAGCTCATCTCCGACACGTGGACCAGACCCTCGATGCCCGGCTCGAGCTCGACGAAGGCACCGTATTCGGTGATGTTGGTGACGCGGCCCGACAGCTTCGCGCCGACCGGATACTTAACGCCCGCGCCATCCCACGGATCGCTCTCGAGCTGCTTCATGCCAAGCGAGATGCGCTGCGTGTCCTTGTTGATGCGAATGATCTGAACGCGCACGGTGTCGCCGATGTTGATCATCTCCGACGGGTGCTGGACACGCTTGTACGACAGGTCGGTGACGTGGAGCAGGCCGTCAATGCCGCCCAGATCAACGAACGCGCCGTAATCGGTGATGTTCTTGACCACGCCTTCGATGATCTGACCCTCGGCCAGGCTCTGGATCAGGCCCGAGCGCTGCTCGGCGCGGGTTTCCTCGAGCACCGCGCGACGCGACACGACGATGTTGCCGCGCTTGCGGTCCATCTTGAGGATCTGGAACGGCTGCGGAATGTCCATCAGCGGGGTGACGTCGCGCACCGGGCGGATGTCGACCTGCGAACCCGGCAGGAAGGCAACGGCGCCCGACAGGTCGACGGTGAAGCCGCCCTTGACGCGGCCGAAGATCGTGCCCTCGACGCGCGCGGTCTTCGCGAATTCGACCTCGAGCTTGTCCCAGGCGGCTTCGCGGCGCGCACGGTCGCGGCTGAGCATCGCTTCGCCGTGCATGTTCTCGACGCGATCGACGTAGACCTCGACTTCGTCGCCGACCTTCAGCTCGGCCTTCTGACCGGGCGCGGGCGCGAACTCGCGCAGCGGCACGCGACCTTCGCTCTTCAGGCCGACGTCAATGACGGCCAGGTCATTCTCGATGCCGGTAACGGTGCCGAGCACCACGCGGCCCTCGAAGCTGTCGGCGCCGCCGAACATGTCATCGAGCATTGCCGCGAAATCGTCGCGTGAGGGAGCTGCCGTAGAGGCCATAAATCCGTAAGTCCTAAACGTTGTCGTTTCCGGCCAAGCGGTTGGTTCCGCTGGTCTAGGGTTTAACCCCAGGGCCAAAACACCGCGCCGACCCCATGCCGGACGCGGTATCCGCGCAAGCCGATCGTTCAAGGGAGGACCAAGACGCCAATGCGAAAAGGGCGCGAAGGGACGAGCCCGCCGCGCCGTGCCTCCGCGAACATCGGCTCGCTGGACGGCTAGGCTATACGCGAGCGCGGGTGCGCAGGCAAGCAGCGCTTACGCGGGGTCGCGGCGCGCCTCGACCAGCGCGATCGCCTTCGCGATCGACGCGTCGATCGACAGGAAACTGGTGTCGAGCAAGGCGGCGTCGGCGGCGGGCACGAGCGGCGCGGCCGAGCGGCTGCTGTCACGTTCGTCGCGCGCGCGAATGTCGGCGAGCACCTGATCGAAGCTGACGGCGCTGCCGCGGTTCTTGAGCTCGTTGTGACGGCGCTGCGCCCGGATCGTAGGCGTCGCGCGGACGAACAGTTTGGCGCGCGCATCGGGTGCGATCACGGTGCCAATATCGCGCCCGTCGAGCACCGCGCCGCCTTCCTGGTGCGCGAACCTTTTCTGCCGCTGGAGCAGGGCTGCGCGGACCAGCGGGTGCGCGGAGACGACGGAAGCGAGTTGCCCAATATCGTCGTCGCGCAGCGCGGGGTCGGCGAGGGTGAGCTCGTCGAAGTCGCAGGCGGCGACCGCGTCGGCCTCTTTCTCGGGATCGAGTTCCATCCGGCGCACGGTAGCGGCGACCGCGCGGTAGAGCAGGCCGGTGTCGAGATGCGGCAGGTGATAATGCCGCGCGAGCGCTTTCGCGATCGTGCCCTTGCCCGAGGCGGCGGGTCCATCGACGGCGATGATCATGCGGAAGCTCCGGTCAGCTGGGCGAGTTGGTCGAAGAAGACGGGATAGCTGGTCGCGACTGGCGACACGTCGTCGATCATGACGGGCGCGCGGGCGTGGAGGCCGGCAACCGTCATGCTCATCGCGATGCGGTGGTCGAGTTGGGTTGCGACGCAGCCGCCTCCGGGGATCGCTTCGCCGCTGGTGCCGTTGATCGACAGACCGTCGTCGTGCTCGGTGACGGAAACGCCGTTCGCCTCCAGCGCGGCGCGCATCGCGGCGATACGGTCACTTTCCTTGACGCGCAGCTCGTCCGCGCCGCGCGCGACCGTACGGCCGGCGGCAAAGGCGGCGGCGACGAACAGCACGGGATATTCGTCGATCATCGCGGGCGCGAGATCGTGCGGGACGGTGATGCCCCGCAACGCGGCGTGACGGACGCGCAGATCGGCCACCGGCTCGCCGCCGACGGTGCGGGGAGCGAGTTCGTTGATGTCGGCGCCCATCATGCGCAGCGCGGTGACGAGGCCAGCCCGGGTGGGGTTGAGCCCGACATTCTCGATCACGACCTCGCTGCCGGGCACGATCGAGGCGGCGACCATCCAAAATGCGGCGGACGAGGGGTCACCGGGCACGACGATCTGTTGCGGGCGCAGCTCCGCCTCGCCAGTGATCGAGATGACGCGGCCGCGCGCGGTCTGCTCGACTCGAACGTCGGCGCCGAAGCCCGCCAGCATCCGCTCGCTGTGGTCGCGTGTCGGCACCGGCTCGATCACGCGGGTGATGCCGGGCGTGTTGAGCCCGGCGAGCAGGATGGCCGACTTCACCTGCGCCGAGGCGACGGGCAGTTCATATTCGATCGGCACCGCGGGGCAGAGCCCGCGCAGCATCAATGGCAGGCGCCCGCCGGGCGAGGCGGTGATGTCCGCGCCCATTTGCGACAAGGGCGTGATGACGCGCTCCATCGGACGGACCGACAGCGAGGCGTCGCCGGTGAAGGTCGCGGTGATCGGGTGCGAGGCGATCAGCCCCATCAGCAGCCGCGTCGAGGTGCCCGAATTCCCCATGTCGAGCGCGCCTGCGGGTTGCAGCAGCCCACCGACGCCGACACCGTTGATCGTCCATACGCCGGCTGCATCGCGCTCGATTTGCGCGCCCATGGCGCGGAGTGCGGCGGCGGTGGCGAGCACGTCCTCGCCCTCCAGCAGCCCCTCGACGCGGCTCTCGCCGACTGCGAGCGCGGACAGCATGAGCGCGCGGTGGCTGATCGACTTGTCGCCGGGAACGCGGATGCGCCCTGCGAGGCGCGCGGCGGCGGGAACGGTCAGACGGAAGGGTCGGGCATGCGGCATCCGCGCCGCTTGCCAGCCGGGTTGTGCTATGGCAAGGCGCGCCCCACTTCGCAGGGCCGACCTGCAGAACCACCCATCCGAAAGGCTTTCACGGCATGATCCAGCCGGAATGGGGCACGAAGCGTACGTGCCCGAAATGCGCGACGCGTTTCTATGACCTGACCAAGGACGACCCCGTTACCTGCATCAACTGCGGTTATGCGTGGGCGCCCGAGCCGATCCTGAAGTCGAAGCAGCCGCTGCCGTTCGAGGCGGCGAAGACCGACAAGCAGGAAGCCGACAACGACCTGGCCGGTGACGACGAGGACATGGATCTGGCGCCGAACGACGACGAGGAGCCCTCGGCGGACGACGAGGTCGATCTGGGCGGCGACGACGATCTGGGCGTGGAAGCGCCGAGCGACGACGACGAGAACTGATTTTTCGACAATGGCGGCAAGTGGCGCAAACTGCCACTTGCCAAGCCTTCGGCGCCCGGTTAGTGGGCGCTTCCCAACGGAATGGGGCCGTAGCTCAGCTGGGAGAGCGTCGCAATGGCATTGCGAAGGTCAGGGGTTCGATCCCCCTCGGCTCCACCATTCTAAGTCTCTAGTCCTGCTAGGTTTTCCTCGGGACCGTCCGCCAGGGTGGTGGCAGTTTGTTCCGATCAGCGGATCGTACACGGATCGCAGAGGCAATTTGTTCGTGTAACGTTCCGATCCTTTGGGACGGTTCGCTGCCGCGCTTCCGGGCGCGGAGGACGGCAGATTGGTCCGCTGCCAGCGGGCTTTATGTAGCGGTCTAATAATCGCTTTGCTGGTGGAGAGCGGCTTGTCCGCTTTCGGGAAGGAAGGGCGGTAAACAGCCTCTCATTCAGGATGAGGCTGGCAGCAGCTATGCGCCCTAACCTCGATCGTTCAGCATACGATCGGACTTCCTTAAAAGCAGCCGTTTACATGAAGCGCGGGCTCGTGGCTTGAACGAACTGACCGCGTCGCAACCACCCGGACATGCCTACAAGCGGCGCCACGGTCCGTTTGGCTTAGCACCGCTTTGGCCGACCACCGCTCTTTGACATCGTCGAGGCCCACCGTATCAATGCGTTGAGGGACCAGTCTTTGGTCTCTCACGGGGATCGGCAGCAATGTCGTCGGGGTTGAGTTCCTATCAGCAGCGGGTGGAGCGGTGGCTCGACGCGTGCTTCCCGCCAGCGGTTCGCTCCGATCGGGCGGAGAGGACCCATCGCTTTCTGGAAGAGGCGCTCGAGCTCGCGCAGGCCAACGGATGCTCGCGGGACGACGCGCTGGCGCTGGTCGAATACGTGTTCGGCAGGCCTGTCAGGCGGCCCGATCAGGAAGTCGGCGGCGTGATGGTGACCTTGGCGGGCTTGTGCAGCGCGTCGGGGATCAACATGGACGATGCCGGCGACCGGGAGCTTGAGCGAAACTGGGATCGCATCGAGACGATCCGCACGAAGCAGCAGGCCAAGCCGCACGGGTCGCCCTTGCCGCAATGAGAAGCGCCACCATCGCGGTGCCCGTATGCGGCGGGAAGGCAAACGGAGCATACGCTCCTTGATCACGGTTTCGTTTCACGACCCGATGCTTCACGACATCTGCACCGACCTTGATCGTGCGGAGCGGCAATACGGTCGCGTGGAGGCGCAGGCGCTCGTCACGCTCATCTCTGACGCGCACGCGCTCGAGAACGCGGAGCAGCTGATCGACCTGCATGCCGGCGAGATTTTTGTGCTGGAGGACGATTCCCTTCGCGTCGACCTTAGTGCAGACTACCGGGCAGCCCTTGTCGTGGTCGGAACACGCTTTAGGAGGTCCGACGATGGTCGGATTCGGTGGGACAGCGTGACGAGGTTGAAGCTGGTGGAAGTGTCGAGGGTGCCTTGAGGGAAGCGCACGAGTTCACGCCCGACTGGTTTTCAAAGCCCGGCGATTCGATGCGGGCCCTCATGCAGCGCCGCGGGGTCGGTCCCGAAGACGTCGCCGTTCGGCTCTCAGGTGGAATGGCCGCGCTCCGCGGACTGCTCGACGGGTCGCAGCCAATCCAGGCTGGCGACGCCAGCGCGCTCGCCGAATCACTGGGCGGCACGGCGACGTTCTGGCTCAAGCGGCAGGAGAATTACGACGGCGCGCTGGAACGGGCGGTCGATCGCGCGTTCGCGACCGAGGCGGACGACTGGCTTCTGATACCAGTGCCGGGGCCGAAGCCGCGGGGGCGGATGTCGGAGGACACCCGCCGGGCCGAGGTGCGCCGCCGCTTGGCGTTCTTCAACGTCGGCACGATCGCGGCGTGGGAGACGCGCTACGGTCGGATCCGATCGGAAACCCTGTTTCGCACGTCTCAGGCATTCAGCTCGGACGACCGAGCGGTTCTGATGTGGCTTCGCGAGGGGGAATTGGGCGCGGACATGATTTCGACCCATCCGCTGCACATCGACAATTTGCTGGATCGAATGGAGGCGATCAGAAAGCTGTCTCTCGTTCGCCGGCCCGAACTCTTTCTGCCGAAGCTAAAGTCGCTCTGCGCCGAGGTCGGCGTCGCCGTCGTGCTGCAGCGTGCGCCGCAGGGCTGCCGCGCGTCAGGCGCGAGCCGGATGGTCGCCTCGGACAAGGCGATGATCCTGCTGAGCTTCCGCGGCCTGTCTGACGATCGCTTCTGGTTCACCGTCTTCCATGAGCTCGGCCACGTCGTCCTTCATCGCGCGCAGACGTTCGTCGACAGCGACATCGACGCCGAAGCGCAGGACGAAACCGAACGCGAAGCCAACGACTTTGCGTCGCGCTGCATCATACCCGAACGTCGCGAGGACGAGTTCGAGAGGTTATACGCGGCGAAGGACGCGGTCGTTCGGTTCAGCGTGTCGACGGGCGTCGCGCCAGGCCTGACCGTCGGGCAGATGCAGCACCGGCGGATGATCCGTCCCGATCAGATGAACTTCCTTAAGCGCCATTGGCGCTGGGACGACCTCGCGGCGCTATTCGATCAGCCGAGATAGTGGACGAACTTGGCGGGGCTCTTCTGCCAGTTGCACAGTGTGTCAATCGGCGTCCAAAAAGGACCCCCTATCGGCGTCCAAAAGGGACCCCCTTC
>ERZ941605.21-NODE-21-length-67718-cov-8.415323_pt1 | contig 67718 bp, 70 predicted proteins | sample MGYA00520904_ERZ941605 | MGnify/ENA primary metagenome ERZ941605 (study PRJEB32759, sample SAMN07749870) | skin metagenome | biome: transportation; feature: city; material: polyester macromolecule | host: Homo sapiens | place: Hong Kong:TW line | collected 2017-07-11... | reverse complement strand
GCTGCCGTGGAACTACCGGCCCGTTTGAGGTGACGCCGTCACCGGACGCTTACGGTATGGCATGGAAGCGGCGTCGACGTGCGCGACGATACGTGACTGCCAAGCCGGATGTCGGACGCCTACCAGCATTGGCTCAACCATATGCGCGGTGAGCGTTCGGCCTCGAACGTCGCTGACCGTCCTATTCTTCGACCAGCTTGAGCAGTCGTCGCTCGACGGGCGCGAGGATCGGGCCCAAATCGTGCCCGCGCTTGATCACCTGCCCCGCCTCACCGACGAGCGCCCACATGCCTTGGCGTTGCCGCAGGCTGGGGCGTTTCTCGATCCGGAATTCAGGCCGTTCGGTTGCGCGGCGAAAGGCGGAGAAGGTCGCGGCTTCGCGCCCGAGATCGATCGCGTAATCGCGCCAATGTCCGGCGGCGACCATGCGGCCGTAGAGATCGAGGATGCGCGTCAGCTCCTGCCGGTCGAAGGCGACCTGCGACGGAGCACCGGCGGGCTTGGGAAATGGGGTAACGATACCCATCAGGCGCGGTTACGCCTTTCGCCGTCCTGCTCCTGTTCCTCCAGCAGTGCGTCCAGTCGCTTGCGCATCGCCTCCAGTTCGCAGCGGAGCAGCTCAACCTTCTGCGTGGCGGGATCGAACATCTCCGAACACGGCGTACCATAAGGGACGAAGCGACGTTCGGGTGCCTGCCCGCCCTCGACCATCGTCGGGCGCGCGGGAATGCCGACCATCACCGCGCCTTCGGGTACGTCGCGCGTCACCACCGCATTGGCTCCGACACGCGCGCGCGGACCGACCGTGATCGGCCCGAGGACCTGCGCACCAGACCCGATGATCGCGCCATCGGCGATCGTCGGGTGCCGCTTGCCACCGACGCCATTGTCGGGGCTGGTTCCGCCAAGCGTCACGCACTGGTAGATCGTCACGTTGTCGCCGATGACCGCGGTTTCGCCGATCACCACGAAACCGTGATCGATGAAGAAGTTACGGCCGATCGTTGCGCCCGGATGGATGTCGATCGCAGTGGTCGCGCGCGAGAAATGGTTTACGCAGCGGGCGAGAAAGAAGAAGCGGGCACGGAACAGCCGGTGCGCGAGCTTGTGCCACCCGAGCGCCCAGACACCGGGATAGGTCAGGATTTCAGCACGGCTGCGCGGTGCCGGATCGCGTGCGCGGATCGAGTCGATGTAGGAAAGAAGTGACATGATACCGCGCCCCTATACGCGTGAACCATCCACTTAGGTGCACCTCCTGACCTTTTCCAGCGCCCAACAGCGCGCGAACAAAGCCTAGCGGCACCATCGGATTTCTATCTCGACCCGGCCGCGCGCACCCGCCAAAGAGGCTTCATGCCTGATTTCAGCCTGATAGACCTTGGCACGATCCTGCCGTTCGTCGCGATCGGCTTTGCCGCGCAACTGGTCGACGGTGCACTGGGCATGGCGTTCGGCGTGATCTGCAACGTGTTGCTGGTCGCCGTGGTGGGCGTGGCGCCGGCGCGCGCGTCGGCGAACGTCCATATCGTCGAAACCTTCACCACGGCGGTGTCGGGGATAAGCCACGCGATCAACGGCAATATCGACCGCGCCTTGTTCGTCCGCCTGCTGATCCCCGGCCTGGTCGGCGGCGTGGCCGGCGCCTACGTGCTGACCAGCATCGACGGCAGCGTCGTCAAACCCTTCGTGCTCGCCTATCTGGTTGCGATGGGCATCTACCTGCTGGTGCGAGGGTTGATGTCGACGCCGCAGCACGGGCGCGCGAAGATCGTCGCGCCGATCGGCCTGATCGGCGGCTTTCTCGATGCGGTGGGCGGCGGTGGCTGGGGTCCGATGGTGACCTCCAACCTGCTGGTTCAGGGTGTCGAGCCGCGGCGGGTCGTCGGAACCGTCAACTCGGTCGAATTCTTCCTTACGCTGACCGTGTCCGCTGCCTTTATCTACCATCTGGGGCTCCGAGATTTCGCGACCGCGACACTCGGCTTGCTGATCGGCGGGGTGGCGGCGGCGCCGATCGGCGCGATCCTCGCCAAGCGCATCCCCACGCGCGCGTTGCTGATCCTGGTGGGGGCAGTGCTGACCGTCACCAGCACCTACGGCTTCATTGTCGCGGTATTGATGTAGCGCGCGGGCTTCGCTTGCCTGATCGAGCGAAGGGATTATGCCTGCGCACTCCGATCGAGCGGAGCGATGAATGTCAGCCACCTACCTGCCGACGCTCAAGCAATTGCAATATCTGGTCGCGCTGAAGGACCATGGTCATTTCGGTCGCGCGGCGGATGCGTGCTTCGTGACGCAATCGACGCTGTCGGCGGGGTTGCGCGAATTGGAGACGCTGATCGGGGTGACGCTGGTCGAGCGGACGCGGCGCGTCGTGCGCTTCACCCCGTTGGGTGACCAGATCGCGACCAAGGCACGCCGCGTGCTGCGCGAAGCGGAGGAGCTGGGCGACATGGCGCGCGCCGCCGGGCGGCCGCTGTCGGGTGAGATGCGGATGAGCGTCATTCCGACGATTGCGCCGTTCATGCTGCCGCGCATCCTGCCGCGGCTGCGCGAGGACTATCCCGATCTCAAGCTGTTCCTCCGCGAGGAGCCGAGCGGGCCGGCATGCGAGGCGCTGGCGAACGGGCGCGCCGATTGCGTGCTGCTGGCGCTGCCTTATTCGTGCGGCGACGTGTCGGTCGCGCCGCTGTTCGACGACCGGCTGTACCTTGCCTTTCCCGAGGGCGAGATGCCCGCCTCGCCCGCGGCGGTGCAGCCCGCCGACATCGACGAGACGCGATTGCTGCTGCTCGAAGACGGGCACTGCTTGAAGGATCACGCGCTGGCCGCGTGCAACCGGCCGGAACTGCGCGCCGAGGCGACGATGCTCGGCACCTCGCTCCACACGGTCGTGCAGATGGTCGACAACGGTCTGGGCGTCACGATGCTGCCCAAGATCGCGCTCGACGCGGGGATCCTCGACCATACGCGCGTCACGGCACGGCCGCTCGACGCCGAGCATCCCGACCGCACGCTCGCGCTGGTGTGGCGGCGCGCCTCGCCGCGCGAACGCGACTTCCAGTTACTGGCCGAGGTGTTGAAGACCGCGCGCTAGCTCAGCGCCAGCGATCGGCCGCGTGATCGTCGCTGTCGCGCGCCTCGACCCAGCGCCCCTCGCCCGCCACCACCTCGCGTTTCCAGAACGGGGCGTCGGTCTTCAACCGGTCGATCAGAAAGGCGCACGCATCGAGCGCGGCGGCGCGGTGCGCGGAGGCGGCGCCGGTGAAAACGATCCGCTCGCCCGGCTGCATCGGACCCACACGGTGAACGATCGTCGCGGCGTTGAGCGACCAGCGCCGGACGGCTTCCTCAGCCAATCGCGTCAGCGCCGCCTCGGTCGCGCCGGGATAATGCTCGAGCTCCAACGTCGCGACACCATCATCGGCGCGCACGAGCCCGGTAAAGGTCGCGACCGCCCCGCCCTGCTCTAGCAGCAACTGCTCGGCCGCGATGTTGATCGCATCGGTGGTGACAGCCACGCGGATCATTGCACCTTCGCTCATCCGCCGGTCACCGGCGGGAAGATCGCGATCTCGCGCGCGCCCGCGATCGGCGTGTCGATCGGCACGAAGGCCTGATCCACCGCCGCGCGCAGCCGCGCGGGCTCGGCAAAGGCGGCGGCGTGGCCGTCACTGCGCGACGACAGCCACGCGATCAGGTCGGCGACGGTGGCGATGCCGGCGGGCGGCGAAACCTGCTCCTCACCCACGCCGATGCGTTCGCGAACCCAGGCGAAATACAGCATTTGCATGTGCTTAATCCATGTGCCTGATGCCGACACGCAGGTAATCCCACCCGGTGATCAGCGTCAGCGCGGCCGCTGCCCACAAGCAGGCGAGCCCGACCGCCTTGATCCACGCCTCGGCCGGCAGCGCGCCGGCGAGGATCAGCGCGCCGAAGGCGACGATTTGCAGCGTCGTCTTCCACTTGGCGAGTTTCGACACCGGCAAGGAAACCTGGAGGCCCGCCAGGAATTCACGCAACCCCGAAACCGCGATCTCGCGCAGGAGGATGACGAGTGCTGCGATGATGTGGACGCCCGTGATGACCGCCGTATCCTCGTGCCGCGTGCCGACCAGCATCAGGATCACCGCGGCGACCATGATCTTGTCCGCGATCGGATCGAGAAACACGCCGAGTTTCGACACCGTGCCCTGCGCGCGTGCGAGATAGCCGTCGAAATAGTCGGTGACGCCCATCAAACAGTAGAGGGCGAACGCGACGCCGAACCCCGCCGCCCAGGTCGGCCACCATAGAAACCAGACAAGCAACGGCACCGCGACGATGCGCGACAAGGTAAGCAGGTTGGGAAGCGACAACATCGCCCTCACGCTTGGACCGCGTCGGCGCGCGGTGCAAGGGGCGGCTCGGTCGAGTGGGTCATGGTGGCCGTGTGGTAGCTGGGCGGTTGAGTGAAGGTTGCCGATGTTCGGTGCGGGCGCGGGTCGGACTATCCTCCCCTCCACTCGCCACCCCAAACTTGATCCGAGGTTCCGCTTTCAGGGGGCGGGGACAAGAAACGTGATCCCGGGTCGAGCCCGGGATGACGGAGGTATGGGAGCAGTTCGGGCGACCTCCCTTGTTGCTCGCCGTCGGGCACACTGACCCTCGCCCGTACAATCGGCATTGGTCCACGCTCGCGAAGCGGCTATGCCGGCCAGCGTTTCGCCACAGGACGGGCCTTTTCTCGCGTCATGATCAATGCCCTCGGGCTCCTGAAACGCCGCAATTTCCTGCCGCTGTTCACCACCCAGTTCCTGGGCGCCTTCAACGACAATCTGTTCAAGCAGGCGATGGTCCTGTTCGCGACCTACGCGATCTTCAACGATGCCAAGGTCGAGCAGAGCTTCAACGCGCTGGCGACCGCCCTGTCGACGCTGCCGTTCCTGTTGTTTTCAGCCCTTGCCGGGCAATTGGCGGACAGCCACGACAAGGCGCGGATCATCCGTTTCGTGAAAACGGCGGAGATCGGCATCATGCTGGTGGGAGCGGCCGGGCTGCTGATCGCACATACCGCGTGGCAGACGACCGGCATCGTCCTGATGCTGGGCGCGGTGTTTCTGCTCGGCATGCATTCGACCTTCTTCGGCCCGATCAAATACGCCATCCTGCCGCAGCATCTGGCGCGCGGCGACGTGCTGGGCGGGACCGGGCTGGTCGAGGCGGGCACCTACCTGGCGATCCTGACGGGCACCGTCGTCGCGGGTTGGATCACCCCGCACAGCGCCGCGGTGGGCGTGCTGATCATCGCCGCGATCGGTTGGTTCTCCGGGCGGCAGGTACCGCCGGCGCCCCGATTGGGCCCGCCCATCGCGCTCGATCTCAACCCGTTCCGCTCGTCATGGCGGTTGGTATCGGCGACGCTGCACATCCCGCGGCTGTTCCTGGCGATCTGCTCGATCAGCTTCTTCTGGACGATTGGCGCGGTGCTGATCATCATCTTTCCGCCGCTGGTGAAAAACGTGCTGACCACAAGCCAGCAGGTCGCGAGCATCTTCACGGGCACGCTGTCGGTCGGAATCGCGATCGGATCGGTCGTCATCAACACGATGCTGAAAGGGCGTATCTCGGCGCGCTACGCGCCTGCCTCGGTGGTCGCGATGGGCGTGTTCGTCGTGATCTTCTCGCTGCTGGTGCGAACGTGGGATCCGGCGCCGGCGGGCCAATTATACGACTGGACCGCATTCATCGCGCAGCCGCGCGCCGCGCTGGTGCTGATCGTCCTGCTCGCCATCGCGGTGACGGGCGGCATGTTCGTGGTGCCGCTCTACGCCTTTCTGACCACCACGGTCGCGGAGGATCAGACCGCGCGCACGGTGGCGGCAAACAACGTCGTCAACTCCGCCGCGATGGTGACGGGAGCGGCGGTGGTGACCGGCATCAGCATGGCGGGCGTCACCGCCGAGGATCTGCTGTTCGTCGTCGCGGGCATGTGCCTGGTCAGTGCATGGCTGGCGCAGAAACTACACCGCGCCTGCGACGACGGCTGTCCGGCGCACGATGGCGCCGGTTGAGGCTGCGTCAGAAGATCAACGTGTAGAAACAGGTAAAGAAAGCGAAAAAGCTCAGCACGAACAGCTTCACGTCCTCGTCGTCGCGGCGCACCTTCTTGATAGGTGCAGGCGGCGGCAGCGTGCGGCGAAACGGGTGGCCGGCGGCTTCGTTGGTGAGAACAAGTCTGCGCTTCATGGCGCTGGTAAACGCGACGTTTACGTTTTGGTCGATTAAAGCCGTTGGTTAACGCCCGTGCCGAAACGGGACGTACCCGAACGGGACACGAGAGGAGAGACCGGATGCCGCTCTACGCCTTCAAGGGGAAGCGCCCGACGCGGCACGCAACCGCCTGGGTGGCGCCCAGCGCCGACGTGATCGGCGACGTCGTGCTAGGCGAGGACGTGAGCGTATGGTTTCGCGCCGTTATCCGCGCCGACAACACGCCGATCCCGATTGGCGCACGCAGCAACGTGCAGGAAGGTGCGATGCTGCATTCCGATCCGGGTTCGCCGCTGACGATCGGCGAGGACGTGACGGTCGGCCACCACGCGATCCTGCACGGCTGCACGATCGGCAACCGCGTGCTGATCGGCATGGGCGCAACCGTGCTCAACAATGCGGTGATCGCCGACGATTGCCTGGTCGGCGCGGGCGCGCTGGTGACCGAGGGTAAGACCTTTCCGCCCGGCAGCCTGATCGTCGGCAGCCCGGCGAAGACAGTGCGGCAATTGGACGAGCGCGCCATCGCGATGCTGAAGGTATCGGCGGCGCATTACGTTGCGAACGGGCGTGCCGCGGCGGCGGAGTTGCACGAGGTAGAATAGCGCGCTGGACAGGCGCGAGCGTGTCTGCATAACCAGGGTTATGCCAAAGCCTGCTATTCTCAGCCGCCTGCGTCTGCCCGTTATCGGCTCGCCGCTGTTCATCATTTCCGGCCCGGAACTGGTGATCGCGCAGTGCAAGGCGGGGATCGTCGGCTCGTTTCCGGCGCTCAACGCGCGGCCGGCGAGCCTGCTCGACGAATGGCTGCACCGGATCACCGAGGAACTCGCCGCGCACAATCGCGCCAACCCCGAGCGGCCCGCCGCTCCGTTCGCGGTCAACCAGATCGTGCACAAGTCCAACGATCGGCTCGAGCAGGATCTGGCGGTGTGCGAGAAGTGGCAGGTGCCGATCACGATTACCTCGCTCGGCGCGCGTGCCGAACTGAACCAGGCGGTGCATGGCTGGGGCGGGATCACGATGCACGACGTCATCGACGACCGCTTCGCGCAGAAGGCGGTGGAAAAAGGCGCCGACGGGCTGATCGCGGTGGCGGCGGGTGCCGGCGGGCACGCCGGTCGGACGTCGCCGTTCGCGTTGGTGAGCGAGATCAGGCAATGGTTCGACGGTCCGCTGGCGCTGTCGGGCTCGATCGGCACCGGCGACGCGGTGCTGGCGGCGGAGGCAATGGGTGCCGATTTCGCCTACGCCGGTTCGATCTTCATCGCGACCGAAGAGGCCAATGCCGATGAGCGCTACAAGCAGGGCATCGTCGAGGGGCGTGCGGCCGATATCGTTTATTCCGACCTGTTTACCGGCGTCCACGGCAATTACCTGCGCGGATCGATCCAGGCCGCCGGGCTCGACCCCGACAATCTGCCCGCGGGCGACTACAAGACGATGAACTTCGGCGGCGGCGACAATGCCGGAAAGGCGAAGGCGTGGCGCGACATCTGGGGTTCGGGTCAGGGGATCGGATCGGTCGACAAGGTCGAATCGGTCGCCGCACGCGTCGAGCGCCTGGCGCGCGAATATCAGGCCGCGCGCGCGCGGCTCGGCCTCGCCACCGCTGCCTGACCGAGCCTAGAACGCGGTCGCGAGCCGATCGAGCATCACGCGCGCCGGACTGAGGTTCGGCGCGCCACACTCCTGCGCGGCGTCGAGCCGTGCGACGCGGCGGTGCAGATCGATGCTCGCGGCGATCATCCGCTGCGCCTGCCGCGGCATGTCGTCGGCGACGTGCGCGTCGGTGCCGGGTGCCTCGCCCAGCCGCCGCGAAGGCTCCAGCGCCTGTGCCGGTGAAAGCTCGCCTGCGATCACGGCGCGTTGCGTCAGCAACCACGCGATCACGTGCATCAGCCGGGTCGTGACCTTGAGCGATTCGCAACTGAACGACACGCGCGTCATCGGCGATAGCATCTCGCGTTCCAGCCGCCCGACCTCATCGAAATAGCTGCGCGCCTCGTCAGCCAGCAGCATCGCCTCGAGATAGACCGAATCGATCAGGCGGCGGTGAATGCGGTCGTCGGGAAAGCGGTGCAGCATGGATCAGGTTCGTGCCATAGCGCAGCGGTGCGGACCACGGGGACGTGCGTTCGGTGCCCGCGGCTTCGGTGTCATTTCGGATCAGGCGATGCTGTCGGGCAGCAGATAATCTTCGAGCTGGCTGATCTCGTCGCGCAGCTTCAGCTTGCGCTTCTTCAACCGTGCGAGCTGGAGCTGATCGGAGACGCCGTCGGCCAGGGCGGCGATCGCGCTGTCGAGATCACGGTGCTCGATCCGCAGCAGGTTGAGCCGCGCGAGAATATGCTGTTCGTCCACCCGCTCACGCCCCCTGGCCCTTGTTGCGACTCTTATAGCCTCCACCGAGGCGCATGTGCAGCAAATCGCACGTCGTCGCGCGATCGCCGCGGCCCGTCGATGTTGCACTATTTGTCACGAGACTTTCACACGATTTGGTGGTTCACTCCTCGGTCTCGTTCAACCACGAAGGAGGAAAGAGCGATGCAGACTGCCCATATGCAGGCCCTGGAGGCGAAGCACGCCACACTCGATCAACGGATCCACGCCGAGTCGCAGCGACCGATGCCGGACGCCGCCGTACTCGCGGATTTGAAGAAGCAGAAGCTGCGATTGAAGGAAGAAATGAGCGCGGCGCACTGATCCCGTCAGCGGCCCGGCGGTATTGACCCGCCGGGCCTTTCATCCGCGAGCCGATCGCAGGCTCAGCGTTTCATCTGCTGCGCGATGCCGCGCTTCGTCGCCGCACCATAAGGCGGCTTCAATCCCGCCAGTTTGGCGACATCGAGCTTCGGCTGCCGGTACACCGCTTTCGCGTGACTGAAGGTGCGAAAGCCGTCGAGCCCGTGGTAGCTGCCCATCCCCGACGGCCCGACGCCGCCGAACGGCAGATCCTCCATCGAGACGTGGAAGATGACGTCGTTGATCGTCGCCCCGCCCGAAATCGTGCGATCGAGCACCTGGCGCTGCCCGCGCTCGTCGTCGCCGAAATAATAGACCGCCAGCGGACGGTCGCGCCGGTTGACCAGATCGATCGCGCCATCCAGCGAATCGTAGCGGCGGATCGGCAGCACGGGGCCGAAGATCTCCTCCTGCATCAGCGTCATGTCGTCGGTCACGTCGCGCACGATCGTCAGCGGCATCTTGCGGCTGTTGGTGGCGGTGAAATCCTCGTTCGCCGGGTTCACGACCTCGACGCGCGCGCCCTTCGATCGCGCGTCCTCGACCCAGTCGGTCAGGCGCTGGTGATGGCGATCGTTGATGATCGCGGTGTAATCGGGGTTGGCGAGCAGGGTCGGATACATCGCCGACGCCGCCGACTTTAGCCCGGCGACCACCGCTTCCTCCTGCTCGGGGCGGACCAGCATGTAATCGGGGGCGAGACAGATCTGCCCGGCGTTGAGCATTTTGCCGAGCGCGACGCGCTCGGTGGTGCGCGTGATGTCGGCCCCCTCGCCCACGATCACCGGCGACTTGCCGCCGAGTTCGAGCGTGACGGGCACGAGATGGTCCGCTGCGGCGTGGAGGATGTGGCGCGCGATCCCGGTCGCACCGGTGAAGATCAGGTGATCGAACGGCAGCTCGGCGAACGCCTTGCCGACCTCCGGCCCGCCCTCGACGAAGGCGAGTTCGGTCGTGTCGAAATATTGCCGCGCGATCTCCGCCATCAGCGCGCCCGTCGCCGGCGTGAACTCGCTCGTCTTGACCATCGCGCGATTGCCCGCGGCGAAGATGCCCGCGAGCGGCGACATGACGAGGTTGACCGGGAAGTTCCACGGCGCGATCACGCCGACCACGCCCTTGGGCTGATATTCGACCGCGGCCTTTGCGCCGAGCAGCCCGAGCGGGAATTGCACCCGCCGTTTCTCCGGGCGGGCCCAGGTTTCGAGGTGCTTCAACGCGTGGCGGATCGGCGCGACCGAGCTCGCGATGTCGGTCAGCATCGATTGCTCGCGGCTGCGGTGGCCGAAATCCTCCGACAAGGCGTCGCACAGGCGGTCGGCATGGTCGGCGATCATCGCGGCGGCGCGGGTCAGGCGATCGCGCCGCGTCGACAAGGGTTCGGGGAGCGCCGCCATGAACGCGGCACGTTGAGCATCCAATACGTCTCGCATCACACTCTCCCCTTGTTTTATGGTCTTCTAACTCGCGCAGCCGATCATCCCGGCAAGGGGCATGATGACCCCGTCCTTGTCGCCGCGCTCGACGAGCAGGGTCGCGTCGGACACGATCGCGCCCTGCGCCAGATCGGGTCGACGCGTGATCGTCATGGTGAGCGTCACCAAGGTATCGCCCGCGACGTAGCGCGTCTGGCTGGCGAACCCCAGATCGACCGCCGCACCGCTCGCGGCACGCGCATAGTCGCGCACCTGCCCGTCGAGTGCGATCCGCAACACGCCCGCCTCCGCACCCGCCATCGCGACCAGCGTCCGCGTCTCACCCGTGCTGAACAGATAGGCCGCGCAGCCCTTAGCGGGGAGCGATTGGCGCCCGATGCCGCCGATCGGATAGCCGTCGATCGAGGCGGGCGGACGCGGCTCGGGCGCGGCCACGACAGGCGCGAGCAGGAGCGCGGCGAGGAACGCGGACATCATACGGGCAAGACTATCATGACGAGCCACGCCGGGTAAGCCGCCACCGCGAGAAAGGTCCCGAACGGCAACGCATCGTCCGCGGCGACCGCGCGGCCGCGCACCTGCTGAACCAGCACCAGCCCCAATCCCACCAGCCCGGCGAGCAGCAGCACCGCGGGCAGCATCCGCCAGCCGAGCCACAGCCCGATCGCGCCGAACAGCTTTGGATCACCGCCGCCCAGCCCCTCGCGCCCGCGCAACCGTCGATAAGCGGCGGCGATCAACCAAAGGGTCGCAAATCCGCCCGCGCCGCCGATCAATCGGTCACCGAGCAGCGGCGCGCTCCAGACCGCGCTCGCGATACCGGTGAGCGCGAGCGCCGCGACGAGCGGGTCGGGCAGCCACAGCTCGGCCGCGTCGAGCGCCGCGAGCGTCAGCAGCAGCCACCCGAACACCGCACCCGCCGCCCCCGCCGGTCCCGGCGCGGCGGTGGCGGAGACGGCGCCGATCGCCGCGCAACCGAACTCGAAGGCGAGATGGCGCGGGTCGATCCGCGCGCTGCAGGTGCGACAGCGTCCGCGCGCGGCGACCGCGCTGATGACCGGCACCAGCTCCCACGCGGCGAGCGTGCGTCCGCAGCCATCGCACGCGGATCGGCCATGCAGCACCGAACGATCCTGCGGCCAGCGCACGACGATCGTAGACAGGAAACTGCCCGCGATCGCGCCGGCGAGCGCGAGCAGCACGACCCATGATGCGACCGTCACGCGCGCCTCCCACCTCTGGCAATCGGGTGCCGCATATCTTAGGTGCAGTGCAACAACCAGCGTCGGCTCCACGCAGGCCGACCGCCCACCAGGAGCATGTCATGGCTAGCGATCCCGTCGTCATTCTTTCCTACGCGCGCACCCCGATGGGGTCGATGCAGGGGAGCCTAGCGGGCGCGAGCGCGCCGCAACTGGGCGCAAGCGCGGTCAAGGCGGCGGTCGAGCGCGCGGGCGTGAGCGCGGACGCGGTCGAGCGCATCTACATGGGCAACGTGCTGTCCGCGGGTCTCGGCCAGGCTCCCGCGCGGCAGGCCGCGATCTTCGCGGGGCTGGGCGAGCATGTCGAGGCGACGACGCTCAACAAGATGTGCGGATCGGGCCTGCAGGCGGCGATCATGGGAGCGGAAGCACTCGGCGCTGGATCGATCGACCTGCTCGTCGCGGGCGGCATGGAGAGCATGACCAACGCGCCCTATCTGTCCAAGGCGCACCGCGGCGGCGCGCGGATCGGGCACGATCGCCTGTTCGACCACATGTTCCTCGACGGGCTCGAGGACGCGTACGAGCCGGGCAAGGCGATGGGCGTGTTCGCCGAGGAAACCGCGCAGGAATATCAGTTCACGCGCGCCGCGCAGGACGATTACGCGATCAAGTCGCTGGAGCGCGCGCAGGCGGCGCAGAAGTCGGGCGCATTCGACCGCGAGATCGTCGCGGTAGAGGTCGCCGGGCGCAAGGGCAGCACCACTGTCAGCCTGGACGAGCAGCCGGCGAAGGGTGATGTCGCCAAGATCCCGACGCTGAAGGCCGCGTTCGCGAAAGACGGGACGATTACTGCTGCGAACGCGTCGTCGATCTCCGACGGCGCCGCAGCGCTGGTGATGACGCGGTTATCGGTGGCGGAGAAGCTGGGGATCAAGCCGGTCGCGCGCGTCGTCAGCCATGCCGCGCACGCGCACGCCCCTGCCCGCTTCACCACCGCGCCGGTCGCGGCGATGCGCAAGGCACTGGAGCGCGCGGGCTGGACCAAAGACGAGGTCGACCTGTTCGAAGTCAACGAGGCGTTCGCCTGCGTCGCGATGATCGCAATGCGCGACCTCGGGCTCGATCACGAGACGCTCAACGTCAATGGCGGCGCGTGCGCGCTGGGTCACCCGATCGGCGCCTCGGGTGCGCGGGTGCTGGCGACCCTGCTCGGCGCGCTTGAGAACCGGGGCGCGAAGCGCGGCATGGCGTCGCTGTGCATCGGCGGCGGAGAGGCGGTCGCGATGGCGGTCGAATTGATGAACTGACGGATCGTCGCCCCTCCCGACATCAAGAGGGGCGGCGGATTCACCGTTGCTCGGGCTGGAACGCGTAGCCCGTGCGCGATCGGACGACGTATCCTACGCCGGGATAGGGGAAATGCCCCGCGAAGATGCGCTGGTGCGTCGCCGCCAGTTGCGCGAGTTCACGCTCGCGCGTCTGCGCGCCCTGCTGTTTGTCGCCGTCATATTGGATCGGCCACGCGGGTTTGGCGAGCGAGACGATCGCGCTGTGCGCGGTGTCGCCGATGACGAGCAGGCTCTGCTTGCCCGAGGTGATGCGATAGCCGCTGTGGCCCGGCGTGTGACCGGGGAGCGCGACCGCGGTGATGCCGGGCAGCACCTGCGCCCCCAGCGCGAACGTCTGTACCTGCGCCTTGATGACCGGCGCGACCGCGGCGGCTCGGCCTTGCTGGAGCGACTGCCACTCGGGCGCCGACATCCGGACGGTCGCGCGCGGGAATTCGGGCTTGCCGTTCGCGTCGACCAGGCCACCGACATGGTCGGGATGGCCGTGCGTGATCAGCACGTCGGTGATCTGATCGGGCGTGACCCCGGCCGAGGCGAGGCTGCGCACCAGCACGCCGTTCATCTTGGGACCGAAACCGCTGTCGATCAGCACCAGGCGCCCCGGCAGGCGGACGAGCAACTGGTCGACGCCGAGCGTGATCGGATCGGCCGGGGCACCGCGGGCGCGCAGCACCGCCGCCACGTCCGCAGTCGGATGACCGATGCCGAACGTCTGACCGTCATTCGCCACGACGTTTTCCGCGTCGCGCAATGAGACGACCTCGACCGTGCCGACGCGGAACGGCGTGGCGGCGGGCGTCGCCACCCGCGGTGCGGCGGATACCGCGACCGCGGCAAAGGCAGTGCCGAGCGCAAGCGAGGCGAGTGGGCGGATCATCGAAAGCGTCCTCTGCAGATGGCAGAGCCGAAATGACCGACGCGCGCGTGCGTTCCCGCCGTCGCCGCGCACCGTCAGACGAGCACGGGCTCGCGCCAGCCGTGCGGATCGGGCGCGCGGCCGCGCTGGATCGCGTTCAGCGTGTCGAGGATCCGCTGCGTCGTCTGCCCCGTCGACCCGCTGCCGATGGTGAATTCATAGCCCGGCCCCGCGACGCGCCCGATCGGCGTCACGACCGCGGCGGTGCCGCAGGCGAAGCTCTCGACCAAACGGCCGCTCGCCGCGTCATCGCGCCATTGCTCGATCGAATAAGGCTCCTCGCGCACCACCAGCCCTTCGTCGCGTGCCAGCCTCAGGATCGAGTCGCGCGTGATGCCGGGCAGGATCGTGCCGGTCAGCGGCGGGGTCTGGATCGAACCGTCGTCGAACACGAAGAAGATGTTCATGCCGCCCAATTCCTCGATCCAGCGGCGCTCGGCCGCGTCGAGGAACACGACCTGATCGTAGCCGCGGCGGATCGCCTCCTGCTGCGCGACGAGGCTGGTGGCGTAATTGCCTCCGCACTTGGCCGCACCCGTACCGCCCGCACCCGCGCGCGTGTAATCGTGGCTGACCCAAAGCGAGACGGCGCGCGCGCCACCCTTCCAATAAGCGCCGACCGACGAGGCCAGCACCATGTAGATGTACTGCGCGGCGGGCTTCACACCCAGGAACACTTCCGACGCGATCATGAACGGGCGCAGATAGAGCGAGCCTTCGGCGCTGGTCGGGATCCAGTCGCGATCGGTCTTCACCAGTTCGTGGATCGAGGCGAGGAACAGCTCGTCGGGCAGCTCGGGCATCGCCATGCGACGCGCGGAGGCGCGGAAGCGTTCGGCATTGGCGCGCGGGCGGAACAGCGCGATGCTGTCGTCCTCCTGCCGGTACGCCTTCATGCCTTCGAAGATTTCCTGCGCGTAGTGGAGCACCGCCGATGCCGGGTCCATCGTCAGCGGCGCACGCGCGGTGATGCGCCCGTCGTGCCAGCCCTGCTCCTCGTTGTAGAGCATGACCGCCATGTGATCGGTGAAGACGCGCCCGAACACCGGGTCCACCAGTCGCGCGGTGCGATCCTCGATCGAGACGGGCGTGGGATGACGTTCAAGCGCGAACACGGGGGTTCCTCCAGGTCTGATGCGCCGCAAAGCGGGTTGCGGTCGGTTATGGGCGATGGCAAAGCCGGTCAACATGACTGCCCCACCCCAGCCCGCCCCTTCCCAGATCGCGTCGCCGCAGTTTCTTCGGGAGCCCGAGCTGCGTCGGGGCATGGAGCTGCTCTACTTCGGAAACAGCCACATTACACGCGCGATCGACCGCGGGCTGGCGAAACAGGGACTCGGCCGCGCGCACCACCGCGCGCTTTATTTCATCGCGCGGCGACCCGACATGCCGGTCAGCGAGCTGCTCGCCTTGCTCAACATCACCAAACAGTCGCTCGGCCGCGTGCTGAACGAGCTGATCGAGCGCGACATGGTGGAAACGCGTCCGGGCGAGCGCGATCGGCGGCAGCGGCTGCTGCGCCTGACCGAAGCGGGCACCGCGCTTGAAGCACAATTGTTCGAGGCGCTGCGCGAGCGACTGTCGGCGGCCTATTCGCGTGCCGGAATGAATGCGGTGACGGGTTTCTGGGCGGTGCTCGAGGGCTTGATCCCGCCCGAGGAAATGCCGCGCGTCGAGGCGCTGCGCCGCTGATCGACGCCTAACTGCCGTTCAGACCGGGCGGCGTCGTTCCTCGGCCATTTCGCGCCCGCGGCGGATCGCCGCTTCCAGCGTGCGCGTCAGCAATTGGTTGAGCGCTGCGTCGGCGTCGAGCACGTTCAATCCCTGCCGCGTCATGCCGCCGGGGCTCGCCACCGCATCGGCGAGCGCCGCCGGCGTCCGCTTGCTTGCCGCAGCCATCTGCGCGGCGCCCGCGACCGTGGTCATCGCAACCGCCGCAGCGTCGCCGTGGTCCATTCCGCCGGCCACGCCCGCCGCGGCGAGCGCATCGATGAAGCGGAACAGGAATGCGGGACCGGTGCCCGACAATGCACCCGCGACCTCGAACGAGGCGGCATCGTCGAACCAGCGCACAAGCCCGAGCGGCGCCATCAGCGCGTCGACCTGCGAGCGGGCCACCTCGCTCGCTTGGGAGGCATGAACCGCGACCACACCCTGGCCGATCTCGACCGGCAGATTGGGCATGACGACGATCGGCTCGGGACCAGGAAAACGACTACGCAGCGCGGCGGCATCGACCCCGGCGAGCATGGAGACGATCACCGGCGCGGCGGCGACGCGCGCGGCGTGGCGCGCGGCGACCTCGTCGAGCTGCTGCGGCTTGACGCCCAATACGACCAGGTCGGGGGCCCCGGTGGCTGGAAGGTCGCGCTCCTGCACGACGCCCGCGGGTAGCTCGCGGTCGGTCCGGTTGACGACGTGGACGTCGCCTGGCGACACCACGCCGCTCGCGACCCAGCGGCGCAGCATGGCGCCGGCCATGTTGCCGCAGCCGATCATCCACAAACGCATGATCCGCCCCTCAGGCCTCGCCGTGCGTCTCGACCATCGCCGCGGCGATCGCCTCGGCCGGGGTCTTGCCGCCCCACAGCACGAACTGGAACACGGGATAGAAACGCTCGCACTCGTCGATCGCGGTCTCGATCATCAGCTCGGCGGCGGTGAGCGACAGGCTGGGTTCGTCGTCGACCGAGTCGACCATCGTCGCGTTGCGGTAGAGCAGGATGCCGCTCGACGACCAGAGCTCGAAATGACCGAGCCAGAGCTGCTCGTTGACCAGCGCCAGCGTTTCCCAGATCGCGGGGCGACGATCCTCGGTCACCTTGACGTCGGGGAAGGCGAGGAATTGCAGCACGCCGTCCTCTTCGCGGAACAGCGCGCGCAGTTCGTACTCGGTCCAGCTCCCCTTGATTGTCGCGGTGATCTCCTCGTCGTGGCGATCGCACGACCAGCCGTGCGCGAGGAAGTACGACTCGAGCATTTCGAGCGGCGCCTCGCGTTCGGGTTCCATGTCGGCTTCGTCGAGCATGGCCATCGTCATCGCACATCGCCCGCGCAGCGGGAAAGGGCCTTGTGCAGCGTCAGAGCCCCTGCGGCTGGTGCGCCGCACCCGCGTCGGTCGTCACGGACGATGTCGCTGGCGCTGCGGGCGCCTTGGTGGCGGCCTCGAGTGCGTCGAGCCGGGCACGCAGCACGTCATTCTCGTCGCGCGCCGCCGCCGCCATCGCCTTTACCGCCTCGAACTCGTCGCGGCTGACGAAATCGAGCCCGCCGACCCATTCGCGCAACCGATCACGCGCACCCGCTTCGGCCTCGCGCCCAACCCCGGCGAGCGTTCCCGCGGCGCCGTTCAGCAGCTTGGCCACGTCGCCAAAGATCTTGTTTTCCGTCTGCATCGCGCTCGCTCTCGTTGTCGTTCAGCCGATCATTTGGGACGTTCCGCCCGCCGGCACAATGGTATCGGCATGCGGGTTCATGCGAACGATCTGCCAATTGAGCACGCCCGCGAAGGCAAGCCAGGCGATATAAGGGATCATCAACGCCGCGGCGGTGGGCCGAAAGCGCGAGAACACCCACGCGGTTGCCACCGACAAGGCGAAGATCAACACGATCACGAACAACGCCGCGCCGACCTTGTGTGCGCCGAAGAACAACGGCGTCCAGGCGAGATTGAGCGCGAACTGCGCCGCGAACAGCACGACCCCAGCGGTCCGCAGCGCGGCGCCACGCGCCGACAAAGCGATGGCGAGCGCGAAGCCGATCAGGACGTACAGGATCGTCCACGCGACCGGGAACACCCAGCCGGGCGGCGTGAAGCCGGGTTTGGCGAGCGCGACGTACCAGGCGTTCTCACTTCCGGAGGCGACGCTGCGCCCCGACAGGAACCCGAGCAGCAGCACCAGCGGGACGACGAACGCGGCCCAGCGCACGAACGACATCCGCAACTGGCCCCTCGACGCGATCGAACCCAATTTCATCCCTTTCACGGTCACGTCGCCGGTGCACGATCGCTGCGCGTGCGTAAACACCCTATCGCTGCGGGACGTTCCGACTCGGCCCGATCGCGGCGGCGATCAGTCGAGCGTGGCGGCGATCAGGAACTCGACGTTGCCGTTCGGGCCCGTGATCGGGCTTTCGGTGATGCCGACAACCGACCAGCCGCGCGCGGTAAACCAATCCGCCACCTGCGCGCAGACACGCGCATGAACGACGGGATCGCGCACCACCCCGCCCTTGCCCACCTCCTCGCGCCCCGCCTCGAACTGCGGTTTGATCAGCGCGAGCGCGCGCCCGCCCGGCGTGACGAAACCCAGCGGCACGTCGAGCACCTTGGCGAGCCCGATGAAGCTGGCGTCGCACACCACCAGGTCGATAAGTTCGGGCACGTGTTGCGCGGTCAGGATGCGCGCGCTGGTCTGTTCGTGAACGACGACGCGCGGGTCCTGACGCAATTTCCAGGCAAGCTGGTTGCTGCCGCTGTCGACCGCGTAGACGCGAGCCGCGCCGCGCGTCAGCAGCACGTCAGTGAAGCCGCCCGTCGACGAGCCCACGTCGATCGCGATCGCGTCGGTCACGTCCCAGCCGAAATGGTCGAGCCCATGCGCTAGCTTCACGCCGCCGCGCGACACCCAGGGGTGATCGCGCCCGCGCACGTCGAGCACGGCGTCCTCCGCCAGTGCCTGCCCCGGCTTGTCGACCTTGCGGTCACCGACGAACACCAGCCCTGCCATGATCAGCGCCTGCGCACGCGCGCGCGACTCGGCCAGCCCACGATCCACCAGCATCTGATCGGCACGTTGCTTCGCCATCAAGGCGCCTTACCCGCTGTCTCAAAATCTGACAGCGTTTTCATGTCTGGTGCCGCCAACGGCTCGCCGCAAGCCGACCACGTCCGGTGCCAATTGCTGCGCTGCACGATTGTCTATCGGCTTAGTAGGTAATAGCTTCATGAACGAGGCCGCGGTGGTGCCGACCCCTAGACTGCGCCGCGGCCTCGCCTTTCGGAGGTGACGCATGGCACGCGCGATGTTCGACCTGGCGGTGACGCCCACGATCTTGACGGTCCCCGGGCTCGGTGGCTCTGGCCCCGCGCATTGGCAGAGCCTGTGGGAAAAGAGCCGGCCCGACACGTCGCGGGTGGAATTGGGCATGTGGGATCGCCCGCATCGCAACGCCTGGGCGACCAAGCTCGACCAGGCGATTTCCTCGGCGCGCGCGCCGGTGATCCTGGTGGCGCACTCGCTCGGCTGCATTGCGGTGGCGTGGTGGGCGGCGATGAGCCCGCAGCCTTATGGCTGGCCGGTCGCCGGCGCGTTGCTGGTGGCGCCCGCAGACGTCGATCGCGCGCACGTCGCCGACGAGTTGAAGCCGTTTGCGCCGGCGCCGAAGCAGCCGCTCCCCTTCCCCTCACTCGTGGTGTCGTCAACCGACGATCCGTGGATCGACAGCGACCGCGCGCACAGCCTGGCGGTCGATTGGGGCAGCCATTTCGTCGACACCGGCCCGCACGGCCACCTCAACGCGGCGAGCGGATTGGGGTGCTGGCCCGAGGGGCTGGAACTGCTCGACCGCGTGCTGGCCGCGGCTGGCGGTCCGTACGGCGAGGCGCGCTCTCCGGGTGACGCGCGCGCGATTCTGTCACGGCCACACGTCGGCGACGATCGCCCGCCGCTTCGTTAACGCCGAAGTTGCGCGTCGACGTAGCGGGTGAGCGCGGCAACGTCAGGCAGCGCGGGGATCACGCGCGTGTCGCGCATCGCGGCTGGATCGAGCCGTTGCACTATGGCGATTGCCAGATCCTCGATCTCGCCATTGTCGAGCTTGAGAAAGCGCCTGAGCGTGTCCTCGGGTCGCGGCACAATGCCCTCGCCGTAGAGCGGCGCGATCGCTTCGCGCACCGCGGGCGCGACGCCCGGCGCGCAGTCGGCGAACACCGCGTCGAACTCCGCCGCGGTCCAGGCCGCGCGTGCCGCCTGCGCGCTGCGAACCCGCCGCACCATGGTCCAGTTCACCCACAGCAGACCGACGACGTAGAGCGCGGTCAGCGCCGCGACCTTCTGCCAACCCGTCATGCGCGCGCGGTCAGGCGCTCGCCGCCTGGCCAGCCTCGTTATAGCGCAGCGCCTTCAGCACCGTTTCGACGATCGCGTAGGCGTCGAGCCCGGCCTGCGCGTACTGCACCTCGGGCTTGTCCTGATCCTGGAATAGATCGGGCAGGCGCATGGTGCGAATCTTGAGCCCGGCGTCGGTCAGCCCCTCGTCCGAGGCCATCGTCAGGACGTGTGCGCCCAAACCACCGACGGCATTCTCCTCGATCGTCACTGCGACCTCGTGGGTGGTGAGCAGGCGGCGGATCAGCGCCTCGTCGAGCGGCTTGGCGAAGCGCAGGTCGGCGACCGTGGTCGACAGCCCGCGTGCCTCCAGCGTGTCGGCGGCGCGCTGCGCCTCGGCCAGGCGGGTGCCGAGCGACATGATCGCGACCTTCTTGCCCTCGCGCACCACGCGACCCTTGCCGATCTCGAGCAGCTCGGGCGTTTCGGGCAGCGCGACGCCGACGCCGTTGCCGCGCGGGTAGCGCACCGCGATCGGTCCCGAGTCATGCTCGACGCAGGTGTGGACCATGTGGACCAGCTCGGCCTCGTCCGCCGCCGCCATGACAACGAAGTTTGGCAGCGTGGCGAGATACGTCACGTCGAAGCTGCCGGCATGGGTCGCGCCGTCCGCGCCGACGAGGCCGGCACGGTCGATCGCGAAGCGGACCGGCAGGTTCTGGATCGCGACGTCGTGGACGACCTGATCATAGGCGCGCTGGAGGAAGGTCGAGTAGATCGCAGCAAACGGCCGCATTCCCTGCGCGGCGAGGCCGGCGGCGAAGGTGACGGCGTGCTGCTCGGCGATGCCGACGTCGAAGAAGCGGTCGGGAAAGGCCTGCGCGAACTTGTCGAGCCCGGTGCCCGACGGCATCGCCGCGGTGATCGCGCAGATGCGCGGGTCGGTTGCGGCCTCGCGGGTCAGCGCTTCGCCGAACACATTCTGATATTGTGGCGGGCCCGGCGGTGCCTTGGCCTGGGTTCCGGTGATGACGTCGAACTTCTGCACGCCGTGGTATTTGTCGGCCGCGGCCTCGGCGGGGGCGTAGCCCTTGCCCTTCTTGGTCACCACGTGGACGAGGATCGGGCCTTCCTCCGCGTCGCGGACATTCTCCAGCACCGGGATCAGGTGTTCGAGATTGTGGCCGTCGATCGGACCGACGTAGTAGAAGCCGAGCTCCTCGAACAAGGTGCCGCCCATCGTCATCCCGCGGGCGAACTCGTCGGTCTTGCGCGCGGCGGAGTGGAACGGGCGCGGCAGCTTGCGCGCGACCTTCTTCATCAAATCACGAAGCGAGAGGAACTCGCGGCTCGACACCATGCGCGACAGGTAGGCCGAGAGCCCACCGACCGGCGGCGCGATCGACATGTCGTTGTCGTTGAGGATGACGACCAGCCGGTTGCCCGCGGCCTCGGCATTGTTCATCGCCTCATAGGCCATGCCGGCGCTCATCGCGCCGTCGCCGATCACCGCGATGCCCTTGCCCGGCGTGCCCGCCAGCTTGTTGGCGATCGCGAAGCCGAGCGCGGCCGAGATCGAGGTCGACGAGTGCGCCGCGCCGAACGGGTCGTACTCGCTCTCGCTACGCTTGGTGAAGCCCGACAGCCCGCCGCCCTGACGCAGCGTGCGGATGCGGTCGCGGCGGCCGGTCAGGATCTTGTGCGGATAGCATTGGTGCCCGACGTCCCAGATCAACCGATCGCGCGGGGTATCGAAGACGTAATGGATCGCGGTGGTCAGTTCGACCACGCCCAGTCCCGAGCCAAGGTGCCCGCCGGTGGTGCCGACCGCCGAAATCGTCTCCTGCCGCAGTTCGTCCGCCAATTGCGGCAGTTGCTCTGGGGTGAGCTTGCGAAGGTCGGCGGGGGTGTGGACGGTATCGAGCAGCGGCGTCGCGGGAACATTGGCCATCGTGGCCGGATATACCACGCTCATCCTCGTGTCGATTGCAACGATCTACCAAGCCAAACCGGGCGGCCTGGGCGACGGATCAGTTGCTGGAAGCAGCCGAGCAGGCAGCGCAGCGTCCGCGCACCTCGATCACCGGACGCTCGGGCGTGAAGCCCGCGTCGCTCGCCGCCGACCGCACCGCCGCGGTGATCCGGTCATTGTCGATATGGGTGGTGGTGCCGCACGCATCGCACACCAGGAAGATACAGTCGTGGCGGCAATTGGGGTGCGTGTTCGCGACATAGGCGTTCTCGCTCTCGACTCTGCGAGCGAGGTTGTTGCCGACGAACAGGTCGAGGATGCGATACACGCTGTTGGCGGCGACACGGCGATCCTGCGCCAGCGACACCGCCTCCGCGATATCATACGCCGACGCGGGTCGGCTGAACCCGGCGAGCGCGGTGAACACGCTTTCGCGCATGCGCGTCCATTGCTCGCCCGATTGCTCCAGTCGCGCCTGCGCCGCGCGGGTCAGTTCCTCGCCGCCGCGCTCGTGATGATCGTGCCCCGCCATGTTGATCGAGATAAGGGCTGCACCGTCACCCGGCAAGCGAGCCGCCGCCCGCTCACCACCTCATGCGTGGCGGTGACGATTGAGCGCGTGCCCGGCGGCGAGCACCACGACCCCTGCGATGGTCAGCGCACTCTCGCTCAGGTGATTCTCGCCGTGCGGGACGATCACCGCGGCCGCCATCATCGCCAGACCGATGCCCCCCAGGATCAGCGGCAACGGGCGGCCATGCGCCAGCACACCGCGCCCGAACGCGACCGCGCCGAGCAGGATGGCGAGCACCAAACCGACCTCGTGGATCACCGGATTGCCCAGCAGCCCTCCGGCCGTCGACAACAACGCCACCATCATCGTCGTCGCGACGCAATGCACCACACATGCCGCCGACAGCCACATCGCCCAGCGATCGAGCCGCCCTGCGGCATCCGTCGAGGTGGTCGGTTCGGCCATCACGCCGACCATCTAGGCCCGTCAGGCGCAAGATACAATATCACATGAGGCATTTTGTCCACCCTGCCCCTGATCGACGCTTGATGCGATCCGCGGTATAAGGCGTCATGCTCCAGGCAACTCCCGGTTATTCCACCACCGCGCGTCCGCTCGCGATCGCGCGCTGGCTCAACGCAGTCGCCGCGCTGATCGTCGCGATGGTTATCGTCGGCGGCATCACGCGGCTGACCGAATCGGGGCTGTCGATCACCGAATGGAAGCCGATCAGCGGGATCATTCCCCCGCTCACGACCGCGCAGTGGCAGGCCGAGTTCGCCAATTATCAGCGCATCCCCGAATATCAGCAGCTCAACCGCGGCATGACGCTCGACGGGTTCAAGGCGATCTTTTTCTGGGAATATCTCCACCGGGTCTTGGGGCGCGTGATCGGGCTCGCATTTGCGCTGCCGCTCATCTGGTTCGCAGTGCGCCGTCGTATACCCAAGGGGTATGGCTGGCGCCTCACCGCGCTGCTGGCGCTCGGCGGACTACAGGGCGCGATCGGCTGGTGGATGGTCGCCTCGGGCTTGTCAAAGCGAACCGACGTCAGCCACGTGCGCCTGGCGGTTCACCTCGTCACCGCGCTGACGATCCTTGCCGGGATCGTGTGGACCGCGCGCGATCTGCGTGCGCTTGCCTCCTCGCCGCTCGCCCGTCCCGCCACGTTGACGCTTGGAGCAGCCGCCGCGCTGTTGCTGCTGGTCGCGCAGATCACCTACGGGGCGTTCACCGCCGGGCTCGACGCCGGGTACGCTTTTGCGAGCTGGCCCCTGATGGGTGACGCGCTGTTTCCCGCCGGCGTGCCGATGCTCGCGCCCGCCGCCTCGAACCTCGTCGACAATCCGATCGTGGTCCAGTTCATCCATCGCTGGCTCGCCTTCGCGGTCGCGGCCGGGTTGCTGTGGCTCGCGTGGCGTGCGCGGCGGGCCGGTCACGCGCGCGCAGCGGCGGCCGTCGCTGGTCTTGTCACACTGCAGATCGCGCTCGGCATCGCGACGCTGCTGAGCGGCGTGGAGATCGTGGTCGCGGTATCGCATCAGGCGAATGCCGCACTGCTGCTGATCGCCAGCGTCGTTGCCGCCCACAGCCTCAGCACGTCGCACGGAGCCATCTGAATAGTCGGGTATCACATTACCCGTCAGCAAAGCGGCATAAATCTTGACTTCGGCAGCGTGCGACGGCAATTGGGCGCCATCAACGCGCGGGTTCGCCTGCCGCGTCGCTTTTCTTTTCGGTATAAAAGGTCACTAGGCCCATGAAGGCGCTGATGAAGACCACCAAGTCGGCCAAGCCGCACGAGGTGGAAAAGAAGTGGCACATCGTCGACGCAGACGGCCTGGTGGTCGGTCGTGCGGCGGTGGTGATCGCCAACGTGCTGCGCGGCAAGCACAAGACCAGCTTCACCCCCCACGTCGATTGCGGTGACAATGTCATCGTCATCAACGCGGACAAGATCCGCTTCACGTCGAACAAGGCGGAGAAGAAGGTCTATTACAAGCACACCGGTTACGCGGGCGGCATCAAGGGCGTGACCGCGGCCAAGGTGCTGGAAGGCCGCTTCCCCGAGCGCGTGCTGGAGAAGGCCGTCGAGCGCATGATCCCGCGCGGGCCGCTGGGTCGCGAGCAGATGCGCCATCTGCGCATCTTCAAGGGCGCCGAGCACCCGCACGAAGCCCAGAACCCCGAGGTTCTCGACATCGCCGGCATGAGCCGCAAGAACAAGGTGGGCGCATAATGTCCGACAATCGCCAGTCCCTTTCCGATCTCGGCGCCGCGCTGCAGCAGCAGGGCGCCGCCGCGCAGACCGCGGCGGACGACAAGGCCGAGGCTTACATGGCCGGCCAGATCGACGAGCCGGTTCAGCGTGCACCGCTGCGTGTGCAGGAACTCGACAAATACGGCCGCGCCTACGCGACCGGTCGTCGCAAGGACGCGGTCGCGCGCGTCTGGCTGAAGCCGGGTTCGGGCAAGATCACGATCAACGGTCGCGATCAGGAAGTCTATTTCGCGCGTCCGACGCTGCGCCTCGTCATCAACCAGGTGTTCGGCATCACCGAGCGCGAAGGTCAGTATGACGTGGTCTGCACCGTCAAGGGCGGCGGCCTGTCGGGCCAGGCCGGCGCGGTCAAGCACGGCATCAGCCAGGCGCTGACCAAGTTCGAGCCGGTGCTGCGTTCGCCAGTGAAGGCCGCAGGCTTCCTGACGCGCGACCCGCGCGTCGTCGAGCGCAAGAAGTACGGCCGCGCCAAGGCACGCCGCAGCTTCCAGTTCTCGAAGCGCTAAAAGTTCAACCTTCCCGGTTGTACATGGGGGCGGTCCGGCAACGGGCCGCCCTTTTTGATTTTGCTGCTGACCGAGACAGCGGGTTTGGAGAATGGGATGTTCGCTTCTGGGTGGAAGCGGACCTTCCGCTTCGGAGGCATACCCTCGAAAACTGACCATTGAACCGGCATCTCAGGTGCATCAGCCTTTTGCATCACCAAAGCCGTCAAATTATTGCCGTTCTTGGCCTGATGCGAAATCCGTGAATTTTGCATCATTGGGAAAGCGATCTCCCGCTCTTGGTTTCATGATCTATCACTAAGATCGATTGCTTCAGGAGAACGCCTTTGCTGCCCCTTCTAGCGCTGGTGATGATTGTCAGTGCCAACCCTGACCCTGCTCCTTGCCCTGGTGCAACAACGCCAGAGGTCAACGCCTGTCTCGCAGCCCGCTTCAGTGAGGCAGATGCTGACCTAAACCGCTATTACGAAGTGGCGGTTCAGCGAGCTCGCAAAGAAGGTGTAGCCAAAGGTTTCATCCAAGCTCAACGATCATGGCTGTCGTTCAGAAATTCTGAATGCAGTGCGATTTTCGAAAAGTTTGGGGATGGCACAATCAGGACGAGCATGGAGATTGGGTGCAGAATACGCTTAACGCGCTTACGAACCTATATGATCTGACGTGCTCCCCAAAGCTCTACCAGTCATAACTGGAGTCCGGGGTTGGTATGGTGCCCATCTGGGCGGTGTTGCACAACCCGCCTGGCAGCATCCGCGGGCGTCAGCCCGCCTATTCCGCTATGCGGTCGCACGTGGTTGTAGTCGTCGCGCCATAGCCGCAGTACCGAGCGGGCATGCCCAAGCGACACGAACAGCGTCTCGTTGAGGCATTCGTCGCGCAAGCGACCGTTGAAGCTCTCGACATAGCCGTTCTGCTGCGGCTTGCCGGGCGCGATGTAGTGCCACTCGACAGGGCGTTCCTGCGTCCACCTCAGGATTGCCAGGCTGGTCAGCTCGGTGCCGTTGTCGCTGACGATCATCAGCGGCGGCACGCCTCTGACGGCGATGATGGCGTCGAGCTCACGAGCGACACGCGCGCCTGATAGCGAGGTGTCGGCCACCAGCGCGAGGCACTCGCGCGTAAAGTCGTCGACTACCGCAAGGATGCGGATGCGCCGGCCGCTGATCAGCGTGTCGCTGACGAAGTCGAGGCTCCAGCGCTGGTTCGGTCCCTGCGGCAGCGTCATCGGCGCTCGCGTGCCCATGGCTCGCTTGCGGCCACGCCTGCGCCTGACCCGCAGGTTCTCCTCGCGGTACAGCCGCAGCAGCTTCTTGTGGTTCATGACCAGACCCTCGCGAGCCAGCATGATGCCAAGCCGACGGTAGCCAAACCGACGGCGCTCAGCCGCGATCTCCCGTAACCGCGACCGCAGGTCGCCATCATCACTACGCCGGGGCGCGTAGCGCACCGACGTCCTGTCCACGCCGAAGATCGTACACGCCCGACGCTCGCTGATGCCGAACAGCTGCTGCGCATGCTCGACAGCCTTCCGCTGAGCGGCGGGCCTCACCAGTTTTTTGCCGCGACTTCCTTCAGCACAGCGTTGTCGAGCATGGCGTCCGCCAGCAGCCGTTTGAGCCGGCCGTTCTCCTCCTCGAGCACCTTCAGCTTGCGCGCCTGCGACACGTCCATGCCGCCATACTTGGCCTTCCACGCGTACAGCGTCGCGCTGCTGATCCCGTGCTTGCGACACACATCGGCGGTCTTCATCCCGCCTTCCTGCTCGCGCAGCACCGCGATGATCTGCTCCTCGCTGAACCTGGTCTTCTTCACGTCCGTCTCCTCACGAAGGCGGACTCTAGCTCAAACTGGCGGAGTTTCAGGGGAGCACGTCAGTCGCGCTGAACGAATGACCGCTCTCGAAAGCCGTGTGTAGCAACCCGAGCATCCGGCATTGGGCGGAAGCGGGCACTCGTTCCGGCATGGTGCGGTACCGCTACGCCAAGGTCCGCCTGAGCGCGTCGCGCCAGCCGGCGATCAGCGGTGCGCGCGCTTCTGCCTTCATCGTCGGCTCGAAACAATGTTCGCGCGACCACAGGCGTTCGAGTTCGTCCAGCCCGGACCACACGCCGGTCGCCAGCCCGGCATGGAATGCCGCGCCGCGCGCGGTTGTCTCGAGATCGTCCGGGCGTTCGACCGGCACTTCGAGCAGGTCGGCCAGGAAGGCGCACAGCCAGTCGTTCGCCGCCATGCCGCCGTCGACGCGCATCGTCGCGGGTCGCGCGCTGCCGTCGGCGACCATCGCCTCGACCAGGTCCATCGTCTGGTACCCGACTGCCTCCAGCGCGGCGCGTGCGAGATGTGCCTGCGTTGCGCCGAGCGTCAGCCCGAAGATCGCGGCGCGGGCGTCGGGCTCCCAGTGCGGCGCGCCGAGCCCGACGAAGGCGGGCACCATGTAGACGCCGTGGCTGTCGGGTACCTCAGTCGCCATGTCGTTGGTCTGGCTCGCGTGCGTGATGACGCCGATACCGTCGCGCAGCCATTTGATCGCCGCGCCCGCGACGAAGATCGAGCCTTCGAGCGCGTAGGTCGTCCGGCCATCGAGCCGGTACGCCGGAGTCGTCAGCAGCCGGTTCTCCGACGCGATCGCCTCCTCCCCGGTGTTGAGCAGCATGAAGCAGCCGGTGCCGTAGGTTGATTTGGCCATGCCGCGCGTGAAACACGCCTGCCCGAACAATGCCGCCTGCTGGTCGCCCGCGATGCCCGCAATCGGGATCGACGCATCGAAGAGGCCCTCGGCGGTGTGGCCGTAGATGTACGCGTTGTCGTGCACCTCGGGCAGGATCGCCATCGGCACGTTCAGCAGCCGGCACATCGCCTCGTCCCAGCATCCATCGCGGATGTTCCACAACAAGGTGCGCGATGCGTTGGTGACATCGGTCGCGTGCACCGCGCCTCCGGTCAGCCGCCACAGTAGAAACGAATCGATCGTTCCGAAGGCGAGTTCTCCCGCCTCGGCGCGTGCGCGCGCGCCCTCGACGTGATCGAGGATCCAGGCGAGCTTGGTGCCCGAAAAATAGGGGTCGAGCAGCAATCCGGTTCGCGCGCGCACCTGGTCCTCGGCGCCCTCCTTCAATCGCGCGCAGGTATCCGCAGTGCGGCGGTCCTGCCACACGATCGCGTTGTGGATCGGGGCGCCGGTCGCGCGGTCCCAGACGAGCGTCGTCTCGCGCTGGTTGGTGATCCCGATGCCGGCGATGCCGTCCGCGCCCACGCCGCTCTCCGCGATCGCCGCGCGCGCGGTCGACAGCACGTCGCGCCAGATGTCCTCGGGATCATGCTCGACCCAGCCGGGCGCGGGATAATGCTGCGCGAACTCGGTCTGCGCGCTCGCGATGCGTTTCGCGGCTGCGTCGAACACGATGCTGCGCGTCGAGGTCGTGCCCTGATCGATCGCCAGAATGTGCGTTTTCGCCACTGTTCGTCCTCTCCTCGCGCCCTTGCGTCAGCACTCGCCCGCTTTCTACCCCGACGTCAACACTTTCGTTTTGGCGCGTTCGTGCTATATACGAAAGCGTAAACGAAAGCGGCGCATGATGAACGAACTTTCCCCTATCAATGATCTGCTGATCGTTGGCGGCGGCATCAACGGCGCGGGGATCGCACGCGATGCGGCTGGACGCGGTCTGTCGGTGCTGCTGGTCGAGCAGGACGATCTCGCCAGCCACACCTCGTCGGCCTCGACCAAGCTGATCCACGGCGGCCTGCGCTATCTCGAATATGGCGAGTTCCGGCTGGTGCGCGAGGCGTTGACCGAGCGCGAGCGGCTGTGGCGGATGGCGCCGCACATCATCTGGCCGCTGCGTTTCGTGCTGCCGCAGACCCAGTCGCCACGCCCGGCCTGGATGGTGCGGCTGGGGCTGTTCCTCTACGATCACCTCGGCGGGCGCGAGGAACTGCCGGGCACCGAGACGATCGCGCTCGGCGAGACGGTCTACGGCAACGGGCTGAAGGACGCCGACGGCAAGGCGTTCGTTTATTCGGACTGCTGGGTCGAGGACAGCCGCATGGTGGTGCTGAACGCGCGCGACGCCGCCGAGCGAGGCGCCGACATCCGCACGCGCACCCGGCTCCTCGACGCGCGCCGCGATGGCGACACGTGGGTGGCGACGATCGAGAGCGCTGTGGGTCGCGAGACGATCCACGCCCGCGCGCTGGTCAACGCCGCGGGTCCGTGGGTCGCCGACGTGATCGGGCGGACGGGTGCGAACCGCAGCGAGCGCGGCGTGCGGCTGGTCAAGGGCAGCCACCTTGTCGTGCCGAAGCTCTACGAAGGCGACCACGCCTTCATGCTGCAGAATCCCGATCGCCGCATCGTGTTCGCGATTCCGTACGAGGGCAAGTACACGCTGGTCGGCACCACCGACGAGCCGTGGGAAGGCGCACCCGCCAAGGCGCAGATCAGCGCGGGCGAGACCGACTATCTGCTGGAAACCGCCAACCGTTATTTCACGCGGCAGCTGACCCGCGACGACATCGCGTGGAGCTACGCCGGCATCCGTCCGCTCTACGACGATCAGGCCGGCAGTGCTTCGGCGGTGACGCGCGACTATGTGCTCGACCTCGACGGCGGTGACGGTCGCGCGCCGATGCTGAGCATCTTCGGCGGCAAGATCACCACATACCGCAAGCTTGCCGAGCACGCGATGGCGGAGCTGGCGCCGTTCTTCCCGCAGGCGCGCGGGGCGTGGACCGCGGGGGCCGATCTGCCCGGCGGCGACATGGACGATTTCGAACGCTTTCTCGCGCATCTGACGCAGGATCATCCCGAGGTCGCACCCGATCTGCTGCGGCGGCTGGCGCGCGCGTACGGCACGCGCGTCCACCGCATCCTCGATGGCGGACTGGGCGAGGATCTCGGCGGCGGCTTGTTCACCGCCGAGGTCGATTACCTCGTGGCGCAGGAATGGGCGAAGACCGCGGAGGACGTGCTCTACCGACGCAGCAAGATGGGCCTTCACGTACCCGAAGGAACGGAAGCGCAGTTGGCAGCCTATCTCGCGAACAAATGAACCAGCCTGCCTTCGACCTCGTCGCCGATCGCCACCGCCGCATCCTCGAGCTCGCGCGGCAGACCGGCAGCGTCGCGGTCGAGGCGCTGGCAGCACAGCTCGGCGTCACGCCGCAGACGATCCGCAAGGATTTGAACGATCTCGCCGCGCGGGCGATGCTGTCGCGCGTCCATGGCGGTGCGGTGGTGACATCGGGTGTCGGCAACCTCGACCATGAGACTCGTGCCGCGGTCGCGGCAGACGCCAAGGCGGCGATCGGTGCCGCCGCGGCGAAGCTCGTACCCGATGGCGCCAGCCTGTTCGTCAATGTCGGCACCACCACCGAGGCGGTGGCACGCGCGCTGGTGACGCACCGCGAGCTGCTGATCATCACCAACAACCTGAACGTGGTGGACATCCTGGCAGCCCGTGACGGGGTGGCGGTGATCGTGGCGGGCGGGCGCGTGCGCGCGAGCGACCGCGCGATCGTGGGGGCGCTGGCGATGGACTTCATCCGCGGCTTTCGCGTCGATTACGCGGTGATCGGCGCCTCGGCGATCGACGCCGACGGCACCTTGCTCGACTTCGATGTCGAGGAAGTGCGCGTGTCGCAGACGATCATCGCGCACGCGCGCAAGGTGATCCTGGTCGCGGACGCTAGCAAGATCGGCCGCGCGGCGCCGGTACGGATCGCGGGCGTCGATGCGATCGACTATCTGGTGACCGACCGGATAGACCCCGCGCTCGCCGCCGCGTGCCGCGACGCGGGCGTGGAGGTGATCGAGACCGATCCGGCGTGAGGAGACGGCGATGACGCAGGGCTGGGCCCCAGTCGAGGAGCGACGCACCGACACGCTGGTCGCGGGACCGCTGCAGCGCCTCGCTGCGCTGTTCGACCACGACGCCGCGCACTGGCCGCACGATTCGCTGCCGCCGCTCGCCCACTGGCTCTATTTTCTACCGAATGACGCGCAATCCAGGCTGGCGGCGGACGGTCACCCGGTACGCGGCGCGTTCCTACCGCCGATTGATGCGCCGCGGCGGATGTGGGCGGGCGGGCGCGTAACGTTCCACGCTCCGCTTCCGATCGGCGCCGCGGCCACCCGCCACAGCATCGTCACCGACGTGCGCGAGAAGCTTGGTCGCTCGGGCGCGCTCAACTTCGTGACGGTGCGCCACGAGGTTCACGCCGCGGGAATGCTCGCGGTGACGGAGGAACAGGACCTTGTTTTCCGACCCAGCAACGTCAGCGCACCCGCCGCCGCCCACCCCGATCTGCGCGAGCCCGCCGTGAGCCGCGAAATTGTGCCCGACGTGACGGCACTGTTCCGCTTCTCGGCGCTGACCTTCAACGCGCATCGCATCCATTATGATCGCCCTTACGCGCAATGGGTCGAGGGCTATCCCGATCTGGTGGTGCACGGCCCATTGCAGGCGATGCTGCTGGTTGACCATCTGCTGCGTGAGCGGCCGGGCAGCACCCTCACCCACTTCGCCTATCGCGGCGTGCGCCCGATGTTCGCCGATCGGGCGCTGCGGCTCAACCTTGCGGACGGCTCACCGGTGGCATTGTGGACCACCGATCCCGACGGCTGCACCGGCATGGACGCGCGCGCGACGCTTGCCTGAGCCTACCCGACCGCGTCGGCGCGGACGGTGGCGAACCAGATCGTGTGGATCGCGCCTTTGCCATTGCTGCGCGCTCGCACCGTACGCTCCTCCACCGCGAAGCCCGCCGACGACAGTCGCCGCGCGAAGGCTGCGTCGGGCGCGGCCGACCAGACCGCCAGCACCCCGCCGGGCCGTAGCGCCTCGCGTGCCAGATGGAGCCCGCGCATCGCGTAGAGCCGGTTGTTCGCCGCGCGCACCAGCCCGTCGGGGCCATTGTCGACGTCGAGCAGGATCGCGTCATACTCACCCGGCCCTTCCGCGATCATGTCGGCCACGTCGATCTGCGCCACGCCGACTCGCGGATCGTCGAGGCAGCCGGCGGTCAGCGACGCCATCGGTCCCTGCGCCCAAGCAATAATCTCGGGCACCAATTCGGCCACCGTCACACGCGCGTTGCCCGGCAGCGCGGCCAGTGCAGCGCGCAGCGTGAACCCCATGCCGTAGCCGCCGATCAGCAGCCGCGGCGCGGGTCGCGTGCCCAGCCGCTCGATCGTCATGGTGGCGAGCGCTTCCTCCGACCCGCTCATGCGGCTGTTCATCAACTCGTTGCGATCGAGCACGATCATGAAGTCAGCCCCGCGGCGGAACAGCCGCAGGTCCTCGCCGCCGGGCACGCGCGCGGTGCCGATCAATTCTCTGGGAACCATGATGGATGCTCGTAGGTGTGGCGCAAAGGACGCGCGTTACGCCGATGCGCGCGCCTTGGCGACCGTGGCTCGCAATGTTTTGGTAAAATGGCAGCAGCGCGCTATATGAGAGCTGCCCAGGCGCGCGATCCGCGTGCCGGCACGTTCACCAACAATTGGGAATTCAACGACCTTCATGGCTGCGTTCAAGGAACAGAGTTTTCAGGAGCGCGCCGCGCTCGCCGCCAAGGCCAAACAGGCCGCGATCGCGAAGCTGCGCGCCAAGCCGCCGGTCGACGAGGCGGTGCTCGCCGAGCAGCGCAAGATCGCCGAAGAGCGCGCCGCCGAACAGGCGCGGTTGAGCGCGGAAAAGAAGGCCGCGCGCGAGCAGGCGATCGCCGAAAAGAAGGCCGCGCGTGAGGCCGCCGCGGAGGAAGCGCGGCTGGCCGAGGAAGCCAAGCAGAAGATGCGCAAGGTGCCGACCGAGGCCGAGATGAAGGCGGCGCGCGACGCGCGCTACGCCGCCCGCAAGGCGCGCCTCAAGCGCTGACCACGACCGGCCGCGCCGAGAAGCGCGGCCCTTCGCTGCCGCGCCCAATGGCGCAACATGGTACGATCATCGCAGATTGGTCGCTGCGTGGACGAATAACTGTCATCTGACGAGCAGGTACGTCATCGCCAGTATCGCAGGCAGGCGTAGCAGCACGATGCCTAGCAATCCCAGCCACGACCGCGGCGCGGACATGGCGATCCGCAACATGTCCACCTCTTTGAAACGGGTAGGCCTTCTGGACATGACGGGCATGGGCATCGCCATGTAGCGGACGTGGCCGAGCCGTAAGCCAATCATGAACAGCGGCCATTTCCACCCATTCGTCTCGTGACAAGCGGTCGGGTAAACGCCCTTCGCGCTAGATCGAAGCCGTTGATCGTGCCGCCGCCATCGGCTCAGCGGCGCTCGCCCGCCAGGTAGCGCGCCAGCGGATCGATCATCTCTTCGGGGATGCGCCGTGCGATCACCGGCATGATCGCCTGCGACTGGCGTGCGTCGATCACCTTTTCATCACCGCGCCAGTCGCGCAGCCGCTGCGCGATGTAGCTGGCGCGCTGCCCAGTCAGGATCGGCTGCGGCTTGCCCGGCCCGTGGCAGCTCGCGCAGGCAGGCAACTGGATGCGCGGCATGCCCTGCTCCGCGATCTGTCGCGCGCGCATGTCGGCGGGCGACGCGATCGCCGGGCGCGCGGGCTGGTCGATCAGGCCCGGCATCGCGGCGAAATGTCGCGCCAGCATCGCGATCTGCGCATCGTCGAGCGTGGCGGCCGCCTGCTGCATCACTGCGCTGTGGCGAACGTTGGCACGGTAGCTCCTGAGCGCCGCCTCCAGCGCCGCGACGCGCTGCCCGCCAAGGATCGGTATGTCGCGTTGCCCGCGTCCCTGCCCGTCCGCGCCGTGGCAGCCGGTGCAGCGCGCGATCACCACCGCGTTCGCCGCCGGCAGGGTCGCGGGGGCGACCGGCGTCGCGACCAGCGCGCGATATTGCGCCGGGCTCATCGTCGGCAGCGCGCGCACGAACGCGACCATGCGCCTGATCTCGTCGTCGCGTCCGTCGCTGCCCCAGGCCGGCATGCCGGAGAATTTGACCCCGTGGCGCAGGATCCAGAAAAGCTGCCGGTCGGTCCACTCGCGCGCGTTGACCGACAGGTCGGGCGCGTGCGGCGTCGCACGCTGCATGACCGGCAGCGGCCGAACGCCCGGTGCGCCGTGGCACGAAGCGCAGGCCTGCGCGAAATGCCCTGCCGCGCTCACCATCCCGCCGCGGTCAATGATCGTCTCGGGCGTCGACACGGCGGCGTGCGTCCGCACCGAATTGCGCATCACCCAGTGGAGGAACCAGTTGCTGATCGCCCAATGCCCGCTCGACGCAGCGACGTTGAAGATGCCCGACCACGCGAATGCCATCCCGAACGCCGCGAGGCCCAGGAGCGAGACGATCACCCGCTTCCACGTCAGCCGAATCGTCACGCGCGCACCTCCCCTGCTCGATACCGGAGCAGACCGGCCAGCATCCACAATCCGCCCAGGCAATAACTCGCCCCCCCGATCACCAGCATGACCACGCCGCCGAGTTGCTGGTCGGCGAGCGCGTCGAGGCCGAATGCCGGGTGCATCGCCATGCCGGCGTAGAGCGCGCGCGGCGCAAGCCCGATCAACACGCCCAGCAGCGTCATGTGCATGGAGGTGAGCAGCAGCGCCGCAACCCCGCCCGCCGGCCGCACCAGCGCGCTACGCCACAAGGCGAAGCCGACGCCCAGGAACATCGCCTGCTCGGCGAGCGCGACCATGGTCGAACCGTCCGCCGCCGCGCGCGCCGCGGGTAGATGCCAGCTCCACACCACCACCAATTCCAGCGCGGCGATCAGCAGCGGCGCGCCCTGCCCTGTCCCGCCATCTGCACCACGGTCCGCGCCCGCCTCGCTGCGCCACGCGAGCATGGGTGCGGCGACCGCGACCGCGAGCATGTGCCCAAGCATGTGGCCGGTCATGCCGAGATGCGCGACCGACAGCGCGACCGAGACGCCGGCGACGAACAGGCCCGCCACGCGCATCATCGGCAATCGGTCAGCAGCAGCGCGGGCGCAGCGGTGAACAGCACGCCGACGACGCTCAATCCGGCGAGCAGCAGCGTCGCTGTCGCGAGGAAGCGCGTGCGATCGATCTCGGTACTCTCGTCGTGCGGCGGCGGGTCGCCCGGCGTGCGGCTCTGCACGAAGGCGACCGCGCCCGAGGCGATGATGATCGCCAACGCGACGATCGTGCCAACGACGAAGGCGACCGGAAAGCGCGCGAACTCGCCCAGCTTCGCGCACGATACCGCCACCCACAGGTAGCAGAACATGAAGTGCACCGCCCATACGCTCGGCGGCACGATCAGCGTCCACAAGGTGACGCGGCGCGACCGCAACCGCGCGGCAAGGTCGCTCTGATGCTCGTCGCTCATGACGTCGACGGGAATAGCCCGATCGTCGCATAGGTGACGATCGCGGTCAGCGCGAGGAAGTGGAAGTAGACGGTAATGTTGCGGATGTCCGCGTCATGTTCTGGGGTCATGCGTCCGGCGAGGCTCCGTGCGAGCGTATAGGCCTGGCAGATCACGCCGACGCCCGCGTGCGCCGCAGTCCAGATCGCGAGCGTCCAGACGATCGCCGGGTAGACGTGCAGCTTGGGCGCGAGATCGGAGAACCACGGTCCGGCGAGCCCTGCGAACAGGCTGGCGAGCGTGACCGCAATCCCCAGGCCGAGCAACGCACGCGCCGCGCCGACCTGCCCGCGCGCGTTCAGCTCACGCGCCGCCACCGTGGTCGCCCATGACACGAGCGTGAGCGTCATCGCCACCATCGGCCAGAATGCGCCAGGTCCGTCCATACCGGGTCCCGACGGCGGGAAGTCCGGATGCACCGTCCAGAAGAAATAATAACCGAACACCAGCCCGGAGAATGCCGTCGCGTCCGCCAGCATCGTGATGAACATCGCCCACCAGCCGGGGGCGACGGGACCCGAACGATAGAGCGGTAGGACGATGCCGTGGCCGATCGATTTCTCCGGCTTTTCCGGGATCTCGGCGGTCGACCACAGCCATACGAGCACGGCGGCGAGCGTCGCCACCGCGCCGCCCAGCGCCAGCCAGTAGAGATGGTAGGTCGTCAGGATGAACACGCTGCCGAGCGCCACCGCGGTGATCATCGGGATCACGCTGGGCGTACCGAGTCGGATCACCTGCGCCGGACGCGCGTCGAGCGTCGTCGTGATGATCGTCTCGCGCCGGCCTTCCTCCGCGTCGGGCAGGAAGAAGCGACCCTCGTCGACCTTGGCGACGAAGTCCTTCTGATCCCAGATCGGGTAGCGACTCTCGATCAGCGGGACCGAGCGGATGCCCCAATCCTCGTCGTCGGGGTGTGCCAGCCATTCCAGCGTGCCCGCGTTCCACGGATTGCGCGGTGCCTTCGCCCGCCGGGGGCTGAGCGCCAGGTCGATCACGATCACCAGCACGCCCGCAGCGAACAGATAGCTGCCGATCGTCGAGGCGAGGTTCAGCCCGTCGACCCCCAGTTCGGCAGGATAGGTGAACACGCGCCGTGGCATGCCGAGCAGCCCGGTAATGTGCATCGGGAAGAAGGTCAGGTTCGCGCCGACGAACAGGATCCAGAAAGCGGTGCGCCCCAGCCGGTCGGACAGCTTCTTCCCCGTGATCAGCGGCCAGTAGTAATAAAGGCCGCCGAACAGCGGCAGCAGCGTTCCGCCGATCAGCACGTAATGCAGATGCGCGACGATGAAATAGGTGTCGTGCGCCTGCCAGTCGAACGGCGCCACCGCGACCATCACGCCGGTCAGCCCGCCGATGACGAAGATCGCGATCGCACCCAGGCAGTAGAGCAGCGGCGTCGAGAAAACGACGCGCCCGGCCCATAACGTCGCGATGAAGACGAAGATCTGCACGCCCGTCGGGATCGCCACCGCTTCGGACGCGGCGGAGAAGAACGCCAGGCTGATCTTGGGCAGCCCGGTCGCGAACATGTGGTGGACCCACAAACCGAAGCTGAGGAACGCGGTGCCGACCGCGGCCAGCACGATCCACGGATAGCCCAAGATGTGCCGCTGCGCGAAGGTCGGGATCATCATCGCGAACAAGGCGATCGACGGCAGGAAGACGATATAGACTTCGGGGTGGCCGAAGATCCAGAACAGGTGCTGCCACAAGAGCGGATCACCGCCCTTCGCCGGATCGAAGAACGGCCAGCCGAGCAATCGCTCCAGCTCGAACAGCACGTCGCCCGCGATCAGCGGCGGGAAGGCGAACAGGATCATCACCGCCACGACCAGGATGTACCAGGCGTAAAGCGGCATCAGGTTCAATCGCATGCCGGGCGGACGGCATTTGAGCACGCCGACGATCAGTTCGACCGCGGCGGCGACCGACGATACCTCGATGAAGCTCAGCCCCAGCATCCAGATGTCGGCGCCGAGCCCGGCCAAGTCGGTCCGCGTCGTGAACGGCGGGTACATGAACCAGCCGCCGTCGGGTGCCGCATCGAAGAAGATCGAGCCGGCGACGAACACGCCGCCGATCAGGAAGCTCCAGTAACCGAATGCCGACAATCGCGGAAACGGCAGGTCGCGCGCGCCGAGCAGCTGCGGCAGCAGGATGATCGACACCGCCTCGAACATCGGCACCGCGAACAGGAACATCATCATCGACCCGTGCAGCGTGAACAGCTGGTTGAAGGTCGAGGCGGTAACGAGATCGTTCGCCGGCACGGCGAGCTGCGCGCGCATGATCAGCGCCAGCACGCCCGCGAACAGCATGAAGCCGAACGCCGTCAGCGTATACCACACGCCGACGCGATTGTTGTTGACGTCGGTCCAGCGGAAGAACCAACCCGATGGCGGCTTCCACACCGCACGCAGGCGCTCTTCCTGCTCGGCCCGCAGGTCAGGGTCGTCTTGCGCATGGAGGCTCATGCGATCGCTCCGGCGCGGCGGGTCATTTCAGCGTTTCCAGGTAGCGCGCGATCGCCGTCACGTCGGCGGGCGCGAGATGCGTGTAGGCGGGCATGCGCGCGCCGGGCTTCACCGCGGGCGCATTGCGGATGAAGCGGATCAGATTGGCCTCGCTCATCGGCATGATCCCCGCGCCCAGCGTGGTACGCGCGGCGATGTGCGAGAAATCGGGCCCGATCCTGCCCGCCGCCCCCGTTCCTGCCACCGCATGGCACCCGCCGCAGCCGTTGTCGGCGAACAGCGTCGCGCCGCGCCGCGCGACTGCATCGGCCGGCGCAAGCGCGGCCCGGCGCTGCTCGGCGAGCCAGCGATCAAAGGCGGCGGGCTCCATCGCGACGACGTCGAACGCCATCAGCGCATGGCTCAAACCGCAGAATTCGGCGCACTGCCCGCGATAACGACCTGCTCGCGTCGCGCGTGCGACCAAGCGGTTCGTGCGCCCGGGGATCATGTCGACCTTCCCCGCCAGCCCGGGGATCCAGAAACTGTGGATCACGTCGCCTGCGCTCAGGCGAAAGTCGACGGTGCGCCCGACAGGGATACGCACCTCGTTCGCCGCTGCGATCGGCTGGCCGTCCGCATCGCGGTAGCCGACGCGCCACCAGAATTGCTCGCCCGCCACGTCGACAATCAGATCGCCTGGCATTGCCCTGATCGGCCGCATCGCCGGCAACGTCCCGACGAGCAACGCCGCGAGCACGCACGTCGGCACGATCGCCCCTGCCCATAGCACCAGCCGCATCCCGCCGCGGTGACCGATCGCGTCGCGCCTCGACCGGATCGCGAGCGCGAACAGCACCGCCACGATCGCGAAGATCACGACGCCGCCCGCCGTCATCAGCAGCGTCAGCGCGCGCATGTTCGCGGCCTCGATGCCGGAGGTGGAGAAGGCGGACTGGCGCGACATAGGCCCGTTCGGACCCGCAATCGGACCGCAATGCAACCCATCCAGCCGCGCGCAACAGAATGTTACATGGCTGGAACGACGATGCTGTCGCATCTACCGTGCACGCCGGTGCACATCTACCAAGGCCGCGAAAACACGATCTGATGAAATACTGTCGCCTCGTCGCACTGGAACGACGATGGTGACCCCTACGGGAATCGAACCCGTGCTTCAGCCGTGAAAGGGCCGCGTCCTAACCGCTAGACGAAGGGGCCGTGAGGCGAGGCGGCGCATTGCGGCAAAAGCGACGGCCGGTCAAGCCTCTTGTCGGCCCGAGCCGAGTCCGCGGCTCAGTTCGCCCAGGCGGCGTCGTCGAGGTGGAGCTCGGCCGCGGGGCGGCTGCCCCAATCGTCGAGCTTGGCACGGCCCGCCAACCACAATCGTCGCGTCGGCCCGGCGGCGAGGAGTGCTTGCCCGAGCGGGGTGTCGGCCGCACGGAACGCCATCGCCTTGATGCTGCGCCCGTCGTCGCCCGCCACGATCGCGCGGACGTGGCCGTTGCCGACCACGTCGACCTTGATCGTGCGCACCGGGCCGACCGCGACACGCGGGGACGGCCAGCCGGTGCCGTACGGCCCGCCTGCCTCCAGCGCCTGGACGAGATCGGGGGTGACACCGCCGGGTGCCAGCACCGTGTCGACCAGCAGGGCGCGGTTCGCGGTCGCCTGCGCGACCGCCGCGGCGAGCCGTTCATCGAGGAATGCCGCGAGCGCGTCGATCCGGTCGGCGGCGACGGTCAATCCCGCCGCCATTGCGTGCCCTCCCCCGGCGACGAGCAGCCCGTGCTCCTTCGCCGCCAGGATCGCCGCGCCCAGGTCAACTCCGGTGATCGAGCGGCCAGAGCCCTTGCCGACGCCGTGCTCGTCGAGCGCGATCACGATCGCGGGACGCCCGAGCTTCTCCTTCAAACGCCCGGCGACGATGCCGATGACGCCGGGGTGCCACCCCTGCCCCGCCACCACGACGACCCCGCGATCGGCGACGATGCTTGCCTCAGCGCCTTCCTGCACGATCGCCTCGATCGCGCGGCGTTCCTCGTTCAGCCGGTCGAGCTCGGCCGCGATCATGCGCGCTTCACCTGCGTCCTGCGTTGTCAGCAACCGGACGCCAAGGTCGGCGAGCCCGACGCGTCCGCCCGCGTTGATCCGCGGGCCCAGTGCGAAGCCGAGGTCGGTCGCGGTCGGCGCGCGGGTCAGGCGCGACGCTTCGATCAGCGCGGCGATGCCGGGATTGCGCCGCGCCGCCATCACCTTCAGCCCCTGTGCCACAAAGGCGCGGTTGAGCCCGCGCAGTTGCGCCACGTCCGCCACCGTCCCCAGGGCCACGAGATCGAGCAGGTCGAGCAGCTTGGGCTCCGCGCGGTCGGCGAAATAGCCGCGGGTCCGAAGCACCCGCACGGTGGCCGCCGCGAGCAGGAAGCAGACGCCGACCGCCGCGAGATGCCCGTGCGCCGCGCCATCGGTCTCGTCGAGCCGATTGGGGTTTACCACCGCGTGCGCGCGCGGCAGTTCGGTGGCGCATTTGTGATGGTCGACCACCAGCACGTCGACGGGCACGTCGGCGAGCGCCTCGAACGCCTGCGCGCCGCAATCGACCGTCACGATTAGCGTCGCGCCCTCGTCCGCGAGCAGGCGCATCGCCGCGGCATTGGGGCCGTAACCCTCTTTCAGGCGGTCGGGGATGTAGACGCGCGCGTCGCGCCCCAGCGCACGCAGCAGCAGCACGATCAGCGCCGAGGAGGTCGCACCGTCGACATCATAATCGCCGAAGATCGCGACCTTCTCGCCGCACTCGACCGCGTCGGCGAGCCGTGCGGCACCCTTGTCCATGTCGCGAAAGATCGATGGGTCGGGCATGAAGCCGCGGATCGACGGCGCGCGATGATCATCGAGCGCCTCGCGCGGGCAGCCGCGTGACAAGAGGATCTGGGTGATCAGGTCATCGGGCACCATGCCCGAACGCTGGTCGTCAGCGAGCGCACGCCACCGCCACGTCTGCCCGAGGATCGAGCGATCGATGTCCAGAACGTTCCGCATTGCCGACACTTAGCCGAAATCGGTACCGCGGTCACGCGCCCGCACGCGCGTTCGGCTCACGCCTGTCGCATCACCCAGGGATGTTCGCGAAACCATTTGGTGACGATGTACTTGACCCCGTCCACCACCGGCATGCCTTCGTGGAGCGTGCGGGTATTGGGACGACCGTCGGCTTCCATGTTGTTCCATGTCAGCAGCATGCCGCGCCGCGGTGACGCGCGCACCCCGCCTTGCGGAAACCAGGTGGCGCCGCCCTCCTCCACGTCGTTCAGGTAGATCATCGCCGTCCAGGTGCGCTGGCCGCCGCTCGCCTGCATCTTGGGCCAGTAACTTTCGCCTTCGTGGAAATAATCGTGGTGGGTGCGAAAATGCTGCCCGGGCGCGTAACGCTGCCCCTGCATCGTCTCGCCGTGCGCGGGGTCGAGCCCGAGCGCGCCCGCGATCCGCTCGTCGATCGCGCGGATGTCGGGGGCGTTGCGATCCATGTCGCAGCTCTCGCTGGTGCGGTTGGCGCCGTGCCCTTTGTCCGACAGCAGGGTGGAGGGTCGACGCTGCCGCTCGATCAACGCGATCAGGTGGTCGCACGTCGCATCATCAAGGAAGCTGAGGCAACGATACGCCTGGATCGTCTCGCTCGGCAGCCGCGTCATGCGCGGATCGGCGTCGAGCCGCGCGGCGACAGACCGGCCGATCACGGCGCGCGCTGGGGAGGGGTGACCGGGGGGAACGCTCGTGACCGCCATGCCCTCACCCTTGCAAGCCGCGGCGGGCGAGGCAAGCCCGCCCGCCGCCGACCCGATGCGCGATCACCAGAACAGGTCGTAGATCGCGTCGACGATTTCGCCCGTGTCGACGTCGACCAGGATGGCGTCGTTATAGTAGCGCACCCAACGGTACGGTCCGTACGGCTCGGGCAGGCGATAGGCGAACGGATCGTCGATCCAGTAGTTTTGCGCGAACAGCAGCGACGACAGTCGCGCGCCGATCCCGAAGCGGCGATAGCCACCGTTCCAGCCGTAGGGCGCATAGTAGCGCGGCAGCCGGTACGCCGCGCGGTTGCTGTTGCGATAGCCCGACCAATCGTAGCGCCGGTCCTGCCGCCAGCCGCGATCCCACCGACGATCCCAATCACGATCCGGGCCACGCTGCGCCTGCCGTCCCCAGCCGCCCGCATTGCCCGAGCGCCAGCTCCAGTCGCGTCGATCGATCGTGTCCGAGCGGTCGCGCCAGTCGCGCGCGTCATTCCGATCGCGCCCGTTCCAGTTGCGTCCGGCAGAGCCGCGGCCGTCCCAGGCCCCCCGGTCGGGTGCACGCGCGTAATCACCCCGGTTGCCGCTATCCTGCGGGCGATCGCGATCACGCCATCCCCCCTGCCCGTCGCCGCGCGGGCGGTCGCCGCGCCCGTCGCGATCGGCGCCGCGCCCGGCGGAAAGGCCGGGCGACATCTCGCCGCGTTGGTCCTCGAGTCGCTGCTCCTCGCGACGGGGCCGACCCGCCACGTCTCCGCGATCGGATGCCCAGTTGCGCTGACGATCCGGGCGCGGTTCCGCCTCGGGCCGGTCACGGTTCCAATCGCGCGTCGGCGCAGGCACGTCAGCGCGCTGATCGGCGCGATCTCGGTCCTGACCCGCTCGGCCCTGGCCGCGTCTGTCCTGGTCGGGTCGGTCCGGGCGTTCGTCGCGATGCCAGGCGCCGGGTGCTGCGGCACCGTCGCGCTCCGGCCGTTGCCAGCCGCCGCGATCACCACTGCGCTCGGGCGACTGAGCGCGTTCGCCGCGTTGCTGCGCGCCCGCCTGCGCCTCGACCCGCGCCTGCATCCGCGCGCGCATCAGGTCGCGGATCGATCCGTCCTGCGCGCTTGCCGCACCGGGTACGATCCCCGCTGCCGCCGCGAGCAGCCCTGCCACCACCGATCTCACCATCGCGCACACTCCCACACGCCGGTCACAAGACCAGCACCTCCTCGCCTCGTTGATCGGCGGACCCGATCATCGACGCTGTTGTGATGCCGCAGGAGTGTCGAACCGTTGCTGAATTGATCCGTCAGCGAATTGACAGCTACGCCGCCGCGGACCCGCTGCTCGCCATCTTGCCCCAATATTCGTCGCGCAACAGCCGCTTGTAGAGCTTGCCCGTCTCGTGGCGCGGCAGTTCGTCGCGGAAGTCGACGCGACGCGGTGCCTTGACGTGGCTCAAGTGCGCGCGCGCGAACTGGTGCAATTCGGCGGCGAGTGCGTCGCGATCGGCGAGCGGGTCGCGCGGCTGGACGATCGCGACCACCTCCTCGCCCATTTCCTCGTTAGGAGCGCCGATCACCGCGACATCGGCGACCGCGGGGTGGGTGACGAGCAGATTCTCGATCTCGGCAGGGTAGATGTTCACACCGCCCGAGATGATCATGAAGCTCTTGCGATCGGTTAAATAGAGGTAGCCGTCCTCGTCCATCCAGCCGACATCGCCCAGCGTCGTCCAACCGCGCGCGTCGGTCGCATCGCGCGTCTTGGCAGGATCATTGTGATAGCTGAACGGCGCGGCGCCGGTCGGGTTATGCTCGGTCACGGGCGACTGGAAGAAGACGGTGCCCTCGCGGCGTGGCGGCAATTCCGCGCCATCCTCGCCGCAGATGTGCGTGATCGTGGTCAGGTTGCGCCCAACCGATCCGGGGTGCGACAGCCATTCGGCAGCGGAGATGGCGTGGAAGCCGTTCCCTTCGGTTCCGGCATAATATTCGCCGATGATCGGCCCCCACCAGTCGATCATCGCCTGCTTGACCGGGACCGGGCAAGGCGCGGCGGCGTGCCATACCGCACGCAGTGACGACAGATCATGGCGGGCGCGCGCCTCGTCGGGCAGCTTCAGCATGCGGACGAAGTGCGTCGGTACCCATTGCGCGTGGGTGACATGATAGCGTTCGATCGCGGCGAGCGCCTGTTCGGCGTCGAACCGCCCCATGACCACCACCGTGCCGCCCATCTGCTGCACCGCCATCGACCAGCGCAGCGGTGCCGCGTGATAGAGCGGCGCGGGGCTGAGATAGACCATATCGGGCGTGAAAGCGTAGAGCGCCTGCCCCAGCAGCGCGAGCGGCGAGGTGTTCTCGCCGTAAGGCTCGTGCGGCAGCGCGAAGCGCACGCCCTTTGGCTTGCCGGTCGTGCCGGAGGAATAGAGCATAATCTGCCCCGGCGTCGGGTCGTCGATCGGCGTGTCCAGCTGCCGGTCGCGCAGGCTCTCGTAACTGTCAAAGCCCGGGATTGTGCCGCCGACCATCAATCGATGCAGATCATCCGTGAGCGGCAGCAGCGCCTCGGCGCAGGCCGCCGTGCCCGTGGAAGTGATGAGCACGCGGCAGTCGCCGTCGCGGATGATGTAGGCGGCTTCCTCGGCGGTAAGCTTGGAGGAGATGCAGGTGGTGTAGACGCCGATCCGCTCCGCCGCCCACATCACCTCAAGATAGCGCGGGCTGTTGTCCATCATGACCGCGATTCCGTCGCCTAGCGCCAACCCGAGCGCGCGCAACAGTCGCGCGCCCTGGTTCGCACGCGCGTCGAGCTCGCGATAGGTCACCACTTCGCCCGACCCCGCCATGATGTAGGCGGGTTTGTCGGGCGTGACCGCGGCGTGTTTGTAGGGATGCATCGGCCTCTCCGTCATGGGCGCGGCGGAGTCTGCGCTTCGCTCGCGCCGGTGCTTGGCGTTCGTCGTTACTCGGTCACGCGCTCCACGATGATCGCGGGTGCCATCCCGCCCGCCGCGCACATCGTGACGAGACCGTAGCGCTTTTCCTGCCGCTCCAACTCGTCGACGATCGTCCCGATCAGGATCGCGCCCGTTGCGCCGATCGGATGACCGAGCGCGATCGAGCCGCCGTTGACGTTGACCTTGTCACGGTCGAGCTCGAGGTCGCGGATGAACTTTTCCGCTACCACCGCAAAAGCCTCGTTGATCTCCCACAGATCGATGTCGTCCTTGGTCAGCCCCGCCTTCGCCAGCACCTTCTTGGCGGCCGGCACCGGCGCGTTGAGCATCAGCGTGGGATCGTCGCCGACGTTTGCCATCGCCACGATCTTCGCGCGCGGCTTCAACCCATGCTTCTGGGCATAATCCTTCGAGGCGAGCAGCACCGCCGCCGCGCCGTCGACCACGCCCGAGGAGTTCCCGGCATGGTGGAAATGCTGGATGTCGAGATCGGGATAGCGGCGATTGATCTGTTTGCGGAAGGTGTCGCCGTTCTTGTTGTACGGCATGTCGGCCATTGCGGCAAACGAGGGCTTGAGCGCCGCCAGCCCTTCCGCGGTCGTCTGCGGGCGCGGGAACTCGTCACGACCCAGCACGACGTTGCCGTCGTCGTCGGTTACCGGCACGACCGAGCGATCAAACCGCCCCTCGTCCATCGCGACCTTCGCGCGCCGCTGCGATTCGAGCCCCAACGCGTCGAGCGCTTCGCGGCCGATCCCCTCCATGCTCGCGATCGCATCGCCGCACACGCCCTGGTGCGATTGCGGGTGGCTGAGGTTCAGCCGCTGGTTGCCCGAACCCATGCCGAGCATCGGCTTGCCAGCCTCCATGTCCTCCTGGCTCATCGCGGCGGTCAGGCTCATCATCTCGGTGCCGCCGGCGATGACGAGGTCTTCCATGCCGCTCATGATCTGCGCCGCCGCGAAATTTACCGCCGTGATGCCGCCGCCGCAGAAACGATCCAGCGTCGTACCCGATGCCTTCACGTCATACCCCGCGTCGAGCGCGGCCATACGGCCGAGGTCACCGCCCTGCATCCCGCGCTGTGTCGAGGTCGACCAGATGATGTCGTCGACCTCGGCGGTGTCGATGCCGTTGCGCTCCTTGATCGCCTTCAGCACCGTCGCGGCGAGATGCTGGGGGTGCATGTGCGCGAGCGAACCTTTGCCCTGTTTGCCGATCCCACGCGGCGTCCGGACGGCGTCGATGATATAAGCCTCGGCCATGCGATCCACTCTCCTGATCCTAGACACGCGGCTCTTTACCGCCGCGCTTTTCCGGCATAACCTTCGTTATGGTAGCTGACATGTCAAGCGTCGTGGATCGCCCCGCCCGCAAGCCCGCGAGTGCGCGGACACCCGACCTGACGCCCGCGGCATGGCTGGAAGCGGGGCAGTCGCTGCTGCGCCGCGGCGGGCTTCGCGCGCTGAAACTGCGTCCGCTTGCCGAGGAGCTGCGCGTCTCGACCGGCAGTTTCTATCATCACTTTCGCGATTTCGACGACTATCAGGGACAGCTCGCGCGCTATTTCGCCGAGGATCAGGTGAGCGACCTGATCGACGCGCTGGAACGCGCGACATCCGATCCGATCGAGCGTATCCGCCTGCTCGGCCAGACGGTGCGTCGCCGCGGTTCGTCGCGGCTGGCGATCGCGATGCGCGCCTGGGCCGAGAGCGACCCGCGCGCGCGCACCGCGGTTGAGCGACACGACACGCTGATGCTCGATTTTCTGGCGCGTTGCCTGACGAGCGCGGGCTTCACGCGGGCGGAGGCGGAGATCCGCGCCTATGGCCTGATCACGCTCGGTCTCAGCAAGGTGCACGCGCCGCATCTCGACATGGCGTCGCTGTTCGACTCGCTACTCGACATCATGGTCGCGCGGCCGGCCTGAGCATGAAGGCACTGGTCGTCTCCGCGCTATCGCCCGATCTGTCGGGTATTGCGCTGGCCGAGGTGCCCGCGCCCGAACCGCGTGAGGGTCAGGTGCTGATCCGCGTTCGTGCCGCGGCGCTCAACTACCCCGACCTGCTGATGACGCGTGGCGACTATCAGTTGAAGCCGCCGCTGCCGTTCGTGCCAGGCATGGAGGTCGCGGGCGAGGTCGTGTCGGGCGACGGGTTCGCACCGGGTGAGCCAGTCGTCGCAGGGACGCGGCTGGGCGGCTTCGCCGAACTGGTCGCGGTCGATGCGGGCGCGGTCCGGCGCAAGCCTGCGCAGCTATCATTCGCGCAGGCAGCGAGCGTCGGCACCGCGTACCTGACCGCTTATGTCACATTGGTGCGGCTTGCCCGCGTCGAGCCGGGCGAATGGGTGCTGGTCCACGGCGCAACCGGCGGGGTCGGCTGGGCGACGGTCGATCTCGCGCACGCGCTCGGCGCGCGTGTGATCGCGACCGGGCGTGATCAGGCAAAGCTCGACCTCATCACGCGCGCGCTGCCGATCGAGGCTGCGCTCACGCTGCCGGGCTTCCGCGACCAAGTGAAGGAGATCACCGGCGGCGCTGCGGACGTGATCGTCGATCCGGTCGGCGGCGACGTATTCGACGAATCGGTCCGCTGCATCGCGTTCGGCGGCCGATTGATGGTCGTTGGCTTCACCTCGGGCCGGATCGCGGAGGTGTCGACCAACATGCCGCTCATCAAGGGCTTCTCGGTCATCGGCGTGCGTGCGGGCGAATATGGCCGGCGCTTTCCCGACAAAGGCCGCGAGAATGTCGACGCGGTCTGGCGGCTGGCGGAGGAAGGTCGCCTGACCCCGCGTGTAGGCCGCGAGGTGCCGCTCCAGCACTGGCGCGACGCGTTCGAGGCGATGCGCGACAGCCGGCTGGTCGGCAAGCTGGTGCTGGTGCCATGATCTAGACGAAGCAGGCGCGACCCCGCCGCATGAGCGGGGCACGCCCACCAAGGAGAGGAAGCAGATGCCTGGATATGATTACGTGATCATCGGCGGCGGCTCGGCCGGCTGCACGCTCGCGGCGCGGTTGAGCGAGGACCCGTCGGCAAGCGTCTGTCTGCTCGAGGCGGGCGGCGCCAACAAGGAACTGCTGGTGCGGATGCCCGCGGGCGTCGGCAATCTGATCAAGGACAAGGGCAAGCATAATTGGGGCTTTTGGACCGAGCCCGAGCCGCATCTGAACAACCGCCGCTTGTGGTGGCCGCGCGGGCGCGGGCTCGGCGGATCGTCGGCGATCAACGGCATGATCTACATGCGCGGACATCAGCGCGACTATGACGACTGGCGGCAGATGGGACTGACCGGCTGGGGCTGGGATAACGTGCTGCCCTATTTCCGTCGGCTGGAGGGGCATCACCGCGGGCCGAGCGACGGACTGCACGGCCACGACGGCCCGCTGCACGTCTCGGCCGGGGAAAGTGACAGCCCCTTCCACGACGCGCTGATCGAGGCGGGACGGCAGGCGGGCTATCCGGTCACCGACGACTTCAACGGCGCCGAGCAGGAGGGCTTCGGCCGTTACGACCTGACGATCAGCAACGGTCAGCGCTGGTCCGCCGCCGCCGCCTATCTGCGCCCGGCGATGTCGCGCCCGAATTTGACCGTCATCACCGGCGCTCGCACCACGCGCATCGTGGTCGAGCGCGGGCGCGCGGTGGCGGTCGAATATCTGCGCGGCACCGAGCGCGCGCGCGTCGAGGTGCTGGGTGAGGCCCTGCTCGCCGCGGGCGCCGTGCAGTCGCCGCACATCCTGCAATTGTCGGGCATCGGCGACGCTGCTGCGTTGCGCGAGGTTGGCGTCACCCCGGTCCACGACCTGCCCGGCGTCGGCGCCAATATGCAGGACCACCTCGACGTCATCATGAACTGGACGACCAAGGGGCTGGTCACCGGTTATTCGGCGACGCGCGGGCTCGCGATGCTCAAGACCGGTGTCAATTACATGCTGCGCGGGCAAGGTCTGGGGCGGCAGCAGTTTCTTGAGTCGGGGGCGTTCCTGCGCTCGCGCGAGGGGCTGGAGCGGCCCGACGTGCAGATCCACGGCGTGCTCGCGATCATGCGCGATCACGGCCGCACACAGGTGAAACAGGACGGCTTCTCGCTGCATCTATGCCAGGTTCGCCCGGAGAGCCGCGGACGGATTACGCTCGCCTCGCCCGATCCGACGGCCGACCCGGTCATCTTTGCCAATTACCTCGCCGCGCCCGAGGACCGCCGCGTGATGCGCGAATGCGTCAAGATCGGCCGCGACGTGGCGAGCCAGCACGCGCTCGATCCGTATCGTGCCGAGGAAATCTATCCCGGTGCGAGCGTGCGCAGCGACGAGGAGATCGACGCCTGGGTCCGCGCCACCGCCGAAACGATCTACCACCCCGTTGGCACGTGCAAGATGGGCGCGGACGGCGACGCGATGGCGGTGGTCGGGGGTGACCTGCGCGTGCGCGGGATCGATCGGCTGCGTGTGGTTGACGCCTCGGTGATGCCGACGTTGGTGGGGTCGAACACCAATGCGCCGACGATCATGATCGCGGAAAAGGCCGCGGACATGATCCGGCATCGGAACACGGCGATGGCGGCGTAAGCGCCCTGGCTGCCAGCCGATTCAGTGGGTGGGACGCGGGTGCACGCAGATCGCGTGCAACCGCGATACCAGCTCCTCGCGCGTGAACGGTTTGCGGATCACGCGCTCGTCGGGCACGTCGCGGATTGCGTCCAGGTCGGCGTAACCGGTGACGAACAGGATCGGCAGGCCCGGACGCTGCCGTTGCGCGAGGACGCGAAATTGTGCGCCGTTCATGCGAGGCATCGCGAAATCGGCGACGACCGCATCGACGTGACCAAGCTGTTCCAACGCGTCGAGCGCACCCTGCCCGTCCGCGGCCTCGATCACGCAGCATCCCGCCTCGCGCAGCACCTCGGCGGTGACGCTGCGCACCGCGTCGTCGTCGTCGAGCACCAGAACCGTTCGACCGGCGACGTCGGCCGGCGCGGCGGCGACCTGATCGGCCGTGGCTTCGATCGCCGGGGCGCCGCGCGGCAGAAACACGCTGACCGTCGTTCCACGACCAACGGCGGTGTCGATGCGCACGCCGCCGCCCGACTGCTTGGCAAAGCCGAACACCTGCGCGAGCCCGAGGCCGGAGCCCTTGCCGATCTCCTTGGTGGTGAAGAACGGCTCGAACGCGCGCGCGAGCACCGCCTCGCTCATGCCGGTGCCGGTGTCGGACACCGACACCGCGACGTAATCGCCCGCGGCCGGCTCCTCCGCACGCTCGGGCGCATGACGCGACACGTTGGCGGTCGCGATCGTCAGCGTGCCGCCGTCGGGCAGCGCGTCGCGCGCGTTGATCGCAAGGTTCAGGATGATGAGCTCGATCTGCGTCGGATCGACGAGCGCGGGCCAGAGCCCGTCGGCGAGCGTCATCTCGACGGTGACCGAGCGGCCCAGCGTGCTCTGCATTAGCGCGCCCATGCCCGATACGGTGGTGTTCAGATCGACGGTCCTGGTTTCCAGATGCTGACGACGTGAAAAGGCGAGCAACTGCGCGGTCAGCGTCGCGCCGCGCTGTGCCGCGGTGCGGACGTGATCGAGCCGGGTGAGCGTGCGATGATCGAGCCCGGCGCGTTGCGCGGTTCGTGCGATCACGTCGACGTTGCCCAGCACCACGGTGAGCAGGTTGTTGAAGTCGTGCGCGACGCCGGAGGTCAACTGCCCGATCGCCTCCAGCCGCTGCATCTGGTGCAGCGTTTCCTCGACCCGCTCGCGCTCACCGACCTGCTCGCGCAACTGCGCCGTGCGCTCGGCGATCCGTGCTTCCAGCGCTGCGCCAGCGAGATGCGCGTCGGTCACGTCGATCGCGCAACCGACATGCCCCAGGAAGGTGTCGCCGATCAGATGCGGCCGGACCTCGACATGGATCCAGCGGCGCTCACCGGTCGCAGTATGCACCGGGAAGTCGCGACCGAGCGACTTGCGCTGCTCGAGGAAGGCGGGTCGCGCTTCGTCGAGCAGGTGCACGTCCGCCTCGCTCAGGATCGCCGACCAGCCTTCATCGAGCATCCGCTCGGGTGAAACCCCCAGCATGGTCTCGAACCCGCGATTGGCGAACAGCATCCGACCATGCTCGTCCGACATCCAGACGAGGGCGGGCAGGCTGTCGGACAGCGCCCGGAACCGCCGCTCGCTTTCGCGCAGCTTCTCGCCCTCGATCTTGCGCCGCGTCACGTCGATCAAGCTGCCGAGCGCGCGTGTGCATCGCCCGGCGCGGTCGAAGAAGGCGCGCCCCTTGGAGGTCAGCCAGCGGACCTCGCCGGTGCCCGGGCGCATGATGCGGTATTCGACATCATAAGCGGCGCGACGATTCGGGTCCGTGGTCGCCTCCAGCGCGGCGCGCACCATCGCAACGTCATCCGGATGCACGCAGGCGTAGAAATCCTCGATCGTCACCGGTTCGTCGAGCGGCATGCCGAAGATCGTCTTGGCCCGCACCGAGCAATTAAGCAGCCGATTGAGCACATCGGCATCCCATGTGCCGATCTCCGCCGCCTCGGTCGCGAGTTCGAGCGATTCGCGGCTCGCCAGCAGCGCCTCTTCGGCGCGGTGACGCTCGGTGACATCGATTCCTTCGATGAATACACCGGTGACGGCGCCGTCGGCATCCTTGATCGGTTGATAGACGAAATCGAGCAGCCGCTCCTGACCCGCTTGCCCATCGCTGCCTGCCAGCCGCAAGGTACGGTTCTGCCCGAAGAACGGCGTTCCCGTCGTCACCACCGTGTCGAGCAAGTCGAGGAAGCCCTGCTCGGCCACTTCGGGCAGCGCCCCTGTCAGTGTCTGGCCGACCACGTCGCGTCCGCCGATCAACCGCCGGAACGAGGCGTTGGCAAGGTCGAAACGATGCCCCGGTTCGGCTAGCACCGCCATGAAGCTGGGCGCGGCATCGAACATCTCGGCCAGCCGAGCGCGATCCTCGGCCACCGCGCGAGCGGCGCGAACACGCTGGGTCGTTTCCGACACGATACACAGCACACCGCCGGCGCTACCATCGTGTTGCAAGATCGCCGAATAAGAGATGTCGAAGAAGACTTCCTCACCGTAGCCATGCCGCTCGATGTAGAAGGGGCGGTCCTTGGCGGCGTAGGTCTCGCCGGTCGTCCGGACATGATCGAGCAGCGGCTTCAGATCGTCCCAGAGTTCGCTCCACGCCTCCCGCGCGGGGCGGCCGAGCGCGGCGGGGTGCTTGTTGCCGATCGTCGGCGCATAGGCGTCGTTGTAGAAGGCGACATATTCCTCGCCCCAAAACAGCACGATTTCCGCGGCGGCCGGAAGCAACAGCGCGATCGCGTTGACCAGTTCCACCGGCCAGCCATCGATCGGACCGAGCGGCGAACCGCGCCAATCGTGTGCCGCGATCCGCTCGCCCATTTCGGAGCCGGCGAAGAGGGCTGTGAGGGAGCGAACCTCGTTCATCGTACCGACAGGATTTAACGGAGGTCACGACGTGCGCAAGTTGCCATTTGCCGCGCCGACCGCCTAACACGCTGTGATATGAGCGAACGTTTCCGGTCGATCCACCATCATCGCATGCTGCGCGTCGCCGCGGCGACCCCGCGCGCGAGCGTCGGCGATGCGAACGCCAACGCGCAGGCGACGATCGCGCTGGCACGGCAGGCCCACGCCGACGCGGTCGACCTCGTCGTCTTTCCCGAGCTCAACATTACCTCCTATGCGATCGACGACCTTCATCTGCAATCCGCGATGCAGGCAGCGACGCTGGCCGCAATCGAGGCGGTCCGCGCTGCCAGCGCCGACCTGCGCCCCGTCCTGCTGGTCGGTGCCGCGCTCGAGCGGAACGGACGCCTCTACAATTGCGCGGTCGCGATCGCGCGCGGGCGCGTGCTGGGCGTAGTGCCCAAGATATTCCTGCCCAATTACCGCGAATATTACGAAAAACGCTGGTTCGCGAGCGGCATGGGGCTGACGGGGCTCGACATCCAAATGGGTGGCGAACGCGTGCCGTTCGGCACCGACCTGATCTTCGCCGCGGACGACCTGGCGCATTTCGTCTTCCATGCCGAGATCTGCGAGGATTACTGGGCCCCCACCCCGCCTTCGACCAACGGCGCGCTCGCAGGGGCGCTGGTGTGCTGCAATCTGTCGGCCTCGAACGTCGTGATCGGCAAGTCGCGCGAGCGGATGATGCTCTCCGCGTCGCAATCGGCGCGCGCGGTCTGCGCCTATGTCTATTCCGCCGCTGGGCCGGGCGAGAGCACGACCGACCTCGCCTGGGACGGCCAAGGCAGCGTTCACGAATTGGGCGAGCTGCTCGCCTCGTCGAGCCGCTTTGCCTACGAACCCGAATTGCTCGTCGCCGACGTGGATTGCGAGCGGTTGATCCAGGAGCGGTTGCGTAACGGAACCTTCAACGACGCGGCGCGCGTGCTGGATCATCCCGAGTTCGACGTGCGCCGCATCGGCTTCGCGCACCAGCCCGGCTATGCCGACGTCGGCCTGCGGCGCGAGATCAGGCGTTTCCCTTTCGTCCCCAACACGCCCGACAAGCTCGACGAGGATTGTTTTGAGGCGTTCAACATCCAGGTCGAGGGCATCGCGAAGCGGTTGCAGGCGGTCGGTGCCGAGCGCCTGGTGATCGGCGTGTCGGGCGGGCTCGATTCAACCCACGCGTTGATCGTCGCGGCGAAGGCGCTCGACCGGCTCGGGCGCCCGCGTTCCGACATCCTCGGCATCACCATGCCCGGCTTCGCGACCAGCGAAGGGACGAAGGGCAATGCCTGGGCGCTGATGCGCGCGCTGGGATGCGAGGCGGAGGAGATCGACATCCGTCCAGCCGCGACGCGGATGCTCGCCGACATGGGACACCCGTTCGGGCGCGGCGAGCCGGTGTACGACGTGACGTTCGAGAACGTGCAGGCGGGCCTTCGCACCGACTATCTGTTCCGCATCGCCAATCAGCGCGGTGGGCTGGTAGTCGGCACCGGCGACCTGTCCGAACTCGCGCTCGGCTGGTGCACCTATGGCGTCGGCGACCAGATGAGCCATTACGCGGTCAACGCGGGCGTGCCCAAGACGCTGATCCAGTTTCTGATCCGCTGGGCGATCGACACCGATCAATATGACGCCGAGACCGACCGCGTGCTGGCGGCAATCCTAGGCACCGAGATTTCGCCCGAACTGGTCCCGGGGGAGCAGTTGCAGAGCACCGAGTCGAAGATCGGCCCTTACGCGCTCAACGACTTCTTCGCGCATTACGTGATCCGCCACGGTCTGGCACCGTCAAAGATCGCGTTCCTTGCCTGGCATGCGTGGCAGGACGCGCAAGCCGGCCGCTGGCCTAGCGGTTACCCGGAGGAAGCGAAGACGGCCTACGACCTCGACACCGTGATGCTGTGGCTCGAGCGGTTCCTGTTTCGCTTCTTCCAGATCAGCCAGTTCAAGCGATCGGCGATCCCCAATGGTCCCAAGGTATCGGCAGGCGGTGCGCTGTCGCCGCGGGGTGACTGGCGCGCGCCGTCCGACGGCACCGCCAAGGTCTGGCTGGACGAGTTGGCTGCGAACGGGCCCTGAGCCGAACAACCGTTGAACCTCCGCCCGCCCTGCCCGTTGCGGCTAGAACAGGTGGAGAATGGCGATGGACGACACGGGAACGACGCGGCGTACGGTATTGGGCGGTGCGGCCGCGGCAGCCGGCATGGTGCTGGGAAGCGGGGCGGCTGACGCGCAGGGCGGCACCGGAGCGGTGCCAGCGCAGGGGACACCGGCGGCGGGATTGCAGGACCCGCGCACCAAATACACGAACAAGCCGTTCGCCGAGCAGCGCCAGCCGTGGCCGGCATTGCAGAGCAAGATGACGCCGCGGCCCGATTGCGGCGAGACATCTTATCGTGGTTCGGGAAAGCTCACCGGACGCAAGGCGCTGGTCACTGGCGGCGACAGCGGGATCGGCCGCGCCGCCGCGATCGCCTTCGCGCGCGAAGGTGCGGATGTCGCGATCAACTATTATCCGACCGAGGAGCCCGACGCGCAGGAGGTCGCACAACTGATCCGCGCCGCGGGGCGCAAGGCGGTGCTGCTGCCCGCCGACATCCGCAGCCGTGACAATTGCGAGAAGATCGTGGCGGGCGCGGTTCGGCAACTGGGCGGGCTCGATATCCTGGTCAACAACGCGGCGTACCAGCAGAGCAAGGAAAGCATCTTCGACATCAGCGACGAACAGATGGTCCGCACGTTCGAGACCAATTACTTCGCCATGTTTCGCATCAGCAAGGCGGCGATCCCGTCGATGCCGCCGGGTTCGGTCATCATCAACACCGGATCGGTCAACAGCTACGATCCCGAGCCCGAGCTGCTCGACTATGCCTCCACCAAAGGCGCGATCCTGATCTTCACCAAGGGGCTGGCGAAGCAGCTCGCCAAGCGCGGCATCCGCGTCAACATGGTCGCGCCGGGGCCGTTCTGGACGCCGCTACAGGTCGCGGGCGGGCAGTTGCCGGGCAAGATGGGCGAGTTCGGGCAGACGCAACCGCTCGGCCGCGCGGGGCAGCCGGCCGAACTCGCCGCGCACTACGTCCTGCTCGCGTCGGGCGAGTCGAGCTACACCACCGGCGGCGCGGTCGGCGGCAACGGCGGCAAGGGTAATCCGTAAGCCCTTAATGGCCGAGGATGCGGCGATAGAGCGCCATGTATTCCTCGGCCATCCGGTGCACGCTGAACCGTTCCACGACGGTTTGGCGGCAGGCGGCGCGATCGATCTCATCCACGCGGTCGATCGCCGCCGCTGCCTCGTCGAGACTGTCGACAAGAAATCCGTTGACGCCGTGCTCGATCAGCTCAGGCATCGACCCGCGCCGCATCGCGATCACCGGCGTGCCGCATGCCATCGCCTCGATCACCGACAAGCCGAACGGCTCATCGAAGTTGATTAGGTGAAGCAGCGCGCGCGCCTGCCCCAGCGCGCGCACCCGTGCCTCGCCGCCGACCGCGCCGTGGTAACGGATCGTGCTGCCGTCGAGGTGCGGCGCGACCGCGCGGTCGAAATAACCCTGGTCCTGCACGATGCCGTAGAGGTCGAGCGCGCGCCCATTCGCTTTCGCCGCCGCAATCGCTTCCGCCGCGCCCTTGTCGGGGTGCATGCGCCCGAAGAACAGCAGATCATCGCTTCCCGCCGCATCGAACGTGAAATCGTTGACGGAGATGCCGTGATGGATGGTCGCGGCGTAGCGCAACCTTGCATGGCGATCGGCGTCGCTGATCGCGACGTAATGGATGCGGTCCTGATACGGCTCGTACATCGGCAGGATGCGGTCGCTGCCGAAGCCGTGGATCGTCGTGACGACCGGCGTGTCCACCAGCGGCGCAAACGCGTGCGCGGGAAAATCGGCCTGATTGTGGATGATGTCGAACTCACCCGCACGCGCGAACACGTGCGAGAGGTGACGGTATTCCCACACCTTGGCGTCGACGCTCGGGTCTTCGTTGTAGGATGCGGGCACGACACCGTCGAGCTTGGCCGACGTCACGCTGTCGAGCGTAGCGAACAGCGTCACGTCGACGCCCAGTTCCACCAGCGCCTCGGTCAGCAACGAGGTGACTAGTTCCCACGGCCCGTAATGACGCGGTGGAGTGCGCCACGCGATCGGGGCCAGCATCGCGACGCGAATGGTCACGCGCGGGTCAGCCGCAGGATCAGTCCCTCATCGGGCGCGAGCGTGCCATCGGGCGTGCGTGGCGGAAGCGTCGAATGCATGACCGCGGCGATGATCGTTCCCGCAGGCAGGATCAAGCGCCTTGGCGAGGTCGACAGGTTGAGCGCGACCAACAGACGCTCCTCGCCGTGCGTCCGCTCAAACGCGAGCACGTCCGTGTCCGCCTGGGCAGGTGCATAGCCCCCGAGCGACAGCGCCGGCGTCGCGCGCCTGAACGCCAGCAGATCGCGGTAGAGCGACAGCATCGAACCCGCGTCACGCGCCTGCGCGGCCACATTGCGCGTCCGCCAATCGTCGTGCAGCGGCAGCCACGGCTCGACACTGCTGAAGCCGGCGTTCGCGCGATCGTCCCACGCCATCGGCGTACGCGACCGGTCCCGCCCGATGTTGAGTGTCGGCTGGCGGAAATGCTGCGGGTCGCGGATACGGTTTGGCGGGATCGTTACCGACCCGATGCCGATCTCGTCACCCTGGTAGAGCGTCGGCGTGCCGCGCAGGGTGAGCAGCAGCATTGCGGCGACACGCGCCTGCGCCTCGCCGACGCGCGCGGCGATCCGCGGCGCGTCGTGACTGCCGATCACCCAATTGGGCCAGCCGTGCGGCGGCACGGAGCGCTCATAATCATCGATCACACGCGCGAGCACGTCTGCCTGCCACGGTGTCTCGATCAGCGCGAAATTGAACGGTAGGTGCACCTCGGGCCGCTCGGGCGTGCCGTACCAGCGCGCCAGTCGGTCGTTGGGTAGGAAGATCTCGCCCACCAGCACGCGCGCGCCGTAATCGTCCGCCAGCGCGCGGAACTCAGCCGCGATGTCGTGCGCCTCGGGCTGGTCGGTCGAGTGCAGCTGGATCAGTCTGTCGCGCTCGGTGATGCCGGCGTGCCATGCGGGGTTGGGTGGGTTGTCGGGCAACCCGTCCGCCTTCACGATGTGCCAGAGTACGTCGATGCGGAACCCATCGACACCGCGGTCGAACCAGAAACGCAGCACCTCGAGCATCGCCGCCCGCAGGTCGGGGTTGCGCCAGTTGAGGTCGGGCTGCTCCTTCAGGAACGCGTGAAGGTAATATTGGCCGGTGTGGTCGTCATATTCCCACGACGATCCGCCGAAATCGCTGATCCAGTTGTTGGGTGGACCGCCGCCGGGGGCAGGATCGCGCCAGATGTACCAGTCGCGCTTTTGATCATTCCGCGACGATCGGCTCGCCTGGAACCACGCATGCTGGTCGGACGAGTGATTGGGCACGAAGTCGAGCAGCAGCTTGAGCCCGCGCGCGTGAACGTCTGCGATCAACCGGTCGAACGCGGCCAAATCGCCGAACAACGGCGACACGTTGCAGTAATCGGCGACGTCATAGCCGAAGTCCGCCATCGGCGAGGGAAAGATCGGCGACAGCCAGATCGCGTCGACGCCGAGCGACGCGACGTGATCGAGATGCGCTTCCATCCCTGCCAGGTCGCCGACACCATCTCCGTTCGCGTCAGCGAAGGAGCGCAGGTAGATCTGGTAGATCGTGCCGCGCTGCCACCACGGGGCATCGTCGGCAGCGTGGTGATGGGCGATCGTCATGGCCGCGCACCTAGCACGCTCATGCGGCGGTCGGCAGCTCGATCTCGACGCGCAGACCCGGCGCTGCGTCACCGAGCCGGATCGTGCCGCCGTGCAGCCGCGCCACTGCGGCGACCAGCGACAGGCCCAACCCCGAGCCGCCCGCGCTGCGCGCCTCGTCGAGCCGACCGAAGCGGCGCAGCGCCTCCGCCTGGCGCTCGGCCGGGATGCCCATGCCTTCGTCGGCGACGCTGACCATCACCGCGCGTGGTGCCGCGGCAAGCGATAGCGTGATCGTGCCCGCGCCGTATTTCAGCGCATTGTCGACGAGATTGCCGAGCGCTTGCCCGAACAGTTCGTGATGCACCGGCACGATCGCCGTGGCCGGTGCGTCGACGATGATCGCGCGGTCGTGATCCTCCGCGAGCGGGCCGTAGATTTCGGCGATCTGCGCGAGCTCGTCGGCGAGATCGGTGGGCGTAAAGGCGTCGCGGCCGATTCCCGCCTCGGCGCGCGTGATCCTGAGCGCGGTTTCCACCATCGCGAGCAAGCGCTCGCCCTCGGCTACCGCGCGATCGACCGCCTCCTGCGCGGCGGGTTCACGCACCTCGACCGCGGCGCGTTCCAGCGCCGAGCGCAGGCGGGTGAGCGGCGATTTCAGGTCGTGCGCCAGCGCGTCGGTCGCGAGCGTCAATTCGCCCAGAAGCGCCTCGACCCGGTCGAGCGTCGCGTTGACCTCGCCGGCCAGCTCGTCGAATGCGTCACCCGAGCGATGCTGCTCGACGCGGCGGAGGAAGTCGCCGTCGCGCACCGCGCGGAGGGTCACGACGGTGCGCCCGATGCGGCCCGCGATCATGCGCGCGGTCAGCGCCGCCGCCAGCACCGCGAACAGCGCCGCCAGCGCGAGCGCGACCGATGTCGCTGCCTCGAGCTGGTGCAGCAACCGCCGGTCTTCCTCGACGATCACGCCGGTCAGCAACCGCTCGCCGCCTGCCAATCGCGAGACGCGGACGCGCATGGCCTCGGGCTGGGCGTGTCCGCGGCGGGTCTGCCGAACCTCGACCGCGCGCGTCTCACCGTTCAGCCCGGCGGGCCAGCCGTCGAGATTCCCCGCCAGCGTCCGCCCGCGACGGTCGACCAGCAACATGACGGTGTTGGGCGTGATCCGCCGGCTGGAGCGCAGCGCCACCGTCTCGATCAGCGTCCGCTGGCCGCCGCGGGCGTAGCTGGCGACCAGATCGTCGCGTAGCACGTCGACGGTCGCGGCAGCGTCGGCCGCGCTCTGCTGCCGCACGATCGCACCGACGCCCAGCAGCAGCACGGTCGCCGCCGCCAGTTGCAGCACGAATACCAGAGCAGCGATGCGCAGCGTGGTCGAGCGTGCGTTCACGCCGCCCCGCGCCCGATCACGGGTTGACGCCCAGCCGGTACCCCGCCCCGCGCACCGTATGGAGCAGCGGGCGCGCGAACCCCTCGTCCACCTTCTTGCGCAATCGGCTCAGGTGCACGTCGATCACGTTGCTGCCTGGGTCGAAATGATAATCCCACACGCCTTCGAGCAACATGGTGCGCGTCACCACCTGATCGACGTGGCGTAGCAGGAACTCGAGCAGCCGGAACTCGCGGGGTTGCAGGTCGATAGCGCGACCGCCGCGACGCACACGCCGGCCGAGCAGATCCATCTCCAGATCGTCGCAGCGCAGCAGCGTCTCGGGCGCGTTGGTGGGCGCGCCGCGCCGGATCAGCAGGCGGATGCGCGCCAGCAGCTCCGCGAACGTAAACGGCTTGGTCAAATAATCATCGGCGCCGCCGGTCAGCCCCTTGATCCGGTCCTCGGGCGCGCCGAGCGCGGACAATACGATCACCGGCGTCTCGACACCCGCCCCGCGCATGCCGGCGAGCACCGCCATCCCGTCCATGCCCGGCAGCATGCGGTCGAGCACGATGCAGTGATAGCTGCCGTCCGTCGCATGGAACAACCCGTCGCGGCCGTTGGTCGCGCGGTCAACGACGAAGCCTTCCTCGCCCAGCCCCTTGGCGATGAAATCGGCGGTGGAGGCGTCATCCTCGACCAGCAGGATCTTGTTCGCCACGCGCATGCTCCCTTTCAGCTCGTTTCACGACGCCGATAAACGGCGCCCGCTGTCAAGCGCGGCGCGAGGCGGGCGATGGCACGGGAAGGCCGCGCAACTGCTCCAGCACCTCATCGAGCCGCGCCGCGACCGCGAGATCGATCTTGTCGTGTAGCCGCAGCATCTCGAGCTCAGTGCGCAGATTGACCTCATAATCCAGTCGTGCGGCGAGCCGGTCCTTCGCCGCCTGCCGGTTCTGGCTCATCATGATGATCGGAGCCTGCACCGCGGCGAGCGTTGACAGCATCAGGTTGAGGAAGATGTACGGATACGGATCAAACGCGTGACCCCAATGGGTCAGCACGTCGCTGTTGATCAGCATCCAGCCGAGCAGGATCGCGGTAAACGCGACAATGAAGCTCCACGATCCGCCGACCGCCGCCACCTTGTCCGACAGGCGATCGCCGAAGGTCGCGACATCGTCGGCCACGTCGGCGGCGTCGCGCGAGACCGGGCGCTTCTCCTGCATGGTCGCGAGCACGCGCTGCTCTTCCGCGTCGAGCGCGGCGGGAGTCTTGCCGATCAAGCGGCCGACGATCACGTGCAGCGGGTTGGTGGCCATGGCGGGTGTCCTTTGTCGCCTCGCCTCCCTGCCCGCCGGCGCCTGTTCACGCGCTGAGCGTCGCATGAACAAACGTCCATGAACACGCGCGGCAACGCGGCAACATGACACGAAGTTAAGCTGCGCCTCAGCGGCGCGCCATTGCTCAAGGCGTAGCCCGGCAGCATCGGGTGTGAAGCCCGTACCGGGAGCCGTTCATCATGTTCACCACCATCACGCCGCCGACCCGACCGGGAGCATACTGAGCCATGCGTGCGCCCGTTTTCTTCGATCCGACCGGGCGGCGCAGCCGCTGGTCGAAGCGGCTGCTGGGGTTGATCCTGTTGTCGGTGATCCTCGCCGCGATTGCTTTCGCCTCGACGCTGGTGCGCGTACCGCATGAGCGTGACCTCGCATTGCCGATGCCGCAGCCGCACGCGTCGCAATTGCGCGGCAGCCCGCCACGTCATGGCCTGGCTGCCTGGCTGCCCCGGCGTGCCGGCAAGGCTTCGAACACTGCGCTCAGCATCGGCTTCTACTCGCCCGGCGACGATGCAAGCATCGCGTCGCTGCGTCGCCACGTCGGCTCGCTCGACTGGGTCGTGCCCTCGCTGATCACGGTGTCGGGACCGCAGCACCGCGTGTCGGTCAACGACGACGTCCGCTTCAACCGCATGATCGCAGCGATGCCGCATCCGCCCAAGGTGCTGCCAATGGTGCAGAATTTCGGCAACGCCGATTGGGATGGTGCAGGCGCCGCCGCGCTGCTGCACAACACCGCCGCACGGCGCAGCTTTGCCCTCAAACTCGGGCAGATGGTCGCCCAGCGTCATTATGGCGGCGTCGTGCTCGACCTGGAAACGCTGCCCGAAAGCGCGATGCCCGATTATCTGCGCTTCCTGCGCAACGTGCGCGTGGCACTGCCGAAGGGATCGCAGCTCGCGATCACCGCCCCGGCGGAGGACGAGGCGTGGCCGCTCGCGCAACTCGCGCGCGCCTCCGACAAGCTGATCTTCATGGCCTATGACCAGCATTGGGAGGGCGGCACTGCGGGACCGATCGCGGCGCAGGACTGGTTCGTCGCGCAGGTGCAGGACGCGCTGAAGCGGGTGGGACGCGAGAAGCTGGTCGTCGCCCTCGGCAGCTATGGCTACGACTGGCACGGCGACGACACCGACGCGCTGACGATGGAGGAAGCATGGCTGGCGGCGCACGATAGCGACGCCTCGATCAGCTTCGATCCCGCCAGCGGCAATGCGGGGTTCGCCTATGACGATAACGGCACGCATCACGCGATCTGGATGCTCGATGCCGCGACGAACTGGAACCAGATGCAGGTGCTCAAACGCCTGGGGATCGGCGACGTCGCGCTGTGGCGGCTCGGCAGCGAGGACCCTGGCTTCTGGTCCGACCTGGGCGCGTTCCGCACCGGCGGCAAGCCCGATCTGTCGACGCTCAACCAGTTGCTCAACACCGATGTCGAGGGCAGCGGCGAGATCCTGCGGATCACCGCAACGCCGCAGACCGGCCATCGCACGATCGCGACCGACGCCGCCGGCATCATCCGGCAGGAACGCTACGATGCGCTGCCGACGCCCTATGTCGTGCGGCGCGCGGGCGCGGCCGATCCCAAGAAGCTCGCGCTCACCTTCGACGACGGACCCGACGGTACCTGGACCCCGCGCATCCTGAACGTGCTGGAACAGGCGCACGTGCCGGGCACCTTTTTCGTAATCGGCGAGAATGCGCTCGAGCATCCCGGACTGCTTAACCGCATCATCGCCGACGGCGGCGAGATCGGCAATCACACCTACACCCATCCCAATCTCGCCGCCGCCAGCGCGCGCGAGACCGACCTGCAGATGAACGCGACGCAGCGCATGGTGCAGGCCTATACCGGGCGCTCGATGCGCCTGTTCCGCGCGCCTTATTTCGGCGACGCCGAGCCGACCACCACCGACGAACTCGGCCCGGCACTCGCCGCGCAGCAGGCAGGCTATACGGTGGTCGGGCTCCACGTCGATCCGAACGACTGGCAGCGCCCCGGCGTCGATTCGATCGTCAGCCAAGTGCTCGATCAGGTCCACGCCGCGACGCCGGAGAATTCCGGCAACGTCATCCTGCTTCACGACGGTGGCGGCGACCGCTCGCAGACGGTGGCGGCGCTGCCGCGCATCATCGCGACCTTGCAGGCAGAGGGCTACCGCTTCGTCACCGCCTCCGAGCTCGTCGGCGTATCGCCGGCGCAGGCGATGCCGAAGGTGTCGGGGCACGACCTGCTCGCGGTTCGCACCGATGTCGCAGTATTCATCGCGCTCGCCGCGCTGTCGGCGCTGCTCGGCTGGCTGTTCTTTGTCGCGATCAGCTTAGGGATTGCGCGCGGCGTGATGATGGCGGCGCTGGCCTGGCTCCAGAGCCGCAAGAAGCGGCCCGAACCGCCGGTGTTCACCCCCAGCGTGTCGGTGATCATCCCGGCGTTCAACGAGGAACGCGTAATCGCCGCTTCGGTCGCGCGCGTGCTCGCCAGCGACTATCCCGCGTTGCAGGTGATCGTCGTCGACGACGGATCGAAGGACCGTACTAGCGCGATCGTCGCGGAGACGTACGGCGATGACGCACGCGTCACGCTCTTGACGCTCAGAAACGGCGGCAAGGCAGCCGCGCTCAATCGCGCGCTCAAGGACGCGACCGGTGAAATCGTGATTGCGCTCGACGCCGACACGCAGTTCGAGGCGCAGACGATCCGGCGGCTCGCGCGCTGGTTCGCCGACCCCCGGCTTGGCGCGGTCGCCGGCGACGCGCGCGTCGGCAATCGCATCAATCTCGTCACGCGCTGGCAGGCGGTGGAATATATCACCTCTCAGAACCTGGAGCGTCGCGCGCTTGCCGGGTTCGACGCGATCACCGTTGTACCGGGCGCGGTCGGCGCGTGGCGGCGCGCCGCACTCGACGCGGTCGGCGGCTACCCGGAGGACACGCTCGCCGAGGATCAGGATTTGACGATCGCGATCCAGCGCGCTGGCTGGCGCGTCACCTTTGACCCGCGTGCGATCGCCTGGACCGAGGCGCCCGAGAGCTTCCGCGCGCTCGCCAAGCAGCGCTATCGCTGGGCGTTCGGTACGCTGCAATGCCTGTGGAAGCACCGCGGCATCCTCAAGCGGCGGCGCCCGCGCGGGCTGGCGTTCGTGGGCATGCCGCAGGCGTGGCTGTTCCAGATCCTGTTTGCCGCGATTTCGCCGCTGATCGATCTCGCGCTCGTGCTCTCGATCGTCGGCACGGCACTCCGCGTCGCGCAGCACGGCTGGGCGCAGACCAGCGGCGATGTCAGCACCATGGGGCTCTACTGGCTCGCGTTCACCGCGATCGACGTGCTGTGCGGCTGGGTTGCCTACGTGCTCGACGGACACCAGGCGCGCTACCCCGCGCACCTGCTCGTCGCGCAGCGGCTGATCTATCGCCAGATCATGTACTGGGTCGTGCTGCGCGCGATCGCCTCGGCGATCGGGGGCTGGGTCGTCGGCTGGAACAAGCTGGAGCGCAGCGGGCGCGTGATCGCGGCAACGGCATGAGCGATGTTCGGCGGGATCGTCGCGCGGGTTTCAAGCCGGTGCGACCATCCCGCTACGCGGCATATCGAGGCCCAACGCTTTGTGGCTCCAGCCTTTCGCGGATCAACCGGGCTTATTGATCGCGCGCTTGCAACCCCGCTTGCCACTGCCGCTCCAGACCAACTGGAAGCCCGGCTCAGTTGAGCATGTCAGGAGGAACGATCGGCACCAGCAGGGGCGCGATCGGTACGCCGTCGTCGGCCAGTGCGAGCGCCTCTTCGCGTGTCGCCTGACCGTGGATCAGCGTGTCTGGCTTCTCGCCGTTATGGATGGCGCGCGCTTCATCGGCGAAGTCGCTGCCGACCCAGCGCGACTGTTTGAGCGCCGCCGCTTGCGCCGTCGCGATCGCGCGCATCATCCCGGCGATGTCGGGCTTCGCGGCGGCGGTGCTGTTGCCCTTGGCGGCAACGCGCGGTGCCATGACCGCCTTTTCCACCTCCGTCGCGCCGCACACGGGACACGTCACCAGCCTGCGCGCGCGCTGATCCTCGAATGCGCTGCTCGACGCGAACCACGCTTCGAACACGTGATCGCCCGAACAGCGCAGATCAAAGACAATCACGAGGGTGCGCCTGCCGGCCTCAGGCGGAGAGCATAGGATCAAGCTTGCCCGCGCGCTCCAGCGCAATCAGGTCGTCACAGCCGCCGACGTGGTGACCGTCGATGAAGATCTGCGGCACGGTGGTACGCCCGTTGGCGCGGCCGAGCATCTCTTCGCGCTTGGTGCGATCCATCGTGATGTCGGTTTCCTGCACGTCGACGCCCTTGTCGCCGAGCAGCCGCAGCGCCCGCGCGCAATACGGGCAGAACGCTTTGGTGTAAATTTCGACCTGTGCCATCGCTCCGAATTGTGGTCGTCCACGCCGCTTGTCAATCCACTGCCTCGAACGCGTCGCGCTCGCGCTCGTTGTCCAGCACACGCGCCCAGGCGAGGATCGTCACACTTGCGACTCCGGCGCGCAACAACACGCCGGTGCACGCGTCGGTGGTCGCGCCGCTCGTATACACGTCGTCGACCAGCGCGACGTGATGTCCGGCGAGCGCATCGCCACTGATGCGAAAGGCGGCACGAACCGCCTCAGCGCGCGCGCGGCGCGAATGGCCGCGCAGCGGCGCGGTGGCGCGGTGGCGGACGAGCGAGGTACGATCGCTTGGTACCCCACTCAGGCGGGACAGATGATCGGCGATCAGCGCTGCCTGATTGTACCCCCGCTGCCATAGCCGCGACCGGTGCAGCGGGACTGGCACCAGCACGGTCGTGGCGGGCGGCAGGTGCCGCACCATCAGCCGGGCGGCGGTTTCGGCGTAAGCGGTGCGCCGCGCGTATTTGAGTCGAAGCGCGACCGTGCGCGCGACCGGCCCATAGGCGACCGCCGCGCGAACCCCATCGTGCATGGGCGCATCGGCCAGGCAGCGCGCGCATCGCATCCCCTCACCGCGGTCGTGCTCGAACGGCACGTTGCAGCCTGCACACCACGGCGGTCCGATGAACCGCAGGCTCGACCAGCACGGCGCGCAGAACCGATGCGCCGCGCCGACGATCTCGCCGCATCCCGCGCAGCGCGGCGGGAGCGCGAGGTCGCGCAGCAACGCCAGCACCTTGCCCGACACGTGCATCGCGGTTCCTCCAACCCCTTGTCGCAGGGCCAGGCAGTCGCCACAAGCGGCCGGGTGACGGCACCACCCGAAATCTTCGACCGCGCCACGCGGCGACGCCAGCGCGACCGTGCGGCGGCATCGTTCGGCGAACACGATTTCGTCCGCGCGGTCATGCTCGACGGCATCGAGGAGCGGCTCTCCGCGGTGTTGCGCGGGTTCGACGACGTGCTCGACCTCGGCTGCTTCGACGCGCGCTTGAAAGCGCCAGCGGGCGCCCGCGTCGCGCGCTTCGACCCAGGCTACGCCTTCGCGCGAGCGGCACGCGGCGTGCAGGGCGACGAGGATCGGCTGCCCTTCGCCGATGCGTGCTTCGATCTCGTGGTCGCCGCCGGAACGCTCGATACCATCAGCGACCTGCCGGGCGCGATGACGCTGATCCGCCGCGTGCTGCGCCCCGGCGGCTTGTTCCTCGGCGCGTTCCTCGGCGCAGGATCGCTTTCGACGTTGCGCGCGGTTTTGCGCGAGGCGGAAGCGGAACGACCGGCAATGCGCATCCACCCGCAGGTGGAGGTCCGCTCGGCGGGCGACCTGCTGCTGCGCACAGGATTTCGCCTGCCCGTAGCCGACGCCGAGTCGCTGACCGTCCGCTACGCGACGCTTGGCCGGCTATTGGACGATCTGCGCGGAATGGCAGCGAGCAACGTCCTGCAGGATCGTACCCCGCTCACCCGCAAAACCATTGCCCGCGCCGCCACTGCCTTTGCCGCGCGCGCCGATCTGGGAGGCCGCACGCCCGAGCGGTTCGAGATCGTATTCCTGACCGGCTGGGCGCCCGCGCCGGATCAGGACGCCGGGCGCCGCGCACCAACGGCGGCGAATGGCTCCGCGCTGCCGCGTCCGCCCGAACGCTTCAACTAAATCAGGTCGTCGTCATCGCCGGCCGCGAGCAGCCGACCCATCGCCTCGAACAGCGAGTCCATCGCGACCGGTTTGAAGATTACGTCATCCGCACCCGCCGCCAGGCAGCGCTCGCGCAGGTCCACCGCCCGGTCGGCGGTGACGACGATGATCGGCAGCTTCGCCTTGGCGTCGTCGCGCGCGCGGATGTGTCCGATCGCGGTCAGCCCGTCCATGCCCGGCATCCGCAGGTCGACGAGGATCATGTCGAAGTCCTCGGCCTCGATCCGCTCGAGCCCGATCTCCGCGCTCTCGGCCTCTTCCATCTGCGCGCCCGCGACATCGAGCATGTCGCGCACGACTCGGCGGTTCATGCGATCGTCTTCGATAAAGAGGACGTTCATGCCCGTTCCCGTCTCCGCGAAGGTGCCGTGCCGCTCGTGTTGCCTATCACTAGCACACCTTACGCTAAGCCGCGCCGCGCACAAGCACCCGTTCGAGCCGCATGACACGTTCGACTAGTACTTTCTTGCTAACGGGCTTCTCGATCACCGCAGACAGTCCGCATACCGACAGCCGCGCCCGTCGCTCCGGCGTCAGCGCGGGCGTCAGCAGCGCGACGGGAGCGTCCGCCGCCGCGTCGACGAGCGCGGCGATAGCACCCACCTGATCGAGCACCGCGTCGTCGGCGTCGATCAGCACGCGTTGCACGCCGCGCTCGCGCGCCACTGCCGCACCGGTGACGGGATCGGCCGCAATCGCGACTTCATCCTCGCCTTCGAACAAGGTCTTCAACATCGCGCGCGTGATCGGGCTGCGCACCACGAGCAGGATCGGCGGCGCTGCTACCGCGCACACCGGCGCGGCGGCAGCGACCAGTGGCAGG
>ERZ941605.16-NODE-16-length-87199-cov-11.024718_pt1 | contig 87199 bp, 83 predicted proteins | sample MGYA00520904_ERZ941605 | MGnify/ENA primary metagenome ERZ941605 (study PRJEB32759, sample SAMN07749870) | skin metagenome | biome: transportation; feature: city; material: polyester macromolecule | host: Homo sapiens | place: Hong Kong:TW line | collected... | reverse complement strand
GCAACGCCCATCCCGCTGCCGCCAGGCACGGCTCGCTCGCATCGTGGCGACCCCTGCGGGTCGCCCACTCGCTACGCCTCGCTCGTGCCGGCGAGGCGGTCGATAGCGGCCCGCATGGGCTCGCTCGCATCGCGGTCATCCCCTGCGGGATGACCGGCTTGCTACGCCTCGCCCATGCGGCCGGACTGCCGCGCATCGGCACGGCTCGCTCGCGTCGTGGCGACCCCTTCGGGTCCCCCACTCGCTACGCCTCGCACGCGCCGATCGACGCACTCTGACTTCAGGTCGACCCCGGCCCTGACGGGCCGGCCGGGACGACTACGCGCTGCGTACCACCGCGAGAGGACAGGAGGATTGAGCGAGCGTGTCAGACAGGGAGTGCCCAGCATCTCCATCAGCTTCACCGCCTCGGTTTCCGCCCCGGGATTGGCTCCAGCAGTCGCAGTCAGCGTGCGCCATCTCGCCGCCTTCCGGGCGTTCGCGCGCGAGCGCGGCGAACACTTCGCCGACGAGGGTGACGAGTTCCTCGCCTACAACTTCGAGGCCCGCGTCTGCCCTTGGTCCCTCGCCAGCATCTGCGCATTGTTCGACCACGATCCCGGCGTGATCGCGGTGATCGAAGAAGCTCAGTTTCGCGGGCTCAACATCCGATTCTGGCGCGTCGATGCCAAGGGCGACGTGATGATGGGCGTTGCCCGGTCCCTCGACGGGTCAACCTCGATGGACCTCTCCAACGCGAACGCTCACGCCCTGCTCGATGCGTTGGGCGTGGACCGCGACACGTGCGGCAAAATCCCGGTTACCGATCTCCGCTCAATGGTAGCTGATCCGACCGTCCGGGAGCGTATCACGAGGGGCGGGCTCGGCCACTACGCCGACCAGCTCGAAAGACTCGCAACCCTCGACCGCACCGAGGACGAGGTACACGTCATTTGGGGATAATGCCTCCACCCCAAGATGACGGGTCATGGGGAGCATCGGCTTACGCCGGTGCTCCCCTTTTCTCTGCTTGCTGGGTCACCAGTCGAGCAGCTCACCCGCACACTCTCGGATGCGAGAAGGGGAGGGCCTTTCGGGCCGCTCCCCTTTTTTTGCTGGAAGGCCTTCAGGCCCGCGTCGCGCACTCTGGATGATGGCTTCGATCAGGCCGTCAAGCGCTTCTCGGCCTCTTCAATCCCGAGTGTCTTGAGGGCCTTCATGACGGCCTCGAACCGGGCACCATCGGCCTTCAGCAAGCCCGACTGTTCGACCAGCTTGAGGCGCTCGGAGCGCTCCCGTTCGTTGAGCTTCTTTCGACGGTCGGCGAGCCTCTGTTCCTCGGCTTCCAACTGCTGGCGTTCCTGCTCGATACTCAGTGCCATGGCTCGATCGATCCTTGCGTTGATGACGCCTCCATCGACCACGATGCCAGCCCGGGGATGACCCGACAATAGGCTACAGCACGTGACCGGATCGACCGGTCAAGACTGGACCTGGTCCGAGCTTCGCCGGACCAGCGATGGGGGGACGGACCCGGGCTTGCAGCCGGGTCCGTTTGGGGCGGGATCGCTCCGCCATCCTCTCGCCGGAGGTTCTTTGACGGCCTGCGGCGCGGTGCTCTGCCGGTGACCCGACCTCGCTCAATGCTAACCCTACGAACAGGAGCCAGAACGACAGAGACAGTCCCTAGGATTTGCACACCGTATGCGGCGACCGCAGGTGTAAGTGCCTGAAATCGCACGGTGTATCCGGCCGAATACGTGTATCCGGGTGAATACGTGCGGCTTGGGGCGCCCTAAGCCACTGATTCGGCGACGTTTTCCATGTATCCGTCCGGATACCAGATTGCCCTTGCGTCCCACCTAGAAAACGCGGATTATGAGAGTGCGAAATCCCCACCAGCCCTCGCCATCGTCGAGGACTGGACATGATAGATCAGCAACGGATCCTCACCGTGCGCCTCAGCGGCGCCGATTGGGAACTGCTCGGGAAGCTCGCTGACCGACAAGGCTATACCCGGGCTCAGGCGGCACGCTCCGCAATAGCCATGGGCATCAGGTTTGCCGATGCCGGACACACCTTCAACGTGACCCGCGCGGTGCTCCTCCTGGAGTACATGCAGGCGGCCATCGACGTGATCATCACCCGCGATCACGGCGACGTCGTGGCCGAGCTCCTCGAGGCTGCGAAGCAGCGACTGGCGACCTATCATGCGTAAGGGCGACATCCGCTTCAGCGGCCAAGCCGCCACGATCCAGCATCACTCCGCGAGGGGCCGGATCACCCGCAACGCCGACAATTTCACACGCGGTTCGCAGCTCCTCTCACACCAGTATCAGATGACCTGGGCGGGGATCAAAATCCCTCTCTGGATCTGGGTCGGCGCGGCCGTCGTCATCTTCAACATCTTCATCTGGCTTGGCCTCGAAGAGCACGAGTTTCAGCTCGACCTCATGCGGGTCTACTCGACCCTTTGGACGTGGGTCGGAGCCGACAAGTACCACCTCATCAACCTCACTCTTCCGAGCGGGAGGATGGTCCATATCCCGATGGGCTACGTTCCCTATCACCCCGCCGTCGACGCTGCGTGGACGAAGACATGGCGCATCATCTGGGCGACGCTGGTGATCTCCACGATCGTCGCCGCCCCGATCATCATGTGGTTCATCACGTTCGCGAACAAGCGCGGTAGCGACATCCTCAAAGAGCGCCACGAGCGCGGGGCCATGCTGGTCGAACGGCCCATCCTGCTCCGCGAAATCAAGGCTCATAACCAGGACCAGTTCAGCCAGGAATGCCGTTCCGGCAACCCCCCGAGAAACGCGGCATCGGTATCCCAACTAAGCCTCCCGGACCGCGTCGAATTGGGGATCCATACGCCCTACTCGATCGCCGGCATCCCCTATCCGTGGCGGCTCGAGCAGAGCCACACCATGATGATCGGCACGACCGGTACGGGTAAGACAACCCAGCTGCGATCGCTCGTTACCCAGCTTCGCAGGCGGCGCCATCGGGCCGTTATCTTCGACCTCACGGGCGCCTTCATGGAGGCCTTCTACAACCCGGAGACGGATGTCGTCCTGAACCCGATGGACAAGCGCTGCGCCCCTTGGACGCTGTTCGATGAGTGCCGGAACTATGCCGACTTCGTGTCAGCCGCAGCCGCGCTGATCCCCTCCCACCCGGACGATAAGGAACCCTTCTGGCAGAACGCCGCGCGCATGCTCTTCATCGAAATGTGCATCAAGCTTCAGGAGATCGGCGAGACCAACAACGCGGCCATCGCTCACCACCTGATGCAGGCGGACTTGAAGTCGATCCATTCCAAGCTGGAGGACACCGTCGCTGGGCCGCTGACGACCGAGAAAGCGGCCCGAATGGCGGAGTCGATCCGGTCAGTTCTGAACGTCAACGGGCAGGCCCTGCGCTTCATGCCGGACCCGGTTCCGGGCGGTCCGCCCGCGTTCTCAATCCGCGACTGGATCTCGGCCAACCACCGTGATGGGTCGATCATGTTCATCACCGGCAGCTACAACGACCTGGAGCTGACGCGCGGCCTGTTCACGCTCTGGATGGACCTCGCCGTCAACAACCTCATGCGCCTGCCAAAGACCCGCGACCTGCGGACCTGGTATCTGTTCGACGAGGTTCATGCGCTGCATGCCCTGCCGGCGATCGAGCATGGCCTTCAGAGCGCACGGAATTACGGCGGTGCCTTCGTCCTCGGCATCCACTCGTTCGATAAGCTGGTGTCCACCTACGGGCTCCAGAACGCGACGGCGCTCACAGGCCTTGCCCGTACCAAGCTGATCCTCGCCACGGCCGACCGGACCACCGCCGAGAAGTGCTCCGAGTTCATCGGTAGCCGCGAAGTCCGGCAGATGGATGAAGCCTATAGCTACGGCTACAACAATACCCGAGACGCCTCCACGCTGACGCCTCGCAAGGCGATCGAACCGCTGGTCATCCCCGACGACATCAACAACCTCCCGTCGCTTCACGGCTTCGTGAAGTTCCCCGACGGCTTCCCGGCGACCCGGGTCGAGCTCAAGTGGAAGAGCTACCCGGAGGTGGCGGTCGGTTTCGAGCCTCGACCGGAGTTCAAGGCCACGGAATATGTTTCGCCGGAGGACCGGCGTCGCAGAGCCAAACGCGCGGAAGAGGGGGGCGAGGGAGGCACCGAGCATGTGCCCAACCGACCGGTTAATGGCGCGGAGCCGGTGCTTGAGAAGCCCGAGCCACAACGAGGGAAGAGCGAGGCGGAGCAGGCCGCTTCGGCTATCGAGATCAACCAGGGTCAGCCGGTAGTCCTCCAGACGTCGACCGCTCCCGGCGCGTCTGCCGATCAGCCTGTGGTCGCGGACGGAAAGCCCGGCGCGACGCCCTCACAATCGAACAATGCGGCGGCAACCTCACCTGTCGGAATGGGCAGAGTGGACGCGACTATGGGCGGCATGGGGACGTCGACGCTGGGCGCCCGCAGCGGCGCGGACATGGGCGACCAGTCCCGCTCTGAGAGCGCCAGCAAGAGCGTCGCCCGAGCGGGGGACAGCCACAGCCAGGATCGTCAGGAAGACCAGGTCATCCGCGAGCTGCGCGACGGTATCGCGGTGGATCCACGCGCTGAGCATCATCACGGCCATGGTCACGATCACGACCACGGCATCGATGATGGCTACGGCATGGGGGACTGATCCGTGCTGTCCGTCGCCTCGATCAAATCCGCGTCCGGCGCGGCGAATTACTTCGCCAAGGACGACTATTACACCGCCGAGCATTCGTCGGAGGCGACCGCCTGGGAAGGAGTCGGCGCCGCCGAGATCGGACTCAAAGGCGAGGTGACCAAGGAGGCTTTCGAGAAGATCCTCAACGGTGAGATGCCGAGCGGCGAGAAGGTCGGTCAGGTTCAGAACCGGCAGTCGGGTGTCGACCTGACCTTCTCCATGCCGAAGTCAGCCAGCATCCTCGCCTATGTCGCCGGGGACGAGCGAGTGCTCGCGGCGCACATGACCGCGGTCAAGAACACCATGGCCTGGGTCGAGCAGAAGTTCGCCGAAGGCCGCACCTACGAGCGGACCAAGTCCGGCGAGCCCGTGCGGACAGGCAACCTGGTCTACGCGATGTTCCAGCACGACACGAGCCGTGCGCTCGATCCCCAAGGGCACATCCACGTCCTCGTCGCCAACATGACCAAGATGGCGAACGGAGCATGGCAGGCGCTTCACAACGGTCAGCTCTGGAAGAACAACACCACGATCGGAGCCGCCTACCATGCCCAGTTCCGGGCAGAGCTGGCGAAGATCGGCTACGAGACATCCGTAACCGGCAAGCATGGTCAATTCGAGATCAATGGCGTGTCGCGGGAGGCGATCGACACCTTCAGTCAGCGCCGGCAAGAAATCCTCTCGCGTGCCGAGAAGCTGGAAATCACCTCTCCGGAGGGGCTTCGCTCCGTCACCAAGAACTCGCGCGACGCGAAACTGAATGTCGAGGATCGCGGCGCCCTCCGGGCGGAGTGGCGCGAGCGCGCAAGAGCGATCGGCTTCGACGGCAAGGCACTGGTCGCCGCTGCCGAGGCTCGCGCGGGCGGCGCAAGGGAGGAGACACGACCTCAAACGCTCGAGCGCGCACGCGAGACTATCGCCGGCATCGCGAGTGCGCTTGGTGACATGTTTGCCCCCAAGGATCCGCTTATAAGCAGCGGGCTCGAGCGGCTTCGGATTTCGGCCGTCGAGATGCGTGCCCAGCATGCCGTCGCGTCTGCCATCCGGATCCACGCGCAGCGCGAAGCCGCCTTCTCAATACCGGACGTGACCCAGACGGCGCTCAATCTCGGTCTTAAGGGTGTCACAGCCTCCCAAATCGACACACGCGTTTCCCAGCTCATCCGGGACGAGAAGCTGATCCCGGGCAAGAACGACCGGATTGACGGCGTCGTAACTCACGTCACCACGCCCCAGGCCCTCGCTACCGAGCGTGGAATCCTCGCCGACGTCGAGCGAGGCAAGAACACCCTTACGCCGATCGTCTCGGCCGACACGGTGCTCGACCGGATCAATTCGGCTTCGGGGGACATGAAGCTGAACGACGGTCAGATGGCCGCCGCCACGATGATCCTCACGACCAGCGATCGCATCGTCGCGGTTCAGGGTGTGTCCGGTGCCGGCAAGTCGACCATGCTGTCAGCAGTCGCCCGAATTGCCGAGCAGGAAGGTCGAAAGGTCATCGGCCTTGCGATCATGAAGGTGACGGCCGACCGGCTCGGGCAGGAGACCGGCATCGAAAGCCGGACCGTGTCGTCGTTCATCAACAGCTATTCCCGTCCGGCACTAGCAGGACAGGGAGCCGGGTACGAGGCTGCCCGGGCGCAGCTCGCCGGCACCGTGCTGTTCCTCGATGAGGCATCGATGATCGGCAACGATCAGATGAAGCATCTGACCGGCATCGTGAACAGCTTGGGCGGCCAACTGGCAGAGATCGGCGACCGCAAGCAGATTGCCGCAGTCGATGCCGGCAAGGCCTTCTCCGTCATGCAGGAAGGCGGGGTCACCATGGCCCGCATGGACGAGAACCTGCGTCAACGTACCGAGCAGCTGCGAACCGTCGCTGCGCTCTCCAACCGTGGCGCGGTTCGGGAAGCGATGGCGGTGCTCGGCGACAAGGTCATCGCGAACCCCGAGGTCGCGAAGGCAGCGTCCCAATACTGGCTCAAGCTCTCTCCCGAGCAGCGGGAAATCACGGCGATGTTCTCATCCGGCCGGGTCGCGCGCGCCGAAATCAACATCCGCATCCAGGAAGGCCTTGCGGCCGAGGGGACGATCAAGGGCGAGGGTGTCGCCGTCGGCGTCCTCGACAAGGTCAACATCGCACGCGAGCAGCTGCGCTACGCTCAGTTCTACGAGAAGGGCCAGGTTCTCGACCTGCACCGCGCCGTTCGCGAGCTCCGCCTTCCGGCCGGCACGTTCGACGTATTGGGCGTTGACGCCAAGGGCCGGGTCCAGGTCCAGATCGGCAGCAAGGTTCACACCTTCGACCCGCAGCGGCTTTCTCCACTCGACCAGACCGACCCGATCCAGCTCGCCAAGCGCGAGGAGATCAAGCTCCACGAGGGCGACAAGATCCGCTGGACCAAGAACGACAAAGAGCGGGGGCTCAACAACAACGAGATCGCCAAGGTTCTCTCGGCCGACAAGGACGGGATCAAGGTCGAAGGCCTCGACGGCAAAATCCACGAATTGAAGACGGGCGACCCGATGATGGAGCGGATCAGCCTCGCCTATGCGCTGAATGCTCACGCTGCACAGGGCATCTCGATCCCGAACGAAGTCGGCGTGATGAGCCACAAGGAGAGCAACCTCTCCAACCAGCGGCTTTTCAACGTGCTCGTTACCCGCGCGCGGGACGACATGATCCTGTTCACGGACAACAAGGAAAAGCTGACCGACGCCATCGAGCGGAACGAGGGCAACAAGACCTCCTCGCTGGAGACCACCGGCGAACTGCAGGTGGACCCGGGCCGCCATGGCACCAGCGGACCACCCCCGAAAGGCAGCACAGACGCGCCGTTCAACCCGGTGCTTCCGCCCGACCTCGATCGTGGACCCGAGAAGCTGGGCGGCACCGCCTTCGACAAAGCCGGCGAGAACGGCCCTGCAAAGCCGGACCTCCGCAACAACCCGTCGCTCGATCTCACCAGCATCCGCGTGAACGTCGAGCCCAAGGGCCCCGAACTTCCCTTCCCCGAAAAGGACATCGGACTGGAGCTATGACCATGCACGCCACGCCGACCTGGGAGCAGGTCATCACCGCCAAGCACTGGCATCCCTGCGACCTCGAGACGCACACGATCGCGCAATGCCGGACCGACATGCGCCACCAGCACGCGATGACGTGGGGCGCAGACGTGCTGTCGTTCTGCGCGGTGTACGCGGTCCTGTTCTCCATTGTCCGGCCGATCGAGCGGGCGCTCGCCCGTAAGCAGGCGACGCCGACACGGGCGATCCCAGCATGAGCCTCGCCGATCGCCGTTACATGCGAGCGACCGATGGCCGACAGCGCACCACGCGTCTCGACCGTCCTCCGACAGACGCAATCGAGATGGATACGGCGCCCCCGTGGCGGGCTGATAGCGGCCCGCTGAGGCGGCATCAGGGCCTCGCGAAGCGTCCTGTGCCGCGAAGGTCGCCCCGCCGTCTCCTGGCACTCCTGGCGGCTTCGACGGGCCTTCTCACGCTCGGGTGGGCAGTCGCCTGCGGCATCGTCGGCGCCAGTCTCCAGACCGAGGGTGGCACATTCGTCCCGTCAGCAGCGGAGCATTCACATGAGAATTGATTATCCTTTCCGGTTCCGGCGTGCGCCGGAGCCAGTGCGGCCGACCCTGACCATCGTCGGGGAGGAAGCCGACGTCGACAGCGCCCTTCTGGGTGACCTGATCGACGGTGTACGCCGAAGTGGTGGCAACCGCCTGGTCACCGTCGACACCGACAACGGACTGATCGCGGCTCACGCCGACCCTGACCGCGACCAGCTGATCGATCCTGCGCGTGGGAACTGGGACTTTTTCGCCGACCATCCGAGCGAGTATGCCCTCTCGAGCGCCGTCGAGAGTTTTGTGCCGACCACGGACCAGCGGCATGCCGCATGGTTCTATGCCGCCCGGTTCGTGCTTCTCTGGCAAATCCAGGCCCTGGCCGATCAGCCCGGCGCTTCGCTTGCTCAGCTCCGGGAAGCGGTAAGAGGTCTCACGGCCGAACAGATTGCCGTTCAGGCCGGCTACGATCCCAACGGGGAGCAAGCCCGACGTTGGGCAGAGACCGTGCGCGCGACGGTTCTCAACGGGATTGACCGCGTCCGCGCCCGCGATCCGCACATGCCACTCGTGTCGGTCGGCCGATGGTTCAGCGCGCCAGATTCAGCCATCCTGTTCATCCGGGCGGGCGAGCCACTTACGACGGCTCCACGCGAGGTACATGCCGCCCTTGCGTCAATCCGCGACCACGCCATGCTGGCAAGGATCGACGTTGCCGAGGTTACGAGCCGGTGCTCCGGCCGTCGTGTGAGCGTTGCATGAGCGGAAATCACGTCCTCCGCCACGCGGGCGATCTTGAGAGCGCGCGCTTGTCGCGCGACCACGCAGCACGGCTTCGCAGAACGGTTGCAGACCTTCGGCCTCTCGGTGCTGCCTTCCAAAGAGCGGAAGGAAAGGCATACGATCCTGCCGGCACGATTCCGGCTCTTCGTGACACACTTCAGCAGTGGATCGCCTGTCACGAGGAGACTGCCGAAGACTTGGACCGTGTCGCCAACGCTTATGAGGCTAATGCCTCAAGTTCGCCTGACAGGGCTCTCCACCGAAGGAGCCCGCTAGCGCTGGCGCTCGGAGAGACCGCGCACAATGTGATCCTCGCGCTAGGCATCTTCGCGCTCTGCCTGATTGGCTATCGCGCTCTGCAAGCAGGTTGGGCAGCGCTTCACCCTTCAGCTGCTGCAGTCGAACGGCCAGCGACTCCGGAGGTCTCCGATGAGCCTCGATGATCGTGACTACATGCGTGAACGATACCGCAAGCGGCAGGGTCTCGACCCTGGGCAAGTACAGTGGAATGATCAAAAGACGAGGCGTGAGTTCGCTCCCGCTGGATACGAGAAGGCGGTTCCAACCCGTGAGGTGCCCTTAGGGAGTGCCAGCTGGATCGGGAAGAATGCCGGCCTCGAAAACGGAGGAGCTTGGTTCGCCCGAAAGAATAGGGGCCACGATTACCAGCGCGGTCGATGGCGATCGCGTCGCAAGGGTCGTGACCCGATTTCACGCATACTTTTGAGCGTCTCGCTTACGGCCATCCTAGTCTGCGTCGGGATCGGCGGGCGACTTTGGCTTGCGAACCAGATGTCCGCCTTGCTTGTCGGCCGGTTCGGTAGAAGTTTTCCTGCCTCGGGATCAGTCGTTGTGCCCTCCAATCTCGACATGAAGAAGGTGCGGAGTCGCCTCACCTTGCAAGGCAGTCGCGAGAATAGTGTCGTCCAGCTGATCGATGCAGCGACAATGCGGCCTACAATGTCGGTCTATGTTCGCGCCTTCGAGCGCGTGAGCGTCGCTGCTCCAACTGGACAGTACCGCGTCCGCTTCATCCATGGAGCGGAGTGGAAGGATCCCGAAGCCTTCTTCGGAAGGAAAACCGTACAGGACGAGGTGCTGGGTATTTTGCCCTTCACGCCGTCCCTCGGGCACGTTCTCGACCTCGGGCTTGGCCCCGACAGCAATCTCGTCGTTCGCCGTCTGCCCGGTAAACCGGAGCCTCTCCAATGACGGCCCTTCATTCGCGCGGTCACGACCATCGTCACGCTCGATCCCGGGCCGCGCGCCGGGACGGCACAGCCACGGAGAAGTGCATGGGCCAATGGGAGTTCGAAGAAATGGGCGAGTTCGGCTCTGACGCCGACGCCGATCGCTGGGCGAGACGTAACAATCTCGCCCCACAAGACGTCCGTATCACCCGCAAGGGTGACGGCGTGGAGCTCGAGGTCCGGCGCTCGGCCCTCGGGGACAATGGCAGCCGCCACAATGACCGTCGCGACGGCCGTCGCACCGGTTTCTTCTAAGCAGGGAAGGATACACGACCATGATGCTACGACGTTTCGCTGCGCTGGGGGCTGTCGCCCTCGCAATCGGCATGCCCGCAGCGGCCAGCGCCGCTCCCGCCAGCCCCGTTCTTCTCGCCATGGCAAGCTTCGCCGGCGAGACGGGTGGCCCCGACGCTGCCAACCAAGCCAAGCTGAAGAAAGCGCATTACAAATCGCATGCGGCTACGCATGCAAAGGGCGATTGCAAGGATTGCCCCGACTGCGTCGATTGCGCCGACTGCGACGAGGCCAAGCCGGTAGTCACCGCGGCCGAGGAAGCGGCCGGAATCTGCGATCCGACAAAGCACGGCATCGCGAAGAAGGCGGGCAAGGCGGGTGCTTAATCGCGCCACCCTTCTCGCTGTGACGGCCGCGCTTGCGGCCGTCACCCCTTCCACTGTTGCAGCTCAGAAGCTCGGCCAGGGCGGCACCGGCGTCGATGAGGCAACCGACCTGCCGCACTGCAGCGCTCCCCTCGGCGTTGCCGCGCTAGTGGAGCAAAAAACGCCAAGCGCGACGGACAACCTCTCCCCGCAGCTGCAAGCGCTGATGCGCATGGCGGAGATGCAGAATGGTGGCAGCACTGCCAAGGTCGATCCGCTGCCGCTGGTCAAGTTGATGGCAGCACGGTCGGGCTGCTTTTCCGTCGCGGACAGGGGCGCGGCCTTTGACGCCTTGGAGCGCGAGCGCGCGCTCGCCGGCGGAACAGCGCGCCCGGTCACGAAGGCGGATTATCTCCTGCAAGTCCAGGTCGTATATTCCGATGCCAAGTCCCGCGAGTCAGGAGGTGGCGTAGGCGGCGTGTTCGGCGGTGCCGTCGGGCTCAAGTCAAAGACGCTTGAATCTCAGGTGCTGCTCACGCTGGTAAGCGTCGACACGGGCATCCAGGAGGCGGTCGCCAGCGGCTCGGCCCGGAAGAAGGACCTCGGCGTCGTCGGAAGCGGTCTCCTGCTGGGGCTCGGCGTTGGCGCGCTCGGGGGCACCTACGGATCCACGGACATCGGCAAGATCACCTCGCTTGCGATGCTTGATGCCTACCGCAAGCTGATCGCCGATGCGCAGCCGAGGCTACAGGCTCGATTGAAGACACCGCCGCAGGCGCCTCCTGTCGCCGGCGGTGTGGCGACGGCGCCAGCAGGGTCGATCGTCTCTGCAGCTCCCGGCAAATAGGAATGGCTCGGCCGTGAACATGATGGATCGCTTCGGGCTCACCCGGTGCCCATACTGCTCCAACGGCATGTTGCCCTGGACGCCCGGGAAGCGGGTGCATCACTGCGAGCGGTGCCAACGGCCGCTCGCGATCTACCGCAGCCTCTTACGCGGACGTCGGTTCCGCATCATTCCACTCTACGCCGCGGTCCACGCGACCGCGGCCATTCTTGCGCTCCTCGCGATGGCAGTCGTTCTCGCGGCCGGCGACAGTCCACGCCACATCATTGCCGCGATTGCTTTTCCTCTCGCCCTCTTCGGCGCGAGCGACGTCGCCGATGGGTATCTGTCGGTCCGGACGGGGGTGAACCGCACCCTGGGCCGGGTCCGCACTGGGCGAGGCGCGCGGGCGCTCGGGGTAGCGGCGATCCTCTTTGGCCTGGCAGGCTGCCTCGTCGCGGCGATCGGGATTATTGCGTACACCGCCTGACCTTACGCGATGGGTCAGCGCCGGACCCCGCAAAGCTCCGTCACGTCCACCAATGAGGCGTGGCGCACCTTGTCGCTGCCTTTTAGATGACGCACGCGAACCCGCATGAGCGGCTCGATCCAGCGCGCCTTCTTGGAACGCGGCATGCCGGCCAGCGGCCGATCGCGGGTGAGCTGCTCGGCCGCGGCATAGAACACCTCCCGCGTGTCGCTCGGAAGCGTCACAGCGGCCCCGCCAGCATATTCCAGCCCGTCGGCCGTGTCCCGGGCTAGGAGGGCGGAAACCGGCTCTCCAGGCGTTGCCTCGGTGCCAACCACGACGAACTCCTCCTCCGTCCACGCCTTGATCTTGAGCCAACTCTTGGTTCGGCCGCTCTGGTAGCGAGATCCGCGCTTCTTGGAGACGATCCCCTCCAATCCCATCCCGTCAACTGCGTCGAAGAATGCTCGACCTCCGCCGCGCACGTCGGCGCTGAAATGGATCAGGCTCGAGGGGTCGAAGCCTCCAATCAACTCCTCGAGGCGCTCACGCCGCTGCTCGACGGCCAGCGACCTTAGGTTAGTGCCGTCGAGGTGCAGAATGTCGAACGCCATGAAAATCAGACGCTCGGGGGTTCGGCCGATCGCAGACCGGAGAGCGTCAAAGTCACTACGGCCGGCCTCATCCTGGACAATCACCTCGCCATCGATGATCGCCCGTCGGCAGGAGAGAGCGCCGGCAGCGGCGACCAGGGGCGGGTAGCGCTCTGACCAATCATGGCCGTTACGCGTGAAGGCGCGGATCTCCGGCCCATCGATCACCAGTTGGGTCCGATAGCCGTCATACTTGATCTCATGGATCCAATCGTCGCCGTCCGGTGCGATCTCGACCAGCGTCGGAAGCATTGGCTCGACAAAACCAAGGGAAGGGCCGCTGCGAGCTTCCGGTGGCAACGGGTCATGGCCGGGCTCATCATGGTGGAGCACATCGCCAAGATTGTGGCAATCGATCGCCTGGCCGCACTCGGGGCAGGGGATAAAGTGCATCGCTTCCGGCACGTCCGGCGCGACGACGGGCAAGGCGTTCAGCTCTTCCCGGATAGAAGGCGCTCGACTTCGCTTCACCGGCAAGAATCGTTTGCTGCGCGGAGTCGTTCCGAACCTGGGAGCAGACGCTCAGCGCCTGATGATAGGAACCGGCGTAACGGTAGCATGGCCCCTGCGCCGACATGCCGTACAGCGTAGGCGCGTCACTGCACGAGTAAGGGTGTCATCTTCGCCGAAGCGGAGCAGGATCTTTTCTGCCGGCACGTTGATAGCGCGCCCGCAGGCACAGACGATCCGCATATCGGAGCGGTCGGCTGCCCATTCGCTGAGCGTATCATAGGCGAGAGGCTCCCTCGCAGTCACTAAGCCACCCCGCCACTCATCTTGGGGTCACCTCCTCGTACTTACCGGCTCGCCGAAGCTGACGAACGATGCCATTGAACGCTGCCGTAACGCCTTGAGCCCTACCGATTTCGTTCTCCTGGGCGGCAGCATCCCAAAACAGCTCAAGCGGCCATCGCTCGGGACAGTGGGGGAGCAGGCACCGCAGAGCTAGGCGTACCTCAACGCAGTCCAGCTTTGCCTCGGACGCCCGGGCGACGCCAGACCGAAGGATATGCACCGAGAGCGCGATCACGACGCGCTGATGCCGGGGCAGGGGGCTCATGGTCAGTGGAAGTCATGCGACTTGAACCGCACGACGTCCTCGGGGTCTCGACCCTCGGCATGGGGTGGCCAGTAGCAATTACGCGGCTCAGGACTCCATGCCTTGTCCCTCTGGTCGGGCGCACCCGGATGCTGCCCTGCGTCGCCCCGGCCTGTCCGATGCGGGAACGACATGTCACCGACGCGGTGCAGGAGGTCGCCATGGTCGACGATGCGGTCGCAGATGACGTGGATGACCTCGCCTTCCTTCTGCACCCGTCCCTTCAGACCGACCATAGACGCCGACATTACGGTGCGTCGCTGCGCCTCGAAGCGGTCGGGCCACAGGATTCCGTTAGCGATTCCCGTTTCGTCCTCGATAGTTATGAACAACACACCCTTGGCCGAGCCGGGCTTCTGGCGGACCAGAATGATGCCGGCGACCTCAACGTGGCGGCCGTCGCGGACGCTGGCGAGATCCGCGCAGCGCGTCACGCCGCGGCGGGTCAGCTCGTCGCGCACGAACGACAGTGGATGCGCGCGAAGCGACAGCTGCAGGTTGCGGTAATCCTCGATCACCTCGCGGCCGTCGGTAAGCGAGCGAAGCTGCACCTCGGGCTCGATTCCCTCCGCGCTCTGCGTCTCGCCTGCGCGATCGGCCGCGGCGAACAGCGGCAGTGGAGCCTCGCCGAGCCCCCTCACCTTCCAGAGCCCCTGCCGGCGATCGGCGCCGAAGCTGTGGAAGGCGTCGCCGTCCGCCAGCTTCTCGATCGCGGCGCGCTGCGCGCCGGAGCGGCGCCACACGTCCTCGACGCTCTCGTAGGCCGTCGTGCTGCGCGCGGAGACGATCTTTGCGCCGTCCGCGTTCGACAGCCCGCGGATCTGCCTGAGACCGAGCCGCACCGCCAGGTAGCGCCCGCGCGTCGGCTCGAGCGTGCAGTCCCAACGGCTGGCGTTAACGCAAGGAGGCCGCACCTCGACGCCATGCTCGCGCGCGTCGCGGACGATCTGCGCCGGAGCGTAGAAGCCCATCGGCTGCGCGTTCATCAGCGCGGCGCAGAACACGTCGGGATGGTGATGCTTCATCCAGCTGCTCGCGTAGGAGATCTTTGCGAAGCTGGCGGCGTGGCTCTCTGGGAAGCCGTAGGAGCCGAAGCCCTCGAGCTGGCGGAAGGTGCGCTCGGCGAACTCACGCGGGTAGCCGCGCGCAACCATGCCCTCGACCAGCTTCTCGCTGAAGTGGCTGACCCCTCCGGTGAATTTGAAGGTGGCCATGGCGCGGCGCAGCTGGTCCGCCTCGGCCGGCGTAAATCCGGCGCCGACGATCGCCACCTTCATGGCCTGCTCCTGAAACAGCGGCACGCCGAGCGTCTTCTCGAGCACGGCGCGCAGCTCCGGCCGCGGGTACTCCGGCCGCTCCAGCCCCTCACGCCGGCGCAGATACGGGTGGACCATGTCGCCCTGGATTGGGCCCGGGCGCACGATCGCGACCTGGATGACGAGGTCGTAGAAGCGCCGCGGCTTCATGCGCGGCAGCATGCTCATCTGCGCGCGGCTCTCGATCTGGAAGGTGCCGAGCGTGTCCGCCTTCTGGATCATGGCATAGACGTCGGGATCGTCGTCCTGCAGGTCGGCCAGCCCGACGCGGATGCCCTTGTCCTGCTCGAGCAGGTTGAAGGCGCGGTTCATGCAGCCAAGCATCCCCAAGCCGAGGACGTCGACCTTCATGAATTTGAGCGAGTCGATGTCGTCCTTGTCCCACTCGATGATCTGGCGATCTTCCATCGCCGCGGGCTCGATCGGCACCAGGTCGTCGAGGCGGTCGTGCGTCAGCACGAAGCCGCCCGGATGCTGCGACATGTGGCGCGGCACGCCGATCAGTTTGCGCGCGAGGTCGAGCGTCAACCGCAGCCGGCGATCGGCGATGTCGAGGTTCAGCTCTTCAACTTGCTTCTCGCCAACACCCTCGGCCGACCAGCCCCACACAAGGCCGGCGAGCGAGGAGGTCAGATCCTCAGGAAGCCCGAGCGCCTTGCCAACGTCGCGCACCGCGCCCCGCGCGCGGTATCGCGTCACGACCGCAGTCAGCGCGGCGCGGTCACGCCCGTAGGTCTCGTAGATCCACTGGATGATCTCCTCGCGGCGCTCATGCTCGAAGTCGACGTCGATATCGGGCGGCTCGCGCCGTTCGCCCGACACGAAGCGCTCGAAGAGCAGCTCGTGCTTGATCGGGTCGATCGACGTGACGCCGAGGACGAAGCACACGCAGCTGTTGGCGGCCGAGCCGCGTCCCTGGCAGAGGATCCCGCGCCGGCGTGCCTCGCGCACGATCGCGTAGACGGTGAGGAAGTAGGGAGCATAGCCGAGCTCGCCGATCAGCCGCATCTCGTGCGCGATCTGGGTGGTGTAGGCTTCGGGCACGTTGCCGCCGAACATGCGCTCGACCGCCTCGGTCGCCAGCTTCTGCAAGGCCTCCTGCGCGGTCAGCCCCTCGATCAGACGCTCATGCGGGTATTGGTACGCCAGCTCGCCCAGGTCGAAGGTGCAGAGCTTGGCGATGTCGACGCTCGCCTGCAGCGCGTCGGGATAGGCGCGGAAGCGCCGGACCATCTCGTCCGGCGATTTCAGCGCGCGGTCGGCGTTCACCTCGCGGCGGTAGCCGAGCTCGTCGACGGTGCATTTCTCGCGCACCGCGGTCACCACGTCCTGCAGCAGCCGCGCCTCGGGCGCATGGTAGAGCACATCGCCGGTGACGACCGCGCGCACGCCGGCGCCGCCTGCTTGCCGTGCCAGCGCGTCGATGCGGACCGCGTCGCCAGGCCGACGTCGCTGGTAGAGCGCCATGTAGCCGCGGCGTCCGTAGACCGCCTTCAGGTCCTTCAGCGCCGCCAGGTTCTCCTCGTCCGCCTCATGAGGCAGCAGGATGGCGATGACGCCCTCGGACCATGGCTCGAGGTCGTGCCAGTGGAGCAGGCACGCACCCTTCCCTGCGCGCTTCTTGCCGACGGTGAGCAGCCGCGTGATGCGCGACCAGGCGGGACGGTCGGTCGGGTAGAGCAGCAGGCGACGGCCGCAGGACAGATCCACGCGCGTGCCCGCAATCGAGCGTACGCCGGTCGCCTTCTGCGCCTCCCACGCGCGCACGACGCCCCCGACTGTGCCGATGTCGCTGACGCCGATCGCGGGGTAGCCGAGCAGCGCCGCGGCCGCGAACAGCTCCTCAGGGCTGGACGCGCCGCGCAGCAGCGAGAAGTGGGTGAGCACCTGCAGCTCGACATAGTGGGTCATCCGAAGACCCCATGCATCCACCAGCTGAGGTCGCCGGTGTCCTCCTCAAAGCCGTCACCGCGGCGGAATACCCAGTAGCGGCCGCCCGCATCGTCCTCGACGCGGTAATAGTCGCGCACCGCCCACACCTCGGCGTCGCGGCGCCACCACTCGCCATGGACACGCTCGGGACCATCGCCGGCGACGATCTTGTAGGTCTTGCCGCGCCACTCGAAGCGGCGAGGCGGCTGGTCGGGCATCAGCGCGATCACGCGGGCGAGCGGCTCGGGTCGCACGAAAAGGCGGATCGGCCGCGGCCACTGTGGCCAGGGTCCCGGCGTTTCGTTCGGGTCGGAGCGGGCGACGGCTCGCTCCGGCACATGGCTCTCGACTGGCGCCACGCGGAAGACGGCGCGTGGGCCGATCCTACCGGCGATCACGTCGACGAGGCGCCCCGGATCGCGCACCAGCGTCTCGCCGGCGAGCACCGCGCCGAGGTCGACCGCGTCAAGCGGCTCGGTGTGCGGGGCAACGAGCCAGAACTGCTCAAGCCCCATGCCGGGGTCGATCCGCTCGATCTTGAGCTTCAGCAGCCGTAGCAGGTGCGGCACCTCGCGCGTTGGCTGCGACGTGCCGACGGCGATGACCTGCTCGGTGCCGTCGACGCGAAGGCCGGTGAGCCGCAGCGCGCGCGCGCCAAGCCCGCGCTCCTGCAGAACGCCGGCGAGATCGCGCAGGAGGTCACCCATGACCTGCTCGATCGCCTCGGCCGTGCCGATCGGATCGAGCAGCCGGCGCTCTACCAACGGCACCTCGGCGTCCTCGCGCGGGGTGATCGGCTCTGCGACGGCCCCCAGCGCCTGGTCGAGCCGCGTGATCGCCGGCAGGCCAAGCCGGCGCGCGAGCGGCCCGCGCGCGACCGGCAGAAGATCCGCGACCGTCTCGAAGCCGAAGCGCCGCGCGGCGCTGAGCGCGCTCGGAGCGAGGCGCAGCGCCACGATCGGCAGCGGCGCGAGCGCGCTGGCGGTTCCACCCGGCTCGGCGCGGATAAGGTCACCGCGGCCGTACCGTGCGAGCGCGTGCGCGGCGCCCGGCGTGTCCGCGACCGCCACCCGCGCCGTAAAGCCCGCGCGGCGGCAGAAGGCCACCAGACGCCGGCAGAAGCGCTCTTCGCCGCCATGGAGGTGCTCGCAGCCTGCGAGATCGATCCAGAGACCATCGCTTGGGCTGACCGCGGCGATCGGCGACCAGCGGCGTACCGCCAGCAATGCCAGCTTGTCGAGCAGCGCGGCATCGGCCTCCGGCTCGGCCGGGCGAAAGTCGAGATCGGAGACGAGCGCGCGTGCGTGGGTCGCGGCCATCCCGGGATGCACACCGAGCGCGCGCGCACCGTCACACGCGGCAACCACCTCCTCGCGCCGACCGACCTTGCCGATCAGCGCAAGCGGCGCGTGCTCGACAGGCTTGGCAGCAGGTATGCTGACGCGGGGTGTCGGCGTCGTCGCCTTGTAGGGGTGGCTGGCAGCTTCCGAGCGTCGGCCGAGCTCGCGCATGGGCGGCTGCGCGTGCGTCGGCAGCGTCGCAATCTGCGCCTCGACGTCTGCGCGGGTCTGCATCCCCTCACGCGCCCATCGCGCGCCCGGACGCCAGCCGCCGCCACGTGGGACAGAACAGGCACCTGGATCGTCGTCGACGGGTAGCTGGAGCGTCGGCCGATCAGGCAGCCGCGTGGCGAACCGTTCCAGCCGTCTCAGCCGCTCCACGGCCAAGCTCGGCAGGAACAGCGAGACGACCCGTCTCATCGCTGCCCTCCACTATCAAGGAGAATGTTTCGCCGCCTCGCTGGCGAGCAAGCTCCACCGTCCAACGCGACCGCCCTACGCCGGCAACGCTAAGCTGCTCCGAGGGAGCGGCACCTATCCGCCAACGCGTCCAAGCGGCCGACGGATCGCTAAGGGGATCCTGGTCCCGCGACTTGCGGCGCCGGAGCAAAAGAATCGGCATGTCCGCTTCAGCCGCGACCAGCTGCAAACGCCGGGTCGCCACCATCGACACTTTGCTTGCCTCCGCAACGATGGCGGACGGCGTGCCGTCGCGTGCGGCATCCTCGACCACGGCGAGCAGCGCGGCATCATCCTGCGGCTGAGCATAGATGACATTGTCGGCCGAGAGCCCCGCTTGGGCCAGCCCAGGGGCGTACAGATCGGTTCGACAGCTGGCCCAAAGAACAGGCCCGGCAGTCGCCTTGGCCTCCCGTGCTGCTATTCCGGCGAGGAAAAGGGTTGCGGCCGCATCGTCGACCAGCGATGGCGTCAGCCCAGCGGCCTCATGCAGCGCTCCCGCGCGCAGGCCTCCGGCTCCGAGGCGGCTGTCGATGCCGCTGACCCCAAACGGCAGGACACGGAAGTCCATTGCCGGAGTCGCCACTGCGCGGAGTTGGGCCAAGGTATGCGGCAGAGAATCAGCGGCGGGGAACATGGGACTCTAGACTCGACTCGTTCCCTTTATGTTCCGCAAAAGGATGCGGGCGGTCAAGCTCGATCCCGGCCCGTTCGTCGCTTCTGCGCGGAACGGGGGTGCAACAAAGCGCGGACAAAGCCGGAAAAGGTGCTTCCGTTCTTCGCTTCGCTGACTCATAGAATCAGGATGCCGATCCGACCCGAAAACCGCTGGCTTTACCCGATCGATTGGCCGCAGATCTCGGTAGCCGTGCGCTTCCAGAGGGCAGGGGGCAAGTGCGAGCAGTGCGGGCGACCGCATCTCACCCGCGTCGCCCATCTCGGGGATGGTCGCTGGTGGGATGCAGATGCAAAGTGCTGGCGATCCGACCGTGGCAGACGCATTGCTGTCAAGGAGAGCTTCGTCCTGGCGGCTGTCCAGATCACCTATGTCGTGCTCGCGTGTGCCCACCTCGACCATGACCCGGGCAACAGCCATCCCGCCAACCTCAAGGCGCTCTGCCAACGCTGCCACCTGATCCACGACGCCGAGGAACATCGCTGGCAGCGTTGGTGGAACCTGTACCGACTGCGCGCCATCCGCGACCTGTTCGAGGACCCGCGGGTCACGCGTGAGCGGATTAGCCGGCGTTAGAAGTCGACGTTCCGATCGCGCATCTGGTCGGCCGCGAGATCAGCGATCGGCCCCCGCCCGCCAAGCGTCTCAAAGACGTCGACCAGGTCGTGATCGCTCAGCTTTGTGAGCATCATGCGAACGGCGCCGGCGTTCGCCTCGTCCAGCACGGTCATTGTATCGTCGTCCACCATGGCTAAGGTCTCGCCGCCTTTATCAACGGAGTAGACCTAGCATGAACATTGGTGAGCTGGCCAAGGGTGTCGCGGGAGCGACCGGCTCGAGCGAGGCGGACGCAAAGAAGACGATCACGGCAGTGTTCGACCAGATCGCCAACGCGGCCGCGAAGGGTGAAGAAATCTCGATCCCGGGCTTCGGCAAGTTCGCCGTGAAGGATCGTCCGGAGCGTCAGGGGCGCAACCCGGCCACAGGCGCGGCAATGACGATCGCGGCCTCCAAGAAGGTTGCCTTCACGCCGGCAAAAGGCCTGAAGGACAAGCTCTGAGTTTAGGCGCCGGCGATCACCTCGCCGGCGCTCTAAAGGGAGGCGCGGATGTGCAATCGGTACAGGTTGACGGCGAAGCAGGCCGAGGTGGCTGCGACGTTCGGGATCCGCCCGCCCTACGAGCCTGATGAAACCTTCCCGGTCGGCGACATCTTCCCAACCGGGAAGAAGACCCCCTTCTACGGCTCGGTTGTCGTGCAGGACGGCCCCGACCGGCGCTTCGAACGCATGGAGTGGGGTGTGCCGACCCAGGTGCCCAGCAAGCGCGACCCCTCCGTCAAGCTGACCAAGTACGTGACAAACGTGAGGAATTTGCGCTCGCCCTTCTGGGCATCAATGCTGACCACGCCGGCCCGCCGCTGCCTGGTCCCGGTCACCGCCTTCTCCGAATACGGCCTCGCGCCCGGCGAGGACGGCAAAAAGCCGCTGCATTGGTTCGACGTGCCAAGCCGGCCGATTTTCGCGTTCGCGGGCATCTGGCGGCCGACGGAGCGGGGGAACGCCTATGGCTTCCTCACGACCGAGCCGAATGCGATCGTTGCGCCCATCCACCCAAAGGCAATGCCAGTGGTTCTCCACGATGAGGACTACGATCGCTGGCTTTCGGCTCCCTGGGACGACCTCAAGGACCTCGTAGCGCCATATCCTTCGCAGCTGATGCGCGTCGAATGACGGGGCTGAGCAGCGACGCGATCGAGGTCGTCAATCGCAACGCGCTCGTCACCGTTGCGCTGAACCAGGGCTACAACGCCTACCTTCCGGTCTATGACAACGGCATCGACCTGATCCTCCACAACGAAGCGACTGGCGACACCAAGCTGGTCCAGCTGAAAGGACGCTGGACCATCGACAAAAAATACATCGGGCGAGGCATCTGGATCGCTTTTCCGGATGCCGGCGATTGGTATGTCGCTCCCCACGACCTCATGGTCGAATACGGCGCCAAGCACACCGCGACCAAGAGCTGGGCCAAGGGCACCTACAGCAAGGCCCCCCTCAGCAAGGCTGACCGGGCGATCCTAGCGTGCTATCGTTTCGGGAACCCGCAGGCGGTCAACGACGACGCGGCGTCGCTTCATCCCTCGGTCCAGGGTGGTGCTTCAGAGTGATCCCGGCCTGCCTCATTGTCGGCGATAGCATCGGCGTTGGAATGGCGGGTGCGCTTGCGATGCAGGGCATTCACTGCGAGGTACGAGCTCAGGTTGGCGCGACGTCCAAGCGAGTGCTCGACCTTCAGCCAGTGATCGCAGCTACCGGCCACGCGGTCATCGCAGCAGGGTCGAACGACCCTGCCAATCCGGGCTTGGAGCAGAATCTGCGCCGCCTCCGCACAAGGCTTGCAGCCCAACGCGTAACCTGGATCGCCCCATATGATGCACGCGCATCCAGAATCGTCGTGTCGCTCGCGCTCACCTTCGGCGACACAGTCGTACCGCTTTCACTGTATGCGACGCGCGACCGCGTTCACCCCGCCAGCTATGGCCCACTTTCGCGGAGCCTCGCAGGGCCATCTCCGGTGCCGTCAGCGCACGTCGCCCCGTTCAACCCAGCGCTACCCAAACCGGTCCGGCGAGCGGTCGTCATGGCGTTCTAATCCGCCGGGCTTTGCAAAGCTTAAGTGCCGTTTTGCAGAGCTTAGATGTCTATTCGTCGTGTCACCGACGGACTGCATCGCGAATGAACCTTTTCCCGATTGATCGGGAGCGCGGATCGTGCCCACTCAGAATGTGGCCCAGGATCCTCGATCAATCGACACGGCGGTCTCGTTGATGCGAATGGCTTTAGCCCTGCTGGACCGCGCCGACGAGGGTATGGCTGCGCTTCACCTCCAGCACGCCATCGACGTGGCAACAGGCCAGCAGCCGGTCCAGGAAGGCGATGAGATCGACGAGGAACTCATCGAACGTCTGCTCGGCCGAGCCCCAAGCGTTCACGATCAATAGAACTCTCGGCCCCCACGTCTCTCGCGATAGGCCATATCCCATTTCAAGCCGACTTCCGCGCTTACCGGCCGGGCACCCGGAGCAAACTGATCATGGCTATGGTCGACGGCCGGAGCCGATGGCGGCAGGCCGAATGGAGAGATCCTCAGCCGAGTTAAATGCCAAACATAGGCTTTCTCGTGCTCGGTTACCGGCTCAGCCTTGCCCCACGCGACATCCTGAAACTGACGCTGGGCTGCGGACTTCGGCCGGCGCTCACGACGCCGCAGGGCGTCGTAAAATGCTAGGTAGCGGCCGATCAACTCCGCGTATCGCGCATCGACCTCGCCCTGAGCATCGCTGACGCCTGCTGGCCTCATCATCGAGCCCTCACCCCGGAACGGCGAACGATCGCCGCGAGTTCTTCGTTTGCCGACGGTGCCAAAAATCTGCTATCGTAGGAAGCGGAAAGGCAGGTGCGTCGTGGACGAGAGCTTTGGCAGTTACGATTACCTGACCACGGGGATGTACCGTCCTGCAGTGATCGAGGCGCAGAACCCGATTTCCGAGGAGACGGTCTACCCAGCAGTTGGTGGCGCGCCGTCAACGGTGGTCGGCTGGGTTACCAGCATCGGCTTCATCGGCTTCGCTCTCTTCATGATTTTCGGTCACTGAGGGAGTTCATCACTCCCTCGGACCGCGATGCTCTGCGTGCCAGTTCGTATTCGTTCTAGTCCGCTGATCGTCATGTAGCTGCTGGGCGCCAAGAACCGCGCCTTGATAATTTGCATCTTGGCTGGCAGCTTCATCCCTGACTACTCCCGCGCCCTCCGCAATCTCGGCGCGACGGGCGGCGCGGGCGGGTTGCTCACCAGCACGTCCGCCATGCCCGGATACATGCCGGCCGACCCCACCGCTGAGATCCCCCACTGTTACCGGCTTCGGAGCGGTGACGCTGACGATGTCCGGCTCTACCAGCCGCGGAGCAGCGAGCTCACGTGGCTGATCGATGAAGTCGCGCATGGCCGACCGCACGATGGTGTCACGTGCCTCGCGCTGATCGGAGGTCAGATTGGTTCGGTAGATGTCCGGGGCATTCAAGGCAGACATTGAGCCATGCTGCAGCTCGAAATAGCGCGATGCGACGTACTGGCTCATGTCTTCGTTAAGCGTGTAACCGTGCGTCTCTGCATAGTTGGCGGCCTCCTCGAGACGCCGACCACGCTCATCCAGCTTCGCCGCCTCACGGTTGATCCGCTCTGAGTATTCTTTGAAGCTCTCAGAGGTGGTGGTGTCACCCGAGAAGGTTTCGTTGCGGTAGAAGCTCCCGTCACGACGATAGGTTTCATCGGTCACTTGGACGTCACGCCCATTACCGTGCGCGCCATGCACACCGGCCGTGCGTGTCACATCATCCTGGTCGGAACGGGTGTTGGACGTATCGTTCGTGTACTGCGTGCCGTCTGTCATGCTGTAGCCGTAGCCACCCTTGATCCCGGCCTGTGCCGGTGACGACGAGCCACGCCCTTCTGGCTGCTGGCCGCCCTGACCTGGCTGCTGGTTCGCTCCCTGCTGTTGGTTCGGGCCGCCTCGCGAGGCACCCCTCCGGCCACCCCCCAAAGCGGGAAGGGACAAGCCGCCCTCCAAGTTCCAACGGCTCGACTCAACAGCCGCGTAGTTGTCGGCTTGTCCCTCGGACGATCGGACACCTTGACCGATGCGGCGACTTTGGTCGGTGCCATTGTTCACGACCGTGCCATTACGATCATATTGCATGACGGCTGAGCCCGCACCGGTGCCCGAGGAGCCTTCGCCACCGAAAGCCGCTCGAGTTCCCGATGAATGGGAATGCGAGTTACGGTGCCCGGCGCCCCAGGTCTCGCCAACCGAATTGCGCAGCTGGTCGGCCTGGTTGTGATAGGCCGCGGCCGACTGGCGCATCTCCGAAACGGCACCCTCGGTCACTGAGAACTTCTGCGGCAAATTACTGATCGAGCCGGTAGTGTTGTAGACCATCGCGCCGTTCGCCATGAACCCGGTGCTCGAGCCGTCGTCGTTGATGAAGGACTGGCGGGCGAAGCCGCCCGTAATCTGCGGCGCGGTGTCCCATTTGTTCGCCTGAACCATCCCGGAGGTGAGGTTCTGGAACGACGTGTTACCGTAGGAATAGTTGCCCGTTGTGCGCTCGGTCGCCGCCTGCTCCGCCGCGTTCTGCGCCGGCATCAGCATCGATGTGGCCTGGCCCGCGATGGCCATAGCGCCCTTTGCCATTCCAGCCGCGAGGAAGGGCACACTCATCATGAGGAACCCAGCGAGCGTCGAGATATCGACGTTCACACTGTCGATACCGTCACTGACCAGCAGGGTTGGGCCGTTGGGCGCGATTGCATGGTAGGCGCTCGCCGCACGGCTCATGACAAACATGTGCAGGATAACGTACAGCGGTCCCCAGGACGCGAGATAGAAGAACCCGACTGCGTAACCCTTCAGCGTCGAAACCCCAGTTCGCGGAAAGAGGAAGAGCGGGAAGAGGACCGGGAACATTGCATAGAAAACAACGGTGAGGACGATGCCGAGCAAGGGAACCCAGGTCATCGCCTGCTGAGCGATCGAGGTGTAGGTGTTCTTGGCCTGCGCGTCCGCCCGCTGCGAGGCGTAAGCGTCCCATCCCGCGTCGGAGAAGCTCTCGCGGGCCGCTAGGAAGGCGTCGATCGTCGAGACCTGCTTGAGATAGGTGTAGGGATCCGTCGCCGAGCCGTGCATGTGGCCCGCCACGATCGGGAGGTCATCCTTCAGCTTTTGCGCCGCGACAGTGTCGATCAGCTTGGGGTAGGTGCTCTTCGAGAAGGGCAGAATGTCCTTCTCAATCTGAGCGTTGAATTGGGAGTCGAGACGGCTGTACGCCTCGTTGCACGGGATAATCGATGCTTCGGTCGTACCTGGACCGGTCGAGGTGATCCAACGCTGGCTGCGCGCCGGACTCCCCGGCCCGATTGCCGCCCAAACGTTGGTCGACCGGGTCAGGTCGTCCATCGACTTGAAACCGAGCAGCACGTCGTAAAAGGTGCATTGCTTCAGCTGCTCGTCGAGATTGGCGCGGAACACGGCGTCTGTGATCTGGAAGGTTCGAGCCTTCTCAAGCAGACGTGCGCCGTAGATCATGCCGTTGTTCGACAGAGACACTGCGTTCGGCATGACGAACACAGTTTCTGCCGTGCGGGTCATCCAGTCGCCAATCTGGCTGGTGAACGACGCCATCACGCCGAGCCCCAGTGGGACATTGTCGACGGCCGCTGGCGCCAGACCCGGATCGATCCGGTCGGTGACCTTCACCGTCACGGTAGGAACCATCAGCATCATGTAGATGAGCGTCGACTGGATGAACCAGTTCATCCACGCCCGCCAATCGAGGTTGAACGCGACCACGCATAGCGAATAGGCCAAGCCCATCACCATCACGACCTGCAGGAGCGAGCGGTAACCACCGCCCCCGCACCACGCCGCAACCGCGTTGAAGACGTTGACGAGGTACTCGCCTCCGCCAATCGTGAAGACCTCGAGCGTGGGCATCGTACCCGTCCTCTCTTTTACCGGAGGCCCTGAGCCGACAGGCCACGGCCGAACCGGAGCGAGGCGGTCATCTGGGGGCTCATGTTGTTCTTGAGCGTGGCCTCGAGCATCTGCGTGCGCTCGATCACACGATAGGTGTCGTTCAGGTTGGCGCTCATCTGTTGGCTCTTGCGAGCCAGCTCCGTTTTCACGCTGTCGACCTGGGACCGCCAAGTCTTGAACTCGTCCATGTTGACGAACACGGCTCCACTCTGCGCACGCGAGATGACGTCAAGCATGCGGTCGATCTGGGCCATCAGCATGTCGATAGCGACGATCTCGGACAGGCTCGCCCGGTCGGCCGGCGACATGCCGAAATGGGCTGCCTCATCGACCACCAAGATCTTATAAAGCGGAATGCTGGTCATCCCGAGGAGGCTGATCTCCTCGCCCGACAGAGCGGTGTTCGTCCGGATCTTGCCGCTCATGCTGTCGAGCATCTTCACCACGCGCGTGCGGAAGGCCTGGTCGGCCGTTACGCTCAGATCCTTGGTGGTTGGATTGAGACATCCCTTCTCATCCGAAGTGTCACACTGAAGGACTTTGGTGGGCGCGGTCGAGGAGCCATCGAGCAGCGTCTGGTACATGTCCCAGCTGGCGGGCGCTATGAAGTGGAAACCACCCATGCTGTCCGCCTTCTTCGTCGAATCGTAGATGATGGTGCCGACCATCGTCATGAGAAACTCGGCGTATTCCGTTGAGGGCTTGGTCGCGCTTTTCGACATGAGCGCATACCAAGTGTAGTTCTTGCTTTGGACGAGCTCGGCCGCGTCGCCGGCTTTCGCAATCGTGTCCTCACGCTCGCCCTTGTTGGTGCAGCCATGCCGCGCCGCAGCCGCGTCCGAGAAGAACCCCTTGGCACCGCCGACCTGCTGACAGATGGTCGAGCTTGCACCGTCCATCGCCGGCCAAATCGAGCCGATCGCCTGCTGCGCGGCTTCGCAGCTCGACATGTTGAAGGCGTTGAGCTGCTGAACCCGCTGGCTCATGTCCTTCATCACCCCGCCGATCTGCGCGGAGATGCTGTCGATCGCGAGCTGGAAGGCGAAGCCGATCGCGTTGTTGGCGGTCGTCTTCAGCATGGCCACCATCTCATCGGCATTGATAAAGCTGAAGCTGCCGGCGAACAGATCGATGCCGCCGCACCCAGCGCGCGCGCTTGGCAATGCTAGGTTGACCGGGTTGACCGTCTTGGACGGGAACCGGCTCCACAGGCTTCCGCCGGAGTAGTAGCCCGCAGCCTGACCGTTGAAAGCGGTGGGCCCGGTGACATTCGCCGAAGCACCTGCCGAATTGAAGTAGCTGTTCATCTCGGAGCCGACGTCCGCCATCGCTGGCGTGACGACCAGGCCACCAAGCGCCAAGATCATCGTGAGCTGCGCGAAGACGGCCGCGCAAAACCGAAGCAGCGGGCGCATCAGAAGTCACTCCCGGGTTCGACGCTGGTCAGGGTGAAAATACGGTCCATGACTTCGTCCGCGGCCATGACGCCGTAGCCGATCGGCATTGGCCGCTTGGTCTGCGTGTCGAACAGCACCAGCGCGGGCACCTGCTGGCCTTGCATCCCCATCGCACGGTACTGGCCCGTATCGACGGTGAAGTTCGGGAACGCCTTGCTGGGGCCGCCATCGAGCGACACCGCCATGACAGTCAGGCCGAAGCGATCCGACACGCTGCGCATGATCGGCCCGAACACCTCGCAGGCGGCGCAGGCGGACGAGTAGAAGTAGAAGACGCCGTAGCGTTTCGAGATCGACGAGAGGACCCGGTTCTTGTCGGCCGTGCGGCTATCCAGCCAGGTCCGCTTTCCAAGCTGGTTGACGGGGCGCTGCAGCGTGTAGTCGAGTTCGGGATTTTGCCAGATGGTCCGGCGCCACATGTCGGCGAACGACGATGCGCGGTTCAACTGCTCGCGCTGGTACGAGATGTAGGCCGAGATGTTCTCGGTGGTCGGCTCGAGGATCGCGCGGGCCTTCATTTCCTCGAGCTGCTTAGAGATCGCCGCCAAGCGTTCGGAGGAGGACTGCGCCGGCTGCTCGGCCCTCTGCTGAGACGGCTTCGCCTTCGGCTTCTCGCAATAGAACCACTCCCCGAGCCGGCGCTCGCGGCAGTAAAAGTCATCGCCCGCCTGTTCAGCCAACTGCGACGGTTCGGCTTCAGGCGCCGCCTGGTCGCTCTCCGGCGCGTCCGCGCGCGAGACAGAGTCGACGAGTTGAGCATTGGCGGCTGTCGACGGCATGCCAGACGCCGCGAGCGACAGGATCAAGGCGAGGGTCAGCGGCGCGCGCATGTCAGGAGCCTTTCGGTTTCAGGAGGTCGAGGAGGGAGGGATCCTTGAGCGAGATGAGCCGGATCAGGTCGTACCCGAGGATCCGGTAGAGCATCGCGTAGAGGGTAGTGACCGCGTCCTTGGCGCTCACATCCGGCACCAGCAGGTCGCCGGTATGCGCGAGATAGCCGACCCGGCCTAGCCTGCGGATCGCCGGCTCGATGTCGGTCAGCCCCAGGGTCTCACCGAACCACTCTCCCAGCGTCGGCAGGAGAAACGGGGCGGGATGCGGGCCGACCCGGCACAATGCCGTCAGGATCGCAAACTCGACAACCGAGAGGTCGGTCAGCTTGCGTCGCTGGTCGTATCGGACCACGTCAGCCATTACGGCTTCGCCGGCTTGTGCGTGTCATAATAGGCTTTGATCCGCTCCTGGATCTGCTTGGACGTCTCGATCTCGTCGGGGAGCTTCGCCGCGTCCGTGAACTCGGCGTACACCTCCGAGAAATCCATCACGGACAGGTCGAGGTGCGAGAACTCGTCCAGCGTGAAGCCCTTGCAGGTTTCGCTCTTCGGCTTGCCCCACGGCTTGCCGATCTGAGGGCGGCCCTGCTCCTGCAGGATCCGCGACAGCTTGCTTTCGAAGCAGCAATAGGCATCCTTCGACGTCACGCAGATGCCGAGTACCTTGTCGGAACAGTAGGACCCGAGCTTATGGCAAAGGCCCTTGTCGTCCTTTTCATCGAGTTGCTTCTCGGCCGAGCTGCAGAGCCACGGCGTTAGCAGCGGCACGCCCTTGCCCGAGCAGCAGTTCGATGCGCCGAAGATCTTCTTGTTGCAGGTCTCGCGGGTGCCCGAGAACAGCGTCAGCGTGTCTGGGTTGAACTCCGCGTTGGCCTGACCGAGGACGTGCAGCCCAACCACGGCATCCTTGAACTCCGTCGACGCCTCCCGCTCGATTGGCTCGCAATCGCCATTGATGCAGTAGACGTCATCGCCGCAGATGTACTTCTCGGTTCCGTCGCTCGGCTTAGCCGGCAGCGGGCACTTGTAGACCTTGGTCGACACCTTGCAGGGGCCGTCCTGCGGATCGTCCAGGCACTCGTCGCGGACGTAAGTGCATTTGCCGTTGTTCTCGAGGTCCGAGCAGTCCGAGGCCTGGGTGATCCGCTGGCAGATGAACGGACGCGACCACGCCCAGCAGCTCTGGGTGACGGCCACGCCGTCGATGATCCGGGTTTCCGGCCCTTCGGTGCAGACCTCGGGACCTTGCGCCGTGCAGGTCGTGTCAGCGGCCATCGCAGGGCAGGTGCCCTCGTTACGAGTCACGGTGACGCTGTTGGATCCCTCGGTCTTCAACCAGGAGGTGCCGGTCTTGTAATTCACATGTGCCGGTATCTCACCGGCCGGGATCGCGGCCGAGCAGGAGTAAAGCTGGGCGTTGCCGCGCATGCTGCTCAGCCCCTTGCACCACTTGCGGTAGTCTTCGACATTTCCGCCGCCAGCGCCCATTTCGATCTGTGCGTCGCATAGCTGGGTTGCGACCGGTTCTGCACGGCAGAGGCCCGCGCTGACCTTGGCCTGCATCAACGAGTTCTTGGCAAAGCCATTGCCCTCGTTCTTGTCTGGGGCGCCGTAGTAGAAGTAGCGCAGCGTGTTGACGACCACCGGGTCCATGTGCCCGGTGCAGCTCGCCGCCGTCTCGACCACCTGCGCGCCCTTGTTGCAGGTTGCCTCATAGTAGTCGGTCGCGCCCGGGTTCGGCAGCGGCTTGCAGGTTCCGTCCGCCGCTCCGAGGGCCTGACCGGACAGGAAGCTGTTCGGATCCTTTTCGACTTCCTGCGCCCCGGCGATCTCGCCGGGGGCGAGGGTCACCACCTTGCGCGAGGGGTCCGTGACGGTCCGCCATGCTTCGTTTCCGCCGGCAGCCGACGCGCCAGCGGCACTCAGCCCGTCCGGATCGTCCGCATAAACGGTCCCGGGCTGGGTCGCTGCGGTGTATCCGGGAATAGTGCTTCCGAGATCGGTGCCCGTCGGGAGCCCCGCGGCGCTCTGCCGCGCGGGGGTTGCCAGCGCCTTCGCGTCCGCCTTCGCCTTGGCCAGGTCGCCCTTGGGATAGACGAATGGGGTACCCGGGGCCGCCGCGGCCGCGGCCGAGGGCAACCCGGTGCTTGCCGCCTTGGCACTCGGGATCGCGGAAGGGGAGGCGGTTGTGGTGGTAGCGCTCCGTGCTTGAGGGACGGCGGGCGCTTGGGGGGCAGAGGTTGGCGTGGGGCTGGGTGCGGCCTGCGGCTCGCTGAAGTAGTTGTAGTCCTTCAGGTCGTAGTAGCCGCCCTGTGATTGTGCCTGCGATGGTGCTTGCTGTTGCGCATGCAATGCGCCTTGCACTGCGAAGGCGCAGGACAGTACGGCAACAAGGGCGGACCCCCCGCGCATATCAGGGCGCCCGACCCAGATTGGCGAGCGCGGTCTTTGCCATCAGCGCTCCAGGCCCGTTGTCCTGCGCGAACGTCTCCAGCGCGTACCGGACTGTGACGTTGCCGACCATGCGATCAAACGGAGGTGGCTCCGAAACGCAGGTCAGGCCATCGCATGGCGTGAAATCGGTCGACGACACGACGTAGGTCGGCACCGCGGTGACGTTGAAGGCGCGAAAGAGCCGCGGGTCGATCCCGATCGACGCGAACTGCTGCTGCTTGTCGACCACCTTGGAGATCGCGGCGATAAACGCTTTGCCGGAGTTGCCCGGAAATCCGCGGAACACAACCACGCCGCCAGCGGCTGACGTCTCCGCGATGATCTGCTTCAGAGCCTGCTCGGGCATGGAGGTCGAGACGAACACCATGAATTGCGGCGCCGTGCCGCGGTTGTCGCGCATGTTCGACGACGCTGCCTGGATCATCTCGTCGAAGTTGACGGCGCCATCCGGTCCCTTTGGCAGGCTTGCCTTGTCGATCGTGCGGACCTTCTCCAGCGCGACCGACCGAACCGTCTCGGCGTCCTGCCTGAAGGCGTCACCGCGCCGCTGGACTTCGGCCGACAACGCCCGGGCGTCGCCCTCGATGGCGGCCGAGCGCGCGCGGATCGCGTCGAGGTTCAGGCCGTCCACAGTCTGCGCCAGCACGGCGCACCCGGTGCCGAGGGTGGCAAGAGCGGCTGCGGAAAGGAGGAGCTTGCGCATGGTCGACCTCACAGCATGCAGCAGTTGCGCTTGCGCCAGAGCAGGTAGCCGAAGTCCTCGCCCCCGACCGGGTAGGCGCGGCCGGCGTCGGGCGGCAGCGTGGAGGCACCGATCGGGGAACAGGCATATTTGCCGTTCACCGTCGGTGTCGGGTTGGTCATCTGGATGCGATACTGAGACTTCCTCAGGATCGGCATGATGTACTTGTTGCAGAGCGCCTTGGATCCAGCGGTGCCCCAGGCGAGGCCCTGACGGTGCATCTTGAACAGGAGGCGTTCGGCCGCGAGGCGGGACGACTGCACCGGAGAGTTATGGGCCGCGACGTTGCCGTTCATCGGGAACATCGAACCGTTGCACCCGTCGCACCAGAACATTTCGTCGATCGGCAGCTTCGCGGTCGCCGCGGCGCAGTCGCCCGCGCACGCGGCGACGGCGATCGGATTGTTGAAGAGGGCAACCTCCGGGTTGATCACCGTGGTCAAGACGTCGTCGTTCCAGAGCGGATCGATCTCGGTCATGTAGGCGATGTCGAACGAGGTCTGTTCGAAGCAGGCGAAGTCCGTCAGGATCTCCATCCAGTAGAGCAGCGGATAGACGTAATAGTGGGCCTGCCAATTGGCGCTTGCCTGGGTTGCACCGCCCCTGATGAGCGGTCCCGTGTATTGGCCCTGCCCGATGTCGAGCCCCGGGTTGAGACGGAGGCCTCCGAGGTTCGGGAAGCACCAGGGCTTGGTCGTGACGTCCACCATGCGGGCCGGCTCCCAAAAGCCGATCGCGATCCCGATGCGCGGCACCGGCGAACCGCAGGCGCAGACGGGCAGGGCGGGGTTCTTGGTATCGGGGCGGCTCCCCGGCCAAATCGGAAGCCCGCCCACCGACAGTGGAAACAGGCATGACCAGCAGATGTCCGTGATGGGATTCACGAACTTGCCGGTGCAATTCGATGGGACCGCAGCGGCGGGTGACGGGAGCGCCGCCAGCGCGATCACGAAGCCGATCAGGGCGAGGAGCCGGCGGATCATAGCGCGGCTTCCGGAGCGTCGGCGTCACCGCCTGCGTCGAGCTCGCCGCGCTCCCGCACAAGGTGGTCGAGATAGGCGCCGTCCGCCCGGTTTTTGCGGAACACATAGACAGGGATCAGCACGGCCAGCGCAAGGAGAAGCCCGGCGATAGCACCTCCCGCACCCGCGCCGATCTGCGCCCGCATCGGCTTCAGGAGGAGGATCGACAGCGCCAGCGCGACCGCGATCGACAGCACCGCCATGCGGAGCGTGCGCAACCCTGCCGTCTCGGGGGCTGCCATCGGCGTCTTCAGGAAGTCGAGCCAGAACGTGTTCACGAGGCGCCTCCCGGCAGCTCAATCTCACTGACCTTGAGCGCCTCGCCCGCGGGCGTGACGATCGCCGGCACGTGCGCGATGCCGAAGTGCCCGGTCAGCTTGCCTTGCTGGTCGAAGAAGAACCGGCGCTTCTTCTCGCCCATGCGGTCGAAGGGCGAACCGGCTACGAAGATGATCTTGGCGGTTGTCGCGCTCCACCGCTTGGTAGCCCATTCCACTTGGGCGTCGTCGCGACCGTCGATGAAGACCAGATCCGTCTTCATGCTCACGAAGGAAAGTGGGTTCACCTTCTGGCCTGCCTGCGCGATCAGCCGTCCCTTCCGATCGCGGATGTCGCGCTCGAGGACGATGGACGGATCGAAGGTCCAGCTGCGCGCTTCGCGAACGGCACCGATGCCGGCGACGGGAAGCGGGTTGCGGACGCGATCCTCAGCTTTGGCGGCAAGCGCTGCCTGCATCCGGTCTACGCTCCCGTTCGCCTGCATCGCCTTCAGCTTGGCATCGATGGTGGTCAGCAGATCGGGCTCAGCGATCCCCCAGGTCTGACCCATGACGCCATGGTCACGCGCGAGGGCTTCCCGCGCGAAAGGATAGACGGAGGTCGCGGCGAGAAGACCGCCGAGGAGGAGCGCGCGCCGGATCACAGGATGGGTGTCCCGGTGCCGATCAGCTGCTTGCGGCAGGCAAAGCCGATCTCCGCATAGCGGCTGTCGAACCCGTCCGGATGCGGCGACCCTACATAGTAGCAGCCTTCCGGCACCCGGCCGACCGGTCCCGGTGTCAGCGTCTCACCAAAGCGCGACCGCGGCTTCATGTGTGCGACGCGCACCCCGTTCACCAGCACCCACGGTCCGTCATGCCTGACCAGGTCACCCGGCATCCCGATCACGCGCTTTCCGAACGGCCCCGAGTCCGGCCCAAAATGGCGACGGACGAGCGCATTGCTCGGCGGGACGAAAAAGACGTACTTGCCCTTCGCGACCTCTCCGCCCTTCTCGACGAAGAACGCCCAGTTGGGCAGGCTCTCGCTGGCGTTGATCATGAAGGCGTGGGTGTCACGCCAACTCGTGATGCCGTTGTAGCTCGCCATAATGAAGGCCAGCAGCGCGACCGAGCTCCACTGCCGCACGCGCTGCCGGCGCAGCGCGCCTTTCAGCTTAGACGGCGTCGGCGCGCTGTTCGGAGCAACCGAGAAGAGATCGCCCTGCAGGCGGGCATCAATTCGCGACGCCATTGGTGCCTCCGGAGGCCGGGCCCGCGCTGGCGAAGGGAGATGCTGCGGGGGCAGCGGCGAAGGGCGAGGGAGCCGCGCTGGCGAGAGCGCTCGGGTCTGCGGCCGGCGCTGGCGGCAGCGGAGCGGCCGCGCCGACCTGCGGGGCCGCGGCAGGCGCGGGCGCCGCTGCCGGCAGCGGCACCTTGGCGTAGACCGCCTTGCGGACCTGGTCGGTGATGTCCGGAACGTTCTTCGAGAGGACGGCCTCGCCCACCAGCACGGTCGTGCCGTTGGCACCGATCCGTTTCAGTTCTTCCTCGATCGCGGCCATGAAGCGCCCGGTCTGCTGGGTCACCGCTTCAGGCGTTCCGTTGCTGTGGCTCTGCGCTTGAACGTACTCAGTTACGAGCGCCTCGAGGCGGACGCTTGCCATCGGGATCTGCGGGGGCGCTGCGGCAATGTGCTTGGTCACCCAGGCCGCCCAAAGCAGCATCACCACCGCGATCGCGGCGAACGCCCAGGTGATCGGCGGAAGTCCCTCTTTCCGGGCAGGCGCCGGCCGGCTGGCGGCGACGCGCGGCGCACGCGGTGCCGGGGCTGGTGCGGGCGCCTCCGCGATGGGGGCAACGGTCGGAGCGGCGACCGGCGGGGCCTGTTCGAGAACATCAGCCATGGGAAGCGCCTTTCGCGGGAACGAGGATGGTGAGGAGAAGCCGTCCACGGGCGATCGCCACCAGCGCGAAGATGAGCGCTTCGACGACGTGGACCTGGCCCATGAAAGTCGCCCGGCGCAGCCCGTCGGCCGCGACGAAGCGGGTGCCGAGATTGCCGAGATGCGAGAAGAATCCGAGCGACGTGAAGTTGCCGAGCATCAGGAAGAAGAGGACCAGAACGCCCATGCTCGCGAGCGTGGTCATGATGAGCCAGCCGGACAGCCGAAGAGCAACATAGCTGGTGTCGGCAACGGCACGGCCGAGGTCCTGACGCCATTCATATCGCGGGGCTGCGCGCCGGACGGTCCATTTCTCACCGTTAGCGAGGGGCTGGATCACGCTCATTCCGCGGCCTCCGCATACTGCTCTGGGAAGGCGACCCGCTCGATTGCCTCGTCCATCGAGAAGCCCTGCTCGATCAGGTGCTCGATCGAGGCGAAGGTTTGCGGGCTGGACGAGTAGAGGGTTGCCGAATAGCGATCGAGAACAAGCCGGCCGACCGCCTGGCTGTCCGGTCCCTTGATCATGATGTCCGAATACTCGGCGCCGTTTCGCTTCAGGGAGCGCAGCAGGCTCTCGGTATAGGGGTCCATGTCGAACCGCCCGTGCTTCTGGAAATCCGAGATCGTGTCGGGCTTCTGCATCAGGATGACGGACCAGTCGCTGTTCTCCAGCGCGGCGAGGCTGCCCTCCGACTTGTAATAGTCGTTGAGGCTCTGGGTCGCCGTGATGAGCGAGGCGCCGTACTTGCGGCACGTGCGGCTGTAGGTCTCGACGAAGTCAGCCATCGAACCGCCGCGCAGCATCTGCCACGCCTCGTCGATCAGGAGCGCCTTGGGGATCTGGCGATCCATCCGGCGCATGGTCTGCGACGAAAGGAACATGATCGCCGTCAGAACCACGCTCCGCAGCTCCTCGCGGCTCGACAGGTCCGAGAGTTCGAACACTGTCAGCGCATTCGACATGTCCACCGAAGCTTCGCCGAGGAAGAAGCGGCCATAGGTGCCGCCTGCCGAGAACGGGAACATCGCGATCGCGAGGTCGGCGCCTTGCGGCGTACCATCCGCTTTCAGAGCGGCGACGACGTCATCGACGGACCCATTCCTGCCTTTGGCCTCCCAGACGCGATTGACGGCGCTGTCGATCAGTCCCCGTTCGGTGTCGGTCAGCTTGTCGACGTGGCGGCCCATCTGGCCGATGATCGACTTCAGCATGGCCAGAGCGTCGACGAGGTAGTCCTCGTCCTGCGCAACCAACGACTCATCGATCATCGAGAACGGATTGAGCGAGAACCCGTCGCGGAGCCGGAACTCGACGAAATTGCCGCCGAGGCTCTTGGCCATGTGCTCGAACGACCGGCCGTCGTCGATCACGATGATTTTGGCGCCGACGCCGGCGAACGCTGCGCACAGCTCCTGCAGCGCGACCGACTTGCCGCTGCCCGATTTACCGAACACGGCCACGTTGTGGTTGCCGGCCTTGTTCTCGAAGGGCGACCAGAAGAAGGGTTGGCCGCGCCGGCCGACGAACATCAGGTGGGGTAGCGGCCCGCCCAGATACTCGCCTTGGATAGGGAGCATGTTTGCGGCGGTGCTGGTCAGCATCGTCCGCATCCGCTTCATGCGCTTCAGGTCGGCATCAAGCCCGTTGGCCAGCGTCATCGGCAGGCACGACATGAAAGCCATAATCTGCAGGAAGCGCTCATCCAGCAGGTCCCAGCCCGCCGCCTTGTACATCGATTTCAGGGTTCGCTCGTTGGCGTCCCCGGATCCCTTCGGGCTGATGATGCCGACTGCGTAATAGGCCTGCACCAGCTTCTTACCGAGGCGGATCTCCTGGCTCACATGCTCCCACTCGCGGCTCTGACCCTTGAGCTGGGGCAGCAGCCGGGCGGACTTGCTGTCGGCGAGGCTCGAGGTCCGCATGAACTTATAGTTCGCCTTCGACGACGCCGCCTGCTCGTCCTGGTAGCAGAGGCACAGTGAGGTGAGGGTGGGGCACCCCGGCCGCAGCTTGTCGGAGAACATGTCGCCGATCACCTTCTGGACGTCCCATGGCGCCCAGCGGTTCGGGAAATTGCGAACGGAGAAGAAGCGGTAGTCGAACGTGTCGGGTCGGATCTCCTCGTAGCGGGTCTCGCCCGAGAGGTTCGTCACGGCACGCAGCGGTTCGACAGACACCAGCAGCCGATCCGCCTGCACGACGGTCTGGACGTCGCGCCGGACGCACTGGTCGGCGATCGGGTCGTATTCCGAATACTCGGTCGCGTGATCGGTGACGTCGAACGCGGGTGCCGTGATGTCATCGATGAGGCTGATGAGGTCGACGGGACCGAGCCGGCTTGAGGCCATGTTGATCGACTGGAGCGTCGAGACGATGCTGTCGCGGACCGCAGAGAGCTCGGCCGGCGTCGCCTTGCTGTTCGCGATCGAGACAGAGAGGAAAATCCGGTGATTGCGGACGTGGAAGGGCCCGTCCTTCGACATCGTGAACCACGCGCCGGATCGAAGAAACGCCGAGCGATGCTCCGCGATCTTGCGATGCACGCCACCTGCCGCGAAGCGAGGTAGGGCGTAGCGGGCGATGAGACTTCCAACGCGCGGGCTCTGAAACGCCAGTACCTGGACACAGGAACCCGGCGCGATGTTCTCGGACAGCAGCTGCGCGATGATCTCGCCGGTGCGCTCGTCCGCGCCCATCAACGGGGCCACCTCCAGAGCGAACGCAATCGAGTTCGTCTGGAAGAAGATGTCCGTCTTGCGGTCGAAGCTGCGGTACGGCAGCCATTGCGAGAGCATCGGCGCGCCGTGCGAGGGCGTACCCTCGTCCATCCCGCGCTTGTCGCCAAGGAGACGGGCGATGAAGCCGGTTTTGGCGGCCATGGCTTACTTCTCCACGGAGGGGTCGAAGGACGCCGGCCGGTTCGCCGGCACGTTCGACGCGTACCGCTTGCCGGCGTCGTCCTGACGCGAACCGACCTGAGCGGGGGCGAGCGTCGACGTCGGCGTGGGCCGGGAAGCCGCGCCGCTCGCGACCGGTTTGGGCGCGCGCGCCTTCGCGCGAGCGGCCGCAACCGCGGCGATCGTGGGCGTCGAAGCGCTCGTCGCGGGCTGAGCGTCGGGCTCCGCAGCCGAGACTTCCGGTGCGTCGCTCGGGATGGGTGCGCCGAGCTGCGAAAGGATTTCGGGGCTCACATTGAGCGTGCTGGAAGCGGTCAGGCCCGGTCCATGCCCGTTGGTGGCTGCCAGCCACTGCCCATTGTCGACGACCGCTTGGACGACGCTGGTCTCGTGGTAACGACCGGCACCATCGGTATGCGCCGGAAAGACGATGCGGAGCACCTTCTGCGGCGAAATGCCAGCCGGCGCGCCCGTCGTATAGGCGACGCGCTGCGGCACGGCCTGCTGCGCGGGGGCGGTGTAGGGGCCGGCGGGGTGGAAGCTGGTGTCCTGGGTGATTTCCGCCAGTGCTTTGTCATCGATCACCGTCGCAGGGGCGCAGCTGCCACCCTCGGCCGCGCCGCACGAGAAGCTGCCCTTGATGTTGGTCCCGAAGGTCGTGCAGCTGGCCAACATGCCGAGGCTCGCCACCAGGCCGACCGCCGCGAGGCGCCTGCCACGAGGGCGATACTGGGGCACCGGGCACGCCGGCAGGTGGATGACACCTTTCCTCATGACTTGGCTCCCTTCAGCCATTGCGCAAGCAGGGGTTTGGGTTTGAAGCCTTCGAGCACAGCGCCGTCGGAGCGAACGATGACGGGGGTGCCGTTCAGGCCGTGCGCGCGGGCGAATGCTTCGTTCTCATCCAGCCCGCTGGTGTCGCACTTCGGCCCGGGCCTGATCGGGTCCTGCGCATAGGCGGCTCGCACCGCCGCGTGACGGTCCCGCGCGCAGAGCACCTGGTCGGCGATCTCGCGGCTGCCGAGGACCGAAATTGGGCGCTCGACGACGGTAACGTTCATCGTCTCAAGCGTCTGGCTGAGAGCCCGACAATAGCCGCAGTGGAAGTCGGAGAAGACGGTCACCTTCTCCGGCCCGCTGCCCCATACGATCGCGCCCTTGTTCGAAAGGCGAGACAGGTCGAGGCGCTGCGCGACCGCCGGCTGCGTGACCCGCGTGCCCGTCCCTGCAGTGGTCGCCTCGGGCGCGTCGGCCGCGGCGTTCGCCTTCGCGGCACTGCCGACCAGCATGTCGGGGTTGAGCGCGAGGAGACGCGCGGCCGTCAGGTCCTGGCGGGTCTGCATGTCGTACACGCGGCCGATCACCAGATATCGGGCGCTCCGGTCGACGTAGAAGAGGTTCTGCCCTGCAACGACCTCGCAGAGCCCATCGACCTTGGAGCAGTCCACCGACGTCACCTTGGTTTTGGGCAATCTCTCCTTCAGCGCTGCCTCGACCTGGGTAGCGGTCGGCGCGGTCGCGCTGCCCGTCAGCATCATCGCGGCACTCGCGAGGACTGCGAGAAGTGTTCCTTGTGCCATGCCCATTACGCCCTTTGCTCCCGACCCGGTTTCGCCCGATCTGGCCGGCTCAGTTCTGGATGAAGACGCCCTCGAGGAAGACGATCTCGACGTTGATCCCGGTCGGCATCTCGATGACCGGCTGGTATTGCTCGGCTCTCTCGATCAGATATTTGCTGACCATGTCCGCCGACTGGGCGACGCCATTGCCGAAGCCACCCTGCGCCAGCTCGCCCACGTCGAGCTGGCGGCGCTTGCCGTTCACGGTGACGTTGGTGCCGTTTAGGATGGCGTCGGTATTTGCGGAGAAGCCGCGCCCGAACCCGCCCGCGACACCGGCAAGGAAGGCCTGGCCGACAAGACCACCCTCGCGGCTCACGACACGGCCGCGGACACCCGTCTTGCCGGCGAAGGAGATGAAGCCCTTCACGTCGGACACCGCGTAGCGGCCGTTGGCCTGGGGGCAGGTCATCCGCTGCAGCTTCACGTAGACCTTCTCGCTGCTCAGATCGCCGCGAGCGGCGCCGTTGACGAGGCAACCCTGGATGCGCGTCGTGAGGAGCTTGCCGTCACGGTACACCGACCGTGCCGGGCCGGTGATGCGCAGCACGACCGGCAGCGGATCGGTCTGGGACTGGACACCCGCGGACGCGTCGACGCCGACGATGACCTTGGCCTGCGCGATCGAGTTCGGGGGCAGGTAGTTCGGGCTGTCGGTGTAGCTTGTGGTGCCGCCCGAGATCCGGGTCGCCGTACCCGAGGGTCCACCCTCGAAGGACACCAGCTTGATCTGGCGCGACGAGCCGCCCGCGGCCGCAGCTGCGGCTTCGGCGGGTGTCATCGGTGCCGCTCCCGGGGCTCGATAGTTCGCTGCCCCCATCGGCCCATACATCGGCGCGGGGAGAGGCGCGGGGGCCGGTGTCGGGGCGCTGCGCGCCTGCGCCAGCTGCTGGCGGAGTTGGTCGTTCTCCTGCTGATAGGCGCCCATGACACGCTGACCATCGGTCGCCATCGAAGTATTCTGACCCTGCAGCGCGGCGACCTGCTCCTGAAGCTGGCGCATCTGCTGCGCCTGACCGTCGACCGACTTCAGCTGGTTGTTCATCGACTGCATCTGCGCTTCGGAAGCGGCCTGCCACTCCTTCTGCGACATGTTCCGGTTGACGATGTCGTCGGTTGCGATCTTCGTCTCTTTGCCGCCCGCCTCGGTGACCGTGGCAGACTTGCCGTCGTCCATGATGTACCAGGAGCCCAGTACCAGCGCGATCGCTGCGCCGCCCGACATGTAGAGGATCTGCTTCTTCCGAACGGCCTCGTTGCCGTCCATCATGTCGGTGCTTTCGCCGTCCTCGGGCTCCGCATCGAGCTGCTTGGGTTTGCGCTTGAAGATGTCCGCGAGGCTCATGGCCGGACTCCGTTGGCGAGACCGGCGGGCGTGACGATATAGGCGGTGGTCGCCTCGCCGGGCTTGAGTTGAGGGTTGGCGACGCTGACCGCGATCGCGTTCGACGGGGCAATCGTGCCCTCACCAAGGGACACCGGCTGGCGACCCTTATTCTCGATCTTGAGCACCCGGCCGGCGAGAGCAGCGCCGCGATACTCGGTGACCATCTGCACCTTGAGCGTGCCCACCATCACCGGGTCCGTGCCGGCTGGGATGACGTCGAAGCCATCGAGCGAGGACGATTGGTACATGGCTTGGACGAGGGTCGCCGACGCCTCCTGCGGAGACACCGATGCCTTGGCGATCTCCGGGGCGTTCTCGCCGGCGACAATGTCCTTGTTCTCGACGAACACCTGCTGGGCGTCGTCAGCGCCGAGGCGGCAGGCGAACTTGTAGACGTAGCCCTTGGCGGTCGTGCCGAAGAAGGAGACCTTGGACCGCGAGAACCCCTCGGGCACCGAGAGGTAGATGTCGCCACGCGTCGGTTCATTCACGACGGTGAAGTCATCGGCCTCGACGCCAGTGGTCAGCTTCGACACGCTGGCGAAGCGATCGTCCTTGAGGCTGACACGGGTGAGGCCCGTCTTGGAGACCGTGCAGCTGACCTCGCTGTTGTCGCGCGCCAGCACGTGCTCGTCGGCCCACGCCGGAGTCGCGAGCACGATTGCCCCTGCGACAATCATGCCGGCACCGATCCCGCGTGAGAGGTGGCACCAGCGGGACGCGACAGCCGCGCCGCTGGCCATCAATCCATAGGCAAAGAAGGGCGTCATGCGTCGCCTCCGATCGAGGCGCCGCTCGCATCGGCCTTGGTCACCATCCCAAAGCCCTTGAGCTGCAGGGAGAGGCCACGATACGCCCAATAAAAGCGGAAGGTCTTCGGCTCGGCGGTGACCGACTTCGAACCGACGACGGTGTGCAGCGTGCCGGAGACCTCAGACGTGAGCGCCTTAGGATCAACCTTCAGGCTGGCGATCGTAAAATACTGGCTGATGCTCGAGCCGTTCTGCTCGGTCACGATCTTCATCAGGTCGCGCTTGAGCGCGCCGTGCGACTCCGGGGTCGCGATCGCGAGGATCGACTTCATCCAGTAATCGAGATTTTCGGGACTGCGGTTGAGGGTCATCAGCGCGGTGTCGCGCGTGACCATCTCCAGATAGTCCTCCGAGACGCCGCTCGACGAGAGGGTCAGAGGCGTCCGGGCGATAGGCTGGAGAACGATCTCCCGATCGCGCGTGGCGCCGACCAGGAACAGGATCACGACCAGCGCGGCGAGGATCAGCGCGGCCAGCCCGAGGGCATTGCGCTGCTTGATGACCCGCTGCGATTGCGCGAGCCCGACACTATAATCCATCTCAGCCCACCATCACGCGAAGGTGGGAGGGCGGCGTCGCCTTTAGACCTGTGAAACTAGCGGGCAGGTGCCAGTAGGCCATGTGGAGAACCCACGAGGAGGCCTTACCAGCTTTTAATTTGCGAAATCCCCACCAGCCGAATCCTGCAACCAACAACCCGATCACGATGTGCTGTGACAGGATCCCCCAGACGAACGGGATCGTCATCGCGAGGAACTCATCCAGCGTCCAGAAGCCAATCAGCTCCGGGTCATCGAGATGCGAGGGAATGGTATACCGGTCCATAAGCGCGCACCGCCCTCCCAGCGGTTAGTCCAGGCCTCAGATCGTCGCGGTGACGGTCGAGGTGACGATCGGAACGCCGGTGCCGGCGCCGACACCGACCGCGACGGGAACCGCGACCTGGCCGAGGCTGAAGCGACCCGAAGCGAGCGCCACGATGCCGCCTGCGAGGCTCATCACGGTGATGACCTTGCCGCCCGAGCCCTCGAGGAAGTCCGTGAACTTCGTGAGAGCGGTATTGAAGGTTGCGTCGGCGCCGGCGAAGGCGGCCGAGGCGCCCAGCATCATCACGACCGCGATGATCGCCAGGCCCAGAAGGATGCCGTTGGTACGGTCCTTCTGCATCGAAAGTGCCGTCATGCTCTTTCCCCTAACAAGACGAAGCAAAGTGCATCGCCGTCATTAGGGAAATCGAAACCTATCCGCGCCGCAAGTGTTATCTCTACTTGCTCAAATTATTGCACTGTTTCGTGTAACTGGCTTACACTTGTGTGTAGCGTGGTTACACTAAAGTGTAAGTGCCTTACACAACTGTGTAAGCCGATTACACCGTGTGTAATCTGGTTACACCGTCCGGGCCGGCGCGGACCTACTTCGATTCAGATCCAAGGCCCGGCACGAAAATGCACCCCTGGGTCATTTTTTCGTGGCTGACTTTCGGGTCGCTGGAATGGGCGCGGAATGAGGCATAGGATGCCTCTCAGATGTCACAGGTGATCTACACGTTCCGCGTCGGAAAGCGGCTCTTCAAACTGGCCGCGGACGCGATGCGTGCGCATTCGATCGCCGTCGAGCGCTTTGAGCCTATCTCGGCTACGGCCATGAAAGGGCTGGAGCTTTTCCTCGAGGCCTCCAACGCTGACGAGATCGTCGCGAAAGCCAAGGAGTTTGACGAGCCCGGTGACATCCGCATGACACTTCGCGTTCAGCAGTCACAAAAGGAGCTGTTCCAGGCCGCTCGAGTCCGCGCAGGGGCGAGCGAGGGCGAGCCAGCTCCGACGCGATTGACCCTAACCGTGGGACTGCTCAGCGTCTTCCCGAGCGTTACATTCAGATCGGATGTTCATTGTCGTTAATCGGCTCTTGACAGCCTAGGGCTATACCGCCGTATAGTCTTGGCAACACCGGGGGGTTGCTGCGATGCGAGACCTGGAACTGACAGCGGCGCAAGGTCATAGTCGGCTCGACTGCTACCGTCTCCTCATTGTCGAGGCATGGCGGAGGCAGAGGATCACCAACAAGGATATGGCGGCGCGACTCGGTCGCAGCCTGAGCCTGACGAACAAGCTTAAAGCGGGTGCGACCCCGCTGACCGGCCCCCTCATCGATCAGTTTGTGTTGGTCCTCGGGATCGATTCCGTTCGCGCGTTCTTCGCGGTCAATCTCGCTCACAACCACATGAGCTACTTCGACCCCAAGTTCCAATCCGCTTGCTCCACCACGATCTCGTTCTTCGAAAACGTGCTGCACGAGTGCGGGTACAGCGGCTTCGAGGATCTGGCGGTCAGTGGCTCGCTTTCGACCGCTAAGGTCGATCTTGCCGCGCAAGCCGCTGCCGCCAGCCTCGCTGGCTCCTTCCTCCGCACCGGACCAACCGGTCAGGGCGTGTCCTAGCGGTCTAGCTTCCGGTATCGCTGGTCCTGTGGTTACAGCGAGCCATGACACAGGACTCCGAGCAGCCCCCGGCGCTCAAATACAGCACAGCCTCCATGCGTCGCCGAAAGCAGCGGGAGCACGCTGCCGGCTATCGTCGCTCGACCGTGGCACTCTCCCCTGTCTCCCTTGACGTGATCGAGCGCATCCAGGCCAATTTCGGGCTTCCCTCCCGGGAAGCAGCCATCAATGCGGTTCTGGAGATGATCAACAGCGACATGTTTCTTTGGCACGAGTTCATGTCACCTCGCCCCGCTGCAACGCCGGCCATCGACGAAACGGAGCAGGACAACCGAAAGTGCTGATTGGGCCTTACAGCTAGACGCGGGTTTCGACCTGCAGAACCATGCGGATGTACGGAATCACCGAGCCCATCGTCTCCTGCTCGCAGAAGTCGCAGCAATGCGCGCTGCGCTTTGACCGCGACCGCGTTGAGAACAGCCATTCCAGGACCCTCACCGCGAGCGACCGGCGACGCCGGACCTTGCTCCCGAAATAATCGACTAACTGCCGCCGGTAGCAGCTCTCCTCGCGCATCATCGCCGCGACCTGGTCGATCTTGCGCATCCGGTTCTCACGGGCAGCCGGGTCGGGCGCCTCCTGATCCTTCCCCGACAGGTCAGCCATAAATCGCAGACGCTTTACGTCGCGGCCGTCCGGAGCATTGTCGTGCATCACGATCGACACCGACTGGCGGCCGTCACGTCCGGCCCGGCCGAGCTCCTGCATCAAGTCCTCCACCGACGCCGGTGCCTGCCAGTGAATGACAAGGCGCAGGCTGGGAACGTCGATCCCCATACCGAATGCGGACGTCGAGATGATGCGGTCGATGACCGGCTCGCTCTGATTGGTGAAGCGCTTTACCAGCTGCTCGCGCTCAAACGGGCGGCCGAGCCTGGAATGGTAGAGGGGCACGTCCTGACCGAACCCCCGAAGCGCGACCTGCAGATCCTCCCCGACACGAGCCGACGGTACGAACACCATTGCCTTGCCGCCGCTCGGCAGCGGCGTCCTGAGTAGCTCCGCGATTGTGGCTGTGCGGCTGTCCTCCGGCACGACCCAGCGAAGGAGCGTGATGTTCGGCCGGTCGACGCCACTAACGAACACTTCGGCGTCTTCTGCGCCGAGAGAGGCGAGGATCCGCGCTTGCATATCCTGTCCGGCCGTAGCGGTGAATGCCAGCACCGGCGGGTTGCCCAACTGACGCCGGATCTCGCCCAGCCTGCCGTATTCGGGCCGGAAGTCCGCACCCCATTGGTCAACGCAATGAGCCTCGTCCACGACGAGAAAGGCAGGACGTAAAGCCGCGAGCCGCGCCTTCTCGGCCTCGCTCCGAACGAAGAACCTTTCCGGAGCGAGGTGCAGCAGCTTGATGGCGCCCCGGCGCAGCAGAGCATAGCGAAGTCGCTTTTCCTCAGTAGACAGGTCGCTGTTCACGAAGCTGGCGGGCACCTTCTTTCGTAAGAGGGTCGAGACCTGCTCGGACATCAGTGCCTTCAGGGGAGAAACGACGATTGTAGGCCCAGGTTTCAGGATCGCCGGCAGTTGAAAGCACAGCGTCTTGCCCGATCCGGTCGGCCGAACCACGAGGAGCGATTTGCCCTGCAGGGCGGCTTGGACGATCGCGAGCTGCCCTTCGCGGAACCGCTCGACGCCGAACAGACGGAGCGCCGGCCCGAGGTGCTCCATTGCGTCGATATCGTCTCGGCCTCCGAAGAGCCGCGCGATACGAAACGCCCATCGCTCGAATACACGGCGCGCGAGACCGCCGGCGAGCATCGGGTGATGAGCAGCGTGGCAGCCGTCGCAGAGCGTCACCAGGTTGGCGATCTCGTCCGTGCCGCCCATCGACCGTGGCAACAGATGGTGGATGTCCGCGTCTCGGCTCAGGACCTCGATCCCGCAGCTGGTGCAGCGGTAACCGTCCCGCGCGAGTACGATCCTGCGCGTCTCCGCCCAGTCGGGGGCGTCGACGGGCGCTTCAGGTGCGGGCGCGATCGCGGTCACGATGTGCGCGGGCGCCGGACGGCGTGTTCGGACCTCACGCGCGGGTGCAGAAGGCTGCGGGTGGTACGGGCTGACCGGTCTGTTTCTTCACCAGTCGCTTGATCTCCGCGATCGGCGTGGCGATCGGCTTGAGACTCCGGTTGAGAAGCTGGAAGATCGCGACATGAGGGAGGATCAGGACCCTCGCCCTCCCGGCGCTGGTTTCGACACCCCATTCCCCGCCAACATATCCCTCGATCTCAACCTGGCTTCCTCCGATCCAGTGCCTGAACTCCACGCCGGACCCCGGGCGCTCCACCGCGAACCTCAGCGTCTGGAACAGGGGATCGCGCATCTGCGCCTCAGCCGCGAGCCGCTTCCGCTCGGCATTTCGCAGCTGCGCATTCGGATTGCTGGCAACCAGCGTCCGCAGGGCCTGATTGTAGCTCGAGTCCGGCCAGATATCCTCCAGAACCTCGAAGACTGGCCGGCTCTTCAACCATGCTGCGTTGGTCCCCGTGAGCCTCTCCGAAGGACCTGCGTAGAAGCTCTCGTCGAGCGCCTTCATCACTGGGTTCTTCCACCCATCGGACAGGCCTTGCGTGAAGCCTGCCGGATCGTCGCGGCTATATGCCTCGAAGTCTGCGAAGATACCCGCAGCTTCGGAATCGCCCATCGCGACCAAGCCTTGCCTGATGTCGCTCAGGGTGCCTTCGATCAGCCTGCTGTTGTGCCCAAATTGCGCATGGCCACCATTTCTCACCTGGGCGAGGTAGTAGTCGACGCTGTAGCCCATGAGCAGCTCGGGAGGCAGCTCGGCTCGCGTGAATCCGCCGTCGAACAGAAGCTGATTGACGATGTCGACGACCGTCTCCGTCATGTAGGACGGATTGTCGCTCTCCATGATTGACTGTGGCATCGGAACACGTGCCGCGTGGAACGGCTGCTCAGGAACTGCGCGCGTAGAGCGTTTGCCCCATCCGAAGAGCGCCATGGCTCCCCCCTGTGGCTCCGGTGATAGCCGGCGAGCAACATCGACGCCGGTTTACGCCCGCTGATGGTGACAGCGGCGCCGGTTCGCACAAGGGGGAACTTGGAATGGGTACGCGAAAGTCGGCGCCAAGGCTCGCCCTTCGCGCTACCGGCTAAAACTAAGCGGCCTCGGCTTCGCCAATCTTCCGTTCAAGGTGGCCATGCTCATGGTCATGTATCAACTTGGTCAGCGATGGCTCGTCCATCTCGGTCAGCAAGTCGGACAGCTTCTCACTCGGCTCCGCGCCCTGGGCGAATGATGGCCCGTAGATCGTCCGTAATGTCCTTACGAGGGTGTTGCCATGCTTGCGGCTGATCTCACCGTTCTTGTCACGGTGACGTCCATGCAGACCTGGTTGCTCCATCGTGATCTCCCGTCAAAGCGTCTTGGTGGTAAGGTAACGCGGGGAGAAAGGCTCCGGTCCAAGGCAGGCGGCTGCTTCTTCTACGCCGGTCGTGCTAATCGCCAGCCGCCTCTTCAATCGCCGAATGTGTCGGCAATCTCCGGTTTGCGATCGAGTCTCGCTCCGACCAATGGCTTGCGGACGCGGTCTGCGCAGAGATTGGCAGCATAGAACGGGGTGCCCGGCTGCTGACGCCAGGATCCGTCGAGCGGGCTGGCGTTGACGCCGTCGCATCCCGGCTCGTCGGACAGCCGAATGACCCGCACCTTGTGGGTCGCATCGTCGCTAGATACGGTCGCCTGCTCGGGCTTGACCATCTCCTGCAATGCGAATAGAAAGTAGTTGCATCGCTTTTCTCGCCTCATGTAGGTGCGCGGCGGATCGAAGGGGGCGGATGTGTCGGAGGGCGCAACAGGACTGAAGTGGGGCGTTGAGCGACGCCTCGAATTCATCGAATTTCGCCTGTTCTGGGAAGGCGGGGTCAATCGATCCGACATCATCAAGATGTTCGACGTGTCGGTGCCGCAGGCCTCCAAGGATCTGACTCTCTATCAGGAACACGCACCCCAGAACGCGGTCTATGACAAGAGCGCGAAGCGGTACGTCGCAAGCGAGAAGTTCGAGCCCCGCTTCCTAAAACCTGATCCAAGCGGCTACCTTTCCCGGCTCCGTTCCGTGGCAGAAGGGCTGGTTGAGCTGTCGGAATCGTGGATCACGCAGGTTCCCGATACCGACATTGCGCTTACGCCGCGAAGGGACATCGACCCGGACGTACTCAGAGCCGTGTTGAGCTCGGTACGCGATCACAGATCACTGGACGTCCTGTATCAGTCGATGAGCAAAGAACGGCCCGAGCCCGCATGGCGGCGGATCACCCCCCATGCTTTCGGCTATGACGGCTTCCGTTGGCATGTCCGCGCCTATTGTCATGTGACCGACAAGTTCAAAGACTTCTTGCTGCCCCGCATTCTTCACGTCGGAGAGGCGGGAGACGGAGGCGCGGACCCGGCGGCTGATACCTTGTGGCGGGAGCGGTTCGATGTGGTGGTCGGGCCTCACCCGGAGCTGACGGCGAGTCAGAAGGCCGTCGTGGCCAAGGATTTCAGCATGGAGAGCGGATCAGCCGTCCTCACCGTGCGATACGCTATGCTGTTCTACGTCCTGAAGCGATTGGGGCTGCTTGGCGATGCAACAAAGCTGCCCGCGCGCAGCCAGCACATCGTGGTCCTGAATCGGGATGATACCGCGGCTGCGTTGGAGAGGGCGGAGTACGCGGCGTGACGATGCTCATTAAGCCAGCGGGGGGTTGGCATGGCCAAGCTTGAAGAAATCCGGAACGGCGCGTCGGTGCGCGGCATCGCCTCCTCGCAAGCGACCCAGATCCTGTCGGTCGATTGGATTGGCGATCAGGCAATCAACGTCGTCTATCGCGACCTGAACGGTGCTGTCGCGGAGTCCGTGTTGTACCGGGATGACGAGCATCGTCTCCACGTCGAAGTGAACGGCCGGCCCTGGTCGTTCGATGGCGATGGCGCCCTGCTCCGCCTCGTAACCGAGGCAAACCGGATTAAGCTTGCCCACTATTTCGATCCCTATCTCGCGATCCACACGAGCCTGGTTGATCCGCTGCCGCACCAGATTTCGGCCGTTTATGGCGAAATGCTGCCGCGCCAGCCCCTGCGTTTTCTGCTGGCGGACGACCCGGGCGCAGGCAAGACGATCATGTCGGGGTTGCTCATCAAGGAGCTGATCGCTCGCGGAGACCTGGAGCGCTGCCTTGTGGTCGCGCCAGGCAGTCTGGTGGAGCAATGGCAGGACGAGCTTGGCCAGAAGTTCAATCTGGAGTTCGACATCCTGACCCGCGACATGATCGAGACGTCTCGATCCGGCAATCCTTTTGAGGATCGCCATAGGCTGATCGTCCGCCTGGACGTGCTGGCGCGCAATGAAGAGCTGCAAAACAAGCTGGCCAGTGCGCGGGAATGGGATTTGATCATCTGCGATGAAGCCCATCGCATGTCGGCAACCTACTTCGGCGGCGACGTCAAATATACCAAACGCTACCAAGTCGGGCAGAAGCTTGGCGAGGTTTGCCGTCACCTGCTGCTGATGTCGGCAACGCCGCACAACGGCAAGGAAGAGGATTTTCAGCTCTTTATGGCGCTCCTCGATGGGGATCGCTTCGAGGGCCGGTTCCGCGATGGCGTACATTACGCTGACACGGCGGACATGATGCGCCGTCTGACCAAGGAAGAGCTGCTGCGCTTCGATGGTCGCCCGCTCTTTCCGGAACGTCGCGCCTACACCGTCAAATACCAGCTCTCCGAGCAGGAAGCGGCCCTCTACACCGCGGTGACGGAATATGTGCGGACCGAGATGAATCGCGTGCAGCGGTTCGCAGAGACGGATGGCAAAAAGCGGAACAACGTCGGCTTCGCTCTACAAATCCTCCAACGGCGTCTCGCCTCGTCACCAGCGGCGATTTACCAATCGCTGAGGCGGCGCCGCGAACGTCTGGAAAGCGAGCTGGGCGAAGCACGTCTGGCCTCCAAGGGTCGCGGCGCCGGCATTCCGGCTCCCGACGTCAATGCGGATATCCTCAGGAACCTTGAGGAATATGGCCAGGACGAGATCGACGATTTCGAGGATCTGATTGCAACCGGGGCGACGACCGCGGAGACGGTCGAGCAGCTTGCCCTAGAAGTGGAGACACTCAAGGGCCTGGAAACGATGGCGCTGGGCGTCCTGCGCTCGGGTCTGGATGCCAAGTGGTCGCAGCTCAACCGCATCCTCGACGACGATCTGATGGTCGACGCCGATGGCAATCGGCGGAAGCTGATCATCTTCACCGAGCCTAAGGACACACTGCACTACCTTCTGGACAAGGTTTGCGCACGGCTCGGCAACCCCGAAGCTGTTGACGTGATCCACGGGGGTGTCTCGCGGGAGGAGCGGCGCAAAGTCATCGAGCGCTTCATGCAGGACCGCGACATGCTGGTGCTGATCGCCAACGATGCGGCCGGCGAGGGCGTGAACCTCCAGCGTGGCCACCTCATGGTGAATTACGATCTGCCGTGGAATCCGAACAAGATCGAGCAACGGTTCGGGCGTATCCACCGGATCGGCCAGACGGAAGTCTGCCACCTCTGGAACCTCGTTGCGGCCGACACGCGGGAGGGCGAGGTCTACGCCCGCCTTCTGGAAAAGCTCGAAGCTGCGCGCGAAGCGCTCGGTGGCCGCGTCTATGATGTGCTCGGCGAGCTGTTTGAGGGCACAGCGCTGAAGGACCTCCTGTTTCAAGCCATCCAGTACGGCGAGCAAGAGGACGTGAAAGCGCGGCTGTTCCGCCAGGTCGATGGTGCTGTCGATCAGGAACACCTCTTGGAGCTGCTGCAACGTCGCGCCCTTACCAACGACACGATGCCCGAAGCCAAGGTGGAGGAGCTGCGTCTCGAGATGGAGCGCGCTGAGGCGCAGCGCCTCCAGCCACATCATGTTCAAAGCTTTTTCGTGGAGGCCTTCCAGCACCTTGGCGGACAACTGAAGCGCCGCGAAGAAGGTCGTTGGGAAATTACCCACGTGCCTGTTCGCATCCGCGAGCGCGATCGTCAGATCGGGACCGGCGCGCCGATCCAGAAGAAGTACGAGCGCATCTGTTTCGAGAAGAGGCGCATCAACCAACAGCCGGTCGCGACCTTCGTCTGTCCCGGCCATCCCCTGCTTGAGGCTGTGATCAGCGTCATCCGCGAGCAGTACGAGCAGATCATGCGGCAAGGGGCGATCCTGGTCGACGATCTGGATACCGGCACCGCGGTGTCGGCGGTGTTCCTTCTCGAACACAGCATCCAGGATGGTAGGACTACCAGTGCCGGCAAGCCGCACATCGTATCCGAGAAGCTTCAGTTCGCCTCGGTCGATAAGACCGGCCGCACGGTAAACGCGGGCATCGCGCCGCACTTGAACCTTCGGCCGGCAACGCCCGACGAGATTGCCACCGTCCGCCCGTTCCTGGAGGAAGACTGGCTGACGACCGACCTTGAGAAGACGGCCGTTCGGTTCGCTACCGTAGAGCTGGCACAGGCGCACATCGCCGAGGTTCGGGCTCGCCGGCTCCCTGAGATCGAGAAGGTCGAGCGGGAGGTGCGGGCGCGCCTCAAGAAGGAGATCAATTATTGGGACTCCCGAGCCTTCGAACTGAAAGAGGAGGAGAAGGCCGGCAAAAAGACGCGGCTTAGCTGGCAGAATGCACAGCGCCGCGCCGAGGATCTTGCCGAACGCCAGAAGCGTCGCATGGGGCAGTTGGAGCAGGAGCGCTTCATCTCCTCACAACCGCCCCGGGTCCGTGGAGGCATGGTTGTGGTGCCCCGCGGCCTGCTGGATGCACAAGCACGGACGCAGGCCGATCCTCCGAATGGCGCCGTTCAGGGCTTCTCGGCCGATGCCCAAGCACGGCGAGCGATCGAAATCGCGGCAATGGACGCCGTGATCGCTGCCGAGCGCGCGCTAGGAAACGTACCTAGCGATGTATCAGCACAGAAGGTCGGATACGACATCGCGTCCTATGACCCAAGCACCAAGCACCTTCGCTTCATCGAGGTGAAAGGTCGCATTCACGGTGCCGACACCGTGATGATCACGCGCCAGGAGGTGATCACCTCGCTGCACGAGCCCGACAAATACATTCTTGCTGTGGTTCACGTGGAGAACGGCCAGGCAGGTGCGCCTCGCTATGTGCATGGCCCCTTGTCCGACCATGAGCCCGCATTCGAGCATACGGCGATTCAGTTTAACCTGGCCCGGCTTCTGGAACGGGCAGAGGCACCGCGATGATCACCAAGGCTCTCATCATCGCCGACCCGTGGATCGGCTATCTCCTGGACGGGACCAAGACCTGGGAGATGCGCTCCTCAGGTGCCGCGCATCGTGGCTGGTTCGGTTTGATCCGCAAGGGAACGGGCGCAATCTACGGCATCGCGCGTCTGGTCGATGTTGGTCCCCAGCTATCGCCCGAAGAGATGATCGCCACCTACGATCGCCATCGCATCCCTGAGGCGATGATCCGATCTGGCGAGGTCGCGAAGTGGAACATACCTTGGAAGTTGGCGGACGTTCGCCGACTGCCGCGACCTGTCCCCTACACGCACAAGAGCGGGGCCGTGACTTGGGTAGAGCTGGACGGCGTTGCCATCAACGGGATCGCTGCGCAGGTCGGTCACACCACCTCAGCGCCGGCCGCAGTCGCAAAGCCAACGACGATCGGCCGTGCAGCGCCGCTCCCGGGTCGCTCCAGCCGCAGCGATGAGGTCCGCGTGGATGTTGTTCAACGCGGGTCCAAACTGCACATCGATATCGAGTGGGATGACGGTGAGCCGCAGCAGACGGTTTCGCGACCTCCAGCGACGGTGCCTGCCTCGTTGGCTTTGCGCGCTCCCGAATCATCCTCAAGCAAGCCCGCGGATGCGCGCGCGATCGGCGAGGTCGTCATCTCCGAAGGCAACATCGCCAACAACCATATCTACCTGCGAAGCTTCTTCGATCGGTTTCCGGCCGACGTGGTAGGCGGATCAAACAAGGCGAGCATCGCCCGGCGAACGGTGACGATCGAGTGGGGCGGGCCGGAGCCCGTTGTCACCGACCTCGATGGTACGAAAAAACTCTTTCGGGCTCGCTCCTGGATCGGCGCATTCTTTCAGCGCAACCGAGCCGCGCCAGGGGATACTGTGATCGTCGAACAGATCGCTCCCTATCGCTACCGAGTAGCATTGCGGAAGGCCCAGCCTCACGGGAGAGCGGCATGACCCTACAGGATTTCGCCATCCTTGCTCCCGTCCCCCTGGAACACCTTCAGTCGGGCGCTCAGATCGCAGTCGACACCGGCTTTGTGGCTTTCGGCTCCCGCAAGTGGGAACTGTTCCGGAAGATCGATGAGATGCGCGACGGTAAGCCGGTCCCGGTGCTGTTGTACCCTTCCCATGAGGATGTGCCGGCGAAGCTCAGCTTCGTCGTTACCTGGTCCGGATGGTACGTCGGATCAGAGGAAGCCCCGAAGGGCCGGCACTCTGCCGGCATGGCGCACCGTCCACCGACTACCGGGCAATACGAAGGCGACAACCAAGGGCATTGGGCGGTCTTCTGGCATGTTCAACGTCTGCTCGAGCTGCCGCCTGTACACCGTCTTCCGATCTCGTCGATACAAACCATCAAGGGTGGCTGGCGCAAGGATGCGCCGCCACGGGGGCCTGAGTTGGTCGCCACGCCCTCAACCATAGAGTTCGCACAATGAGCACACACCCGTACAAGAAGAAGCTGATTGAAGTCGCGATCCCGCTTGAAGCGATCAATGCGGCATCCGCCCGTGAGAAGTCGATCCGACATGGGCATCCTTCCACACTTCATCTGTGGTGGGCGAGACGGCCTTTAGCTGCCGCCCGCGCTGTCTTGTTTGCGCAGCTCGTCGACGACCCGAGCAGCGACCCTGACCGGTTTCCAACTGAAGATGCGGTAGAGACAGAACGTCAACGGCTCTTCCGCATCATGGAAGACCTTGTCATTTGGGAAAACTCTAACAATCCGGAAGTCCTCGAACGGGCTTGTGCCGAGATCCGTAGATCGTGTGGCGATACGCTCCCGCCAGTTTATGATCCATTCTCAGGTGGGGGAACGATTCCTCTCGAAGCTCAACGACTAGGAATGCCCGCCTATGGGAGTGATCTGAATCCTGTTGCGGTCATCATTGGGAAGGCCATGATCGAGCTGCCCTCCCGCTTCAAGGACCGGCCTCCCGTTCACCCTGGTGCGAAAGAACGCAACCATTACCGCTCAGTCGAGGGCATGGCAGAGGATGTAAGGTTTTATGGGGAATGGATAAGGGAAAGGGCTCTTGAAAGGATTGGAGCGCACTACCCCACTGTCAAGCTGCCGCCGGAACTCGGCGGAGGCGATGCAAACGTCATTGCGTGGATCTGGTCTCGAACTGTACCAAGCCCCGATCCCGCCTTCTCAGACGTGCAGGTCCCGATTGCCTCTAGTTTCCTACTAAGCGCAAAGAAGGGCAAGGAAGCCTGGATTGAGCCCCAGGTCGACAAAATGTCGAAGACTATCTCGTTTAAGGTCAGGCAAGGCGGGTCGAAGGAGGAAATTAGTCGGGCAAAGAGTGGGGTCAAAGTAGGCCGCGGCAATTTCGCCTGCCTGCTCTCTGGAGCAGCTATTGATACCTCATATGTCCGGAAGCAGGCGAAGGCTGGCAAGCTTGGTTCTCAACTTATGGCTATCGTAGCCGAGGGTAAGAGAGGTCGTGTCTTCGTCGCGCCCCAGCCGTCGCATGAAGCCGCGGCACGCGGCGTTGTTCCTGGCTGGCGACCTACGTCTGAGGTTCCAACGCCGTCGCACGACGTAGATCGTCTTCCGATGTACGGAATGCCGCGGTGGGGAGACGCCTATACAGACCGGCAGTTGCTCGCTCTTACTACGCTCTCGGACTTGGTTCAGGAGGCGCGCGCGCTTGTTCTAGAGGACGCCCAGACCGCCGGCTTTCCTAGTGATGATCGCGGCATTGAAGAGGGAGGAAGTGGCTTCCGCGCATATGCTGAGGCTTTGAGCGTTTACTTAGCTTTTGCTGTAGACCGCTCGGCTAATACATTGACAACACTAGCGCGTTGGACTCCCGATCGCGAGCAGACCGTCACGGCGTTTGCGCGGCAGGCTTTGCCGATGACTTGGGACTATCCTGAGGTGAACCCCTTCGGCGGTGGCGCGGGAGACTATCAGGTTTCAATTGCAGGCGTCATTTCAGGAATGACGGGATTGGGATTTGGAAGTCTCGGCAGCTTGATCCAGATGGATGCGCAATCCGTCGACTATCCGACCGGAGCGGTGATTTCTACCGACCCCCCTTATTATGACAATATTTCTTACTCGGATGTATCTGATTATTTTTATGCTTGGCTAAGGCCCACCTTGAAGAGTGTCTTTCCTTCGATGCTCTCCTTGATTGCCACACCGAAGTCAGAGGAGCTTATTGCTGCGCCGCATCGGCATCCCAATAAGGAAAGTGCAGAAGCCTTTTTCCTGAAGGGAATGAGGGCAGCCATTTCGAGGATGGCGGCTGGTACGGACTCGCTATATCCCGCGACTATCTACTACGCGTTTAAGCAAAGCGAAGTTGCCCAGGAGGGGGTGAGCTCGACTGGATGGGCCACCTTCCTTCAGGCGATCATCGAAGCTGGCTACTCTGTAGTTGGGACATGGCCCCTTAGAACGGAAATGTCGAACAGGATGATTGCGTCCGGCACCAACGCTCTTGCCAACTCTGTGGTTTTGGTATGTCGCAAACGCAATGCGGACGCAGGTATTATCAGCCGGGCGGAGTTCATCCGCGCACTAAAGCGCGAGCTACCACCGGCCATTGCCGAACTTCAGGTCGCTAATATCGCTCCCGCCGACATGCCTCAGTCGGCAATTGGTCCTGGAATGGGCGTGTTCTCACGACACAAGGCCGTACTCGAGTCCGACGATAGCCCTATGAGCGTCAAGTCAGCTCTGCAGCTCATCAATCGTGAACTCGACGAGTACCTAGGCGGCATTCAAGGGGAGTTTGATGCCGACACCCGGTTCGCGATCACGTGGTTCGAGCAACATGGTATGGCGAAGAGCGACTACGGCGTTGCAGATAGTTTGGCACGCGCCCGCGGTATTTCGGTCGATAGTGTTAGACATGCAGGCATTGTAGAAAGTGCAGGCGGAAAGGTACGCATCTTAGGCCGCGAGGAACTCGATGACGAATGGGATCCCACCGTCGATGGCCATCTGACGATCTGGGAGTGCCTTCAGCATCTCGTCCGTCGGCATGAGGAGCATGGTATATCTGAGGGCACCGCCACGCTTTTGAAGATGATCGATGAACAGGCAGACGCCGTTAAGGACCTTGCCTACTGCCTTTACGACATCAGCGCGAACAAGCGAAAGGATGCGAAAGAGGCCACTGCCTATAATGCGCTGATCGCTGATTGGACCGAGCTTACGCGGCAGGCTGCCGCTATTCACGACATTAGCGGCGATCGTCAGATCAGCCTGAACATCTAAGAGGAAGTCGGAAGTGGCCAAAAGCACCCGTCAGTATGTCTTCGAGGGCATGGAGCTGCTGCCAGACGCCCTGACCCCCTTTGTGGAAAAAAGGCTAGAGAGCTCAATCAAAGGCCATTGGCAGATCGAAGTCGTCCAGCGCGTTCAGGGCCTGAAGCCCAATTCGTCCGGCGAGGTAGGGTGGGATCAGCAAGGCCTCCTAAAAACGATGATGGCCTTCTGGAAGGAAGCCTTCAGCACGGTGCTCGGGCATCCCGAACGGTCATATGTCTCGGAGCTTCTCGACGTTCGGAACAAGCTCTCGCACAACGAGACGTTCACGTATGACGATGCCGAACGCGCTCTGGATTCGATGCGTCGTCTCATGGAGTCGATCAGCGCCGGTGACGTCGCTGACCAGCTTGGAAAGATGCGCGACACCATCCTGCGCACCAAATTTTCAGAGCTTCAGCGGAACGAAGAGCGCCGCAAGACGCAGCGCCTCGACATCTCTGTTGAGACGGTTGCCGGCCTTCTCCCGTGGCGCGAGGTGGTCGAGCCCCATCAGGACGTTGCAACCGGAGAGTTCCAGCAAGCCGAGTTCGCGGCCGATCTCGGCAAGGTTCATGCCGGCAGCGCGCCGGCAGAGTACCGCGACCCCCAGCAGTTCTTCAGCCGCACCTATCTGACCGAAGGCCTCAGCACCCTCCTGGTCGGTGCCGCAAAGCGTCTTTCTGGCGGCGGTGGCGATCCTGTGGTGGAGCTGCAAACCAACTTCGGGGGCGGCAAGACGCACTCGATGTTGGCCCTGTACCACATGGCCGGTGGAACCCCGGCGCATGACTTGTCGGGCCTCGATCAGCTCCTTGAGCGGCACGGTCTTACCGTTCCCACCAACATCAACCGTGCCGTTCTCGTCGGCACCTCTCGCGGCCCTCAGGACGTTCTGAATGCAGCGGGGGACCGCAAGATCCGGACGACCTGGGGCGAGCTGGCGTGGCAGCTCGGCGGCGAGGAGGCGTTCGACATGATCGCCGAGAACGACGCGAAGGGGATCGCGCCGGGATCAAACATGCTCGAAGCGATCTTCAGGAGATATTCTCCCTGCCTGATCCTCATCGACGAGTGGGTGGCGTACCTGCGCCAGATCTATCGGGTGGAGGGGCTGCCCTCCGGCTCCTTCGATGCCAACCTGTCCTTCGTTCAATCTCTCACGGAGGCGGTGAAGGCGAGCCCCGGCACCTTGCTCGTTGCGTCGCTGCCGGCATCCCAGATCGAGGTTGGCGGGGAAGGGGGTCAGGAGGCCCTTGCCCGCCTCAAGCAGACCTTCAGCCGCGTGGAATCGTCGTGGCGGCCTGCCTCGCAGGAAGAGAGCTATGAGATTGTCCGCCGGCGTCTCTTCAAGGAAATCCCGGGCGACAGGTTCCACCATCGCGACAACACCCTGAAACAGTTTGCGAAGCTGTACCGGGAGAACGCCAACGACTTCCCGCAGGGTTGTGCCGATGAGGATTATCGGCGGAAGCTGGAGAAGGCGTACCCGATCCACCCCGAGCTGTTTGACCAGCTCTACACCTGCTGGGGATCGCTGGAGAAGTTTCAGCGGACACGTGGTGTGTTGCGCCTCATGGCGCAGGTCATTCACGAGCTGTGGATGAGCGGCGATCCATCGGTGATGATCATGCCTGGCAGCGTGTCGGTCAGTTCGCCGCGCGTCGAACCCGAGCTTTTGCATTACTTGGACGTCAGTTGGCAGTCGATCATCGCCGCCGATGTCGATGGGACGGCCGCCACCCCGTACAAGGTGGATCAGGCGGCGCCGAACCTGAACCGTTACTCGGCGACCCGGCGCATCGCGCGCGCGATCTTCATGGGAACGGCACCGACGCACGCGCAGCAGAACACCGGCCTCGACGACAAGCAGATCAACCTGGGTGTCGTTCAACCCGGCGAGCGACCCGCCATCTTCGGTGACGCTCTTCGGCGCCTGACGAACCAGGCCAAGTTCATGCACGCGGACCTGGGTCGCTACTGGTATTCCATGTCGGCCAGTCTCAACCGGATCGCGGCGGACAAGGCGGGTCAGCTCGATGCGCAACTGGTGCTGATGGAGATCGACCGAGAGCTAGCCAAATACATCAACGGCATCGCTGATCGGGGCCACTTCGACGCTGTGCAGGTCGCTCCCACGTCCTCGGCCGAAGTGCCTGACGAAGCGGGCGGCGTGCGCGCGGTCGTGCTGGGGGTAGCTCACCCCCATAATGGCCGCGATGGCTCCGAAGCGTTGGTCGAAGCGAAGGAGATGCTTCTCCAGCGCGGCAGCACGCCGCGCGTGTACCGGAACATGCTCGTGTTCATCGCCGCAGAGGCACGCCAGCTCGATAACCTGAAGGATGCCGTGCGAGCGGCTCTGGCGTGGGGCGAGATCGTCAAGGAAAAGGATCGCCTCAACCTCACGCAGAGCGATGACGCTCTCGCCAAGGCCAAGCTCGCCGAAGCCATCGAGACGGTGAAAACACGTCTGAGGGAGGCGTGGTGCTACCTGCATTACCCGGTTCAGGAGAGCGCGCAGGCTGAGGTCGAGTGGGTTTCGGGCAAGGTGCCGGCCCAGGACGGGTTGCTGGCCCGTGCCAGCAAAAAACTGGTCGGTGAGGAGGGCCTTCTCGCCGAGTTGGGGCCGACGCGCCTCGACCGCGACCTTCAGAAATACATTTGGAACGGCAAGCCGCATCTCTCCCTCAAGGATCTGTGGGAGTATCTGAACCGCTACACCTATCTGCCGCGTCTCAAGAACCAGGACGTCCTGGTGAAGGCCGTGCAGGCGGCAGTTGGAGGGATGCTACCCGGTCCCTTCGCCTATGCCGAACGCTGGGACGAAAAAACCGACACCTATCTCGGCCTCGCCATCGAACGGGCGGTCAACGCTGCCGTCATAATCAATGGCGAAAGCGTCATCATCAAGCCGGACGTGGCCGAGGCGCATCGTCCAGAACCCTCAAAACCTGAAGCACCGACCGCGGGTGGTTCACCCGCGCCTGACGGCGGCTCTCACCCTGCATCGCCGCCCACGGGCAACCCGGATGTTCCGCCTCCAGAGCGGAACCCGACGCGCTTTCTTGGAACGGTGATGATCTCGGCCGAACGGCCGGCTCGCGAAATCCATCAGATCGTAGAGGCGATCGTCGAGCAGCTAACGACCATCCCTGGCAGCGAGGTATCGTTGAAGCTGGAGATCGATGCCGAGGTGCCGTCGGGCTTGGACAAGGGAAAGGTCCGCACCTTGATTGAGAATGCGAACACGTTGGGGTTCATCGACAAGGCGGTCAATTAGCTCTCGCTCCGGCTGAACTGGCGCCGCTTCCCCAATTCCGGGCGAGCGGCGCCGGGATGAGCATCGCGAAGGGGGATTGATGTCGGATCGGTTGAAGCAGCTAGCGGACAGCTACCTCGATCATATCAGGATCGCGGTGGAGGCCGGCGATCGGGGGGCACCCTTTCGCGACTTTGTGGACAACTGGAACGCTTTTCGCTGCGAGCATGACCACCATCGCAGCCGCGGAGATCGGCCGCGATGGTTCAATAATCCTTCGGCACTGGCGAGGCCGATGATGCTTGAAACGCTTGATTTCCGGTCTGCCGGCGCCGGCAGAATCTTGGCAGACGCGGCACGAGATCCGGCAGCCTATCAGCGGCGCTATGCAGCGCGTGACCGCACCGTGAAGCTGATCGTAGATCATTCCGTGCCGATCGGGGTCACGGTGGGCGCGCTTTTCGCCGGAATTGTCGAGCTCACGCGGGACGGCATACGCGCTCATCTGACCGCCTGGTATCGACTGGGGCTGCTTGCGCACGAGGAGAACGCCCGCCTCGATGCGATGGGGCTTCGATCGATGATGCCCGAAGGATGGAACGGACGGGACGTGTTCGCGCGCTATGGCGCGGCGGGGATCGCGCCGGCGCATCCTGCTGGGAGCGGGCAGGGCATCTGCAATGCCTGACAAAACGCGTCCGCCTACCCGTGCTGCTCTTGCTGCACGCCCCACACTCGCAAGCGACGATCAGTTCGCCGACCGCATAGTTCGGCAACGTGCCTCGGATCACCAGCAAGAGCCGCAGGGGGACAATCGCTACCGCGTCGAGCACTGCACGAGATTTTACGTGGTGCAACTCATCGGCACGTGGGTCAATGTAGTGGAGTCGGCGGAGCGAACCGTAAGATCACGCAACAACTTGCGATGGGTGACATTCGAGAACAAGGAATACGAACTTAGAAAGGCCGCCACTCTCAAGCTGTCAACGGCGGAGCAAAATCCGGCCACGGTGGCGGTGTAAAAGTAGGCCAGCGGTCGAGGTGTGATGACGACATGGAAAGGGCCCCGATCGGGGCCCTTTCCATGTCGTCGCGACCGTTTTCTCCCGGCTATGTCGGCGGGATCTCTCCGGTGTTCGGGTCGGCCGACACAGTGACCTGGTTTTGCTCCGCCCTTCTGGCGGAGCGCCGGCCGGCGGACTGTTTGAGGCGGTAGCTGTCGCCATTCATGGTGAGGATGGAGACGTGGTGCGTGAGGCGGTCGAGCAGCGCGCCGGTGAGCCGCTCCGAGGCGAGCACTTGGGTCCAGTCCTCGAACGGCAGGTTCGACGTGATGATGGTCGAGCCGCGCTCGTATCGCTGCGACAGCACCTCGAAGAGCAGTTCTGCGCCGGTCGCCGACAGCGGCACATAGCCGAGCTCGTCGACAATGAGCAGCTTCACGGCCGCCAGTTCCCGCTGGAGTTTGAGCAGACGCCGCTCGTCGCGCGCCTCCATCAGCTGGTTGACCAGCGAGGCCGCGGTCGTGAAGGCGACGGTGAAACCCTTCTGGCAAGCCGCCAGGCCGAGCGCGAGGGCGACGTGCGTCTTGCCCGTGCCGCTGTTACCCAGCGCGATGACGTTCTCCCGGCGCAGGATATATTCCGAGCGGGCGAGTTCGAGCACCAGCATCTTGTTGAGGCTGGGGATGGCGGTGAAGTCGAAGGTGTCGAGACTCTTCACCGCCGGGAAGCGGGCGGCGCGGATCCGCCGCTCGACCGTGCGCCGCTCCCGGTCGATGAGCTCAAGCTCGATGAGACGCAGCAGGTAGCGCGGGTGGTCGATACCGTCGCGGGCGCATTCGCGCGCGACCTTCTCATATTCGCGCAGCACGGTCGGCAGCTTGAGCTGCTTGAGGTGGTGGGCGAGCAGCACCTGGGGTGTCCCGCCGGTCGTGCCGGTCGGCATCTTGTCGCTTGTCATGCCGCCAGCACTCCATAGTCCGCCGCCCGGGTCGTCTTCACGTCCGTCCGGGGCAGGTGCGGATAGGCGGCCAGATCGAGACGGGGCGGTCGCCGTTCGATACGCGCCAGCGCGATGAGCTTCACCGCGTCGAAGCCGATGGCGCCGAGCTGCACGGCCTGTGTCACCGCGTCGGTGACGACGGCGAGCGGCAGGGCTTCGAGCAGCCGCAGCACCTGGATGAACTCCCGCTTCCCCTTGTTGCCCATACGGGCTTCCAAAAGGTGGCGCAGATGCTGGAAGATCTCGGGCAGATCCCAGCCCTGCAAGGCGGCCGCCTGGTCGAGCGCGCCGGGCTTCTGCTCGATGAGCGCGAGATAGTGCAGCGGGTTGGCGACGAAGGCGCCCTCGCCATAGCTGCGCGGATGGCGGGCGATCTCCTCGCCGGCGATGCTGATGACGACCTCGTCGACGAACCCCTTCACCAGGACGTCGCGGAAGCCGTAGGCGGTCGGCACCGAATAGTCGTTGGTCCGGTAGCGCACCAGCGCGGTCGACGACACGCGCGCCGACCGCTTCTCGCACGGCTCCAGCGGCACCGCCGGCAAGGCCCGGAAGACCTGCCGGTCGGCGGCAAGCCGCTCGGCGATGGTGTCGGCATGGCGTCCGGCATGCCCGTTCTGTCGGGCCAGGCAGTCCTTCGCCAGGCGCTCGTTCAACTCGTCGAAGCTGGCCGCCACGGGAATGGGCACCATGAACATCGCGCGGGCGTGCTTTACCAGCGCCTCGACCTTCCCCTTGTCGTTGCCCTTGCCGGGCCGGCCAAACCGGTCGGCAAACAGGTAGTGGCTGACCAGCTCGGTGAAGGCCCGCGTGCGCTCGCGCTTGCCGTCGCCGCAGATCCTCGCCACCGCAATCTTCAGATTGTCGTAGAGAATGGACAGCGGCACGCCGCCGAAGAAGGCGAAGGCCGAAACATGGCCGTCCAGGAACGCCTCGGTCGTCTCGCGCGGATAGGCCTTCACGAAACACGCATCGGAATGCGGTAGGTCCATGCAGAAATAATGAACCTTCTGCCGCACGCCGCCGATCTCGGCCCACGCCTCGCCGAAGTCGACCTGGGCATGGCCCGGCGGGTGCGCCAGCGGCACGAACGTCTCCCGGCTGCGGGCCCGACTTAGCCGCACATAGTCCTTCACCACCGTGTAGCCGCCGCCATAGCCATGCTCGTCGCGCAGCCGCTCGAAGATCCGTTTGGCGGTGTGCTGCTGCCTGGCCGGCGACAGGCGGTCCTCGCGCAGCATGGCGTCGATGACCGGCAACAGCGGCCCCAGCTTCGGCTTCTCCGGCGGCTTCGCGCGCCGGTAGCCTGGTGGCAGCGAGGACGCGCACATCTTCGCCACCGTGTCCCGGCTCAGACCGAACACCTTCGCCGCTTCCCGGCGACTATGACCTTCCACGAACACGAAACGCCGAACGACCGCGTAGCTCTCCAAGGCAAACATCCTCGCCGCCCCAAATGGAGCAGCTTACCACTGGCAGGATTTCTCTCCGCCGCACCGGCACCTATGCCGGCGCTCCCGTGGCCGGGTTTGTCACCGCCCTACACATCGAACACCTTGCGCCGGAAGTGTGCCCAGCATGCCACCTCTGTGACGCCACCGCGGTACAGGGCGTCATAGCCCGCATAGGCATCGGCCTGGAGAAAGCCGCGAAAGCCGGCGAGATGCGCCTGCGGGTGCGCCGCGGTGCGGTCGGGCGTGAAGCGATACCATGTTGCGGGCGGTGTCGTGCTGCCGGACGCCTGGTCGTCGGCGGCGTACACCCACAGCCGCCCGGTCGCGGTCTTGCCACGGCCGGGGTCGAGCACCGACACCGGCGTGTCGTCGGCGTGGATCTTGTCGGTCTTGAGCACCTCGTCACGGATACGGCTGACCACCGGGTCGAGCAGTGCTGCAGCTTGCCCGGCCCAGCCCGCGAGCGTCGAGCGGTCGATCTCGAGCCCCTGCGCGGCCATCATCTCGGCCTGGCGGTACAACGGCAGATGGTGGTCGAACTTGGAGACGACGACGTGCGCCAGCGTCGCGAAGGTCGCCTTGCCCCGCGCCACAGCGCTGACCGGCGCGGGTGCCTGGACGATCTTCTCGCAAGACCGGCAGCTGTATTTGGGGCGGACGTCGCGCACGACCCGCCAGCGCACCGGCACGATGTCGAGCATCTCGTGCGCGTCCACGCCCAGCCGGCGCAGCGCGCCACCGCAGTCCGGGCAGGTGCAGATACCGGACGCCGGCTCGTGGACGACCTCCTCGCGCGGCAGATGCTCCGGCAGACTGCGGACCGGTGCCAGGCGCGGCGCTACTCCAGGCGCCGCAGTCTCGACTTCGGAAACATCCCGCTCCGTTTCCAGCTCTTCCAGCGCCAGCTCGAGCTGTTCGATCTCGCGGCCCAACTTCTCGGAGGAGGCACCGAACTGCATCCGCCGCAGTCGGGCGATCTGCCCGCGCAACGTGTCGATGAGCAGATCGCGGGCGGCGAGCGCGGCATTCGCCCGGGCGAGCGATGCCTCCAGCGCGGCGATCCGCGCGGTGGCATCAGCAGGGGAAACAGGCGCTTCCAGCACCCGCATTTCATAACAGATCACGCATCGACGGGCGAGAAAAAGCGTCGCAAAACCGCCGTTTTCACCCCGCCAGCGTCGGCGTGAACGTCCGCTCTGGGCGACGCCAGTCGATGCCCTCCAGCAGCATCGACAATTGTGCCGGCGTCAGCGTCACCGTGCCCGTCGCGGTCACCGGCCAGACGAACCGACCCCGGTCGAGCCGCTTGGAGAACAGGCACAGGCCTTGCCCATCGAACCACAGCAGCTTGACCAGATGACCCCGCTTGCCCCGGAACGCGAACAACGCGCCCGAGTGCGGGTTCTGGGCCAGCACCTGCTGCACCAGTACCGCCAGGCCATCGAACCCTTTGCGCATGTCGGTGACGCCACACGCCAGGAACACCCGCGTCGGCAACGGCGTGGGGCTCAACGCAGCACCGACAACACTCGCGCCAGCGCGCCGGCGTCCACCGACCCGTCCACGCTCACTCGGACGCCACCCGGAAATTCGATGCAGATGAGGCCAGACGTGGATGTCGCCGGCTGCGGCGCAGGTGCGGCGACATCGGCCACGCGCACCTCGGCGAATGCCGGCAGCGCAGGCGCGACCCCGCCCAGCTTGCCCAGCCGCGCCTGCTTGCGCCACGTATAGATCAGGCTGCTCGACACCTCGCGCCGGGCGATGACATCACGGACCCGCACGCCCGGCCGGAACGCCTCGGCCAGGATCTCCAGCTTCTCCGCGTCCGACCAGCTCCGTCGGCCCGATACCCGGCCGACCACCTCCACACGACCAGTCGTACGAGCGCTCGTACGACCAGTCTCAGAACCGAAAACTTCCCGCACCGCCCGCGCCCTCGTCAAAGACGATAAGCATCCCGGCTACGGCCAAACGGGCAAGGCGGCCCTCAGGCCACGCTTACTCCGATCTCGAGTGCGTCTGAGCACCAGCGCGTGTTGCGCTGGTCGACGGCGACCCGGCCGTCGTGGCGCCGCTCCTCGCCCTTGCCGCTGTGAGGCTGAAGCAGCAGGCCGTGGACCTTCATCACGCGGTAGACCCGCTTTGGATTGGGCGCTGCGCGCCCGGTCTGCTGGGCTTGGCGGCGCAGCAGGGCGTGCACGCGGCGATAACCATAGGTCGGCAGATCGGCGACGAGCATCCTGATGTCCGCGACCAGTTCGGCGTCGGGCAGCGGCGGTCGCCCGCGTGGCCTGGGTGGCGGTCGGTTGTGCATGGCCGACAGGTGCTGGCGGCTAATGCCGACGGCGTCGGCGACCGTGGTCACTGACCGTCCCCCGGCAACGAGGTCGAGCGCAACAGCAGTTTTTTTGGGCCTGCGGCCCGGGACACGGCCTCGCGCAGGATCTCCGCTTCCATGGTCTTCTTGCCGAGCAGGCGTTGAAGCTCGCTTACCTGGGCCTGCAACGCCCGGTACTCGGACGCAGGCACAACCTCCTCGCCGGCACCGGCCGCGGTCAGCGCGCCCTGCGCCATCAGCCTGCGCCAGGTGAAGAGCTGCCCAGCGCCGATGCCGTGCTGGCGGGCGACCAGCGACACGCTCATGCCCGGCAGGTACGTCTCCTCGACGATCCGGACCTTTTCCTCCGGGGTCCACCGCCTCCGGCGCTGAACCCCGGTAAGGACCTCGCCGCCATTGTAACGCCTGGTCGTATGCTCAGTCATATGCCTCACTCTTATCCAAGAGCGAGGCCCTGTCAGGTCAATTAGGGGGCCACCTCAGTGGTACGACGCCTCGGCCGCTCCTAGCTACGTGATCGTCCGCACTTTTAGGGATGATGTCCACTGTTTCAGGTGCGGGTCACCGCCGAGCAAGGCTCAATCTCGCGTCCACCGTTTCAGAAGAACCAACACCTGTTCTCTTCAATAACTCGCCTGTACATACCATAACACACGATTATGGAAAGTGTGCTGGTCCGGTGTGGTGCAGGGGAGGGGGCGTGTCAGATACCGGCGTGTGTGTCACACCGGCTCCGGCGTTGAGCGTCTACGCCGACGCGCCTATAGTGTCGCCGTAGACACCTCCGACCAACAGGCTGCCACCATGACCGTTCAAGTCAACATCACCCCGAACGGGCGCATGAGCCTGCCCGCCGACATCCGCAAGCGGCTCGGGCTCACCGGCGGTGGAGCGGTCTATCTCGACGAGACCGCCGATGGCGTCGTGCTGCGCACCGTGCCGCAGATCGTGGCGCAGGCGCAGGCGCTCGCGCGCCGTTACCGCGACGCGCCCGGCGCGAGCGTCGATGCGTTCCTCGCCGATCGTGCCGCGGAGAGCGGCGAATGAGCGTGGTGCTCGACGCCTCGGCGGTGCTCGCGCTGCTGCGCGGCGAGGCCGGCGCCAGGAAGGTCGAAGGCGCGCTCGCCGGCAGCCGCATGTCGGTCGTCAACATGGCCGAGGTCGCCTCGCACTACCACAAGCTCGGCATGCCCGACGCCGACGTGGATGCGATGCTGCGGCCGCTCCCGATCGAGCTGGTTCCGGCCGACGCCGCGCTCGCACGCGAGGCGGGTCGGCTGCGGCGTCACACCGTCGAGGGCGGCCTGTCGCTCGGCGATCGGTTCTGCCTCGCGCTTGCCAAGCGCGACGGGCTGCCCGCCTGGACATCCGACCGCAAGTGGAAGGAGATCGCGACCGCGGCCGAGGTCAAGGTGGTGGCAATTCGGTGACTTACCCGCACCCTCGTTGCCGACGGTGGCGGGATGTAGACCATTGCTGGCGCACAGCGCGTGAGACTGGCGAAGCACCGGGACGCGCTCAGACTGAAACACAACCCGCGCCTGCTGCGTCAAACCTGCGCTCGACGAACGTTGGCTTTGGAATAGCGGTACTAAACTGGAAGTCGGTCATAGGTACGGTTACCTGCCAAACCTCGGCTCATCCGTACTAGCTCCTGTCTGGCCAACGGGTTCGGTTCAGCTAGGCCGGAAACAACGACGGGGATATGAAGAGTGAGTTCCAGTCGCGCCAAAACGGTGTTGTTGCCCGACATTGGGGAGATCGAAGCGCCTAATAATGCCGAAGCGTGGCTCGGCCTTGTCGGAACCATTGCAACAAGAATGCTGACGGTGCTGCCCACCGAGCAGGATCACTGGTGGTTCCTAGTCGAGCAGTTTGACCGAGCAACAACCTACTGCGATGTAGCACGTACAATCATGCAGACCTCTCCAATAACCCTTTCTGAGATCGAGTACGATGGTCGTCGCTCGGAGGAGTCCTACGTTGGCATACCCAATCCCGGCGTAGTGTTTCTCCAGAGAGCTGGAAGTGCACTTGCAACAGGTTTCAATACCAACTTAAGTCAGGTCGTTCTAGCGAACGTATATGTTAGTTATGTGACGGCTTGTCAGGTGGCGCTGAATGACATTCGGCTTAGATATGCAGTTCATTATTATAACAGTTGCATTTCCACCCGCAGCTTTGTGTACGCCGATCAATGGCGCGAGGTCATAGAGAGCCTTGGAGGAGACTAAGTCCTCGGGTCAGGACGGGCTACACTGATGAGCGGCGGGCAGCACTGAACGCCGCGCTGTGCGCCCTTTGTGGTCACGATATCGAGGCGACGATCGCTTTAGCGCAACAACTGACGAGGCTGTCTCAGACATGGCAAGGACTCTGCGCGGCAAAGCGGCCCTCGAGGCCATCGTTGAATACCTCGCGCCCACGAACGGCGATTGGGGACCGCCCGATGCTCTTCGTGGCCGCACCCGAGCGGACTATGCCAACCACCAAGCAATATCATCCTTTCTTGCCGAACTCCGCGCGAAAGGGTCTCGTAGGATCTACTTAGAAAGCGGTGAAGCGCTTCCGCTCAGCCAAGCCCGTTTCCGCCCGATCAAAGGTGATCCGGAAACGGACGACGAGGGCACGATCGGCTTTGGCAGCAGCCGCATCAGCATCGACGGTATCCGCATCAGAATGAGCGCCCCCGGTGTCCTGGAAATGGCGGATCGATGGGGAGACTCGTGCACGTTCGGGACATCGGCCGATGCGCAGTTCGAAGAGACGCTGTGGGAGACTGACGAGTGGGATTTATCCGAGCCGGTTCCACCGCTCGCGATCGATCAAAATCAGGTTGAGGCATTTAGGTTCCAGAGTTCCGAAATGGCTGCCTCGCTATTCGAAACCCGCGTCACCGATCGCGCGCACGCTGAGGCAGCAATCAGAGCACACTATGCAAATGTCGGCTTGATTGGTGCTGTCCCTCCCACAGTCAATTGGTTCGACGGTCCGAACGCCGCGATCGAAGCGCTGGGTCGCGATGGCTCGGGTGGCGTCGGAATGACGAAATCATTGAGAGATCGCGCGGTACTCCAATTCGAAAGGGAAATAACAGCACGACTTCAGGGACGTCGAGGCGCACTGCATGAGCAAGTATGGCAAATGGTTTCACGCGAGATCGGAGCAGACACTCTGGGCGCGATTCTTCGTCTCGTGACGGATTGTAAAGTTCAACAGGCGTTCGGTTATTTGGGCTTGATCGCGAATTATCAGCATCTCGCTTGGTATGAGTTCTTGCGGGTTGGCGGTGTGGTTCTGCCAGACGTGATCCGGTCTTTCTGCACGATGACGGCTGAGACTTGGCTTCTCTTTCCGGCTCGCGATAAGGTTTTCGCTGTCGAGCGGCCTGTCGGGATCGAAGCCGCTGGAAGAAGTCGCGTGCTGCTATTCGCCAACGGTGACAGGCTGATGTTCCCAGAACGGTAGACTTGGCGGCATGCAAACGATCTGGTGGTCAACCCGAGAATGGCCGCAAGGCGATTTCACGCATTTACCAGTTGCTCGACATATCGCAGCATCGGAAGGTCACCGGGGGCAGAATACAATAAAATTGAGGGCGCAAAAGGGGATGGCGGATAGAGAGCTGTGGTCGTTGCGTGTCGACGAGGCGACGACCCGAGAGGCATTGCATTCGCTTGACGCGCAGTTGGTCGCGCTCGGGCTGCCCTGGGCTGGTAGTTTGCGCTTCAAGATCGGCGCCAAGCTGGCGCGATTGAAGATCGGTGCGGCGACGAGCACAGCTTCAGGTCCTGCCCTTGCCGCGGATTATGGGCTTCCGCCGCCGGACGGACGCTGGCTATACCGATACCGGTTGACGGGCCAGGCGTTTGACCGACTGCAGGCCGATCTCGGGAAACGATCACTTGGCGGCCTTGAGCGCGGTCACTGGCCTGCCCTGTTCGTGCTCTGGGCGTCGGAGTGGTTCCGTCGTTGCTATCGAGGTGGCGGGCATCGCTGGATTGACCTTGCGCGTGCGCTGGACATGGCGGAGGACCAGGCGCTGTTCCGGCGCATCACGGCAGCGGGGCTGCGCCTGTGGCGTCGAGGCTTGCTGTCGGGCGGAACCGGCTCCGAGTATCTCGGTAGCCTGGCGCGGGAGGGCGGCTTTCCGGCCGCGGCGGTGGAGGACGGCGGTAGCGGCTGGGCCCAGGCGGTGCTCAAGGCGATCGTCGCGCCATTGTTGGCCGAACCAGCCGCCGGTGAGGAGCGGGCGCTGGAGCTGGCCGCCATGCAGAAGCCACGCTTGCCGCAACTTTTCCGTGACAACGAGTTCCTGGCGCTCTGCGCCGACCTGTCGCTCGCGGTGGTTTCGCTGCGACGCGAGGCGGACGGCCCCGCCGCGGTCGCTGACATGGCGGTGACCGCCTGGTTGGAGCTCCACCAGCCCGGATGGCAGCAGCGGTTGCCGCTGAGCACCAGCGACAGAGCGGCCGAGGCGCTGATCGAAGGGCTGATGAAGGTTGAAGCGCTGTCGGGCGACGCAGTTGGCGTGGAACGCTTTCTCCTCCGAGACGGTCAATGCTGGTGTGAGGCGGTGCGGATCACGCTGGACGGCGCACTGGACAGCGCCGCGACGCGCGCGCTTGATACGTCCTGTGGGCGCTTGCGCGTATTCGCGGCCGGCGAGATGGCGCGCAGCCTGCCGGGCGAACTGGCAATGCTGGAAGCGCCGGTTGATGGCGAAATTGGGTGGACCGCGCGTTCCACAAAACGCGCGCGCGGCGTTCATCCGCTGCCCTTCGCGGCAGCAATCGAGTTTGATCTCCGCTCGGGCGAGCAGCGCGTTGCACGCATAGCGCTCGCGGGTGGAAAGCCGCGACGGGGTGCGCTGATCGTCACCGAGGTTGAAGAAGGCGACGCGGCGGCGCCGACGCTGCTGCGCGTCATCGGCTCGGGATCGGGTAAATACCGCGCCGACACGGTCGTAGTTCAAATCCCCCGAGACTGGCGTGTCGACGCGACGGGCGGCGAGAGTGTAGAGTTGATCGGCTCCGGCGTCGGTCAAACCCAACTCTGGCGCGTGACCGGCGGAGCGTTCGTGACCGATGCCGACGGTGACCGGTTCCGCGTCTTGTGCGGCCAGCCACAGGACGAGCCGAACCGGATCGAGTTGCTCGGGACGCTCGCCAGTTGGGCTGAAGTTGCGGGCGACGTCGATCTCTTTGCTGGGCCGCCTCTCGCGCGGGTTGGGCAGGGCAGTCTGTGCGTGCGTGCGATCGGCACACGTGCGTGGGCAGCAGCGCCAAAGCCGCTGCCGGTCGGCCATTACGAACTCGGCTGGCGCCGCGACGGCATCATTTTGGACCGACGCCGCATCGCCGTCTTGCCCGTAGGGGCGGAGATTTCGCGCGGAGGGTCGCCGCAGAAAGCGATGTACACCCTCGCCGGGTTCGGCGCGTGCAGTATTGACCCCGCCGAGGACGCACCCGTGCGAGTGATCAGCGATCGTCAGTGGCAGACCAAGCCGACTGCGTGCCTCGCCCACTGGTTCACCGCATATATCGAGTGGCCCGACGGCCCGGCGCTGCCGGTGAGGGTTAATCACCCCACCGTCGCGACGATCGCGCGCTGGGACGGTGCGGTGCTGCCCCACCAGAAGAGGATCACGCTCGCCGATCTCCCCGATCTCGTCGCGGTCAATGCCGGGCGCGTCCAGATGACCGGCGAGCTGCTCCAGAACGGCAGGCCCGTCGCGGAGATGACATGGGAGATAGTTGACGAGTTGCCGATGGCCTCCGTTTCGGCGGATATCGCCAGCCTACTTCTGCCCCAATCCATCGATGCCGAGGTGCGCCTCGGCATGCACGACGGCATCGAGACGTGGTGGCGGGTTCACCAATTTCCGCACGATCTCTCGATCGAGAACGGGCACGCGCTGGTGCCGCTTGGCCTGGTTGCCGAAAATGCCGAACTGGTCGGACGACCGCTTGCGCGGCCTGCCGACGAGCGGTCGTTCGGTCCCTATTCGCTGCTGACGGACGCCAATCATCGTCCAGCCGCGCTGCCGTCGCTCGCGGGCGATTGGCTCATCTTTTTGCGCTCGGGCAATACGGTGCTTTCCCGGCCGCATTTTTATCGTGGAGATCGCGACGCAGCGCCTGCGGGAAGACTCGCGCAGGCGATGGCCTGTCAACCGGGCCAGGCGCTCGACCACGCGTTGCTCGATCTGCTCGCGGTCGCCGAAAGCGACGAGGCGCGAGGGACAGCAATTGTACAAGAATTGCACGAGCTCATCGCTTCGCTGCGCGGCATGCCGCCGGCTACCTTCCGCGTGCTTGAACTCTTGGTTCGCCGGCGCGGCATACTTGCCCGGCTGGCGTTGACCGCATCTGCTGAAACCCGAGAGTCGGTGCTGAGCCTGTCGGATGCGTTGCCGTTCGCCTGGTGCATGATTTCGCGCTATCACTGGCAGACCGCACAGGGTCTCGCATTTGGTCGGGCGCTGGCGCAATTCGAACCGCTCGGCACCGATGCGCCCCGGTTCGCGAAGGATGCGGTCGATACCGTGGTCGCGCGGTTGGTCGAGCGCGAGCCGCTGCTCGGTCCCGTGCTCCTGCCCGGGGAAGCCGACCCGATCGCGGCCGTCGCTCAAGCGTTCCTCAATCGCGCGGTGGATCGCATCCCGCGCACATCCGGCCAACGCTACCGTCCGCGGATCGGCGAATATCTGCCGAGCTATTTCGAGCGGTTCGACCCGGGCGTGCTCGATACACTTGACGCGCCCTGCGCCGCGGCTGCTGCGGTTCTGGAGATCTGGACGCCGCAGGATGACGATATCCGCCACATCAAGACGGTGGCACGTAACTTCCCGACCTTCTTCGCCGACGCTTTTACGGCGAGTCTTAAGGAGCTGTCCTGATCCATGGCCGATGCCGCCTCCTTTCGCCCGACTACCGGTCCGCTGCGCACCATGGAGCTTATACGTGACCGCACGGTTGAGGCGGTGCTAGGCCAGTCGGGGCTCAATCATGCTGGCCTTGCAACGGAAGTGCGCCGTCAGTTCGGTTCGACGAATGTCGCTGACGGGGCGCTGGTGCGCGAACCGCTAATCGAGGGATCGGCACCTTTCGTCACCTCGGGCCGCACCTTCGCAGATTGTGCGGGTGATCCACTTCACCCCGACGTGATCCGCGCGATCTCGAGTGACACGGCGGGCGACTACCGCTTTCCGCCGGATGCGCAGCCCTATCGCCACCAGCTTGAGGCTTGGCAGCATCTGACAGCCTCCGAACGACGATCAGTGCTGGTTTCCAGCGGCACCGGCTCTGGCAAGACCGAGTGCTTTCTGATGCCGCTCTTAAGCGACCTTGCCGACGAAGCCGAAATCGCCGGCAAGCTCTCCGGCGTGCGGGCGATCGCGCTGTATCCGCTGAACGCCCTTATCGCGAGCCAGGAGGAGCGGCTGCGTGCCTGGACGCGGCCGTTCCGCGACCGGCTACGCTTCGGTCTTTATAACGGCCTGACGCCGGAGAAGCCACTACGCACCGATGCGCCCGTGCCCGAGCAGGTGAGGGATCGCGAGACGCTGCGGCGCGATCCTCCGCCTATCCTAGTCACAAACGTGACGATGCTCGAATACATGATCGTACGCCGCGTCGATCGGCCGTTGATCGAGGCGAGCCGGGGCAAGCTGCGCTGGATCATCCTCGACGAGGCGCACAGCTACGTCGGGTCGGCGGCCGCCGAGATCGCGCTCCTGATCCGGCGCGTGCTGCTGACCTTTGGCGTGCGCGCGGAGGAGGTCCGCTTTGTCGCGACCTCCGCGACGATCGGCGACGGCAAGGACGTGACCAAGGAACTCAGGCGTTTCCTGCGCGATCTGTCGGGCGCCGATGAGCAGCGGGTGGAGGTTGTTCTCGGGGAGCGAGAAAAGGCCGAGCTGCCGCCGCCAGCGGCGGTTTCGGCGCTGAAACCCGCGGACCTGACCGACCGCGATCGGGTCGCCGCCAGCCCGGCAGTGCAGGCGTTCGTGCGCGCAGCGGAAGCCGGGCCGCTACGTCTAGAACAGGCGCAGACGCTCCTGGCTGCGACCGGTGAGCCGGTCGAGCGCGTAATCGAGGCGGTTGCTGACGACAGCGATACGCAGCGAGTCCCGCTGCTGCCGCTGCGCATCCACGGATTCCTGCGCGCTGTGCCTGGCCTGTGGAGCTGCCTCAACCCCAATTGCCCCGACGCGCCTACCGACTGGGCGTTCGGGTGTGTGCTGCCCGAGCAGGTCGACCAGTGCCCGGCCTGCAGCAGCCCAGTTTTCGAGGTCAAGGCCTGCCGTGATTGCGGAGAACCCTATCTCGAATGCGAGGAACGCGATGGTCACCTGCGGGCCATCACGACTCCGCCAACCATCGATGAGTTTGCCGCGACAATCGAGCGCGAGCAAGCCGAGACGGAAGTGGACGAGGCGGTCGCTCCGTGGGGCGATCACGACTATGAGGCGCGGACGCTTGCCATCGCCGCACACCGGCTCGACGGCGGGCGGGAAGCGCCCGTTGAGGTGGAGACCGGGCGACGCCCCGATCGCCCGGACGACCGGACCCGACAGCTATTCACGCAGGACATCGATTGCTGCGGAAATTGCGGCGCGACGGGTCATGACAACGGTTCGATGCTGCGCCCGATCCGCTATGGCGCGCCGTTTCTGATCGGCAATGCCGCTCCCGTGCTGCTTGAGGGCGTGCCGCATCGGGAGGGACCGGCCGAGGGCAGCTACGCGCCGCCGGTAGAAGGTCGCCAGCTCCTATCCTTCACCGACAGCCGACAGGGCACGGCGCGCTTTGCCGCCAACCTCCAGACCAACGCCGAACGCGGCTATGTGCGCGGGCACATCTACCACGCCGTTCAGGGCAGCATGGTGAGCGGCGGGGCAGACGACGAGCGGGTCGCTGCGCTGCGCGAGGACATCGCCAAGCTGGAACCCCACGCCGCGATGGCGCCGGCGATCGCTGATATGCTCGCCGACAAGCGCGTGGAACTGGCGACGCTGCTCACTCCCTCGGTCGACGGGATCGCCTGGAGCGACCTCAAGGCCGGGCTGGCAGCTGCCGAGCCGGTCAGAAAGTGGATGCGCGACGTTTGGCAGCACCGCGACGAGCGCTACCGTGATGATCCGATAGCTTTTGCCGAGTTTCTGCTGCTGCGCGAGCTGGCCCGCCGGCCGCGGCGGGCGAACACGGCCGAAACTATGGGGCTGGCTCGGCTTCGCTTCAGCGCGATCGACGGGGCAAAAGCGGTTCCGGAGCCGTTGCTCGCACGCGGCTTCGGCGTGAGCGAGTGGCAAGGACTGCTCTATTCCATCGTCGACATGGCGGTTCGCGCAAACCTGGGCATCCGCGCCAATGACGGCGACATTCACTGGATAACTTCGCGCGGATGGCGGAAGTCACTGAAGCCGTTTGGCGAAAGGGCCGAATACTCCAGCGAGATCCAGTGGCCGATGGTCGGCAAGACCAAGGGCAGCCCCTCCAATTTGGTCCTCATTCTCGAAAAGACCCTCAGCCTCGACCGTGGCGACCAGCAGGACCGGGCGCGGCTGAACGCGGTTCTGGAGGCGGCTTGGACCGCGCTCTTTCCGCTGTTCGCCAGCAAGACTCAGCCGGGCTACGCGCTCGATTTTGCCAAGGCGCACGTCGCGCCCGTGCTGGAGGCGTGGCAATGCCCGGTAACCCGGCGAGTGCTGCCTACGACCGCGCTCGGCCTCACCCCATATGGACACCGCGAGCATCTCAAGACCGCCGACCAGACGCCGCAGCTGCTCGTGTTTCCGCAGCTGCCGGTGACCTTCCCTCGAGGCAGCGAGGTGGAGGCAATCCGTCAATGGTTCGATGGTGAGGAAGCCGTAGCAACGCTGCGCAAACGAGGTATGTGGTCGGATCTGCACGATCGCGTCGCGCTGCTGTCGCCCTATCTGCGCGCGGCGGAGCATTCGGCACAGCAGCCGCCGGCGCGGCTCCGCCGGTTCGAGAGCGAGTTCAAGCGTGGCGAGATCAATATTCTCAATTGTTCGACGACGATGGAGATGGGCGTCGACATCGGCTCCGTATCGGCGGTGATGATGACCAACGTGCCGCCCGCGCTCGCCAACTATCGCCAACGCGTCGGCCGCGCGGGACGTCGGCGGCAGGGCTTCGCGTTGTCGCTCACCTACACTCGCGACACGCCGCTCGACCGCGAGGCGTTCCGCGACCCGCAGGCATACCTTGCACGCCAGACCCGCGCGCCGCGCGTCAAGCTCGACAGCCGCCGCATCGTTCAGCGCCACGTCAACGCGCTGTTGCTCGCGCGCTGGTTCGCTGGCGCCGGTGGCGAGGCGATGAAGACGCGGGTCGGCGACTTCTTCGGCCTGCCCGCTGAGATCGGTGCGGCACGGGTTGAAGATGCCGCGGTCGCAACCTGTCTCGCCTGGCTCGGCGCGCCAAGTACCGAGGAGCTGCTGGGAGGCGAGGTGCGGCAACTAGTGGCCGGCACCATGCTGGCCGGGGATCGCACCCTGTTCACCGCCGCTCAGGCTGCGATGCAGGCGGCGTGGGATGCTGCCGTCGCCGAATGGGGCGTGATCCAGCAGCAGGCGGATGGCGCGCCGAAGGAGGCGCAGGCGAGCCTTGGCTACCAGCTGAAGCGGCTGGTGAATGACAATCTGCTTAAGGAACTGGGCTATCGGGGCGTCCTGCCCGCGCACGGCTTTCCTACCGGCGTGGTCCCCTTCCTCAATGACGACAAGCCGCCCAGGGACGAAACCGCCGATGACAGCAGCCGCCGTCGGCGCAGCTTTCCCACGCGCACGCTCGACATCGCGATCCGCGACTACGCGCCCGGCGCTGAGGTGGTGGTGGATGGCTTGGTCTATCGCTCTGCCGGTGTGACGCTCAACTGGCTGCGTCCCGCCGACGACGCCGAAGCCAGAGAGATCCAGAGCCTCAAGACCTTCTGGAGCTGCGGCGAGTGCGGGGCGGCGGATTGCGTCACGGTCGCGCCGCCGGCCTGCCCCCAATGCCATGCGGAGCTCGGCTTCGATCGCCAGCGCCGCTTTCTCCAGCCGGCGGGCTTCACCGCCGACATGGCAGCCAAGCCGCACGCTGACACCGACGAAGTGACCTATGTCGAGCCGGAAATCGAGCAGATCGTCGCACGCGGTGCCGCTTGGTCGCCGATGGCCGACCCCGGCCAGGGCCGAATGCGCGCCAGCGCCGACGGGCTGGTCTTCTACTCGTCGCGGGGGCCAAAACCCAAGCTCGGCTATCATATCTGTCTCGAATGTGGTCGTGCGGCGCCCGCCGCAGCGAGCGGAGGTGTCCACCCGCTGAAGGATCACGCCCCGTTGCGCTTCACCAGGAGAGCATCCGACGGCCGCTGTGCAGGCAACGACAAGCCGTTCAAGATCACGCCGCCGATCGCGCTCGGGCACGAAACCGTTACCGACGTCATCGAACTGCAGCCGGTCGGGTTGGAGAGCGAGGGCGCTGCCTGGGCGGCTGTTTCGGCGCTGCGGGAGGCGCTGGCCCGGGGGTTGGGAATAGAAGCGGGCGAACTCGGCATGGCGGTGCGCCGCGCCGGCACACCACTTGGCCAGGTCACGCATTCGCTGTTCCTCTATGATCGGGCATCAGGCGGGGCGGGGTTCGCCCCGCAAGGGGTAGCGCTCTACGAAGCGTTGCTTCGTGATGCGGAACTTATCCTCGACTGCACGGCGCCGGGTTGTGAGCGTGGCTGTTCGGCGTGCGTCTTGACCGCCGACCTCTACCAGCAAGCCGGCATCATCGACCGCAAAGCGGCATTGGAGTGGGTCAGAACGGCTCGGACGGCCCTGGGTCAGGTGCTAGAAGAGGATCGAGCAGCGCACGACGCCGTCCTCGCGCGCTCGGTTGCCGATGCTTTGAGTGATGCCGTGAGCACCGGGGCCCGCGCCGTCACGATCTGGGTCGGTCCAGACAGCGACGTGGCGGCGATCGGCACGGGCAGAATTGCGGGTCTGGCGCGGCAGCTCGGCGATCGCGGGGCTGCGGTGTCGCTGGTAGTAGCCCCGGACTGGTCGACCACGTTGGACGCGGCGCAACGTTTGAGCCTGCGGGATGCTGCGCTTGCTCTCGGCCTTTCGCTACGACGCGGAATGCCGCCGACCTTCGCGAACGGCGCGATCGCGATTGCGGCAGCAGGTAGCTTGCTGTGGGCATCGCGTGACGAAGGCGCGCGGCGCGCTGGACCCACTTGGGGTGAAGGACAGGAAAGGCCGGTGGTGCGGATCGCTGCGCCGTCCCTCCCGCTCACCCCCGCGATTGATCTGTCAACGCTGCTGCCTGCGTCAGGAACGCGCTACATCGAGATCACGGATGCGCTCGATGGCGCCATCGCTGATTTCGGCGACCGCTTCGTGCGGCTGATCGGGCCCGCGATCCGTGAGGCGGGCGGCAACGGCTCTCTCCAGCGGATTGAGTATAGCGATCGATATCTGCAGTCGCCTCTGACGGTGCGGTTGCTGACGGAGGCTCTGTCCGCGCTGCGGAACGACTTGGCAGGTAGGGACCAGGAACTGCCGGTTCGGATCGTGACCAATCGACTGAAGACTAACGAGCGCCAGCCTTTTGCGCCCGATCACGATTGGCAATTCGAGGAGGATCGCGAGGCGGTGCTGTTGGGGCTGCTGAAGTCGCGTGAGCTTGCCCCCGAGTTAGTGGAGCACGGTGCTGATCACGGCCGCGTTATGACCCTAACAATGAGCGGGGCGACCGTGCGCGTCGTGCTTGACCAAGGCTTCGGTCCGTGGCGGACACCGCGCTATGCCAAATGGAATCATTTCGGCGAACCGCCCGAGCAGCAGTTGCGACATATCGATCGCTTTAACGCAATCATCGAAGCACGTGGTGCAAGCTATGTGGTCGTGACGGCCTAGCACTCGTTTCGATCCACGCCGTCTCCCGCCATAAGGTACGCTGTGCGGTGGAACTATCGCTGTGCTGGAGGCCGCATGGGAACGCGACTTCAACGAAGTTTTCAGCCCAGACACCTGAGCCTCCCCTGGAATACCAGATGCCACGGCTTTGACCCTGTCATCGCGCGATGCGTAGTCAGGCAGCGACAGCTTAAGGGGGAGAGCCCAGCGTGTCGACAAACGTCCATCGTTTAAGGTGAACGTCCACCATTTCAGGTGCGGAGTCCGTTCTGCAGAAACATCCACTGTTTCAGGAAAACCTACATGATCGGGCACCTCCGGATCATTCTTTCTAGCGATAACTGTGATTCCCGCTAAAAAGATGATGGCCAGATATCGCGCGCTTCGATAGCCAGGTTGCGGCCAATCCCGGCTCAACCGGACCCGATCGACCCGACATGCGTGACGACGCGGCGAACAACGGAAGCGAGCTTGATGCGATCGTGGCTGGCGCGGTGGTGGTGCTGGATCAGGTCACGTCGCTCGAGCCCTATCTCCCCGATCTTGCCCCCGGCGATCGCGAACGCGTCGACGCCTATGTCGGCCGCGCCTCGGCCGACGCGACGCTGCGCGCGTACAAGTCCGACTGGCGGCTCTTCTGCGCGTGGTGCGGCGAGGCAGGCTACCGGCCGCTCCCCGCGACGCCGGCGACCGTCGCCGCGTTCCTGACGCTTCTCGCCGAGACCGGCTTTGCGCCACGCGAGCCGCTGCGCACCAAGCGCGGCCGGCTCATCCCGCGCCAGGAACCGCGGCCGCTTGGCAAGGCCACCATCGGCCGACGCCTCGCCGCGATCGTGTTCGCCCATCGCGCGGCCGACATGGAGCCGCCGACCACCCAGCCCGATGCCGCCCGGCTCGACAAGGCGATGCGCGCGATCCGCAAAGACAAGAAGGACGAGCTGCCCGCCAAGAAGCGCGCGGCCGATGGCGACGTGCTGCGCGACATGCTGCGCAGCGTCACCGGCGAGGACCTGCGTGCCTATCGCGATCGCGCGCTGCTCGCGATCGGGATGGCGGGGGCGTTCCGGCGCTCGGAGCTGGTGGCGATCACGGTTGCCCGCGTCACCGAGGACAGCCGCGGCTTGTTGGTGCGGATTGGATCATCGAAGACCGACTGTAGGTTTCCCTGAATTGGTGGACGACTTTCGCCCTGTGACAGCGTCCTGAAATGATGGGCGTTCGACTAAAACAGTGGACGTCTAGCGCGTCGGTCTCTCTGTTTCGGCGAACCGTACCCAAAAGCACGAATGTGCGACTACTCTGCCTGTGGCCGTACATTGGTGATAGTGATGCCTACATCGGCGCTCGCAAGTGGCCCGTCCGTTGTGAGCATCTCGGCTTGCAGGTCGATCGCCAAGGCAAGGCAGGCCCGATCGCCGAGAGAAAGACCGAGCGCCTTCGTGGCTGGCCGGAGGTCGCCTACTATGAGTGCCTGGGCGGGAGTGAGCGGCCGGACATCGAGGTGCAGCCCGCCAAGCGCCTCACGCACCTCGTCGAGCGGCAACCCCCGGTCCCGTAGCTTGGAGACGACCTCTGCGAGGTTGGCTGTTCCGATGATGCTGCGGGTCAGGACGTCGACTACCCTATCCGCCCCGGGTTCGTCGTTCAGAAGGCAGAGCAGGGCGGAGGCGTCGAGTACGACTTTGCTACTCACGCTCCGCCTCACGCCGACGCTCCGCGATCAGCTCATCGGCCAAGCCGACGCCTTCGGGCACATACTTGCGCAGGATGGCGCGAGCACGCTCAAGTGCCTTAGGTATGGAACGTACCCGCAACTCGCCATCGTCCACATCGACGAGAACGGTGTCACCCGTGGTGATCCCGAGCTCACGGCGCATTGCTGCCGGGATCACGAGCTTCCCACCATCCACGATCTTGACCCGCTGCGCTTCCATCTGCACCAAATCCGCTGCTCCGACCTTTCCAACGGACTTATACCGAAGCGCAAAGTCGGACGCCAGCGTGGAGGCAGGGATCGATGCACGGCCGGTCACCGAAGTAGCGTTCATCGATGATGGAGCAGCTACTTAGACCCGGTCCGCTTAGCTAGGCTACGTAGGACCGGTATTTGCCGTTCTGAGCCGACTGCTGCATGACTGGCTCACAAGGGTATATGCAGTTTGGCCATGATGAATGATGGCAATCAGCATTCGATCCGTGCGGCGCGGGTCGACCTGCGCGTCAGCACCGACGAGCAGGACCTGACGCGGCAGGGGGTGATCGTCGCGGGCGCGCGAGCGGCGGGCTAATACGTCGCGGCAGTCTACCGCGAGAAGACATCTGGCTCGCGGCCGTCCGGCCCGAGCTGTTGCGCATGGAAGCGGACCTGCAGCCCGGGGGAGTTGGTGGTCGCGGAGAAGATCGACCGGGTCAGCCGCCTTCCGCTCGCGGAGGCCAAGCTCCTTTTCGCGGCTGCCCGCGTGTCCGGCCGGCGAGGCAGATGTCGATCGCACCTCGGAGCCAAGCGCGCTCTTCTGTCCGTGGCGACTCGGTCAGGTGAACCGTGCCAGTCGCCCGGAGGGGTCTATCTCAATCGCTCCTTCCCAAGCGCCCGGTGCGGCAGCGAGCTCGTCGGAACAATGCTCCACGCCGAGAAGCTCTGTCCAAAACATGCACACCGGCGCTGTCACCGGCTTCCCCCAGCCGGGCAGATCAAGACGCGCCTTAACCTCGATACGCCCCCGGTCGTTGTTGAAGCCTGCCACGAGGTCGAAGCGGGCGCCGTCCTCCATCACGACGGCAGAGTCGTGCATGAGCGCTGTGACGTAGAGAGCGAGGAACGTGCGGTTCGCATCGAAGGCGGCCTGCTCGTCTAGGCGCATCGCTCCTGCCTTCACGAGCACCGTGGCGAGGTCGTCGGCCACCTGCCGGTCCGTGAAGGCCGGGTTCCAGATGAAGGCGCCCGCGAGATAGTTGAACACCTTCTGCTCCCGCGAGGTGACCTTGTCGAATCGGTCCATCTCCATCTTACGAATGGCCTGCGCGAGCACCGACTTCACCACCTCTCGTCGTAGGCCAAGGCGCTCGTCGAGCTGCTCGTCGGTTGCGGTTCGCAGGTTGGCGGCGCTGATCAGCTTGGCTCTAGGAAGGTCCGGAAAGCGACCGTCCCTCTGGCGCAGCCACGACTCAAGACTGAGCTGGATATCCCGGGCCTTCTCCGTGACCGGTCCCTTCTCGCGCTGATCCCGATGCGCGACGAAGTCGCCGATTTCGCGGATGGAGGCGTGACCGAAGCTGCGTTCGCGCAGTCCTAGGAAGATGCGGTCGAGATCGGCAACGCGCAGGTCGCCGCGTAGGTAGCGCTCGACGCGCTGACGAAGTTCAGATGCCTTCATGGACGGGACGCTACCAGCTCCGGCGTGGAACGAAACAGAAACGTGATGGCCCCTTGCGCCTGTCGGCGGAAGGCGAAAAGATTACTCGCGCACTTATCAACTGCTGCCGTTTTCTCTAGATGTTCCCGCCAGGAACACTGCTGCTGGTATGACCTATGATCGCGTCCGCCTCCGAATCTGCCGTCGATCCCTTCCTGCTCCGCTTCGCTACGCCGCGGTCTGAAGGATCCGAGATGCCCGGCCGCTACTCGCCGGAGCTCGGCGTCTGGGTTATCGACTGCGACGGAGCCGAGCGGCCCATCGTCGAGGTGCAGTCGGACGTCATGGCCGCGACGCAGACCAAGACGATGCAGCGGGTGGAGGCGGACGACGACGATCCCATGCGGTTCGGGTCGATGGAGACGGGGACTTACACGAAGGTCCGGCAGGAGGCCGATGATGAGGACGCATCGCTCTGCCTCGCGGAGATCACGACCAAAACCGACGTCCAGCAGGAAAGGGACGACGAGGCCGTGATCCCGGGATGGTGAGCGGGCGCGGGCTGATCCTCGTCGTCACCAACAAGCGGGACGTCACCTCCGACTTCGTCGTGCTGGAGATGCGTCGGCGCAGGCTGCCCCTCTTCCGCCTCAACACGGAGGACCTTCCGGAATACGAGATCGAGATGGTCGACGGCGACCCGTCGCGTCTTGTGCTCTCTGGGCCGAGCGGCGATCTTTCCCTCCGCGAAGTGGCCGCTGCGTATTACCGCCGTCCCGGCGGTTTGGAAGGGCAGGGTGCCGATGGTGTGGCCGCCTACGTCGCGGCCGAATGGTCGGCGATCCTCCGCAGTCTTTGGAACGCGCTCGAGGACAGGTGGCTGAACTCCCCGTTCGCCATCCTGCGAGCCGAGGACAAGCCGCGGCAGCTCGCCGTAGCCCGCGGTGTGGGCCTGCGCGTCCCGGAAACCCTGGTGACCAATTCATTCGACCAAGCGAGGACGTTCCACGCCGACGGACCCACGGTGGCCAAGCCGCTCCGCCACGCCCTGATCGACGATGGTGAGATGGGCAGCGTCCTCTTCACCAGCCGCGTTGCGGAGTTGGAAAAAGGGGATGCTGAAGCGGTCCGACGGGCGCCTATGATCCTCCAGCGCGAGGTCGCCAAGCATGCGGACGTAAGGGTCGTGGTCGTCGACGACCGGGTCTTCGCGGCCCGCATTCTTTCGCAAGTGCACGAGGAGACAGTCGTCGATTGGCGAAGGGGCGTGCGCTTGGACCTGGAGCATGAACGATTCGAGCTGCCCGGTGACGTCGCTACCGCCTGCGTGGCGGTAACGCGGGAACTAGGACTTCGCTTTTCGGCGATCGATCTGATCGAGGATGTTGGGGGCAACTTCTGGTTCTTGGAAGCGAACCCAAACGGGCAGTGGGCCTGGATCGAGCAGCGTACCGGTGCACCGCTGAGCGACGCGCTTGTTGACGCGCTTTCGAAGCGGCATGACCATGCGGGTTGCGAACGCGCGGTATGAACTGGCGGCGCGCCCTCGACATCGTCTTCCCCTATATAGAGGGGCTCACGCCAGCTGAGCGGGCCGTTGACGATCAACGCTTCCAGCAGGACGTCGCCGCCATCGAGGCCGCTGACTACACCACCACCCCGGAGCGGGCCCTCGACGAGGCCCAGAAGGCGTCCGCTACCGAGGTAGAGCGGGTTCGTACTGCTGAGGGCAAGGCCACTACTTACCTCGCGGTGCTGGCCGCACTGGTTCCCGTCATCATCACCCTGCAGGCAGCCAACTGGGAGAAGAAGGCTGGGCCTGCTCCCGACGCGGCGCGGCTCATCGTTCTGGCGATCGCGACCGTCTACGTAGCTGCCGCCGGCTTCCACGCCTTTAAGACGCTTCAAGTCCAGGGCTTCCAGCGCATCGGGGAGGCGGAGATCGCCGCCGCTTGGAAGACCCAGGCGCCTGTGCCTAGGCTGACCCGCGGCACGCTCCTGGCCTCGCGTCGTTCCCGCGACGCGGTGAACGCCAAGGTCACCCGCATTCGGGTAACGCACGAGCACCTGCTGCGGGCGTTCGGGACATTCGTCCTGCTGCTTCTACTCGATCCTCTCTTTTACGCTCTGGGCTTCCGCAACGCGACGCCCGAGGTGCCATCGCCCAAGGTGATCGTCGTGCAGCGCGACGTTTCAACGCAGGCGGTGGCCGCAGCGCCTGCCGTGCGGCATGTCGGGTCGCGCACTGCCGAGAATCTCCGGGATGACAAGGCGGCACGGCGATCCCCCCGGCCGTGCCGGACCGAAAAACAGCCGCTGTCCGCACCTCGAGCATCCGCATCAACGAGAGCGGCTCCCGCGACGGCAACCTGACCGACGAGGCGTTCGCCTAACTTTTTCAGCGGGTAGGGGAGGTCGTTGCGGCTCCCCCCTGCGGTTACTCGGTTGATACGCCATAGGTATGCCCTGAGCGATGTCTACATGGATACTGGCTATACTTTGCAGGCCCCCTATGGCTCCCGCTTCCGGCCTTGTAGGCCTCGCCCCGGGGAGCCACTACTGCCCGGCGGGGGCGGCACTCAGGGCTCCCCCTCAAACTTGATCGCCTTCCGCGCGAGGAGCATATCCGCTGCGAGAAAGGAATAGCCCCATGGCGGCCAAGAAGCAAACCGACAGCAGCTCCGATCTGCGAACGAACGAGAAGAAGTGGACCAAGCCGCTGATGGATGCGGGTTGGACCGCATTGCCGAGCGTTATCATCGAGAACCAGCGTCAGCTTGGTCTCGAACCGCTCGATCTCAACATCGTCGTGTATTTGGCGAGCAAATGGTGGACGGCGGAGGGCAAACCTTACCCGTCCAAAAGCACGATGGCGCAAGCGATGAACGTTCACCCTCGCACCATCCAGAAGCACATCGCTGGTCTGGAAGCAGCGGGATATATCCGGCGCGAGGAGCGACGGACCGATCAGGGCAGTCGGACCAACATCTACCACCTCGATGGGTTGATCGAGGCGGCCAAGCCGTTTGCGGATGAGAAGCTGGCAGAGATCAGGGAGAAGTCCGAGATCAAGAAGATCCGTCAGAACCGGAAGGGTGCTCCCAAGCTGCGCTTGGTGAAGGGCGATGACACATGAACGCCCACGTCCAGGAGGCGCCACCCCGCGTGGCGCCGCGGCTCAAGGGTGCGCCGAAGATCCGCCAGCTTTTCTGGTGCGATTTTCCGCAGGATGCCCAGCTTCCCGAGTTTTGGAAGCGCCGACCGGTCATCATCCTTTCCTACCGCAACACGCTGCATGGCGCGGTAACGGCCATCCCGTGCTCCACCCAGGCGCAGCCCGGCAATCCATGGGCCTTCCCGCTGCAAACGACGATCGATGGGCGCGCCGCATTCGCAATCTGCGACAAAATGACGACGGTTGCGGTGAGCAGGCTCGTTCCCGACAAGGCAGGAATTGTTCGGATGCCAGAAGCCGAGTTCAACGATATGTTGAGCTTGGCGCTGTTATGGTTGCCCAAGCTGCCCGAGCCGCCTGCTGCGGCCCCGGAGGCGTAGGGGGCTTCGGGGCTCCCTTAGATATAAGTTGAATCTTCATCGTTGGCATTCTACATGGAGGGCACTCGCGGCCTCCCCCTGTGGGAGTGTCCGTTTCCCGAGAGGGAACTAAACGGCCGGGGCCGCCCCAAAAGGGCGGCCCTTGGTTTATCTGCACCGGATGTTACCCGTTACCTAGGACGCTACCGCGATCGTCGCGATCAGCGACAGGATGGCGATCACGATGCCGGCGACTGTCCAGGCATGTGCGCGGTTCAAAGCGCTCCATCCGCCTTCGGTTAGACGGAAGACGGTTTCGGTTCGGGAAAAGAGAGGTCCGGACGGCAACTTCATGTCCGGCGTCAGATCGCCGGCTGGCATGCTGTCATGAAGCGGCTCGACCCACCCTCGCATATGACAAGTCATCAGCGCCGCCTCTGTATCTTCATCACGCTGTAGCGCGCGCTCGATCACCCAACCGTCTTGTGGCTGAAGGATCATGGCGACACGCTGCCGCGCGAGGCCGCTCAGCACTTTTCGGATCTGTCGCTCCCGTTTGCACTCGTCGAGCATCGATCAGGCCTGCTCCATGCCGTTCTCCGTCAGCACGTCCCGCAAGGTCCAGAACGCTCCCAGCGCCCAACCGAGGTGCTGAGCCTTGTCGTGGCCGTTGGTGATATCGAAGCCGAGGGCGGCACCAATGTGCCACTGATATTGGCTTACCTTCTCGTGAGCATAGCCATGGCCTCCCCGCTCAGTGTCAATGTACCGGCGGAAGTCATCGCAATGGATGCGCGCCCCGGCATAGAGCCCGGCGCACTCGGCGAATGACAGGTCGTCCCGCTTGGCTTCATCGTAAATGGACTCCAGCACTCCGAGAGAGAGGTTCAAATCGTTCATGCTTGCCCCACCAGTTGCGTTCCGTAGAACATACCGTGAATAGCGGACAGGGGCTAGGCACGCGACACATGGCGAAATCCAAGGATGACAGTCTGCGCCTCTATGGCGAGGAAAGCGCGGCCAGGGCGGCAGCGTACGCGCTGCTGCAAAGCACGTTCGACTTCTACGATGAGGTCGGAGCGATCAGCGCGGAAGGCGATAGCTTCAGGATCGACGCCGTGTGCCGCTGCGCCACATCGGGCTACGTCTTTGGTTGGGAGTTCAAGCGATCCCACCTATTTAAGAAGGAGTTCGCCGCGGCGATGAGGCAAGCGATCCACTACCGGTTGGCCAGGATCACCGATGAGCGACTACCTGAGCTCGCCGGAGCTCAACTCCTGGCCGTAGCAGTGTTCCCCGACTGGCTGGGCGAACATGATGAGGCCCATATCGATTATCGGCGGGAGGCTGACGGAATGAGGCTGCTCGCCAGCCACTTTCGTGTCGGCACGATGCGGTGGAGCGGACAGGATCGCCTAAGCTTCATCATGGGAGAGAGTGCCATATGGCACTCTGATCGCGGGTGGAGCCCCAACGCCGAAGGCGTTCTCCATGGTAAACGGCGGCTCGGTGCAACGAAGCGAAAAGACAGGTGAGGGATCACCAACGTCGGTAAAAGGTAAGCGTCCGGTGACGGCGTCACCTCAAACGGGCCGGTAGTTCCACGGCAGC
>ERZ941605.13-NODE-13-length-93646-cov-9.220032_pt1:0-92500 | contig 93646 bp, 68 predicted proteins | sample MGYA00520904_ERZ941605 | MGnify/ENA primary metagenome ERZ941605 (study PRJEB32759, sample SAMN07749870) | skin metagenome | biome: transportation; feature: city; material: polyester macromolecule | host: Homo sapiens | place: Hong Kong:TW line | collected... | reverse complement strand
TCGCGCACGCAACGTGCACGGCAGAGTCCGGTGACGCCTGCACTAACCACCAAAATCGGTACCACCCGATTGCGCCGCTGACACGCGAAGCGCTTGCACAGCCTGGGCGCACGCGTCACGCTGTCACCATGACTCGTTTGCTCCCGCTCTCATTGCTGTTCCTTGCCCTTCCGCTCGCAATCTCGGCCGCCCCCGCCGATCCTCGCGCGCCGATCCTGTCGCCCGCGCGGATCAAGGCCGATGTGCGAACGCTCAGCGCCGACGACTTCCACGGCCGCGGACCTACGCAGGCCGGCGAGCCGATCACGCTCGCTTTCCTCGCTCAGCGCTTCGCCGCGCTCGGGTTGAAGCCGGCAGGAACCAAGGGCTTTGAGCAGAACGTGCCGCTGCTGCGCTGGACCCGCGAGGATGCGCGCTTCCAGCTCTCGCTCGGCGAGACGACCCGCGCGCTCAACCCCGGTGTCGAGATCGCCGCGTCGTCGCGGATCGTCGGTGCGACCACGCTCGACCGCGCGCTCATCGTGTTCGTCGGCTATGGTGTGGTGGAACCCAAGCTCGGCTACGATCCCTACCAGGGTGTCGACGTGCGCGGCAAGGTCGTCGTCGCGCTCGCGGGCGATCCCGATGTCGAGGCGGGGCGCGATCTGGGCTTTGGCGGACGCGCGTCGAGTCCGGCTGCGCGCACCAAATTGGCCGAGGCGCAGAAGCGCGGCGCCGCCGCCTTCTTCCAGATTCACGACACCTTCCCGTCGAGCTATCCCTGGCTCCAGCTCGCCAACAGCGACGCGGTGCCGGGCTATGCGCTCGACACCGGCACGGTTCCGCCCGCCTTCGGTATCCGCGGCACGCTGCGGGGCGATATCGGCACCGCGATGCTGCGCCAAGGCGGGCTCGATTACGCCGCGGCGAAGCGCGCCGCGCAGGCGGCGACCTTTCGCGCGGTCGAGCTGAAAGGCGTCACCTTCTCCGGCGAGGTGCGCACCAGCCTCGACCGCGCGACGAGCCACAATGTCGTCGGCGTGCTGCCGGGGACTGACCCGAAGGCGGGGAGCATCCTCTACGGCGCGCACTGGGACGCGTACGGCGAGAATGCGTTCGATCCGCCCGCCGACCGCATCCGCAACGGCGCGGTCGACAATGGCACCGGCACCGCGACACTGCTGGAGATCGCGCGCGCGTTCGCGAAGGCGCCGCGGCTGCGGCGGTCGGTCGTGTTCGCTTTATGGACCGCGGAGGAGAAGGGGCTGCTCGGCGCGAGCTGGTACGCCGATCACCCCGCGCTGCCGCTCGCGACCACCGCGGCGCAGTTCAACCTCGACCCGCACGTCGTGCTCGGACGGACGCGCGACCTCGAACTGATCGGCGTCGGGTGCACGCCGCTGGAGGCCGACCTCGCGCGCGTGGCCGCGACACAGGGGCTGCGGGTTGTTCCCGAGGAGAATACCGAGGCGGGCTGGTATTATCGCTCCGACCATTACGCGCTGGCGCAGAAGGGGGTGCCCGGCGTCTATTTCCGCGCCGGCCGGGATCTGGTCAACGGCGGCATGACGGCCGGCGAGCGCGAGCGTTCGCGCTACAATGCCGAATGCTATCACCAGACCTGCGACGAATTTAACGCCGACTGGGACATGACCGGCGCGGCGCAGGAAGGCAGTGTCGCCTATGCGCTCGGCCGCGAGATTGCGGGCGGCACGACCTGGCCGACGTGGAACGCGTCCGAACCGTTCCTCGCCGAGCGCGCCAAGAGCGACGCGGAGCGGCGCTGAGGCGCTACTCGCCCGGCCGGGAACGTCGCTCGATGTGGCCGGCGAGCTCGTCGGGGTAGAAATAGACCGGCCGCAACCGCCCACTCGCGTAGCGGTCGATCTGATCGGCGAAATGCGGTGAGGCGGGATCGCCGCTCTGCCCGCCCGCCATCACCGCGCTCGCCTTCACACGCGGGCCGAACTCGACCACCGCGACGAAGCTGTTGCCGCTCGTGCCGTAGTAGCGCTTGGTACCCGGCCACGTCTTCGCGCCGAACGAGGCGAGGCTACCCCATTGCGCCGAGGTGAAGGGCACCGGGGTCGAGGCGCGCGCGTCATCGAAATGCGGCTGGATCGCGTCGTCGAGCCGCTGGAACCGATTGATCGCGCGCCACGGCGTCCGCCAGTCGCCGAAATCGCGCGTGAGCCGCGCGACCGCGGCGTCCAGCGCGGCGAGCTTGGCCGCAGTGTCGACGCGCGAGGCGATATAATCGGGCACGTTGACGCGCTCGGCCTGCGCGAAGCTCCCCACCTCGCGCCACAGCTGGTCGCCCCAGAAGACCGCGAGGCTGGTCGCGACCGAATCATAGCCCCAGCGATGATCCCACTCCGCCAGTGTCGCGATCGGCGCCGCCAGCCGTGTGCGCTGCGCATTGCCCGCCGGCAACGCCCGCCACGCAGCAATGAGCCCCGGCAGCAACCGCGCGAAGGCGGGCAGGTAGGGATCATAGGCCGCCGCGCGCAGCCGCTCGGCCGTCCAACCGCGCTTGCCGGCCAGCAGCAGGTCGGCGTGCTCCCCGCGCGCATTGCCGCCCACCTGATCCATGTAGCGCGGATAATCGCGTGCCTTGGGGCTGTCCGGCCCCGCCGCGCTCCACGGCCAGTCGTTGGTGTTGTGGACCCAGCCGACGCGCGGGTTGGCGACACTCGGCAGGCTCGGCAGCGGGTGCAGACCCTTCCAGTCGGTCGCGGGATCGCTGCCGTCGACCGGACGTGTGTAGTCGAACCGGTCATCACGCACCGGCATGAACTGCGGCATCAGGAACGCGATCTCGCCGCGGTCGTCGACGAACAACGTGTCGTTGGACGAGTTCGCCTTGCGCTCCGCGACCCTCAGATAATCGGCTAGGTTCGTCGCCTTGGTGCGCAGCCAGCTCTGCTCGAGCGCGGGAATCGGCCGCCACATCAGCGCCGTCGCGATCCAGCGCCCGTCCTTCGCCGCGACGATCGGGCCGTGGTGAGTCCGCAAGGTGGTGAAGCGGCGCTCCCCCATGCCGCCGTCGGCGCGGCGGAACCGCACGGTGACACTTCGCTGCGCGAGCGGGCGCGTCTCCGCCCCGTAGCGATACGCCCAGCCACCCGCGCGCCGCATCACGCGTTCCGCGAACTGATCGACATTGTCGACGGTGGACGAGGTGTGCATCCACCCGGCGTGCGCGTTGAACCCCTGATAGACGAAGAACTGCCCCCAGGTGCTGGCACCATAAGCGTTCAGCCCCGCGTCACTCGTTACCTGCGCCTCCGAGCGGAAGTAGAAACTGGTGTGCGGGTTGATCAGCAGCAGCGCGTGGCCATCGCGCGTCAGTTTCGGCGCGATTGCGATACCGTTCGATCCCGATGGCTCGCGCGGGATCGTGCCGCGCTCCTCGGGCGTCGGCGGGGTCGGCTGGGCGTAGAAGGTCTTGAGTTCGGAGAGCGAGATCCGTTCGATGTCGCCGCCGATACTGCCCTCGGTGAAGCTCAGCGCCATCCACGGCTCGAACCGCGTCAGCACCTTCGGTTTCGTCGCCGGGTGGGTCGCGAGATAGAAGTTCAGCCCGTCCGCCCACGCCTGCATGAGCGTCCGCAGCCACGCGGGACTGGCGGCAAATTGGCGGCGCAACTCACCCTCGTCGACGAACAGGCGCCGACGCAGGTCGGCCCAGATCGCCGCCTCTCCGTCCGCTTCCGCGGTGCGCCCCAGCGCGATCAGGTAATTGGCCTCGACGCGCGCGAAATCGTCCTCTGCCTGCGCGTAGCTCATGCCGAACACCGCGTCGGCGTCGCTGCGGCCATGGATGTGCGGGATATCCCAATCGTCGCGCGTGATCGTGACCTGCGCGGCCTGCGATCGCCAGCGCGCCACCTCCGGGTCGGGCGCGGCCGCCACCGTTGCCAGGGCGGCGAGAAGCAGCGGATTGCGCGCGCGGCGAAGGAGCCTATCCATGACGCACGGTCTAGGACGGGGAAGAGGCGATGACCATGCGCTGGCTGTTGATCGCGGCGACGTTGCTGCTGGGCGGCGCGACGCTGCCGCCCGCCGACCCTGTGCCGCTGGCCGACCCCGCGCCGCTGCTGCTGCGCCCCGCCGGCGTGTTCGACGGGGTGGACGGGCAGGTCCACGCCGGCTGGCAGGTGCTGGTACGCGGCGATCGGATCGCGGCGGTCGGCCCCGCGCTGGCGATGCCCCCGGGTGCGCGCGTCATCGATCTCGCGGGCGCCACGCTGATGCCCGGCATGATCGAGGGGCACGGCCACCTGTTCCTCCACCCCTATGATGAGGCGTCGTGGGATGATCAGGTGTTGCACGAACCGCTCGCGCTGCGCACCGCGCGTGCGGTGGCGAACGCCCGCGCGACGCTGCGCGCCGGCTTCACCAGCGAGCGCGATCTCGGCACCGAGGGTGCGGGCTACGCCGATGTCGGATTGAAGCAGGCGATCGACCAGGGGATCGTCGAGGGCCCGCGGCTGAGCGTCGCGACGCGCGCGATCGTCGCACTCGGCGCGTATGGCCCGAAAGGATTCGAGCCCGGCGTCGCGATCCCGCAAGGAGCGGAGGAAGTGTCGGGACCCGAGCAGATGGTCGCTGCGGTCCGCCGGCAGATTGCGGCGGGCGCGGACTGGATCAAGCTCTACGCCGATTATCGCTGGCGCAGCGGCGAGGACGCGCGCGCCACGCTGAGCCTGCAGGAGATGGAGGCAGCGGTCGCCGCCGCGCACGACGCCGGGCGCCCGGTCGCGGTCCACGCGTCGACCGCGGAGGGGATGCGCCGCGCAGTCGAGGCGGGCGTCGACACGATCGAGCACGGTTATGGCGGGACGCCCGCGATCTTCGCCGGCATGGCGGCGAAGCGCATCGCCTTGTGCCCGACACTCGCCGCCGCGGACGCGAGTGCGCGCTACCGCGGCTGGACCGGTGCGGAGCCCGCGCCGCCCGCGGTCCGTGCCGCGCGCGAGAGCTTTCGCGCAGCGCGCGCGGCGGGCGTGCCGATCTGCATGGGCGGCGACGTCGGCGTCTACGCGCACGGCGACAACGCGCGCGAGATGGTGCTGATGGCAGCGGCGGGCATGACGCCGGCGCAGGTGCTGATCGCCGCCACCTCGGGCAATGCGCGCTGGATGCGGGTCGGTGATCGTCTGGGCGCGGTGAAATCGGGGCTGCTCGCCGATCTGGTCGCGGTCGCGGGCGATCCGACCACGAACGTCGCCGCGGTCCGCGCCGTCCGGCTGGTCATCAAGAATGGTGCCGTCGTCGCGCCGTGAAGGGTGGCCGCGCGGTGTTCGCCCGGCCACCCGCTTCACGCGTTACTGATGCGTGTCGTACCGATCCGCCATCATCACCTTGTTCCACACGCGTACGAAATCGCGCACGAACCGCGCCTCGCCGGTCGAGGCGGCATAGACTTCGCTGATCGCGCGCAATTGCGAGTTCGCACCGAAGATCAGGTCGAGCCGGGACGCGGTATAGCGCTGTTCGCCGCTGTTGCGGTCACGAAGCACGAAGCCGTGCCCCGCCTCGTCGGTCTTCGACCAGTCATAGTCCATGCTGGTGACGACGGTGAAGAAATCGTTCGACAGCGTGCCGACCCGGTCGGTCAGGACGCCGGTGTCCGAACCGTCCCAATTGGCGCCCAGTGTGCGCAGCCCCGCGGTCAGCACCGCCCATTCGGGTGCGCTCAAGCCGAGCAGGTTGGCGCGATCGAGGAACATCTGCTCGGGTGCGAGCTTGCCCCCGGTCACGTCCTCGAACCGGTCGTCGACGTAGTTGCGGAAACCGTCGACCATCGGGCGCAGCCATTCGAAGCTGTCGGCGTCGGTGCGGTCGTCGGTGGTGTCCATCCGCCCGGGGGTGAACGGCACCTCGACCGCGTGGCCGCCGTCCGCCGCCGCACGCTCCACCGCCGCGCAGCCGCCGAGCACGATCAGGTCGGCGAGCGAGACGCGCTTGCCGCCGGTGGCCTTGGCGTTGAAGTCGTCGCCGATCGCGCGCAGCCGCTCGATCACGGGCATCGCGCGCTGGTTGACCGCCCAGTCCTTCTGCGGGGCGAGCGCGATGCGCGCGCCGTTCGCGCCGCCGCGCTTGTCGGTGTCGCGGTAGGTGGAGGCCGCCGAGAAGGCGGTGAAGACGAGGTCCGACACCGACACGCCGCTGCCCAGGATCGCCTGCTTCAACCGTTCAATGTCGCCCGCATCGATCAGCGGGTGATCGACCGGCGGGATCGGATCCTGCCACAGCAGATCGTCCTCGATCGTCCGCTCCTCGCCGAGGTAGCGTTCCTTCGGCCCCATGTCGCGGTGCGTCAGCTTGTACCACGCTTTCGAGAATTGCAGCGTGAAATAGTCGAAATCGGCCAGGAACCGCTCGCAGATCGGGCGGTAGACGGGGTCGTCCTTGAGCGCGATGTCGCTCGTCATCATCATCAGCGGGTGCGTCTTGCCGGGCACGTGCGCGTCGGGGGTGCGCGGCGCGTCCGGGTCCTTGGGCGTCCATTGCAGCGCGCCCGCGGGACTCTTTGTCTGCTGCCACTCGTATTTGAACAGGTTCTCGAGGTAGCTGTTATCCCAGGTCGTCGGATTGGGAGTCCAACTGCCCTCGATGCCGTTGGTCATCGTGTTCTCGGCATTGCCTTGGCCCTGCGGGTTGTGCCAGCCGAGGCCCATCTGCTCGATCGGCGCCATCTCGGGCGGCGCGCCGATGCGGTCGGGCGCGACCATGCCGTGGCTTTTGCCGAAGGCATGCCCGCCCGCGATCAGCGCCACCGTTTCCTCGTCGTTCATCGCCATCCGCGTGAAGGCGATGCGAATGTCGCGTGCCGATTCAAGCGGGTCGCCGCTCTTGTTCGGGCCTTCGGGATCGACGTAGATGATTGCCTGATTGGTCGCGGCGAGCGGTTGTTCGAGGTCGTAATCGGCGTCGCCATTCTCACCGCGCCAGCGCTTCGAGCGGTCGGTCATCTTGTCGAAGGATTCAACCGTGGACATGTTGACGTATTCGGGACCCCAATAGGTCGCGTCGTCCGCCTCCCACGCGTCGTGCCGGCCGCCGGCATAGCCGTAGGTCGGGAAGTTCATGATCTCGAGCGCGCAATTGCCGACCAGCACCATCAGGTCGCCCCACGACAGCGCGTCGCCATATTTCTGCTTGATCGGCCAGATCAGCCGGCGCGACTTGTCGGTGTTGCCATTGTCCCACCAGCTGTCGATCGGCGCGAACCGCTGCATCGCCTCGCCCGCCCCGCCGCGCCCGTCGGCGATGCGATAGGTGCCGGCGGCGTGCCACGCCATCCGGATCATCTGCGGTCCGTAATTGCCGTAATCGGACGGCCACCACGACACCGAGGTCTGCAGAAACTGCTTGATCTCCGCCTTCAGCGCCTGGAGGTCGATCGCCTCGAACGCGGCCTTGTAGTCGAAATCCTCGCCCAGCGGATTGGCGCACGGACCGTTGCGGTGGAGCTGCTCGACCCGCAGGCGATTGGGATACCAGTCCTGCAGCGTCGGCTTGCTGCCGAACGCGCCGCCCAACCGGTCGCCACCGAACGGGCACTTGCCCGCGAGTACGTCCTTATAGTCTTCCATCATTGATCCTTGTTAGGCGCACGGTCCGCCCCGGCTATAAAGCCGCGATGGCGTTCGCGGTTGCGTCCGACCACGCGCTCGCGTGATTGTTCGCGCACAACTCGGCGCGTTCGGGCATCGCTCCATCGGATCGAGACAGGCGCGCGTGAGGCGCGACAAGTGACGGGCTGACGTTGCGGCCATCATCAATCGTCGTTCAAGATGATGAGAAGATGAAATGACGAAGTTGTTGACTGTCTTTGTAGTGTAATCGCCAAGTATTGAACGCAGTCTATCGCGCGCCCAACGCCAGCAAGGCGGTCAAGGGGATGAACATGCTTACCACTTCGCGCCTGCGGTTGCGACTTCTCTGCGGTGTTGCAGGATTGATCATGCCGATCGCCGCGCACGCTGCGCCGACTGCTGCCGATGTGCCCGCCGCGACGCAAGCCGTCGCCGCCGACGCCGCAACGCAGACGCCGACCACCGATGCCGCCACGCCATCGGGCGGTCTGGGCGACATCGTCGTCACCGCGACCCGGCGCGAGACGAATTTGCAATCGACCCCGGTCGCGATCAACGTGCTCAACACGCAGGCGCTGCAGGACCGTCACGTCCAGAGCCTGTACGATCTCGCCGACGGTGCAGTGCCGAGCTTGCGCGTCGCGACCTTCGAGGCGCGGCAGAGCGCGCTGACGATCGGCATCCGCGGCATCGTGCCGCTCGACGCCAACCAGCCCGCGCGCGAGCAGGGCGTGGGCATCTACGTCGACGGCATCTATCTCGGCCGTCAGCACGGCCTGAACGCCGCCTTGTTCGACGTTGAACGGATCGAGGTGCTGAAAGGGCCGCAGGGCACGCTGTTCGGGCGCAACACCGAAGGCGGTGCGCTCAGCATCGTCACGCGCGCGCCCTCGGGCGAGTTCGGCGGGCGTGTGCGCGTCGGTGTCGCCAATCTGGGCGGCTACAATGGTGACCTTCACCTCGACCTGCCCGAATATGCCAATTTCAGCGTCAAGCTCGACGCGGTGAAGCAATATCAGGGGGCGGTGACCGACAATCCGCTGCCCGGCCAGGTCGGCTTCGGTTACTATGATCGCGAGGCGATCCGCGGCGCGGTGCGCTGGCAACCGCGCGACGGCGTGACCGACGATTTCTCCTACGATTACGGGCGCGACAAGAACTCGCCGTTCTACAGCCAGCTGCTGAACGCCAACCCCAACAATTGCGTCGCCGGCGCGCAGGCCGCCTCGCCCCGGTGCGTGCTGCCCGGCACCGCCTACACCACGCTGACGGGCGCGGTGCGCCCCGTCCTGCCGGTGGTGCAAGTCGAGGGCAACCGCCGGATGCGCCGCGCCGACATCGGCGTCGTCCAGCAGCCCAGCGTCGACCAGACGCACGGCTTCACCAACGTGCTGAAATACAAGGCAACGCCCGATATCGAACTGCGCTCGCTGACCGCATGGCGCGGCGTCGATGTTGCGCAATGGGATAATTCCGGCGGTGCGCACCGCGTCCCCCTGCTCAATTGCACCAGCGCGACCTGCAATTTCAGCCGCTACAGCCTCGCCGACCTGCGCCAGCGCCAGTTCAGCCAGGAATTTCAGGCGGTCGGGACGGTCGACGCCTTCGACTTCGTCGGCGGGCTTTATTACTTCAACGAACACGTCAGCGACGACGCGGCGACGCCCAACTCGCAGCAATATAATCAGGCAACCGGCGTCGTCACCACGCTCGACCCGTGCGTCGGCGGCGGCAGCGTCGCGGCCCCCGCGGGCTGGCAGATCGGCTGCCGCCAGATCGACCGCGCGTCGGAGGTCTGGTCGAAGAGCTACGCCGCTTACGGACAGGTGACCTGGAACGCGACCGACGCGATTCACGTCACCGCGGGCGGACGCTACACCCACGACAAGAAGCGCGGCGTGCTGCACTTCTCGCGCAACATCAACTACGACAATCCCGCCAACGCCGCCGCGGTCGCACGCAATGGCTATCAGCCGCTCGACAAGACGTGGGACCGCTTCAACCCGATGGTGACGGTCGCCTATGACGCCTCGCGCGACCTGCATTTCTACGCCAAATACGCCACCGGCTACCGCGCCGGCGGCGCCAGCTCGCGCACGTCCAACTATCAGGCATTCGATCCCGAGGATGTACGCTCCTACGAAGTCGGCATGAAATCAGACCTGTTCGACCGCCGCGTCCGCTTCAACCTCGCCGGGTACATCATGGACCGCGACAACAGCCAGGTCGACATCAGCTCGATCCAGGTGACCGCGACCGGCAGCTTCAACAACCTTGTCACGATCAACGCGCCCGGCACCACGCGCATCCGCGGCGTGGAGGCCGATCTGACCGTCAATCCGCTCGAGGGGCTGACGCTGAACGCATCCTACGCCTACACCTACACGCGCATTCCGAAGGTCAACATCGTCAATTCGGTGACCACCAACGGGGTCACCACCTCGACCACCGTGCCGCAGCAATTCTACATCGTATTCACGCCGCGCAACGCGGCCAGCGGCGCGATCGATTACGCGGTGCCGGTCGGCGACGGCAACCGCCTGACCTTCCATCTCGACGGCAATTACGCGCAGGCGACGCAGGCGTTCGACCAGTTCGCGACCAAGGCCGACGCGTCGCTGATCTTCAACGGCCGCGTCGCGCTCGGCGACATTCCGCTCGGCACCAACGGACAGAAGCTGACCGTCGCGATCTGGGCGCGCAACCTGTTCGACGAGCAGTACGTCTACCGCCGCGACCCGTCGAACAGCCTGCCGGGTGCGCCGACCACCAACGTGACCAGCGGCAGCATCAACAACGTGCTGGGCGATTACGGCAACTTCAACACGCCGCGCACCTTCGGCGTCGAGGGAATGGTGAACTTCTGACGAATGGTCGACAGCCGCGGGATCAAGGCAGATCTCGCGGCTGCCTGCCTACTCAGGCACGCGCGGCAGGATCAGCGTGGCGGCAAGGCCGGGACACGCGTCGTCCAGCGTCAGCGATCCACCGTGCAACTGCGCGATCGCCTGCACCAACGGCAGCCCCAAGCCGTGACCGGGGCGGTGTCGGCTCGCGTCGAGGCGCCCGAAGCGACGCAGCGCGCGCGCGCGCTCGTCGGGCGCAATGCCGGGGCCGTCGTCGCTTACCCGAATAGCCACCTGATCGCCGCGTGCGTTGATCCCGACCGTCACGGTCGTGTCGGCAGGCGTGTGGTTGAGCGCATTCTCGACCAGGTTGAGCAGCGCCTGCGCCAACAGCGCACGGTCGCCGACCACACTGACCGGCGGAACCGCGGCGCAGCGCAAGCCGTGGCCGCTGTCGTTCGCGACCTCGCGCATCGTGTCGGCCACCTCCTCGACCAAGGGTGCGAGATCGAGACGGGTGAAGCCCGCGCGCCGTGCGCCGCCCTCGACCTCCGCGATCCGCATCATCGCCGCAAAGGTTGCGAGCAGATCGTCGCATTGCTCGATCGCGCGGTCGAGTTCGTCGCGCGCCGCCGCGCCTTCCTCTGCTTGTGCCGCCAGCACCAATCGGCCACGCAGTCGCGCCAAGGGGGTGCGCAGGTCGTGCGCGACTTCGCTGCTGATGTGGCGGATACCGTCCATCAATCCGGCGATCCGGTCGAGCATCCGGTTGAACGTCTCTGCCTGTGCGGCGAACGCGCCGCCGCGCGCCGGAACGGGGACGCGTCGCTGCAGGTCGCCGTCGATGATCGCCTCGGCGGCGGCGCGTAGCTCGTCGATCCGCCGTCGCACGATCGAGGCAAAGGTCGCGGTGCCCGCCGCCACGATCAGCAGGATCGCGCCGAACCCCAGCAGATAGTTGCGCGCCCGCACCGCCGCATAGCCGTCGACCGGCTCGGTTTCGATGATGGTGATCAGCCGCAGGCCGCCGCCCGCGTCGCGCCGCTCGGCCCGCCCTGCGCTCAACCCGGCGATGTTGTCGCCGCGCTCGATCGTCGAGAAACCGGCCGCGATCGGGCGTGCCAGCACGACGTTGCCGCCCAGCCGGCGGCCGCGCGCGTCCTCCAGCTCGAAACCGATGTCGCCGGTGTCGCGGCGACGAGTGAACGCCGCGATCCGCGCCAGGATCGCGCGCGCGTCGCCCGGCGCGCCGTCGCTCAGCACGGCGTCGGCCGCCAGGTCGATCCGCGCGTCCACCAGTGCAATGATCGCGCGGTGCGACGCGGTGTAGGTGGCGTATCCGGTCAACACGACCGCGGCGGCGAACGCGCCCAGGAACGCCAGCAGCAGCGACCTGAGCGAGGTCATCTCATTCCTCCAGCATGTATCCGACGCCGCGCTTGGTCACGATCGGGTCGGCGCCGCCGCGCGCGGTCAGCTTGCGCCTGAGCGAGCGGACCTGCGCTTCGATGATGTTGGTAGTGGGCTCGAAATCATAGCCCCATATGCGTTCAAGCAGCATCGGGCGCGTGACGAAGCTTCCGGCGTGACGCGCCAGTTCGCGCAACAGCTTGAACTCCAGGTTCGACAGGTCGAGCGCCTCGCCATTGTACCAGGCGCGGTGCTTGCCCGGATTGATCAGGATCGCGCCCGCGCGCAGCGTGTCCGCGCCGCCCTCCTGCCACTGCCGCGCCCGCACCAGCGCGCGCAGCCGCGCGTCGATCTCGCCGATCGGGGTCGGCTTGACGATGTAATCGTCCGCGCCCGCGGTCAGGCCCTCGACCTTGTCGATCGATTGGTCGAGCGCCGACAGCATCAGCACCGGAATGGTGTGCCCCCGCGCTCTCAACCGCGCAACAAAGGTCGTGCCCTCCATCTGCGGCAGCATGCGATCAAGGATCACCGCATCGAACCGATCCACATCGTTCGCCATCATCCCCGCCACCCCATCTCCAACAACGGTGACCTGATGTTCCATCGCCTCCAACGACCGCGCCAAGGTGGTGGCAAACTCCGCATCGTCTTCGACCAGCAACAGGTTCATCGGGTACCTCGACATGCGCGCGGTGGGTCACCAGGTTCATTGCATATTTCGCGTCCATGGCACTACCGGGACGAGCAGATTTGAGTCGATCCTCGCGGGTGCGGGGGAGACTCACGCGCGCCGACCGGCCGCGCGGCGAGCAGGGGTCGATCCCCGCGGGTGCGGGGGAGACTTGAGCGTGCCGAACGCAGCCGTGCCGGCGATGGGTCGATCCCCGCGGGTGCGGGGGAGACATGCCGTGGGTCCGCATCACGCCGAATGGCGAGGGTCGATCCCCGCGGGTGCGGGGGAGACCTCGCGCAGCTTATCGACGAGGGCGACCTCGCGGGTCGATCCCCGCGGGTGCGGGGGAGACGGCGACACCTCGAAAAACGGATGCGGATCGCGGGGTCGATCCCCGCGGGTGCGGGGGAGACGAGCTGTGCGGAGAAGCCTTCCGCAAGGGCGTGGGTCGATCCCCGCGGGTGCGGGGGAGACAGGCGTGGAGGTCGACCGGCACGACGAGCGCGGGGTCGATCCCCGCGGGTGCGGGGGAGACCAGCCGGATGTGGTGCTGCCCACCGCGCCGCAGGGTCGATCCCCGCGGGTGCGGGGGAGACCACCCGACATGCTGGAGCAAATCGACGCGCGCGGGTCGATCCCCGCGGGTGCGGGGGAGACGACCGCGAGTACGTCGTTTGGTCGACCGACGAGGGTCGATCCCCGCGGGTGCGGGGGAGACATACGGCTTGGCCTCGTCCAGCATCCGGGCAAGGGTCGATCCCCGCGGGTGCGGGGGAGACGAGCACCAGGGCGCGGCCCCATGCCCGGACAAGGGTCGATCCCCGCGGGTGCGGGGGAGACCAGTCGCCTGCGCACGGCATGCCGATGCACCTCGGTCGATCCCCGCGGGTGCGGGGGAGACTCGCGCGGGCAGCATTGGGGCAAGCGCGCCAAGGGTCGATCCCCGCGGGTGCGGGGGAGACGCCTCGAAGGTCAGCGGCCCCATGCGCTGCTGGGGTCGATCCCCGCGGGTGCGGGGGAGACCTCAAGATGCTCTCCGACCTGAGTGACGCAGAGGGTCGATCCCCGCGGGTGCGGGGGAGACCATGCGCCGCGCCCGCGCACCTTCTCGCGCGCGGGTCGATCCCCGCGGGTGCGGGGGAGACAGGTCGTGCTTTGCTACGATGACGCGGGCGAAGGGTCGATCCCCGCGGGTGCGGGGGAGACCCTGATGAATTGCTGCCGAGCAATGATCGTCGGGGTCGATCCCCGCGGGTGCGGGGGAGACTTCGCATCTTTGCCGCGGAAGAACGATGACTCGGGTCGATCCCCGCGGGTGCGGGGGAGACCCATCTAGCGTCTCAAGATAATCGTCCGCAATGGGTCGATCCCCGCGGGTGCGGGGGAGACCACGTGGGCGTCATCTATAGGCGCAAGACTCAGGGTCGATCCCCGCGGGTGCGGGGGAGACCTCATTCATCACACGCCGTCGCTGCAATGGCTGGGTCGATCCCCGCGGGTGCGGGGGAGACTCTGCCACCTAGCATATTGTTATTCCGCACAATGTCAAAGAACCCCAGGCGCCGCTTCGTTCAGGAGCGCCCGGACGCGTCCACCGCCCCCGACAGCGCGCGGCGGACGAGGAGGAGGCCGTCGTGTGCTATCACCTCCTTCGGCGGTTCGCCGAGCGTCGACAGGCCGAGCCCGCCTGCCGAGGCGGGTTCGGCCCAGCACATGACGATGCTGCCGCGGCGTAGGCGGTTGTGCCATTCCTCCACTACGGCCCAAATGCGGCCACGCACGCCTGCGCTCATGCGCGGCTGCGCGTAGACGCCTGGGGCGAGTTCGAGCATCGCCGAGCCGAGCAGCCCGCGGTAGCGATCCTCGACGTCGCGGGTGATGACAACGGTAAGCGGCATCAGCGGTATGGCCTGGCGGCAGTGGGCCTGATCGCGCTTGGAGGTGCGGAAGGCGCGCCGGTCACGACGAGCCTCCCTTTGTCGCCCTAGGGAATGTTCGCCCGTTGCTCGCACCGGACACGACATCATCGCGCGCTGCCGGGGTAGGGCCGCCGGCCGCAGCGCGCGCCAAATGGGGCGAAGGGTCGCCGCCGGCCTCGTCACCCGAAGGCAACGCCGCATCCTCGCCGCCGGGAAGTAACAGTGTCTTGATGCGATCGATCATGCCGGGAATGACACTGCGCTGACGAAAGAGCAGCGCCGCGCGCTTGCGCACCAGCCGCTCGATCGGCGCGGCGCCCCGCCCGCGCGCTTCGCGCACGGCGGAAAAGGCGATGTCGAGCAGCACGTCGTGCCGGTACAGGTCGGCGATATCGAGCACGAAGCTCTGACCCGAATCCTCGTGGACGAAGCCGAGCTGCGGGATCGCACCGACGGCCGCGACCGCGACGCTCGCTGCCGCCGTCATCGCCGCGCCGGCGTGGTTGATCGCCCGGTTGGCGAGATCGCCCGCTTCCGGGTTCTCGCGGTCGTAGCGCCGGCCGCCCCAGGGGATGCCGTGCCGCTCGGCGGCGAGCACATAGGCGCGCTTGATCCGCGCACCTTCCTGCCCGCGCAGCACCGCAATGTCGCGCGTGCGCACGATCTCGCCGAAGCGCATCGCGTACATCGCGCGCGCCACCTCCATCCGCTGTTTCGGATCGGCCCAGCGCCGCACCTGCGCGCGCGCCAGCGCCGAGGTATCGGGCATCAACGGCGGCGCGGTGTAGAAGCGCACCGCGCCATCACCGATCGCCGCGAGTGCGCAGCCGTGCCGGGCGAGCAGCCTGAGCGCATCGTGCGTCACGCTCGATCCGGGGCCCAGCAGCACGATCGAGATGGCGTGATAGGGGATTTGATAATCGCCCGCGCCCAGCGCATCGCTGCCGGTCGTCACGAAGCGCAGGCAGCCATTCTCCACCTCCAACCGACCGCGGTCGAGCCACACGAGGCCGTGCCGGTCGGCGTGGGGGATGCGCGAACGCTCCAGTCCCAGGCGACCCGACAGCATCTAGCCGCCGCGCGTCGCCGGTGCGAGCAGCAGCATGCCGAAGCCGAAGCCCGCGTGCCGTCCAACACCGCGCGCGAGCAGGTCGGCGAAGGCTGCGGGATCGCTGACGCTGAGCGTTCCAATCATCAGCGCGTCCGGCCCCTCGATCGCGCGGGTGCGCGCGCCCGTGTTGGCATGTGTGCTGCGGCGTGTGCGGGTGCGGCGGAAATCGCGCAAGGTCACCTGCTCCAGCGTGGCCGCGCCTGCGATGCGCTCATCGAGCCAGGCGGTGTAGACGCTCTCGCGTCCAATCGTGTCCACGTCGCCTTCGGCCAGGACTGCGCGTTCGCATGCTGCAACATAGGCGTCGATCTCGCCGGCGCGCGGTTGCCACGTACCATCGCGCTCGCCGCGCGCGGCGCGGGCACGTTTGCCGAAGCGGACAACGGGACGCACGCGCAGCTCGAAGCCGAAGCGCGCGCATTCACGCCAGTGCGCGGGCATCGCCTGCACCTGCGGCGCGCCGGTAAAGATATCGGCGACCAGGTCGTCGGCGAGCGGCAGCGCGGCAGCGTCGAACAGCGCATCCGGATCAGTGAGATAGCCGAGCAGGTGGCTGCCGCGCGGATGGTCGGGCAGGAAGCGGAACGGGCGGGGTGCGGCGGCGCCGTAACGCGCGATCGATGCGGCGTGGAGCGCGTAGCCCAGATCGTCGTCGTCGAGCCGCCGCGCTACCGCGAAGCGATGCAGCGCGGTCATGTTCACGCCGACCCGCAAGAGGTGCAGCGTCACGCCGCCGCCTCGCTCACCGGCCAGGGGAGCCGACCGTGGAACACGCGGCGCAGCCCCGCATGGACGCCGGAGGGCCAGAAGCGTTCGTCGGTGAGCGCGTCTTCCTGCGCCTCCACCGCCTCTGCCTGGGCCAGCGCGTCGCCTGTCGGCTCGCCATGGGGCCATTGCGCGCGCACGCTGTCGCGGTGGGGCGTATCGGCGAGCATGGTGAGGCCGATCGTCAGCGCGTCGCGGATCGTGCCGGCTTCGACGTCGCCGAGCAGCAGCGGGCGCGACGGGACGAACGGCTTGCGCCCGATGAACAGCGGCCGCTCGGGCCGTGTGAGCGCTGCCGCCAGATCGTCGAGCGTCGGCGCCGCATCGGCCGGCGAGAGCCGGCACGCGACCAGCACGCGCGCGTCGGCGTCCATGTCGCGGTAGCGGATGTGCGGCGACTTGTAGGTGTCGGCGCCGCCTGCGCGCCCTTCGACCCGGCCGCGCGTCGTCCAGCCGCGGTCACCGGCCTCCAGCTTCGCGGTCTGAAAGTCCTGCATTCGCTCGCCTTCGGCCACGCGTGCCGAGCCGATCGTCAACCGTGCCTGCAATGCCGCGTGGGCAGCGACATCGAAACGCTCCCAGCCGAGCGCGTTGGCGAACAGCCCCGCGATCATCGATTTGGCGGGAAAGTCGCGCGCCACCCCGTTCGCGTCGACCACGTCGCCGCCGAAGCTCATCAACGGAGCGTCGAGGTCGAGCAGCAGGTACCTCACGCCGGCACGCTCGCGTCGCGCACGGCGGTGCCCGCCCAGGCGGCGAGGTCGCGCAGGCTCTTACCCGGGATAGCTTGCTGCAGAAGCTCGGGCAGATCGAGCGACAGGTCGGGAAGCGCCGCGTGGGCCCGCGCTTCGCCGGTGTCATACATCGCGTCCATCGCGGCGAGATGCCGGGCGAGTTTTTCTGCGGTACGGTTTCCAAGCGAACCGTTGGAATCGCGAGGGTTCAGTTCCACCGCGTCGCGGAACGCGTTGGCGAGCGTGCGCGGCTGGCGGTCGCCCGCCTCGACCAGCACCAGCTCGGCGCGGCTGTACGGCGCGGTTGAGCCTTTCTTGGCGCCCGGCGACACCTCGGCGACGAGGTGGACGAGGTGCTCGACCACCTGCGCGGCGAGCGCGCGATCGTGCTCGCCGGCCCAATCGCTGCGTGCGCAGCCGGTCAGGTTGGAGACGAGCAGCGGTACGTCGACCACGACATAGCCGTAATAAAGGCCTGAGGTGAGCTCGGTATCGAACACGCCGGCAGCGCCGGCGTCGTCACCCTGTTCGCGGTCGCGCAGATCGTCGACGACGGTGAAATAATCGAGCTCGGCCTGTTCGGCGTGGACGGTGAAGGCATGCGCGACGTGGATCGCGGCATCGCGGTTGGCGCGCGTGTCGCTGGTCACCATGCGCCCGAACAACGCGGCTTCGAGCGAGGCGGCGAGTGCATTCTGGTCGCGCAACTGGTTCAGATTGTTTTTCTGTTCCTTGACCCAGAGCTCCGCCGCCGCCTTGACCCCGGCGGCGCTGGCGCTCTCGGATAGCAGGCGCTCCGCTTCCTCGCGCAACCACGCGAGTTCCGGGCGGCCGAACAGCAATGCCTGACGCTGCTGTTTGTCCCTGGCATTCTTGCCGTAGAATTTGATGAGGAACGCCTCCTCGACGGCGTCGACCATGTCCTTCTCGAACCGCGCGCGCAGCGGCCCCGTTGCCTCGCGCTCGATCGCGAGCTTGGAGCGGACGCCCTCGACGCCGTTCTGCTTGGCGAGTTCGTGGATCGCGTGGCGGTCGTCGGCCTTGCGCCAATGGCGTTTGAGGCACTGCGACGAGATGCGCGTGCGCACCGCAGTGCCGAATGGTAGCCGCTTGGCGAGCCCGGCATCGTCGCGGTTGAGCAGCGCGCCGGGCCAGGCCGCGAGGAAATGGATCTGGATGAACTTAGGCACCACGCTGCTGCTTGCATCAGTCGTCACTCGTCATCCCCTTTGTCCGACCGCGCCTTGGCGGCGTAATAATCCTGCGCGATACGAAGGCGCGCGGCTTCCGCCCTCATCTCGTCGTTTCCGACGAGATCAAACAATGTCCACAAATTGACCGGCCGCTCGCCGTGTTGCGCAAGCATCCGCACCGCGCGGATCACCTGCGCGTCGAGCGCGTCTCCGCGCACGGCGGTGAGCCGCAGCAGTCGGTTCTCCGACAAGCCGATCGTGTGCAGCGCCGTGCCCAGCCGCTTGCCCGTCGCATGCGCTTGCGCCGCCGGGGTACCCGACAGGAGCGCGGCGCAATGCGCGAGCAGCCGCCACGGTCGAAACGCCTCGGGCCTGTGCGGCACCGTCACGTCGGCGCGGTGCAGCAGTCGGATGACCACGCCGTCTGCCTCGTGCCTGCCGGTCAGATAGATGCGGCGCAATTGCGCGCGGTCACCCGTCGACAGATAGACGATCTGGCCTGCGATCGAGGCGACCGGGTCCTTGGTATCGGCGGAAGCGGCCGGGTTACTCGCCATACAGCACCTCGTTCATCCACTTCACCATCTGACCGTCGAGCAGCGCGCGCGCGCGTGCATGTGCGCGGATGCGGCGAACCTCGGTGCGTGGTGCCGCGCGCGCGGCGTCATCGAACACCGCCGACGCGATCGCGCCGAGCCGGGTGCGCCACACCATCCGGTGATTGCCCTCGTCATGCGCGGCTTCCGACCAGAAGGGCGCATCGAAGAATTCGTCGTCGACCACCTTGTCGAAGCGTTTCAGCCACGGCTCGGTTTTCTTCTTTGCCGCCTCATCGTCGAGCCGCGCCTGATCGGGTCCGCCCTGAACTAGCGCGATCAGTGCGCGTCGGAGCCGCCGACCGGCCTCGCTCGCCTCGCCCGCGCGCTTTTGAGCGACCTCACCGACGCGGTCGAGCGCGGCAGACTCTTCATTGCCGAGTTGCTCTAGCCGCGTGAGCCGTACCTCGCGGCGGTGCAATCCCTCGGTGTTCGTATCGGTGCCACCACGGCGAACAAGCGCAGCCATGCTGATGGAGAGTTGCGTCACATCATCGCTAACATGTGTCTGTGCAAGAAGGGGCAGCTTCGATTTCAGAACACGCGCAAACCCCCTGTAACCGAAGGTCTCTTGTTTAGGCGTTATACTGGCATCACCAGTCTCTTTCACTGGCGCCCAGGGATCACCGGTAAGGCCGGACACTAGATCTGCGGCGATGCGGGCAACGTTAGAGGTCGCGTAATATGCCTCCAATTTACCTCGAGTGTTCGATATCCGAATACGGCGCGCGGTATCAACGTAAAGGCTTGGTGCCAAATCCTTGATTGACAGTGACGAAGTGCCGTCATTTGACTCCAGCCAAAGCAGCGCCTTCTTAGATGCTTCGCCTGCGGCGGCCTGAACAAGTATATGCGTATCTCGTCGGAACGCGGCTGCTGCCCCGCCAGATGGGAAAATGCGTGCTATGAGCCGACTACCCGTCTTACCATTCATTCGGCTCGAACCGTAAGTCTTTGCGCCGCCGTATGCCGAACTCGTCTGCAACGTGACGAGTGCGAAGAGCCATTCCTGCTCTTGCCCCTGCGCCATTCGCTCCTGCTTCACGTCGTGATTTTTCGCGGTCACGAGCATGTCGAGCGCGTCCGGCGTGGGTAGGCGGTTCTTGTACGCGGCGCGATCGGTCGCGGCGACCAGCGGCGGTTGCAGCAGCGCGGGCTTGGTCCAATCGTCGACCACGAGCATCCAGGCTTCGGGGCAGTCGGGGGTCAGTGCGTTCAGCAGATCGCGCCACGCGGCCTCATCGCCCGGCAGATCGTCGCGCTCCGCGTTGATCAGCGCGAGTGCGGCCACCTGCACCGTAAAGGCGTGCCACGGCTCGCGCTGGTGCGGGCGCAGCGCAGGAAAGCTCCACGCCTCCCCACGCGCGAGCGCGGCGAAGGTGGCGAACAGCGAGCCGTTATGCGACGCGCCATCGCCGTCGCGCCAGCCGATCATCACGCCTGGGTCCGATGCTTTGATGACGTGCTACGACCGCATGCGAGCGCCGACGATACCGCTGCGGCCGAATTGGTCGGCGCACGTCCGCTTGGATGATCGCTCGAATGCAAAGGCTTCATCACGCGAAGCTGCCACCTGATTGTTGCGATGTCAAAACTGTTCCTGCTTCGTTCGCCAAAGAAAACACGCGTCAACTTACAATTGCACGCGCATCATCCGCCAACAATTTGAGCGTTACTCACGCGGCGGTGCCGAACAACGCCGCCGCACCGGTCAGCACGGTCGGTGCGGTAAGGGCGCGGTCAAGGTAGAGGTTGCGCGCCTCGCAGCTCGTTTCCGCGACCAGCAGGCAGGCGTGGCAGGCGGCCCCGCTCAGCGCGCGCTCGTCGGCGTGGGTGTCGGGGTTGTGCTCGGCGCAGATCGGATCGCCCGAGCAGAGCGCCAGCCGGTCGAGCGCGCGCTCGATGATCGCGCCCAGCCGCGGCAGCACCGCGATCAGCCCGCCCAATGTGCCCTGCGCGCCGGTCGAGGCGGTGTAGAGCAGCAGGCCGAAGCGTTCGCCCTCCTCGTCGACGATGGCGTAAAGCCGCTCCTTCAGCGCGGTCGCGGGATAGCCGCAGTCGAGCGCGATCTCGTTCATCAGCGCGTGGCTGAAGCCGTGGATCGCGTAATAGGCCAGTCGCGGGAAGTGCAGCTTGTCGCCGAACGGCTGGTTGGCACGCCAGCGTTCCCACCCGCTGTACAGCGCCTCGCCGCGCGCCAGCACCGCGGGCCGCGCGAGCCAGTCGCGGATCGCCTGCGCCGAGAAGCGCAGGAACAGCCCCTCGCCGAGCTGCTCGGCGGCGGGTAGCCACTCCAGCTCGGTGGCGAGCGCGGCGCCTTCGACCGCGATGTGCAATTCCTCCAGGTCGCCGTCGATCGCGGTCGGCGCGGCCTCGAAGCGGGTGAAGCCGTACAGGCAGGCGACCTCGCGCAAGCGGTGAACCGCGACCACGGCTTCGATCGGGGCGAGCCGCGCGCGTGCCGCGTCCCCGTTGCTGCCGTCCCAGTCGGCGCGACGCAGCGTCCGCGCATGCAACCGCGCGTCGGGCGCGTCGGACCCGATCACGTCGAGCCCGGAGGCGAGCAGGTCGAACTCCGCCGCCTTGGGCGCGCGCGCCAGCGCCTGGCGACCGGCCACGCGTACCTGCGCGACGCGCGCGACCACGTCGGCGTCGCTCCAGCCATCGAACGCGGCGCGCAGGATGGGGTTGGCGCGGCGCGCCAGTCCCATCTCGACCACCGTTTCGACCCAATCGATCGCGTCGAGATGTTCCTCCACCAGCGCGGTCAGATCATCCTCGGCCGCGGGCAACGAGATGACGGTCAGCACTTGCGGGAAATAGGCGTTGGTCGCGGTGCGGCTGAGGAAGCGCAGATTCTCGCGGCACCCGTCGGGCTCGTCGCTGCGCAGCCACGGTCGCCGGCCGCGACACGCACCCAGGATGCCGCTCGCCTGCGCGTCCTTCAGCGACAGCGACGCGCCACAGCCGCATACGACGCGGGTCGACGCCGGATCGCCCGAGGTGCCACGTTCCTCCAGCCAGAGCGGCTGCACGCAGCGCTCCTCCGCGCCGATATGAACGGTGTAGCCCCAATCGATGTCCTGGAGATGCCCCTTGCGACAGCCCGCGACGAAGCGGATCGGGGTCACGGCGACGCGGCGCCCGTCGTCGTCGACGAAGTCGGCGCGACCGCGCGGGTCTAGATCGCGCCAGCGCACCAGCCGGCGGCGGCGCACCTCGCCCGCTTCCTCCGCATCGCGCGCGACGAACCAGGCGGGAAAGATCCGCGCTTCGACGCCCGGCGGCTCGCTCGCGCCGCTCTCGCGTCGCGCATCGTCGTGGACGGGCGGGGTGCGCAGGCCGAGCCGCTGATCCTCGCCGAGCCGGCCGTTGCCGCGAAGCAGCGTTTCGAGCACCGCGACCGCGCGCGGTTCGACGATCGGTCGCCAGCTGCCCGCCTCGCGCATGTGCCACAGGTCGAGCCCGCCGATCACGACCGAGCGCGTCGGCAGGTCGACCATCGCACCGGGGCCAAAGCCGATGATGAGCTGCGATGCGCGCAGCGTGACGGGTTTGGCGCTCAACTCATGTCTCCTGCACCGCTGACGCGCTCGCCCGCCGGGCCGCGCGGCTTGATCAGCACGCTCGCCTCGACGTCGCGCATGCTCCAGCCGGCCTGGAAGCGCTGCTGCGCGGGCGGCAGATTGACGATCACCGGGTCGAGCGGCGGGTAGAGCAGGCGCTGCGGGCGATCCTCGTAGGAGAAGCGGCCCCCCGCCGCGGTCTGTTCGGCGGCGATCGTGACCCAGTCGTCGAGCAGTTGCGCGATCGTCTCAGCAAGGCGCGCGCGACCACCCTCGATCGTCGCGGGCGCACGCTCGACCAGGTGGCGGATCACCGCGGCGCGCGTCTCGGGCGCCTGCCCCAGCGCGTCGACCGCGCCCGACGGCGTCAGCGTCGGATCGAGGTGGCGCGCGATCGCCACCACCACTGCGGCAAGCGCGCGGTCGAGCGCGCGCGGCGACCAGGGCGTGACGCTGGTCGCCTCGACCGAGCGATAGAAGGTGTCGTGGAAGTGGCGGAACTGCTCGAAATGCATCCGGTCGCGCGGGCGATGGACGTTGAGCACGACGACGACCAGGCCGGGGCGCTCCGCGCTGCGCCCAACGCGGCTGGTCGCCTGGATATATTCGGCCGCGGTCTTCGGCTGTCCCTGCACCAGCATCAGCCCGAGCCGGTCGATGTCGAGCCCAACCGAAATCATGTTGGTGGCGAGCGCGACATCGACCGGCTCGTCGCCGCCCACGCTGCCCGCGACCGCCGCGCCGAACCGCGCCTCCAGCCGCCGCTTCGCCGCCGCGACCTGATCGGTCGACACGCGCGAGGTGAGCTCGACCGGCTCGCCGAGCGCGCGGTCGCCGAACGGTTGGTCGGCGGGCTCGGCGCGGCGGCGACGCGTGCCGTAATGCGCCAGCCGGTTGGCGACCTCGTCCTCCACGATGCGGCGCGCGCCGCCCAGTTCGCGCAGCGCGTTGAAAAAGCACAAGGCGGTCAGGTACGCGTCGGTGTCGCCCTCGTTCGCGCCGTTATCCTCCTGCGTGAGCCCCTGCGCCCCACCCAGCAGCGTGACGAGCGCCTGGAGGAACACCAATTTGGGCCCGCGCCCCGCCGCCGCAATCCCGACGTACCAGCGCGCCGGGTCGGCGTCGCTCTCCGCCCGCGTCAGCGCGAAGAAACTGTCGCGGCGGTCGATGCCCGGCGGTGGAAAGATGCGCGTGTCGGCACGGTCGAACAGGCTCGCGATCTGGTCGCGCGCGCGGCGCACGGTGGCGGTCGAGGCGACGATCTTGGGGCGCACCCGCTGCCCGCCGCCGTGCCGCGTCGCGAGCGCGTCGATTGCGGCCTCGTACAAGCCCGCGATCGTGCCGAGCGGCCCTGAGATCAGGTGTAATTCGTCCTGAATGACGAGGTCGGGCGGCGCGAGCCGGTGCCCCTCGTCCAGGGGACGCCCGACCCCCGGTTCGGCCGCGCCGTAGAAGCCGGTCGCGTCGGCGCGGTCGACGTGGCCGAAGAACGCGCCTGCCTGGCCACTCCACGGCAATGCCGCGAACTTGTCGACCGTGGCGATCAGGAATGCGGGCAGGCGGCGGTAGATCGCCTCGTCGACGGTGACGATCGGCAGCGCACGGTCGCCCGTGAACGCGCAGGCGGGGTTGACGCAGCGCAGCTCCAGGTTGGTCGGCGCGTCGGCGTTCGGCACGCAGGCGAAGCTCTGGGGCGTAAAGGCGGTGCCGCACCACGGACACGCCTTGATCGGCGCGGGTGCGCGGCTGTCGCGTCCGCTGGTATAGGCGCGCACGCGGCGTACCGCGGTGCCCTCGCTCTTGTCGCCGCGCCGGCCGAGCCGGTTGGGGCTCGCGTCCGATCCGACCCACAGTCCGATCTCGATTGGCCAGTCGCCGAGCATCGGACGGCCGTTCGCATCCTGGTAATCGGGCCCGGTGCGCAGCAGCTCGAGCGCACACACCAGCCCGGCAGCGCGGCCGAGTTGATCGAGCGTCAACAGCCGCAGCGTGTAGCGCATGATCACCGCCACGCCCGCGCCGAGCAGCCCCGCTGCCCCCAGCCGCCGAAACGCGATGGTGAAGGCGGCGAGTCCCAGATACGCCTCGGTCTTGCCGCCGCCAGTCGGGAAGAACAGCAGATCGGCGATCTCGCGATCGGCGTGGCGCGGATCGGCCATGCCCGACACATTGAGCAGGATAAAGGCGAGCTGGAACGGGCGCCACGATGGCTCCGTATCGGTGGGGCGACGCGCGCGGGTCGCGTCCGCAACGGCGCGGTTGGCGATCTCGAACGCGGTGCGTACGCGTGCATCGTCGGTGACCAGCGCGATCCCCGCGGCGATCCGCGCGCGCGCCTCGGCCTGTGCGGCGATAAGCGCCTCCGCGGTACGCACGCGCTGCGGCGCCTCCGCGATGTCGGGCGCGGCCGCGCCGGCGGCTTGCGCGCTCGACCAGTCGGCATAGGTCGCGACCAGCGGCGCGAGCGCGCTGCGCAGTCCTGCCGCATCGTCGTGGGCGAGTGCGGCGAGGCGATCCATCGCGAACGTCGCACCGGGCACCGCGGCGGCGACCGTACGCTCCACCGCGGCGCGCGGCAGATGCGTGGTGTGGATGCGGCGCACGACTCCATCGGCGTCCACCTGGTGCGTCGCCGCGCAGCCGAGCCCGGCGGCGTAGGAGGCGGCGTCGCGGTAATGGAGATCGGCGAGCTGATCATCCCAATCGTCGCGCGCGACCCGCGACAGATCGGCCTGCGCGACGAACCCCGCGGCGCAGGTGAGGTCGAGCCGAACCTGATAGGCGTAGGCGAGGTCGCGGTAGCGCGACGGCGGCTCCGAGCGCTTGTTGACGACGAACACGGTGACGACCTGCACCGCGCGCACCGCTCCGCTCGCCAGCGTCAACGCGAACGGCCGCGCGCGCACCGCCAGCTCGAGCCCGCCACCGCCGCGCGCCGTCGCGCCCGATCCAGGCAGCGCGACGCGCGCGATCCCCGCTTCGGCAGCTGGCAGCGCGAGCGTCAGCGTGCAGCGACGTGGCACGCGCCGCCAGCTGATGGACGCGTCACGCTGGTCGCCGCCCGCCTCCAGCAGCTCGGGCGGCAGCGGCGGTTCGGGCACGTAATCGCCCCAGCCGACCTCCACCTCCAGCGCACGCACGTCGGGGTCGATCATCGTTGCCAGGCCGATCGCACTCGGTAGGAAGCGGCGGCGCGCGGCGGGGGCCTCCCCTCCCTCCTCGTCGAGCGCGCCCGCCGCGCCCGCGACGCTCCACGCGTCGATCTCAGGCAGAAATGCGTCGACCTCGTCGGTGTCCGCATCGGCCGGAAAGGCGGGCTCGTGCGTCAGCTCGCCCGACGGCGCGATGAAGCCCGACAGGTACCAGCGCGCCGGGCTCTCGCCGGGCGGCAACCGCTCGCACGCGAGGTCGGCGTCCTCCGCCTCGGACGGCCCGATCAGGTTGCGGCGCAGGCGGTGCACCAGCTCGGTACGCACGGTCGCGGCGCTCATTGCATTTGCTCCATGCGCGCGCGTTCCTCGTTCAAGCGCAGCAGCCGCGCGAGCACGGCGTCGCGAAAGGGCGCGGGCCAGAACAGCCGGCGCTGATAGCGGTGATCGTCCTCGCACCCGGCATCGAGGAACGCCGGCGCGGCAGCCTCGGCGAGGTCGTGCCAGCCGTAGGCGGCGAGCACCGCGCGGTCCATCTCGTCGTGCAGCGTGCGCAGCGCCGCGATGTCGTCCCCGCGGTGGAAGCGATTGTAGGTCGGCGTCATGCCCTGGTTCCGCGCCACCATCAACGCGGCGCGCGCGTCATGGTAGCGCTGCCCCGCCTGCTCCAGCGCGGGTGCATCGGCATAGTCGGGTGGCAGCGGGAAGGTCTCGAAGCAGTCGGACGGGGTGTAGCGGAGGTCGTCTTTCATCGACGACGCGAAAAAGCGCGCCCAGACTTCGTGCACGCGCGATTGCAGCGTTGCAAAGGCAGCGTCGGAGGAAAGTGCGAAAACAGCCAAGGTTTTACCGAGGCAAAAATCCTTGCTTACTTTGGCAAAGGCGATGTGAGGCGCGGCGCCGCGGTTGACGACGAGACAATGACCGCGGGGCAATTCGCCAAGCGCGTTTGTAAGGTTTTTGGCGGAAACGCCAAACTGCCACCACATCTGCTTGCGACGGCGATCGACACCATTGTCGCCTAGCCGGTCTCGCTCCGGCTTCACCTTATGCTCGACAATGGAAAGCAAGGCGGGCCAGTCTGCTGCAACACTGTCGGCGAAATCGGGTGCGGCGATACCACTGCATTGTTCTCGTTCTTGCTCGGCTCTCGACAGCGATGCCCAATGAGCCCGGCAGGCGCGACGTAGCGGGCGGTTTCCAAAATCGATGGTGAAGCGATGTGGCGAATGAACCGGGGAATTGTTTACTTCTTCGCCCCCCAGATAGGGTCGGATAACTGCAGCGTTGCGTGGATTCTCATCAATTAGCGTCATCATCGCGGCGATCGAGGACACTTGGTCCTTGGCTGCTTTCGCATCATCAAAGGTGAAGCCCATTCCGTAGAGCTCGTAACCCGCGAACGCCGTCCCCGCGTTCGCGCGCAGCGCAGCAGGCGACGCATCCAGCTCTCCCTCCATCAGATATGCCGAGATCCGTCGCACCGGTCGCCCGTCGAGCACCGGCACCGCGTCGCCCGCGTGCTCGCCGCGCTGTACGAACACCTGCGCGACGACGACGGCCGCATCGCCCTCCCATTGATGGCGGCTGACCGCGCGCGTGATCGTGCCGCCGTCGGCGAGGATGCGGGCAAGCCCCGTCTCGCGCGTATCGCCCTGGCGGATCGTGTTGGTCGCGATCAGCCCGAACGCGCCGCCGCGGCGCAGCAGTCTGAATGCACGACGAAAGAAGTGCGCGCACAGATCGGCGTTACCGTGCGCGCCCGCGTGCAGCGTCTTGAGCCAGTCCGGGTAGGCAGCGGCATGACCCGCGGCGATGGTGTTCTTGCCCGCGAACGGGGGATTGCCGACGATCGCGTCGAACCCCGGATTGGGGCGGCTGAACACGTCCTCGAACTCCAGCTCCCAGTGGAAGCTCGCGATGCCGATCGGGGTGCTGCCGAGCGCCGCCTGCCACGCCTCCAGCCGCGCCCAACTCGCGTCATTGGGTGCGAGCACGCATTGCTGCACCTCGGCTAGCCGCGCGTCGCGGTCGCGCTTGCTCGTGCCCGCGAAAAAGGCGTGGAGCACCGCGTCGGCGACCAGATGCGCGCGCCGCAGCGCGGTTGCGGCGGCGCGGTGGCGGCGTTCCTGCGCGGCATAAGGCGCGATCTCCGCCTCCACCCGCATCAACCGGCGCAGCTCGGCCGCGGCGTCGATGCCGTCGCGCACGATCGCCTCGACGAAGCCATGCTGCTGCGACACCTTGTCCCAGGTCACCGCGACGATCTTCGGATTGGGCAAGCCGACCAGGCTGTCACCCGCGCGCAGCACGCCGTCGAGAAAGGTGAATTCGTGCGCGCTCGCCAGCGTTTCGAGCCACAACGACAATTTGGCGAGGTCGATCGCGAGCGGGTTGCGATCGACGCCGCGCAGGCAATGCTGCGCGACCAGCCGCTTGGCATGCAGCAGCTCGTCCTCGTCCGCCGGGATCGTCGGGCGCTGCGCCGGCCAGCGTGCCCAGGCGGTGACCAGCCGCTCGCCCAATTGCCGGCACGCCTCGACCAGGAACGCGCCCGATCCGGCGGCGGGATCGCAGACCTTCAGGTCGAGCACGTCCGCCGCGCGCGCATCGGGGCCGATCCGCGCGAACGCGGGGGCGAGCGCGTGGGTGACGATCGGCTGCGTCAAGGCACGCGGGGTGTAATGGCTGCCGGTGCGACGGCGCTCGTCGGTGGGCTGCAGCACCGGCGTACCGGTGGGCACGGGCGTGCGGCGCGGGCAGGCGCGCAGATCGGCGATAGTCGAAAGTGCGGCGGCGACCGCATCCGCGCCTTCGGCCGCGCGCAAGGCTTGCGCGACCGCGGCCGGGAACGCGCCGCGCCCGGTCCACGCCTTCAGCAGCTTCTCGCGCTCGCCCGGTTTCGTCTGTGCCAGGGCGACCAGATCGACCCAGACGGGGACGCGATTGTCCTTGCCCGCGCGGATCGCGAGCATCGGCGCATCCGCGCACATGGCGGTGAAACCCATCACCGTTTCATAGACCGCACCGATCTGCTCGACGCTGAGCGCCCGGTACGCGACGCGCTCCCCGCCGAGCATCAGCAGATTGTCGAGCACGCGCAGCACGCAGCCGTCGCTGACCGGCAACACCTGCTCGAGCTCGTCCGGCTCGTCGCGCCCGAGCAGAAAGGGAAAGGCATGCTCACTGAACAAGGTGCCGCCGCGCGCCTGCATGAACCCCGATGCGTGCCCACGATCGACCAGCCGGAACAACGCCAGCAGCCGACCCCAGGCACCGCGCCGGTCGTCGATCGTGTCGGGGTAGAGCGCCGCATCGTCGCGCAGCCGCAGGTGCAGCCCGCCGAGCGCATATCCCTGCTCGTACAGTGACGCCGCAGCACCGCCCGCCGCCGACGGCATCAGCCCGCGATCCTCGGCGTAGAGGATGAAGATCAGCCGCAGCAGCACGGTCAGCACGCCCTCGTACAGATGCTGCGGCCGATGCGCGGCGAGCGCCCGGATGCGCTGCGGCGCAGCGGCATCCAATCCGCGCAGCAGTTCGTGCAGACTGGCGAGCACCTGACCTGACAGGCGCGACGATACGTCGGCCTGCGCGGCGCGGCTTTCCGCCAGGATCGAGGGCAGGCGGTGCGACGGCGGCCCGGTGAACAGCGCGTGGGCGTCGAGCAGCAGCTTCAATCCCGCCAGCATGCCGCGTCCCGCGGTCGTGGCGAGCGGTGTGAGCGGCCAGGTAATGTGCCCCGATGCTTCGCCGCGCGGTGCGACGACCAGGCGCAGCACCGGCTCGATCGCATCATGCTCATCCCCCTCGCGCGCCGATCGCCCGGTCTCGCGCGCACCGATGATCACGCCGGCGAGTACGCCGGTTTCGCGCAGCAATCGCTCGAACCGCTGCTGCGCAGTCGCTTCCCACCCCTCGAGCGCGCCGCGACGATCGAGCACCAGCGTGTCACGCTCGACGCGCACCAGCAATTGCGGCGCGCCATCCGCGTCCAGTACCGCCCAATCGGGTTCGAGCAATGTGTCCTGTTCGCTAAAGGCGAAGCGGCATGCCTCGGGCAGCATCGGCCCGTCCGGTGCCCCCGCCACCTGCCCGGCGGGCCAGCCGAGCACGTCGCGGAACAGCGGCCAGTAATCGCCTGCGCTCCGACCGCCTTTGCCCTGCGGCATCGCGTGCGCCACCGCCTCGCCATCCACCGCGCTTTGCGGCGCGGGCCACAGCCCGATGCGCGCGAGCGCGGCGGGGGCGACGACGAGCCCGACCGGCTGGAGATAACCGATCCAGTCGTGCGCTCCGCCCGGAACCGGTCCGCTCATGCGTCGGGCCAGAGATAGACGAGGCCGATCGGCTCGACCCGTGTCGCGCAGATGCGCGCGGCGGCCCGCAGCCGCTCGGGTTCGCGCACCAGTTCGTCGTCGAGCCGCGTCGCCGCGCGCGCCCAAGAGCGGCGGTCGGCGGCGCGCTGCCGCGCTTCGGCGGGGTCGAGCAACAGTGCGAGCTGCGCGTCATCCTGCCCGCGCTCGCGCCGGATGCGGGCGATCCGCGCCTCCAGTAGTGTTTCGAGCCCGCGTGCCTCGGCGGCGGCGCGGCGCGTGATCTCGCCCGCAACGCGCTCGACCCGCTGCGCGGCCCGCGCCTCCAGCACCGGTCGCAGGTCGGCGACGTCACGCGCGGCGGCGGCGGTCGCGCGCTCGGCGATGTCGTGGTCGGCGTCCTGCGCGGTGCGAAGCGCGGCGAGCAGGTGATCGAGCACGCGCGCCTCTGCGTCGCGGCCCTCGGCCAGCGCGCGCAGGGGCGCATCATGGATGCTGCGATCGCGCCAGTCGGCGGCGACGCTCACCATCTCCTCGTGCAACCGCGCCGCGCCTTCGCCGTAGAGGGCCAACCGGCCGAGCAGCACGACGCGCGGCGCCGGCGTGGCCGCGGTGCGGATGGCGCAGGCGCGCTCCAGTCCGTGGCGGAACCCGGCGGAGATGAAGCGGCCGAGCAGCCGGCGCACCAGCCGGTGTTCGAGGTGCAGGTGGACGACATCGCCCGCGTCGCGCCCGTCGGGCAGGATCGCGGGTGCGAAGCTGATGCGGCGCACCGCGGCGTCGCGCGACTGCCGCCAGTCGCGCGCACGCTCGTCGCCGCGCATCGGCCGTGCGCGCAACTCGTCCAGCATCACCGACCAGCTCGGATCGTGCGCGAAGGCGGGTGCCTGCTCGTCGAGCGCGAGGACGGGCGTGTCGCCGAAGGTCGCGGCTTCGCGCCATGCACCGCCCGCCTGCGCGAGCGCCAGCCCGACGACCGATTGCAGTTCCGATGGATCGACGCCGACGCGCGCACGCGCTTGTTCCAGCGCGATGGCGAGATCGGCCTGCTCGCGCCGCAACCGCGCCAGCCGCGCCTCCGTGCCGTCGTCGAGGTCGCGCATTGCGGCGCGCACGCGCGCGTCCGCCTCCTCGTCGCGCACCCGATCCGCCAGCGCCTGCGCCGCGCCGCGGTCGATCCCCGCCTGCGCCAGCCGATCGGCGATCCGCGCACCCAGCACCTGCCCGGCGGAGCCGAGCTGCTGGCGGATCAGCTCGGTCTTGCGCACCAGCGCACCCAGCACGACGTCCTCGGGTCGCTGTGCGTAGCTGAAATAACGGCAGAACACGACCGGGCTGGGTTGCAGCTTACGATCGATGCGGCCGTTGCGCTGTTCCAGCCGCGACGGGTTCCACGGCAGATCGACGTGGATCAGATCATGGCATTGCGCCTGCAGATTGATCCCCTCGCGCGCGGCATCGGTGCAGATCAGGATGCGTAAGGGTGCCGCAGGATCGTTGAACGCGCGCTTGATCGCCTCGCGCCGCTCGGGCGTCGTCACGCCGGTGAAGCTGTCGATCCGCTCCGCCTCACATGCGTCGTCGGGGTCGAGCAGCACCTGCAGCTGTCGCTGCAACCAGCGCCGCGTGTCCTCATATTCGGTAAACAGGATCAACCGCCGCTCGTGCCAGCGCCCGTCGGGCTGCTGCAGGTGCGTGCGCGCCCAGTCGACGATCCAGCGCACCCGCGCGTCGGGCGCACCGCGCGCGCCTTCCGCTATCTCGAGCATCGCCGCGGCGTGCGCGCGTTCGGCGCGCAGCTGCTCCGCCGACGCGGCTCGCGCCCCGGCAAGCGCCGCCGCCTCGGCCGCAGCCGCGTCGCGCTGCGCCAGCAGGTCGAGCGCGGCCTGTTCGTCGCTCCCCGCCCTGGTCTCGGAATTACTCGTCACCGCGGTGAGGCCGACGCGCTCACCCGCGATTGCGCGGTCGAGCCCAGCGATATGGACCCGCAACGTCCGCGCAAAAGCGGCGATCGATGACAGCAGCCGCTGTTGTAATCCGACAAAGGCGAGCCGCGCCCGCGCGCGCTGCGCACCCGAGGCGCGCGCGATCCGCCGCTCGCGCAACGAGCGGTAATCGGCGAGCATCGCCGCGAGCACCAGTTCGGGCGCGTCGGCGGGCAGGTCGTCGATCAGCACCGCCTCGACCACCCGCTCGGGAAAGGCTTCGCCGAGCGCGCGCAGATCGCTTTTCAACCGGCGCACCATGACCGGTTCTAGGTCGGCGGCGCGGACGGGCACGCCGCGCGTGAAGCGCTGCGGATCAAGCAGTTCGAGCAAGGTCGTGAAACTGTTGGAATGGCCGTTGTGCGGGGTTGCCGACAGGAACAATCGGTGCTCGAAACGCTCGGACAGGTCGCGCAAGGCACGCGTGAACTGGCTCTCGATCGCGTAGCGTCCGCTGCCCGCCGGTGCTGCTTGATGCGCTTCGTCGAGGATCAGCAGCGAGCGTGCGCGGAAATCCTCCAGCACGTCGCGCAGGCCCGCGACATAGGTTTCGTCGCCGAGCAGCCGGTGTGACAGAATGAAGCGTGATCCAGCGGCCCAGGGATTGGCACCGTAACCGCGCCGCCGCCGGAGCGCCTCTAGATGGTCGGCGTCGACGATCTCGAAACTGAGCCCGAATTTGGTCTGCAACTCGTCGCGCCATTGCTGCGTCATCGACGGCGGCGCGAGTACCAGGGTAAAATCGACGCGCCGGCGCAGCAGCAGCTCGCGCAGCACCAGCCCGGCCTCCACCGTTTTGCCCAGGCCAACGTCGTCCGCGATCAGCAAGTTGACGCGCGGCAACCGCAGCGCCTTTCGCAGGGGCAGTAGCTGGTAGGGATCAAGCCGGATGCCGGCGCGGAACGGCGCCTGAAACAGGTCGCGCTCGGCGGCGGTCGCGGTGCGCCAGCGCACCGTGCGCAGATAAGCGGAGAAGGTCGCCGCGTCGCCGCCGCCGCGCGCGCCCGGCTGGCCGAGCGACGCCCATGCCTCTTCGTCGTGCAGGCGCGCGTCGACCTCCGTGCCCCACAGCACCTGCGCTTCCTCGCCGCTCGCGTCGTCGTCGATACAGGCGAGCCGATGTCCTTCGAGAGGATGGCCGGGCTGCGCCTCGACCATCCACAAGCGCCCGCGCAGCGACACGAACTGGCCGATGCCCGGTGGTGCGGGCGTGGGCGTGGCGCAGTCGGCTGCCCGCGTCGGTCATGCGCCACTCCTCCCTGTGCGTCGCATCGCAGCGTGCGCAAACACTGCCGCCAAGCCAAACCGGGATGCATCCGCTTCGGTGGTGTCCAACGTGGTTTGCGGGTTTGCAGCAGCTAGCGCGCCAAGCTGTAAGCAATGACGTTCGATCAGGCGCCGGCGCGCGTTAGGTTAGACGTGCAGGAGGGGTGTCATGACGATCACGCACGACAAACCCTGGGCAAAACTGGCGCGCGACGATGACGGCGCGCTGGCCGCGGCATTGCCGCTGGTCGACCATTGTCTCGACATCGGCGCCGCGATGGAGGTGGTGGTCGATGCGTGGCGCGCGCCGCTCACGGCTGCCGCGGGCCGCGTGCTGAGCGCGCAGGACATCGCGCGGCTGTGTGCGCTCGCGGCGCTGCACGACATCGGCAAGGCCAACCGGGGCTTTCAAGCCCGGATCGATCCTAAGGTCAGGGACAAGGTCAGCCACACGGGGCCGGTCGCGGCGCTGCTCAACCATTCGGTGCTGAGCCGCGGTGAGGCGGCGCGGACGCTGAACGCGATGGTGCATGATTGGGAGGCACGCGAATATTTGGCTGCCGTGATGGCGCATCATGGCCGCCCTTTGTCCGAGTTTCACGTCGACGCCGCGGTGCACACCGGCCGCTGGACCAGACACAATGAGCATTGGTGGATCAAAGCCGATGACCCCGCGCGTCATGTCGTGCCGGTAATCGACGCGGTTCGCGCGCGCTGGCCGCTGGCGTGGCAGGCGGGCGCGCCGCTGCCCGACGCGCCGCGGCTGGTCGCGCTGTTCGCCGGGCTGGTGACGCTCGCCGACTGGCTCGGTTCCGACACGCGCCGTCTGCCGGTCGGGGCACCGCACGGCTCGGCGCGCGAACCGCTGCGCGTCGAGCAGGTCCGCGCCGCCGCGCACGCCCGCGGGTTCCTGCCACTCGACACGCCTCCGGGCGATTTCGCGCAAGCGTTCGGCTTCACCCCGCACGCCTTCCAGACTGACGCCGCGCGCGACGATCTCGGCGCGGTCGCGCTGATCGAGGCCGAGACCGGATCGGGCAAGACCGAGGCGGCGCTGTGGCGCTGGCTCGAGCTCCGGCGGCGCGGGCAGGTCGACGGGCTGTTCTTCGCGCTGCCGACGCGCTCGGCCGCGGTGCAACTCCACGCCCGCGTCAACGCGATGCTGAAGCGCGTGTGGCACAAGAACGCGCCCGAGGCGATGCTCGCGGTGCCCGGCTATCTGCGCGCCGGCGACGCGAACGGGCAGGCGCTGCCCGGCTACGCGGTGCGCTGGGATGACGATGCGGCCGGTCGCGGCGCACCCGACGCGCGCTGGGCGGCGGAGCGGAGCCTCAATTTTCTTGCCGCGCGTGTCGCGGTCGGCACGATCGACCAGGCGCTGCTCGGTATCCTGCCGGTCAAGCACGCGCTGTTCCGCGCCGGCATGCTGTCGCGCAGCCTGCTGGTGGTCGACGAGGTCCACGCGTCGGACCACTACATGTCCGAACTGCTCGCACGGTTGCTCGACCACCACGTCGCGGTCGGCGGCCATGCGTTGCTGCTGTCGGCGACGCTCGGCGCATCGGCCCGCGCCCGCTTGCTCCACACAGACACGCCACCGCTCGCCGCGGCGGAAGCGCAGCCGTACCCCGCGCTGTCGGGCAGTGCCGTGCCACTCCGACCCGCTACGGCTGCGGCGCGCGCGGGCAAGCACGTCGCGGTCGACGTCGCCGCGCTGATGCATGACGCCGACGCGATCGCCGCGCACGCGGTTCAAGCGGCGCGCGAAGGTGCGTCGGTGCTGGTGGTGCGCAACAGCGTCGCCGGCGCAGTGGCAGTGGTGCAGGCAGTGGCCGACACCGCGCCCGACCTTGCGTTCCGGGTCGAGCGCGTCGCGACGCTCCACCACGGCCGCTTCGCGCGCGACGATCGCGAACGGCTGGACACCGCAGTCGAACGCGCGTTCGGCAAGGGCCGGCTGGCGCGCGGGCAGGTGCTGGTCGGCACGCAGACGCTGGAACAGTCGCTCGATATCGATAGCGACTTCCTCGTCACCGACCTGGCGCCGATCGACGTGCTGCTGCAGCGGATCGGTCGGCTGCATCGTCACGCGCGCGAGGATCGCGGTGCGTTCGCGCAGGCGCGCGTGCTCGTGCTGCGCCCGCCCGAGCGCGACCTGTCGCCGCTGCTCGGCAAGACGAACGGCGCGCGCCACGGGCTCGGCAGCGTTTACCCCAACGTCGTGCAACTCGAGGCGACGCTTCGCCTGCTGGAGGACACACCCGAGATCGTCATTCCGCGCGACAACCGCCGGCTGGTCGAACGCGCGCTCCACCCAGAGGCGTTGGCCGCAGTGATCGCAGGCGACATCGTGTGGAGCAATCACGCGAACGAGCGCGCGGGCGGCGACCATGCCGCGGCCGAGAGTGCGCGCCGCATCGCGCTCGATCTGTCGCAACCGTTCCGCACGCTGACGTTCGCCGACGTTGACGAGGAGGTCGCCACCCGGCTCGGCGCGCGCGACCTGCTGGTCGATCTGCCCGAACCGCTCGCCAGTCCGTTCGGGGGCGTGGTGACCCGCATCGCGATCCCGCATCACATGGCGCGCGGCATCGGCGCGCGCGACGAACCGCAACTGATCGACGCGAATAGCTTCCACCTTGGCACCAGGTGCTTCGGTTACGATCAATGGGGCCTGCACGCGCTTGCGTGAGCCGCATCAGCTTGCGTGAGCCACATCCGCTTGGGTGAAGGCGCGGCTTGTGGCATCGCGCCGCGCATGACGATCAGCGACCAGTGGCAGCTTCGCGTCACGACGCACGGCAGCGAGGAACAGCCCGTTGTCGTGATCGACGCATTCGCGCCCGATCCGCACGGGTTGCGTGAGGATGCGACCTTTCTCGCCTTCGCGCGGATCGGAGACCATTACCCCGGCGTCCGCGCGGTCGTGCCCGAGGCCGTGCTGCGCCCGTTCGTCGCCGCGCTCGCACCGGTCGCGCGCGACGTGTTCGGTCTCACCGACCTGAGCGTGGTCGACAGTTTCTACTCGGTCGTGACCACACCGCCGGATGCGCTCGCGCCGATCCAGCGGCTGCCGCATTTCGACGAAGTGTCGCCGACCCGCCTGGCGCTGCTCCATTACCTGTCGGAGGATGAAGCGAGCGGCACCGCCTTCTATCGGCAGCGCTCGACCGGGTACGAATCGATCGATGCCACCCGGCTGCCCGCCTATCGCGCCGCGCTCGCCGACGATCTGGCGCGTCATGGGATGCCGGGCGCCGGCTATGTCGATGCGACATCGCCGCTGTTCGAGCAGGTCGCACGCCATCAAGGCCGCTTCAACCGCGCCATCCTTTACCGCTCCAACACGCTTCACTGCGCTGACATCCCTGCGGGCATGTCGTTCAGCGCCGATCCCTATGACGGGCGGTTGACGGTCAACACCTTCCTCGACGCGCGCGGTTGACCATCTGCGTGTGACATCGCTGCCACAGCGAGCACGCCGTCCATGTCCACAGGCGGCTGAATACGTATGTGGCTTTCTTGTGACTAAGACCCGACCGGGCCTAACCGACATCTATCACGCCGCATAAGCACCTCGCGCGTGGCGCGCGGAGGTGTGGCTTGGGGGAGGTTCACGTGTCCGTTTCGCATTCATCGTCGTTTTCCGCTCGCGCGCAGCTTGGCCTGCGCACCAGTGCGCTCACCATTGCCGGGGTCATGCTGCTCGCCGGCGGCACCGCCTTCGCGCAGGAGGCACCCGCCGACCCCAATGCGCCGACCGCGAACCCGACCGGCGCGATCACCGCGACGCAGGCGACCCCGCCCGCCGATCCCACCCCGGATGCGAACGCCAACCCCGACCCGACCACGACCGACACCGGCGTGGGTGAGGGCACCGACATCGTCGTCACCGGCATCCGCGCCGGTCTCGCCAAGTCGGCCGACATCAAGCGCCGCTCGACGCTGATCGTCGACTCGGTCTCGGCCGAGGACGTGGGCAAGCTGCCCGACGTGTCGATCGCCGATTCGCTGGCGCGTATTCCGGGCGTCACCGCGCAGCGCCTCGAAGGCCGCGACCAGCGCCTGTCGATCCGCGGCCTCGGCCCCGATTTCTCGACCACGCTCTTGAACGGGCGCGAGCAGGTGACCGTCGGCGACAACCGCGGCGTCGAATACGACCAATATCCGTCGGAGTTCTTCCGCAACGTCAACGTGTACAAGTCGGCCGACGCATCGCTGATCGCCGCCGGTATCTCGGGCACGGTTGACCTGCGTATGCTGCGTCCGCTCGACCAGTCGCAGCGCGTGTTCGCGATTAACGCGCGCGGGCAGATGAACGGCATCGACAACCTGAACCCCGAGCTGTCGCGCTACGGCTATCGTGGCTCCGCCACCTACGTCGACAAGTTTGCGGACGACACGTTCGGCATCGCGATCGGCGTTTCGGGCACGAAGGCGCCGACGCAGAACGAGCGCTACAATGCCTGGGGCTATAACGGCGCAGGTACCGCAGCCGACCCGTATCGCCTGAGCGGAGCGAAGCCCTATGTCCAGTCGAACGAGCTGGAGCGCTACGGCGCGGTCGCGACGCTCGAATGGCAGCCGTCCGACAATTTCCACTCGACCTTCGACGCGCTCTACTCGAACTTCAAGGAAACGCAGTACCTGCGCGGGATTGAGTTCCCGCTCGATGGCCAGGCGCGCACGCCCGACAATCCTGGCGGCACCGTTCTGGGTAACACGACGGTCGCGAACGGGTTCGTGACCACCGGCACCTTCTCCAACGTTTACGCGGTGCAGCGCAACGACTATAACCAGCGCAAGGCGGACAACATCTCGCTCGGCTGGAACAACGACTTCAAAATTGGCGAGACGACGCACTTCAACGTCGACGCGAGCTGGAGCCGCGCGACCCGCACCGACTTCCTGCTGGAAACCAACACCGGCACCGGTTTCTCGAAGGGCGGCGTGGCCGACACGGTCACCGTCACGCAGAACGGCAACGGCACCTATTCGTTCAAGCCGACGCTCGACTACACCAACACCAACATCTTCAAGCTGACCGACCCGCAGGGCTGGGGCAACAACGGCACGCAGCAGGTCGTCCAGTCGGGCTTCCTCAATCGTCCGAAGTTCAAGGATGATTTGAAGTCGCTGCGCGCCAGCCTGAACGGCGAGTTCGAGGGCAGCGTGGTGAAGGGCTGGGAAGTCGGCGCCAACTACAGCCGCCGCGAGAAGACCAGCGAATATTCGTCCTTCTTCCTGTGCCCCAAGGGTGCGGGCACCAACTGCATCTTGGCGAGCGGCACGCCCACCGTGGCGAACGTGCCCGCCGAAGCGCAGCTGGGCAACAACATCCCGCTGACGTACCTCGGCATCCCGGCGATGCTGACGCTCAACCCGCTGTACCTGTACAACAATTCGCTGAACGCGGCGTTTGACGGTCGTCCGGGCTCGCTGGTGCGCGACAACACCGTGACCGAGAACGTCTACACCGGCTACGCCAAGCTCACCGTCGATGGCGAGGTAAGCGGCAAGGCGCTCAAGGGCGCGCTGGGCGTCCAGGCGGTATACACCGACCAGAGCTCGGACGGACAGATTGCCGGTTTGAACAACGGCGTCGTCACGATCGCCCCGGCGAACGAAGGGGCAAAGTTCTGGCGCGTGCTGCCGTCGGCTACCTTCTCGGTCGAGCTGATCGATGGCGGTTACGTCAAGCTGGGTGCGTCGCGTACGATGGTGCGGCCGCGTCTGGATCAGGAGCGTGTCACGCAGGACGTCAGCGTCAGCCCCGGCAACATCGGCGTCGTCCCGTTCGCCGCGAACCCCGTGTTCAGCTCGAACGGTGGCAACACGTCGCTGCGTCCTTACCAGTCGACCAACATCGACATCTCGGTTGAGAAGTATTTCGGCAGCGGCGGCGGGTACGTGGCGCTTTCCGGCTATTTCAAGAAGCTCGACGACTTCGTGAACCCGGCGACCGTGATCCCGTTCGACTTCACGCCGCTGCTCAGCTCGCTGACTGCCGCGCAGCAGCAGCAGGTCATCGCCAATGGTCAGCAGATCGGCACGATCAGCCGCCCGGACAATTCCGGCCGCGGTGAGATCCTGGGTGCGGAGGCGACGCTGTCGCTGCCGTTCCGCATGATCACGCCGGCGCTCGACGGCTTCGGCGCGTTCGTGACGGGCAATTACACCGATTCGACGATCCGTTACGCCAACAACCCCGCGCCGATCACGCTGCCCGGCCTGTCCGACTGGACCGGCAGCGGCACGATCTATTTCGAGAAGTGGGGTTTTCAGGCGCGCGCCAACTATCGCTACCGCTCGTCGTTCCTCGCCGAGGTCGCGGGTCTGTCAGCCAACCCGACGTTCCGCACCGCCAAGGAAGAGGCGATCCTCGACGCGCAGATCGGTTACGAATTCCAGGATGGCCCGCTGCGCGGCCTGTCGATCCTGGCGCAGGGCAAGAACCTGACCGATCGTCCGTTCATCACCTACAACACCGGCGATAAGCGGCAGGTCATCGACTATCAGCGCTACGGTCGCGATTATTACGTCGGGATCAGCTACAAGTTTTGATGCCGGCTCGACTTCGGTGACCTCGGGCCGCCTGCATCGTTTGATGCCGGCGGCCTTTTCTTTGTCGGCCTGCGCGATGCGCGATAGGAATGCCGCATGACCCAGACCGATATCGTCATCGCCGGCGGCGGCAGCGCAGGCTGGATGGTCGCCGCCGCCTTCGCGCATTTTCTGCCGTCGAACGCTCATCGCATACGGTTGGTCGAGTCGGAGGCGATCGGCACGATCGGCGTCGGCGAAGCGACGATCCCGCAGATCCAGTTGTTTAACCAGGCGCTCGGATTGGACGAGGACGCGTTCCTGCGCGCAACCGGCGGTACGTTCAAACTCGGGATCGAGTTCGCCGGCTGGACCCGGCCGGGGGCAAGCTACATGCACGCCTTCGGCGATGTCGGGCGCGAATCTGGACTGCTCGGCTTTCATCACCGCTGGCTGCGCGCGCACGCAGAGGGATCGGTCGCGCCGCTCGGCAGCTTCTCGCTCAATGAGGTTGCGGCGCGCGGCTTGAAGATGCAGCGGGGCCCGGCGCGCACCGCGCAGATGCTGCCGGCGATGCCGTATGCGTTCCACTTCGACGCGGCGCTCTACGCCCGCCTTTTGCGCCGTTTCGCCGAGACGCGTGGGGTCGAGCGGGTCGAAGGGCGCATCGTCGCGGTCGAACGCGACAGGGAGAGTGGCGATGTGTCGGCGCTACAGCTCGACGGCGACGCGCGTATCGCGGGCGACCTGTTCGTCGATTGCACCGGGTTTCGCGGCCTGTTGATCGGTGAGGCGATGGGCGTCAGTTACGATGACTGGACACGCTGGCTGCCGTGCGACCGCGCACTGGCGGTGCCGTCCGTGCGCGCGACCGCATTCACGCCGTACACGCGCGCGACCGCGCACCGGGCCGGGTGGCAGTGGCGCATCCCGCTGCAGCACCGCACCGGCAACGGCATTGTCTATTCCTCCGCGCATCTGTCCGACGACGAGGCGGCGGCGCACCTGCTCGCCAATCTGGACGGCGCGGCGGAGGCCGATCCGCGTGCCATCCGTTTCACCACCGGCAAGCGGCGGGAGATGTGGCGCGGCAACGTCGTCGCGGTCGGGCTCGCGTCGGGGTTCATGGAGCCGCTCGAATCGACCAGCCTCCACCTTGTCCAGACCGCGATCGCGCGGTTGCTCAAGATGCTGCCGGGCCGCGGCTCGGCGCAGGCGCAGCGCGACGAATATAACGCCCAGGCCGACTTCGAATATGAGCGCATTCGCGACTTCCTGATCCTGCATTACTGGGCCAACGCGCGCGACGAGCCGTTCTGGCAGGAACGCCGCGCCGCCGACCTGCCCGATACGCTCCGCCACAAGTTGGACGTGTGGCGCGAGCAGGCGCACGTGACCCGCGAGCACGAGGAGCTGTTCACCGAGGTCGCGTGGATCCAGGTGCTGATCGGGCAGGGCGTGATCCCGCGCGGCTATCACCCGATCGCCGACGCCGAGACGCGCGCCGACAATGACGAATATCTCGACCTGATGCGGCAGTTGATCGCGCGTGAGGCGGCACAGATGCCGTCGCACGTGAGCTTTGTTGCGCAGCATTGCGCAGCACGCGTGCCGGCCTAGGCGGAGGCGCGCACCACCAGCCGCGAGGGCAGCAGCAGGTCGTGCGTGACCTCACCCGCGATCTGCCGGATCAGCGTGTCGACCAGTTCGGCGCCGCCGCGGCCGTAATCCTGCGCCACCGTCGTCAGCGGCGGATGTGTGTGGCTGGCGGCGGGAATATCGTCGAACCCGATCAGCGCCACGTCGCCGGGCACCGATCGTCCGGCTTCGCTCAGCGCACGCAGGGCGCCGAGCGCGATCAGATCGGAGGCGCAGAACACCGCGTCGAACGCGACATCGCGCGCGATCAGCCGCTGCACCGCTTCGTACCCCTTCTGCTCGACCGACAATGCGTCGACGTGCAGGCCTGGATCGACCGGCAGGCCGGCCGTGCGTAACGCGTCGGCGAGACCGGCGTAGCGGTCGCGGAACTCGGGGTAATGGTGGCTCGCCTCGCCGATATAGGCGACCCGGCGGCACCCGCGCGCGATCAGATGCTCGCCCGCGGCGCGCCCGCCCGCAACATTGTCGCACCCGATCGTGGTGCCGACCCCGCTCGGTGCACCCCAGCGCACGAAGCGCGTGCCCTGCGCAACCAATTGCTCGACGCGCGCGCGGTAATCCTCCCAATCGCCATAGCCGAGCAGGATCAGCCCGTCGGCGCGCCGCGTGTCCTCATAATCGACGTGCCAGTCCGCCGACCAGCGCTGGAACGAGGTCAAGAGGTCGTAGCCGCGCTGGCTGCACGTCTTCAGGATCGAGCCGAGCATCGCGAGGAAGAACGGGTTGATGTTCGACCCGTCGGGCAGCGGGTCCTCGAAGAACAGGAGCGCGAGCGTCTTCACCTCGCCGCGGCGTAGCGACGAGGCTGCGCGGTCGACCTTGTAGTTCAGCTGCTGCGCGATCGCCTCGATCCGCATCCGCGTCCGCTCGCTGACGGTCTTGTCCCCGCGCAAGGCGCGCGACACGGTCGGCTGCGACACGCCCGCCAGTTCGGCGATGTCGAACGAGGTCGGGCGATCGCTCGCGGGAGAGCGGGAGCCGGAGGGGGAAGCGGAGCGCGCCATGACGGCGAAGATCAATCCTCTCAATTTGTTGCTGGCAGTGTAGGCGCGACGGGTGCCTGTGTGAATACGTATGCTGCGCGCTTGGCATTCGCCCGCGCGCACCGCAAACCGCCGCCCAAGCCGGGAGGGGACAAGACGATGCGGGGCAGGATGATACAGGCGGTGCTCGCGGCGACGACGCTTGCGGCCGGAAGCCCTGCGCTGGCGCAAGTCGCACCGGCGCCAGCGACGCTGCAGGCGATGCGCGCGCGGCTGCCGCAGGACGAGGTGATCTACTTCGCGCTACCCGACCGGTTCGACAATGCCGATCCCAAGAACGATCGCGGCGGGTTGACCGGTGACCGCCTGCGCACCGGCTATGATCCGACGTCAAAGGGCTTCTATCACGGCGGCGACCTGAAGGGTCTGATGCGCCGCCTGCCGTACATTCAGTCGCTCGGCGCGACCGCGATCTGGGTCGGCCCGATCTTCAAGAACAAGCCTGTCCAGGGCGCACCAGGACAGGAGAGCGCCGGTTACCACGGTTACTGGATCACCGATTTCAACCACGTCGACCCGCATCTGGGGACCGACGCCGAGTTCAAGGCACTGGTCGATGCCGCGCACGCGCGCGGGATCAAGGTGTACATGGACATCATCGTCAACCACACCGCGGACGTGATCCAGTATCGCGAATGCGGCGCCTGCGCCTATCGCAGCCGCGCCGATTACCCCTATCAGCGCCGCGGCGGGGTGAACGGCCCCGCGATCAACGCCGCCTTCGTGGGCGACGCGGTGCAGACCGCGGACAATTTCGCGCATCTGACCGACCCGACCTACGCCTACACGCCCTATCTGGCGAAGGGGGACGAGCACGCCAAATCGCCCGACTGGCTGAACGACATCCGCCTGTACCACAATCGCGGCAACACGACGTTCGAGAACGAGAGTTCGACGCTGGGCGATTTCGTCGGGCTCGATGACCTGATGACCGAGAACCCGCGCGTGGTCTCGGGCATGATCGACATCTTCGGCAGCTGGATCGACCGGTTCGGCGTCGACGGCTACCGCATCGATACCGCGCGCCACGTCAATCCCGAGTTCTGGCAGGCCTTCGTCCCCGCGATGCTCGCCCGCGCCAAGGCGAAGGGCATTCCGAACTTCCACATTTTCGGTGAAGTCTCGCACGGTTCGGTCGACGCCGGCGCGCTCGCCGAGCACACCCGCGTCGACAAGCTGCCCGCAGTGCTCGACTTCGCCTTCCGTCAGGCAGTGATCGAGACGGTGGCGGGCAAACGCGGCACCGACGCGTTCGAGGTGCTGTTCAAGGGTGATCCGCTCTACGAGGGCGGGGCGGATGCTGCGCAGCAATTGCCGACCTTCGTCAGCAACCACGACAACGGCCGGTTCGCTTATTACGTCCGCCGGGCGTTCCCGCAGGCGAGCGACGGCGAGGTGATGCGCCGCGTGATGCTGGGCAACGCCATGCTGCTGTCGCTTCGCGGCGTCCCCACGGTCTATTCGGGCGACGAGCAGGGGTTCACCGGCGACGGCAACGACCAGGACGCGCGCGAGGACATGTTCGCCAGCCGCGTGGCAAGCTACGCTGACAATCGCCTGCTCGGTACGACGACCACCACCGCAACGGCGCATTTCGGGCAAGACAATCCGCTGTTCAAGCAGATCGCCGCACTCGCGCGGCTCCGCGTCGCGACACCGGCGCTGACGCGCGGGCGACAGGTACTGCGCGCACGCGAGGAGAAGCCGGGGCTGCTCGCGATCTCGCGCTTCGATCCGACGACGCAGGCCGAGGTGCTGCTCGCCTTCAACACGAGCGGCACCGCGATCGATCGGCTGATCGAGGTCGAGCCCGGCGCCGCCACCGCGCGCGTGCTCGCGGGCAGCGGGTGCGCCGCGCGCGTCGCCGCACCCGGATCGCTGCGTGTCACCTTGCCCGCGTTCGGCTACGCGGTGTGCGCGCTTGAGGGAACGCGGTGACCGATACGATGACGAACAAGACGACCGACCCCTGGTGGAAGGGCGCGGTAATCTATCAGATCTATCCGCGCAGCTTCGCCGACGCGAATGGCGACGGCGTCGGCGATCTCGCCGGGATCACCGCGCACCTCGATTACGTCGCCGCGCTCGGCGTCGACGCGGTGTGGATTTCGCCGTTCTTCACCTCGCCGATGGCCGATTTCGGTTATGATGTGTCGGATTACTGCGACGTCGACCCCGTGTTCGGCACGCTGGCCGATTTCGATGCGCTGGTGGCGCGCGCGCACGCGCTGGGGTTGAAGGTCCTGCTCGATCAGGTGTGGGCGCATACCTCGGACCAGCATCCGTGGTTCAAGGACAGCCGCAGCAGCCGGACGAGCGCGCACGCCGACTGGTACGTGTGGCGCGACGCGAAGCCCGACGGCAGCCCGCCGACCAACTGGCAGTCGGTGTTCGGCGGTCCGGCCTGGACATGGGACGCGCGGCGCGGGCAATATTACCTGCACAATTTCCTGAAGGAACAGCCGCAGATCAACGGCCACAACGGGCAAGTGCAGGCGGCATTGCTCGACGTGGCGCGTTTCTGGCTCGATCGTGGCGCCGACGGCTACCGCCTCGATGCGCTCAACTTCCTGATGTACGATCCGGCGTTCCGGGACAATCCGCCTGCGACCGACAATGGCGCGCGCACACGGCCGTTCGACTTCCAGGAGCATCGCTACAACCAGAGCCACGCCGACATCCCGGCTTTCATCGAGCGGATCCGCGCGGTGTTCGACGAATATGACGACCGCTTCACCGTGGCCGAGGTCGGCGGCCCCGACAGCGACCGCGAGCGCAAGCTGTTCACCGCCGACGACCGGCGTTTGAACAGCTCCTACGGCTTCGACTTCCTCTACGCGCCCGCGCTGACTCCGCACGCCGTGGTCGACGCGGTGACGAAATGGCCCGACGAGGCCGGTGTCGGCTGGCCGAGCTGGGCGTTCGAGAACCACGACGCGCCGCGCGCGATCTCGCGCTGGTGCGCGCCCGAGCACGCGCCTGAGGTTCGGGGCGCTTTCGCGCGCATGAAGATGCTGCTGCTGGGGTCGTTACGCGGCAATCCGATCCTCTATTACGGCGAGGAACTGGGGCTGACGCAGGTCGACGTGCCGTTCGAGCTGCTGCAGGACCCGGAGGCGATCGCGAACTGGCCGCTGACGCTGAGCCGCGACGGCGCGCGGACGCCGATGCCGTGGCGCCAACACGCGCCGCAGCTCGGCTTCTCGACCGCCCAGCCGTGGCTGCCGCTGGGCGACGATCACGGTGCACTCGCGGTCGATGTGCAGGAAGCGGATACGGGCTCGCTGCTCCACTGGACGCGGCGCGTGCTGGCGCTGCGCCGCGACGAGGCAGCACTCAGGCTCGGCAATTTCGAGGTGCTCCACGCCGACGACGCGCTGCTGGTGTTCGCGCGCAATTACCACAACGACCGTATCGTCTGCGCCTTCAACCTGTCGGCCGAGCCGCAGGTCTGGGCGGATGCCGCCGACCTCACTCCCTTGTGCTCGATCGGCGTCACCGGTGCCGATCTTGCCCCCTATGGCGCGCTGATCGCGCGAAAGGACTGAATTCGATGAAGACCATGCTGCTGGCGCTCGCCGCCGCCACCTCCGCGCTGACCCCCGCGGTCGCGTTCGCGCAGGATACGCGCGCGGGCGTGCCCTCGCCTGGCGACAACGTCGTCGCGCGCGGCAGCTCGCCCGACGGCTCGATCACCGTGTCGGTCGCGATCGACGGCGACGGGCGCGCGACCTACGCGATCGCGCGCCGCGGCAAGCCGGTGATCGCGCCCAGCGCGCTTGGCTTCCTGTTCACCGACGCGCGCAAGATCGACCGCAGTCTGGCGCTCGTCTCGACCTCGCAGTCGAAGAGCGACACGTCGTGGACGCAGCCGTTCGGCGAGTGGAAGACGATCCGCGACAATCACAACGAGCTGGTCGTCCGCCTGCGCGAGACGAAGAACCTCAACCGCGAGATGGTCGTCACCTTCCGCATCTTCGACGACGGCGTCGGTTTCCGTTACTCCTTCCCCGACCAGCCCAATCTCCACCACGCCAATATCGCGGAGGAGCTGACCCAGTTCGCGCTCGCCGAAGACGGTACCGCGTGGTGGAAGCCCGCGTTCGAGTGGAATCGCGAGGAATATCTCTACAACAAGACCCCGATCAGCGCGGTCGGCACCGCGCAGACCGTCTTCACCGCCAAGCTGACCGACGGCACGCACGTCGCGATCCACGAGGCGGCGCTGGTCGATTATTCCGCGATGAACCTCGCCAAGGTCGCGGGCTCCACCACGCTGCGCGCGGTGCTCACCCCCGGATCGGGCGCGCCCAAGGTCAGCCGCGACGCGCCGTTCGCGACGCCGTGGCGCACCATCATCATCGCCGACGATGCTCCCGGCCTCTACATGAGCCACATCGAATTGAACCTGAACGAGCCCAACAAGCTGGGCGACGTGTCATGGATCAAGCCGGGCAAGTTCGTCGGCGTGTGGTGGAACATGATCAAGGGCGACTGGACCTGGGCGACGGGGCCCAAGCACGGCGCGACCACCGCCAACGTGAAAAGCTACATCGACTTCGCTGCCGCCAACAAGATTCCGGGCGTGCTGGTCGAGGGGTGGAACGTCGGCTGGAACGGCGACTGGTTTGGCGACGGCACGGGGATGCAGTTCGATCAGCCGACCCCCGACTTCGACGCCGCCGAACTGGCGCGTTATGCCAAGTCGAAGGGCGTCTACATCATCGGCCACAACGAGACCGGCGGCTCGGTCAGCCATTATGACGCGCAGCTCGACCGCGCGTTCAAATACGCGCAGGACCATGGCATCCCCGCGATCAAGACCGGTTACGTCACCGACGCGGGCGAGATCGAGCGCGTCGACCCCGACGGCTCGAAGCACCGCGAGTGGCACGAGGGGCAGTGGATGGTGAACCATTACAGCCGCGTCGTGACCACCGCCGCCAAATACCGCGTCGGGATCGACAGCCACGAACCCGTCAAGGACACGGGGCTGCGCCGCACCTACCCCAACTGGCTCAGCCGCGAGGGCGGCCGCGGCATGGAATATAACGCCTGGCCGGGCAAGAACCCGCCCGAGCACGAGGCGAACATGTTCTTCACCCAGTGGCTGGGCGGCCCGATGGACTTCACGCCCGGCGTGCTGAGCCTGACCGGATCGAACGGCAGCCCGCTCGAATCCACCGAAGCCAAGCAGCTCGCGCTCTATGTCGTGATCTACTCGCCGGTCACGATGGCGGCGGATACGCCGGAGAATTACGCCAAGCACATGGACGCGTTTCAGTTCATCCGCGACGTGCCGGTCGACTGGTCCGACACGCGCGTGCTGAACGGCGAGGTCGGCGATTACGTGACGGTCGCGCGCAAGGATCGCGCGTCGAACGACTGGTATCTGGGCAGCATCACCGACGAGAATGCGCGCACGCTGACCGTCGCGACCGACTTCCTCGACCGCGGCAAGACCTATACCGCGCAGGTGTACCGCGACGGTGACGACGCCGACTACAAGACCGAGGCGCGCCACTCGATCAAGATCGAGACGATCAAGGTGCGCGGCGGCGACACGCTGACGATCAAGCTGGCGCCCGGCGGCGGGCAGGCGATCCGCTTCGTGGCGCCGGGCGGGCGTATCCGTCGCTGATGGACGGCGCGCCGCCTCTCTCCCCCACCGTCGTCGTGCTCGGCGGCGGCACCGCGGGGTGGATGGCGGCGTGCCTGTTCGTGGGCGAATGGCCGCGGGCGCGCGTGACCGTGGTCGAGGCGCCCGAGATCGGCATCGTCGGGGTCGGCGAGGGATCGACCCCGCAGCTTCGCGCGCTGTTCGCGCGGCTCGGCATCGCCGAGGATGCGTGGATGCCCGCGGCGGACGCCACCTACAAGACCGGCATCCGCTTCGACGGCTGGTCGAGGCGCGCGGGCTATGCCAGCTACTTGCACCCGTTCGCGAGCGCGATCGACCTGCACACCGCGGGCGCCTTCCACGCCAGCGCGCTGGCGCGGCGGACGGGCCGCGCGGTCGATGCGCATCCCGACCCTTTCTTTCTCAACACGCGGCTCGCCCAGGCGCACCGCGCGCCGCTCGCGCCCGAGCATTTCCCGTTCGAGGTCGGCTACGGCTATCATTTCGACGCGCACAAGGTCGGCGCGGTGCTGCGCGACCATGCGCTGGCGCGTGGCGTCACGCATGTCGCGGCGCGCGTCGACACGGTTGAACTGGGTGACGGCGGCGACGTCGCGGCGCTGGTCCTCGCGAGCGGCGAGCGACTGACGGGCGACATCTTCGTCGACGCGAGCGGGTTCCGCTCGGTGATCGCGCAGGGCGCGCTCGGCGTGCGCTTCGTGCCCTTCGCGTCGAACCTGTTCTGCGACCGCGCGGTGACGTTGCCGACGCCGCGGGTGGCGGACGCCCCGCTCGATGCGCACACGACCGCGACCGCGCTGTCGAACGGCTGGGCCTGGCGCATCCCGCTGACCTCACGCACCGGCAACGGGTACGTCTACGCGTCCGATTACCTGTCGCCGGACGCGGCAGAGATCGAGCTGCGCCGCCACCTCGGGCTGCTCGACGCCGATGTCGCGGCGCGGCACCTGACGATGAAGGTCGGGCGGGTCGAACATGCGTGGCACGCCAACTGCCTCGCGATCGGGCTGGCGCAGGGCTTTATCGAGCCGCTGGAGGCGACCGCGCTCCACCTGACACAGACAACGGTTGAGCGTTTCATCCGGGCCTATGCCGACGGCGCCGGCAGGCCCCAGCACCGCGACACGTTCAACGCCGAGATCGCGCGGCGCTTCGAAGGCGTGCGCGATTACATCGTCGCGCATTATCGGCTCAACCAGCGCGGCGACACCGACTTCTGGCGCGCCAACGCCGCCAACGATCACCTGTCGGACGACCTGAAGGCGATCATGACCGCGTGGTTCACCGGCCGCGACACCGCCGCCGAGGTGATGCGGCGCAACCTGGCAGATTATTATTCGCCGCTGTCGTGGGAAATATTGTTCGCAGGCTACGGCACCTTCCCCGACGATGCGCGGCTTACGCCGGCGCCGTCGCCGGTCGACATGGCCGGCATCGACCGGCTGCTGGGCGGCTGTTTGCTCAATTTCGGCGACCACGCCGCGGCGCTTGCGCGCCCGTAACGGAGAGAATGGATGGCCAGCGTAGCGGCAGCGGTTGAAGCGGAGGGCGCGCTCACGCAGCGCAAGCGGCAGAGCCTCGCGGGGCTGCTCAACATCTCGTTCGGTTTCTTCGGCATCCAGATCGGCTTCGCGCTGCAGAACGCGAACATGAGCCGGATCTTCCAGTCGCTCGGCACCAGCCTCGACGATCTGCCCGCGTTGTGGGTGGCGGCACCGCTGACCGGGTTGCTCGTCCAGCCGGTGATCGGGCATCTGAGCGACCGCACCTGGCTCGGGCGGCTCGGGCGGCGGCGGCCGTATTTTCTCGCCGGCGCGTTGCTCGCCGCGATGGCGCTGCTGATCATGCCGGAAAGCCCGATGCTGCTGGTCGCCGCGGTCATGCTATGGGTGCTCGACGCGTCATTGAACGTGTCGATGGAGCCGTTCCGCGCCTTTGTCGGCGACATGCTCGACAAGGATCAGCACGCCGCGGGCTACGGCGTGCAGACCGCCTTCATCGGCGCGGGCGCGGTGGTGGGCTCGATCTTCCCCTGGGCGCTCGAGCGATTGGGGGTGTCGAACGTCGCGGGCGTGGGCGCGATCCCCGATTCGGTGCGCTACGCCTTCTGGTTCGGCGGTGCCGCGCTGCTCGCCAGCGTGATCTGGACCGTGGTGTCGACGCGCGAATATTCGCCCGACGAGCTCGCCCGCTTCGATGGCGTGGCCGAGGCGGGCGAGGAGGCGCATGTCATGCGCGTTCTCGCCGCGCGCAGCGACGCGGCGTGTCTCGCCTGGATCGCGAGCGGCGCGGCGGTGGTCGCGCTGGTCGCCGCGACGGGGCTGGAAAAGGAGGTCTACCTGCTCGGTGGGCTGCTCGCCGCCTATGGACTTGCCAGCCTGATCGCGGTCCGGCGCGCGCGCGGCGGGCAGGGCGCGGGGATGCTCGGGCATATCGTCGGCGATTTTGCCGGCATGCCCCCGCTCATGAAGCGGCTGGCGCTGGTGCAGTTCTTCAGCTGGTCGGCGTTGTTCATCATGTGGATTAACACGACCCCGGTGGTGACGGCGCGCTTCTTTGGCGCGAGCCAGGCGGGCAGCGCGGCATACCAGGAGGGTGCGAGCTGGGTCGACGTGCTGTTCGCGACCTATAACGGCGTCGCGGCGGTGTCGGCGCTGGTGCTGATCCCGTTCCTGGCGAAGCGGATCGGGCTGGCGCGCACGCACATCGTCGGCCTGGCGTGCGGGGCGGCGGGATTCGCGAGCATCTTTGTCGTGCCCGACCACCAGTGGCTGCTGCTGAGCGAAGTGGGGATCGGCGTCGCCTGGTCGACGATCCTCGCCATGCCCTATGCGATCCTCGCCTCGTCGCTGCCGCAGCGCAAGCTCGGCATCTACATGGGGCTGTTCAACGTGTTCGTCGTGGTGCCGCAATTGCTGGTCGCAACCGTGATGGGGTCGATCACCAAGCATTTCTTTCCGGGCGAGCCGATCTACACCATGGCCTTCGCCGCCGCGACGATGCTGGTCGCCGCCGCCGCGATGACGCGGGTGAAGACCGCCTAGACCACGCCGAACGGCACCACGCGGTTGGTCTGCGTGTGCCCGACCTCGGCGCGGCCGAGGAAAGGCACGTGCATGTCGCGGCACCAGCGCTCCATCATCGCCTCCAGCGTCTCCCCCCAATCGGGTTCGTTGGGCTTGACCGCGGTGACCGCGCCCAGCCGCACGCCCGCGATCCCGCGCAGCTGCGTCGCGTTTGCCATCGTGAACAGCATCCGGTCGATCGCGTACATCGCCTCCGACACTTCCTCGACGATCAGCACGTGATCGGCCAGATCAGGGAGCCACGGCGTGCCGATCAGCGCGGCCAGGATCGACAGGTTGAGCGCGACCGAGGGCTGACCCGCGAGCCCGGGTTCGAGCGCCGCGCGATCGCGCCTCGCCATCCAGCCGAGCGCGCGCGCCACCGTCTGATCGCCGCCCTTGCGCCCGATGTCGCTCGCCATCGGGCCGTGCACCGGATGGCCGATGCGCCGCGCGTAGAGTGCGGCGAGCAGGAACCCGACGTCGGAATAGCCGAGATACGTCTTTGCGCGCGCGGCGTCGTTCAACCGCGGCAATGCGTCCGCCAGGATACGGTTCGAGCCGTAGCCGCCGCGCACGAACCAGACGGCCGACATCGACGGATCGTTGGCATATTCGACGAAGGCGGCGGCGCGCACCGCATCCGATCCGGCGAAATGCCCGGCCTGCGCGAAGCATTGCGGGTGAAAGACGAGGTCGACCTCGGGATACGCGATCGCCGCCAGCGCCGAGACGGGCGCGACCACGTCCGGGTTGGCGACGCTGGAGGCCGCGACGACGCCGATCCGCATGTTCGTTATTGCTCCTCGGCTTGCCCCAACAATGCGGAGAGCCGATAGCGCGTCTCCATGCAGGACGGCAATGCGAGCCCTATCGGCCAAACAAGCGACGTGCGCGGCAAGCGCTTCTTTCTGGTCGGGATCGGCGGATCGGGGATGATGCCGCTGGCGATGATCCTTGCGGGACGCGGCGCGGTGGTGGCAGGCTCGGACCGCGGGCTCGATCAGGGACGCGTGCCGGCGAAGTTCGATGCGCTGCGCGATCTCGGGATCGACTTGTTCGCGCAGGACGGCAGCGGCGTCGTCGCGCCCGAGCAGATCGTCGTCGCCTCCGCCGCGGTCGAGGACACGGTCGCTGACATGGTCGCGGCGGCGCGCGTCGGCTGCGCGCGGATGACGCGCGCCGAACTGAACGCGGCGTTGTTCAACGCCAGCCCGCTTGGCATCGGTGTCGCGGGTACCAGCGGCAAATCGACCGTCACCGGCATGATCGCGACGATCCTGCACCGGACCGGCCGCGACCCGACGATCATGAACGGCGCGGTGATGAAGGATTTCGCGAGCGCGGACCGCCCGTTCGCCAGCGCGCTGGTCGGCGCGGGCGCGGCGTACGCGAGCGAGGTGGACGAGAGCGACGGATCGATCGCGCTCTATCGTCCAACGATTGCGGTGCTCAACAACGTCAGCCTCGACCACAAGGCTCTCGACGAGCTCAACCGCCTGTTCGGCGACTTCATCGCCCACGCGCGTCACGCGGTGGTCAATGCCGACAACGCGGACGCCGCCGCGCTGGCCATGGCGCTGCCCGCGGCGCGGGTGACGCGTTTCTCGGTCGAGGGCGCGGGCGATCTGGTCGCGCGCGACGTGCACGAGGAGCCGTTCGCGGTTTCGTTCACGCTGCATCACGCCGACGGCACGCTGCCCGTCGCGCTACAGGTTCCCGGGCGGCACAACGTGTCGAACGCGCTCGCGGCGCTGGGTGCGGCGCAGGCGGCGGGGGTGTTGCTGGAGGACGCAGTCGCGGCGTTGGCCCGGTTCACCGGCTTGCGCCGGCGTTTCGACCTCGTCGGCGAGGCGGCGGGCGTGTCGGTGATCGACGATTTCGGGCACAATCCCGACAAGATCGCCGCGACGCTCGACACGCTGCACGCCTTTCCGGGCCGGTTGCTCGTCCTGTTCCAGCCGCACGGGTTTGGGCCATTGAAGGTGATGCGCACCGAGCTCGTCGCGATGTTCGCGCGCGCGTTGGCGGCGGACGACCTGCTCGTCATGCCCGACCCCGTTTATCACGGCGGTACCACCAACCGCGAGGTGACCAGCGCCGACATCGTCCGCGACGTGACGCTCGGCGGGCGGCAGGCGCTCCACATACCCGATCGCGCGGCGGCGGCGGCGCATCTGGTGGCGGAGGCGAGGGCGGGCGATCGCATCGTCGTCATGGGCGCGCGCGACGACACGCTCAGCCTGCTCGCGGCCGATATGGTGGAGATGCTGCGGCAGCGCGACTGAGCCTTCTTCAGGCAAGCGTGGCGCGCCGCATTTTGCGCGTGACCGCGTGCGCGACTATGTTGGCGGCATGTCCGACCACCCCCCTCACGCCGTCGAGCGGCCGCGGCTCGCCTACCACCTGACCGAAGGGCGCGGGCCCGCGATCGTGTTCCTGCCGGGCTATGCGTCCGACATGACCGGCACCAAGGCAGTCGCGCTGGAGGCCTGGGCAAAGGCGCACGGCCGCGCCTTTCTGCGCTTCGACTATGCCGGCTGCGGCGCGTCGGAGGGCAAGTTCGAGGAACAGAGCCTCGCCGACTGGCGCGACGATGCGCTCGCCATGATCGACGACGCGGTCGAGGGACCGGTGGTGCTGGTCGGGTCGTCGATGGGCGGGTGGATCATGCTGCTGGCGGCAAAGGCCCGGCCCGAGCGCGTCCACGCGCTGGTCGGCATCGCGCCCGCGCCCGACTTCACCGACTGGGGCTTCTCGGCCGACGAGAAGATGTATCTGCTCCAGCACGGGCGGTTGGAGCGCCCCAACCCCTACGGCCCCGCGCCGACCGTCTATACGCGGCGATTCTGGCAGTCGGGCGAGGCCAACCGGCTGATGTTCGGCGAGATCGCCATCACCTGTCCGGTGCGGTTCCTGCAAGGGCAGAAGGACGTGGACGTGCCATGGCATCGCACCTGCCGCCTGGCCGAGATGCTCGCGTCAAGCGACGTTCAGACGTGGCTGGTCAAGGACGGCGACCACCGCCTGTCGCGCGACACTGACGTCGCACTGCTGATCCGCGCGGTGGAGGACGTGCTGCCATGATCCTGTTCCTCGCCCTGTTCGCCGCGCAAGCCGCGGGCACGCCCCCGACGTCGCCGGCGCAGCAACTCGACGCCTGCGTCGCGCAGGCGCGCACCGATCCCGCCGGCGCGGAGCAGGCCGCACGCACGCTCGGCCGCGCGGGCGAGGCGTGTCGCGGCGTCGCGCTCGCGGGTCAGGACGATTACGCCGGCGCGGCAACCGCCTTCACCGCGGCGGCACGCAATGCCGAACTGGCGAAGGAAGCGCGTGCGGCGGATTATTGGGCGCAGGCGGGCAACGCCTGGCTCGCTGCGGGTGATGCGGCAAAGGCGCGCGCCGCGCTCGATGCCGCACTCGCGGCAGGCACGTTGACCGACCTCAATCGCGGCGAGGCATATCTCGACCGCGCGCGCGCCTTGGTCGCGACCGGCGACATGAAGGCGGCGCGCGTCGACCTCGATCTGGCGGTGAAGGATGCCGCGGACGATCCGCTCGCCTGGCTGCTGTCGGCGACGCTGGCGCGGCGGATGGGCGACCTGCCGCGCGCGAAACTCGACATCGCGCAGGCGCTCCGCCGCTCGGCCGACGACGCGTCGGTCCAGCTTGAGGCGGGCAACATCGCCGCGGCGGCGGGTGAGGCGGAGCGTGCGCAGGCAGCGTGGAAGGAAGCCGCGCGGCTGGCACCCGATGCGCCCGCCGGGCGTTCAGCCGCCAACGCCCTCACCCAGTTCGCAGGAGACCCGAAGAAGTGAAATACCTCCACACGATGATCCGCGTCGCCGATCCCGACAAGACGATCGCCTTTTTCGAAGTGCTGGGATTGAAGGAGGTGCGCCGGATGGAAAATGAGGCGGGTCGCTTCACGCTGATCTTCCTCGCAACGCCCGAGGACATGAACGCACCGGGTGAGCGCGCGCGCGCCGAGGTGGAGCTGACCTACAATTGGCCGAACGAGGGCGAGACGCCGGAGGAATACACCGGCGGGCGCAACTTCGGCCACCTCGCTTACTACGTCGACGACATCTACGAGACGTGCCAGCGGGTGCAGGACGCGGGCCATATCGTCCACCGCCCTCCGCGCGACGGTTACATGGCGTTCGTGAAGTCGCCCGACGGCATCTCGATCGAACTGCTGCAGGAAGGCGGTGCGCGAGCGCCCGCCGAGCCGTGGAAGTCGATGCCCAACACCGGGAGCTGGTAACGGTGACGGGCGCGCCCGCATCGGGGCTGGAGATCGTCCGCGTCCCCGTCCTGTCGGACAATTATTCGTGGCTGGTTCACGACACCGACAGTGGGGAGACGATCGTGGTCGATCCGGGCGAGGCGCAGCCGGTGCTCGACGCCGCCGCCGCGCGTGGCTGGACGATCAACGCGATCTGGACGACGCACTGGCACCCCGATCACGTCGGCGGCAATGCCGGCGTCGTCGCGGCGACCGGCGCGACGGTGATCGGTCCCGAGGCCGAGCGCGCGAAGATCGGCGCGCTCGACCGCGGAGTGACCGAGGGCGACACGGTGTCGATCGGTGCGCACAAGGCGCGCGTGATGCACGTGCCAGGTCACACGTCGGGGCACATCGCCTTTTACCTCGCCGACGACGCCGCGATCTTCACTGGCGACACCTTGTTCGCGCTCGGGTGCGGGCGGTTGTTCGAGGGCAGCCCTGAGCAGATGTTCGACAATTTCCGCCGCTACGCCGACCTGCCCGGCGAGACGCGCGTCTATTGCGGGCACGAATATACGCAGTCGAACGGCCGCTTCGCGCTGTCGGTCGAGCCTGCCAACGAGGCATTGGTCGCGCGCATGGCCGAGGTCGACCGCCTGCGCGCCGCGGGCGAGCCGACCGTTCCGACCACCATCGCCGAGGAAGGGGCGACCAATCCGTTCATGCGCGCGGGCGATGCCGGCAAATTCAAGCGGTTGCGCGAGGCCAAGGATTCTTTTCGCGGTTAGAAGCGTTTGGCAGCAAACAGACGAGGAGTGGATGCGATGCGCAAACTGCCGTTGATAGTGCTGGTCGCGGGCGTCGGGCTGGGTGCGGGCGGCGCCGCGCTTGCCAAGCGTGACACGCCCGAACTCGCCTACCAGAAACTGATCGCGGGCAAGGTGCCGGGCAAGCCGCAGTCGTGCATCGACACCCGCTTTCGCCAGTCGCAACTCAGCGCCTATGGCAACAAGCTGATCTACCGCATCAGCGACAAGCTCGTGTACGTCAACGAAACCAACGGCGGGTGCGAACGCGTGGCACAGGGTGACGCGCTCGTCTCGCGGCAGTATCAGACCCGCGCGTGCAGCGGCGACATCGCGACCACGGTGCAACTGCCGCCGGGGATCACGACCGGCAGCTGCGCGCTCGGCGATTTCACGCCGTACACCAAACCCTGAGCGGGCGGCCACTAGCGGCCTGCCGCTGCGAGAGAGGAACGTAATGCCCGACCAGACCGAAGCCGACATGACCGGCGTCGAACAGCGTATCTCCCCCAAGCCGGAGGTGGACGCGATCGGCGGGCGCACGCTCAAGCCCGCAACGCTGATGATGGGGCACGGCTACGACCCCGCTTTGTCGGAAGGGTCGTTGAAGCCGCCGGTCTTCCTGACCTCGACCTTCGTGTTCCCCAATGCAGCGGCGGGCAAGCGGCACTTCGAGGGCGTGACCGGCAAGCGGCCGGGCGGTGCGGAAGGCCTCGTCTACTCGCGCTTCAACGGTCCGAACCAGGAGATTCTCGAGGATCGGCTCGGCATCTGGGAAGGCGCGGAGGACGCGCTCGCCTTCTCCAGCGGCATGTCGGCGATCGCGACCTTGTTCCTGTCGATGGTCAAGCCCGGCGACACGATCGTCCATTCGGGGCCGCTCTACGCGGCAACCGAGACGCTGATCGCGCGCGTGCTGGGCAAGTTCGGGATCAACTGGCTCGACTTCCCCGCGGGCGCCACGCGCGAGGAGATCGACGCGGTGATGCAGAAGGCCGCCGCGGGCGGAAACGTCGCGCTGATCTATCTCGAAAGCCCCGCCAATCCGACCAACGCGCTGGTCGACGTCGAGGCGGTCGCCGCGAGCCGCAACGCGGTGTTCGCCGACCATGCGAGCAAGCCGCCGATCGCGATCGACAACACCTTCCTGGGGCCGCTCTGGTCGCAGCCGCTGAAGCACGGCGCCGACATCGTCGTCTATTCGCTCACCAAATACGCCGGCGGGCACTCCGATCTGGTCGCGGGCGGCGTGCTGGGGTCGAAGGAGCAGATCAACACGATCCGCGCGATGCGCAACACGATTGGCACGATCTGCGACCCCAACACCGCGTGGATGCTGCTGCGCAGCCTGGAAACGCTGGAACTGCGCATGAGCCGCGCGGGTGAGAATGCGGCCAAGGTGTGCGCGTGGCTGCGCGACCAGCCGCAGGTCGAGCGCGTCGGCTATCTCGGCTTCCTCTCCGAGGGCAGCACCGAGGGGCCGGAAGGGCGGCAGGCCGACATCTACCGCCGCAACTGCACCGGCGGCGGATCGACCTTCTCGCTCTACCTGAAAGGCGGCGAGGCCGAGGCGTTCCGCTTCCTCGACGCGCTCAAGATCGCGAAGCTCGCGGTGTCGCTCGGCGGGACCGAGACGCTGGCGAGCCACCCGGCGGGCATGACCCATCTGTCGGTCGCCGACGAGCGCAAGCAGGCGCTGGGGATCACCGACAATCTGGTGCGCATCTCGATCGGGGTCGAGGATGCCGACGACCTGATTGCCGACTTCGCCAACGCGCTGGCGGCGATCTGACGCACAACCGCGTGACTTAACGCTTTCCCGCCCGCGTGTTTGCCGCCATCCTGATCGGGCGGCGGCAGACCGCGGGTGATGGAGAGCGAGCATGACCAAGCGGATCGCGGTGATCGGCGCCGGCATGGGCGGGCTATGCGCGGCGATCCAGGCGCGCGCGGCGGGCCATTTGGTCACGCTGTTCGAGCATGCCGACGCGGTCGGCGGCACGTGGCGCGCCAACCGCTATCCCGGGGTCGCGTGCGACGTGCCCGCGATCCTCTACCAGTTCAGCTTCGCTCCTAACCCGCACTGGAGCCACCATTACGCGCGCGGGCCCGAAATCCATGCCTATACCGAGGCATTGGTCGAACAGTTCGGGCTCGCTGAGGTGTTGCGGCTGAACGAGGGCGTCACGCGCGCGGTGTGGGACGAGGCAAGCGCGACCTGGGCGGTCGAGACCGAATGCGGTGCGCGCGAGACATTCGACGCGATCGTCCCCGCGCTCGGGCAACTCTCGCGCCCGCAACTGCCCGACATCGCGGGCCTGGGCGACTTCGCCGGACAGACCTTCCACGCCGCCGAATGGCCCGATGGTCTCGATCTTACCGGCAAACGGGTCGGTGTCGTCGGATCGGCGGCGAGCGCGGTGCAGTTGATCCCCGAAGTCGCCAGACAGGCCGCGCACCTCGTCGTGTTCCAGCGCACGCCCAATTGGATCATCCCGCGCAACGACACCGCGGTCACGCCCGAGGCAAAGGCGCTGATGGCGACCAACCTGGAGGTCGCGATGCGGCTGGGTGCGGCGAGCCGGGCGATGATCTTCGACAATGCCGACACGTTTTTCTGGCAGGCGTTCAAGTGGACGCCCGAGGGGCGCGCCGCCTTTACCCGCACCGCGCTCGACCATCTCGAGGCGCAGGTGGCCGATCCGGCGCTGCGCGCGAAGCTGACCCCCGATTACCCGATCGGGTGCAAGCGCATCCTGATCTGCGACGATTTCTATCCCGCGCTGTGCCGCGACAACGTCACGCTGGAGACGAGCGCGATCGCGCGGATCGAGGCGGGCGGCGTGCGCACCGCCGACGGCTTTCACGACCTCGACGTGCTGATCTTCGCGACCGGGTTCGAAACGACGGCGTGGAACTGGTCGATGGAGGTGGTGGGCGAGGGCGGCCGCACGCTCGCCGAGGCATGGTCCGACGGGCCCGAGGCGTATCTGGGGATCATGGCGTACGGTTTCCCCAACATGTTCATGCTCTATGGTCCCAACACGAACCTGGGGCATAATTCGATCAGCTTCATGATCGAGCAGCAGGTCGGCTTCATGCTGCGCGCGCTGGCGGCGGCGGACAGCGACGGGGCCCGCACGGTGCGCGTCACCGCGGAGGGGCAGGCGCGCTTCAACGACGCGATCGCGCAGACGCTCGCGCAGACGGTGTGGGCCGATCCGCATTGTCGCAGTTGGTACAAGGCAGCGAACGGGCGCGTGTACCAGAATTGGTCGGGTAGCTGCACCGACTATGCCGCGGCGACCGCCGAGATCGACCGCGCCGCAGTGGCGATCGGCTGAACGCGATCCGCCTCGCCTCGCCGCGCGATGTGTGGCAGGCGGGCGCCATGGAACAATTCGATGCGATCGTGCTCGGCGCCGGTGGCGCCGGGCTGATGTGCGCGGCCGTGGCGGGACAGCGCGGTCGGCGCGTCGTCGTGCTCGACCACGGGCACGAGCCGGGGCGCAAAATCGTCATCTCGGGCGGTGGGCGGTGCAATTTCACCAACCGCGAGGCGGTGGCCGATCGCTACGTGTCGACCAACCCGCATTTCGCCAAGTCGGCGCTTGGCCGCTACACCGCGGCCGATTTCCTTGCGCTGGTCGAGCGGTACGGGATCGCGTGGCACGAGAAGACGCTGGGGCAGTTGTTCTGCGACGGCTCCGCGCGGCAGATCGTGTCGATGCTGCTGGACGAGTGCGACAAAGGCGCGGTAACGTTGCGGCTGGGCGGTCAGCTCGGCGAGATCGGCCATGCCGACGCGCGCTACACGGTCGAGCACGACGGGCGGCGCTACGTGGCGCCTTCGCTGGTGATCGCGACCGGCGGGCCGTCGATCCCGAAGCTTGGCGCGACTGGCTTCGCCTATGATCTGGCGCGACGGTTCGGGTTGAAGGTGGTCGAGCCGCGCCCCGCGCTGGTGCCGCTGACGCTGCCGGGCGAGGAGGCGCTGTTCCGCGCGCTGTCGGGTGTCGCGACGCCGGTGGTGGCGGGCTCGCTGCCCGCGAAGGGGCGCGGCGCTTCGTTTGCCGAGGCGGCTTTGTTCACGCACCGCGGCCTGAGCGGCCCCGCGATCCTGCAGGTGTCGTCCTATTGGCGTCCGGGCGAGGCGGTCACGATCGACCTCGTGCCGGGTGCTGCGCCCGGCTGGCTGCGCGAGGCCAAGCGCGCGCGCCCGCGAAGCACGCTCGCGTCGGTGCTGCCGCTGCCGGGACGGTTGAGCGACGCGCTCGCCGAGATGATCGGCATCACCGAACTGGGGACCGCGACCGATCGCGTGCTCGAAGATGCCGAGCGTCGGCTCGCCGACTGGCGCTTCCACCCGAACGGCACCGAAGGGTTCGCCAAGGCCGAGGTGACGGTCGGCGGCATCGCTACCGCGGGTCTGTCGTCGAAAACGATGGAAGCGCGCCACCTGCCCGGCCTGTACGCGATCGGCGAGGCGGTGGACGTGACCGGCTGGCTGGGAGGCTACAATTTCCAATGGGCGTGGGCGAGCGGCTGGGCGGCGGCGCAGGCGGTGTGAACTAGATCACGACCCTTTCCGCGCTTGCGTCGGCGATGACCCGAGCGCACTTTCCGCGCGGCAGGTGACGCGAGGGGGCGGGGATGGCGGTAACGGGCATCGGCGGCATCTTCTTTCGGGCGGCCGACCCGGAGCGGTTGTCCGATTGGTACCGGACTCACCTGAACGTCGGCGCGGGCTGCATGACGGCGGACATCGCGTCCGCGCGCGCCAAGCCCGATCCGTGGTTCTGGCGCACCGGCGGCGGCCCGGTCGTGTTCGCGCCATTCCCTGCCGACAGCGATTATTTCTCAGCGGATCGCCAGTGGATGCTAAATTTCCGCGTTGACGCGATCGATCGGATGATTGCGGCACTGCGCGATGCCGGCATCGCGGTGGAGACGCGTGCCGAATGGGACGAGGCAGGCATCGGGCGCTTTGCCCGCCTGCACGATCCCGAGGGTAATCCGATCGAATTGTGGGAACCGGCGGAGGCCTAGCCCGTCGATCCCCAAACTGCCTCAGCCGTCGCCGACGCGCTCGATATCGGCGCCGACCGCCGACAGCTTCTCCTCCAGCCGCTCGTAACCGCGGTCGAGGTGGTAGATACGGCTCACCTGCGTCTCGCCGTCCGCGACAAGGCCGGCGATGATGAGGCTCATCGACGCGCGCAGGTCGGTCGCCATCACCGGCGCGCCGACGAGGCGGTCGACGCCCTGGACGACGGCGGTGCGGCCGCGCACCTGGATGTCGGCCCCCATCCGCGCCAGCTCGGGTACGTGCATGTAGCGGTTCTCGAAGATCGTTTCGGTCAGCACGCTGGCGCCGTCGGCGCGGCACAGCATCGCCATGAACTGCGCCTGCATGTCGGTCGCGAAGCCGGGGAAGGGCGCCGTGGTGATGTTGAGCGGGCGCAGGCGGTTCGGCGCGGCGACGCGGATCGTGCCGCGGCCGATCTCGACCTCGACGCCGGCCTCGCGCAGCGCGTCCAGCGTCGCGCCCATCTCGTCCGCGCCGATGTTGGTCAGCGTCACGTCGCCGCCGGTAATCGCGGCGGCGCACGCGTAGCTGCCCGCCTCGATCCGGTCGGGCATGACCGAATAGGTCGCCCCGTGCAGCTCGCGCACGCCCTCGATCTCCAGCGTCTCGGTCCCGATACCCTGGATCGACGCGCCCATCGCGACGAGGCAGCGGCACAGATCGACGATCTCGGGCTCGCGCGCGGCATTCTCGATCCGGGTCGGGCCGGCGGCGGTCACCGCGGCCATGACGACATTCTCGGTCGCGCCGACCGAGACGACCGGGAAGCGATAGCTGCCGCCCGACAGCCGTCCGCCGGGTGCGGAAGCCGTGACATAGCCCGCGCTCATCTCCAGCTTCGCGCCGATCGCCTCCAGCGCTTTCAGATGGAGGTCGATCGGGCGGTTGCCGATCGCGCAGCCGCCGGGCAGCGACACGCGCGCTTCGCCCGCGCGCGCGAGAATGGGGCCGAGCACCAGGATCGACGCGCGCATCTTGCGCACGATGTCATAGGGCGCCTCCGCGCTGGTGAGCTGCCCGGCGCGGATCGTCATCACGCGGCCGAACTCGTCGGGGCGCGACCCCTCGATCCGGGTCGAAGCGCCCAATTGGTTGAGCAGGTGGCCGAAGCCGTCGACGTCGGCGAGCCGGGGCAGGTTGCGCAGCGTCAGCGGCTCGTCGGTCAGGATCGCGCACGGCATCAGCGTGAGTGCGGCGTTCTTCGCGCCCGAGATGGGGAGATTGCCCGACAGCCGATTGCCGCCGCGAATAAGGATACGGTCCATCCCGCTTCATCTATCGCGCCGACCCGCCGCCGCCAAGCGTCGCGCACCGATCGGGCGCGTCTACGACCAGGCGACGTCTAAGGATCCGCGCGAAATACCGACAGGATTGCTCACCCTTGATCGATTTTAATGCGTGGGGCGCCGCGTGGCTCATAAGCGGCAAGAATAACAAGGGGTTTCGACTGCGTGCGGGTACGTTCCTTCGTCGATCGAATCGACGAGTTTCTTCCGTTGTCCTTGTCCGAGCGCGAAGCCCTGACCGCCTTGCAGGGGCGCACGCGCTCGCTTCGGCGCGGCGCGGTGCTGGTGCGCGAGAACGACCGCACTAGCGACCTGTTCGTGTTGAAAAGCGGCATGTTGATGAGCTACGTGCTGACCGACGACGGCAGCCGGCAGATCCTGCGCTTCCTGTTCCCGGGCGACGTGACGGGCGCGTCCGCGCTCGCTTACTCCAACTCGCCCGAGAGCGTCGCGGCATTGTGCGAGAGCGTCGTGTGCCTGTTCGACCGCACCCAGGTCGCCGACGTGCTGGCGCGGCACCCGCGGCTCGCGCTGGCGCTGACCGCGATCGATCAGGCCGAGCGCGCGGCGATGACCGACCGGCTCGCGGGGCTGGGGCGCACCTCGGCGCAGGCGCGGATCGCGGCGGTGCTGCTCGACCTGCGCGACCGGCTACGCCGTACCGGCGAGGACGTGGCGAGCGGTTTCACGCTGCCGCTGACGCAGGAGGAGATCGGCGACGCGAGCGGGCTGACCGCGGTGCACGTCAACCGCATGCTGCGCCAGTTGGAGGACATGGGGCTGATCGTGCGCACCGGCACGCGCGTGACGCTGTCCGACGAGACGCGGTTAAAGCGCGCGGCGAAATACGTCGACCGGCTCGCCGCGATCGACCTGTCGTGGATGGTGTCCGCCGGCGCGTGAACCCGGCTCAGCCGCGCGACACGCCGCTCTGCTCAAGCTGTCGGTCGATGTCGGCGAGCAGCCGCTCCAGCCCTGCCTCGTCCGCGGCCTCGGCGCGCAGCGTGACCGCGGCCTGCGTGTTCGACGCGCGCAGCAGCCACCAGCCGTCGCGCGTCGAGACGCGCAGCCCGTCGGTCACGTCCACGTCCCCACCCTCCGCTGCGCCTTGGGCCAGGACACGCGCGCGCACCTCGTCGACGATCGCGAGGCGGCGATCCTCGGCCACCGCCACGCGCAGCTCGGGCGAGGCGCAGGTCGGCGGCAAGCGGTCGATCAGCTCGGCGAGCGAGCAACCCGACAGATGGATCGCGCGCATCAGCCGGACCGCGGCGTAAGCGGCATCGTCGAAGCCGTAATAATCGTGCGCGAAGAAGATGTGGCCCGACAATTCGGCCCCGATCGCCGCGCGCTCCGCCTTCATCCGCGCCTTGATCTGGCTGTGGCCCGACTTCGCCATCACCGCGCGTCCGCCGAGCGCGCGGACGCGGTCGAACAGCGTGTTGCTCGATTTCACGTCGGCGACGACGCACGCGCCCGGCTGCTCGCGCAGCAGCGGCTCGGCCAGGAGGGCGAGGATCTGGTCGCCCCACACGATCCGCCCGCGCGCGTCGACCGCGCCGATGCGGTCGCCGTCGCCGTCGAACGCGAAGCCTAAGTCGAGCCGCTCGCGCCGCACCAGCGCGATCAGGTCGGCGAGGTTGGTGGGGATCGTCGGGTCGGGGTGGTGGTGGGGAAAGGTGCCGTCGACGGCGGTATGGAGCAGGTGATGCTCGCCTGGCAGCAGCTGCGTCAGCCGCTCGATCACCGGACCCGCGGCGCCGTTGCCGGTGTCCCAGCCGGTGCGGAAGCTGCCGCCCGCATATCCTGCGAACAGGCGGCCGACGTAATCCTCCATCACGGCGGCGTCGCTGACGGTGCCCGAACCGTGCTCCCAGTCGCCCGCCTTCGCCAACCGCGCCAGATCGCGCACGTCGTCGCCAAAGAAGCTGTCGTGCGCCAGGACGAGCTTGAACCCGTTGTCGGCGGCCGGATTGTGGCTGCCGGTGACCTGGACGGCGGCGTCGACCTCCAGCGTTGCTTCGGCGTAATAGAGCATCGGCGATGGACCGAGGCCGATCCGCACGACGTCGACCCCGCTGGCGGTGAGCCCATCGACCAGCGCTGCCTCCAGCGCGGGCGAGGACAGACGTCCGTCGCGCCCCACTGCGACACGGCGCCCGCCGGCACGGCGAAGCCGGGTCGCGAAGCTGCGTCCAACCGCATAAGCGTCCGCCTCGCCCAACGTCTCGCCGACGGTGCCGCGGATGTCATAATCGCGCAGGATGGATGGGTGGAAGCGGTGCGTCATCCGCCCGACGCTAGCGGCAATGACGCGTGCGACCAACCGTCAGCGCGCGGCTTCCTGTCGCCGCAGCAGCAGGTCGCGCGCGGCGTTGACGCGGCGTGCCTCCTCCGCCGAACCGCCGCGGTCGGGATGAAGCTCGGCGATCAGTCGCCGGTGCGCGGCGCGGATCGTGTCGGCATCGGCGTCGGCGCCGACGCCCAGCGTCCGGCGCGCCGTCGCGACCGCGCTCGGCCGGCGCGACGGCGGTTTCTTCAGCAGCCACCACACCGCCCAGATCACCAGTGCGGCGACGATCCACTTCACGCAGCGGCGCTCGACGCGGTCGTACCGTTGGCGGTCTCGGGCAGTGCGAAGCCCGCCATCATCTCGCGCAATTCCTGCCGCGCGGCGACGTGGCTCAACCCCATGCCGCCGAACGACTTGTTGTCGAGCAGCGTCAGCCCGGCGGGGAACAGTTCGCGGTAGATCACGCGCTCGCCCAGCCCCGGAATGATGCGGAAGCCGACGCGGCGCGACAATTGGTCGAGCGCCTCCGACACGCGGCGCATGTTGCGCGCGTCGACGTAAGCCAGGCGGTTGCGCAGCACGACCCAGTCGATCGTCGTCCCGTCGGCCTTGGCGCGGGCCTTGCGCACGTCCCAGATCAGCTCGGAATAGAAGCTGGGCCGCTTCACCTTAAAGGTTTCCGCGTCGACCTGCCCGATCAGGTCGAAATCGACGAAACTGTCGTTCATCGGCGTGACCAGCGTGTTGGCGAGCGCCGCGGCGGTCCGCGCGCACGGATCGTCGCGGCCGGGCGTGTCGATCACCAGGAAATCGTAGCCGTCGCTATATTGCGCGAACAGATCCTCGAAATTGCCGTCGGCGCGGCCGTCGCCGGTGGCGTGATCGGGGATCGGCAGCGCCTGTCCGGTGCGTTTCACCGTGTCGGCGCGATTGTCGAGGTAACGCCCCAACGTGCGCTGGCGATGGTCGAGGTCGATGCACGCGACGCGTGCGCCGCGCGTGGCGAGCGCGACCGCGGTGTGGACCGCGGTGGTCGACTTGCCGGTGCCGCCTTTCTCGTTGGCGAACACGATGACGTGCGGCCCCGCGGCCGGCGCCGACGCGGGTTTCGCCGGCGGAGCGGCGGGGGACGGCTCGGCCTCGGCCGGCCCGGTGATGTGCGTCTCGGCCTGGTCAGACAACGCGCGACTTCCCTGATTGATTGCTGTTTGGCGCCATCATAGAAGCCGCGGCGCAGGGATACGAGGGGGTTAAAGCGTGGACGTGTATCGGGAACTCGGCGGATTGCGCGCCGCGGTCGCTGCCGCGCGCGCCGCGGGGCGCGAGGTCGCGCTGGTGCCGACGATGGGCGCGCTCCACGCCGGGCACATCGCGCTGGTGGAGGCCGCGCGGCGGCCGGGGACGACCGTGGTCGCGTCGATCTTCGTCAATCCCAAGCAGTTCGGCGCGAACGAGGACCTGTCGCGCTACCCGCGCAAGGAAACGGGCGACATCGCGATGCTGACGGAGGCGGGCTGCGACCTTCTGTGGCTGCCCCCGGTCGAGGCGATGTACCCTGAAGGGTTCGCGACCACCATCTCGGTCGCGGGCGTCAGCGAAGGGTTGGACGGCGCGGCGCGCCCCGGCCATTTCGACGGCGTCGCGACCGTGGTCGCCAAGCTGTTCAATCAGGTCCAGCCGACGCGCGCCTATTTCGGCGAAAAGGATTTCCAGCAACTGGCGGTGATCCGGCGCATGGTCGCCGATCTCGATTTCGCCATCGAGGTCACCGGCGTACCGACGCAGCGCGAGGACGACGGGCTCGCGCTATCGAGCCGCAACGTCTACCTCGACGCCGACGAGCGCGCGAAGGCGGTGGCGTTGCCACGTGCGCTCGGCATCGCGGCGCGCGCGATCACGGGCGGCACGCCGGTCGACAAGGCGCTGGCCGATGCGACGGCCTATCTCGCCACCGCCGGGTTCAGCGTCGACTATGTGTCGCTGGTGGATGCCGAAACGCTTCGGCCGCAACCCGATTCGGCGCGGCGGCGGCAATTGCTCGCGGCGGCGCGACTGGGCGCGACGCGGCTGATCGACAATCTGGCGATCGAGCCGGTTGGTTCAACGGATGGCTGAACGATCACCGTTAACGCGTTAACCATTTGGTGAGCCGAATCGGGTGATAGCCTTCGTTCAGCATCAACGCTGATATCGGGGGCAAACCGATGACCGTTCTTTCACATGCGCCTTCACTGCTCGACCGCCGGATCGCCAAGGCACGCGCCGGCGATGCGCACGCCGCCTATGACGTCGGGATCGCTTACTCGACCGGCACGTCGGGTGCGGCACTTGATCTGATCGAGGCGCACAAGTGGCTCAACCTCGCCGCCGCCTGGGGCCATGACGCGGCGCCCAGCGCGCGCGCCGAGGTGTCGGAAGACATGACCGCGCGCGAGATCGCGACCGCGCAGCGCGCCGCGCGCGACGTGATCGCGGTGCTCCAGCGCCGGGCGGCGTAAGCGGGGCACCCGTCATCTCTCCCACGCTTCTTCCAACACCGGCGTCACTCTGAACTAGTTTCAGGGACCATCGTGCCGGTGGTGACGGAGCCGCGTGGGGCGCAATGGAGGCTGACACGCGTTCAGCATGACGGCAGCGGGTAGGTGCCGGACCTTGGCCGCCCGACACCCGTTCGCTCAGATGCTCGCCTTCTTCGCGGCCGGCTTCTTGGTCGCCGCTTTCTTCGCTGCCGGCTTCTTCGCCGTCGCCTTCGCTGCGGGCTTCGCGTCGTCCGCCTTTGCCGCGGCCTTTTTCGGCGCGGCCTTCTTCTTCGCCGGTGCCTTTTTCTTCGCCGGTGCCATCGCGGCGCGCGCGTCGATCAGTTGCGCGGCCTCTTCCAGCGTCAGTTGCTCGGGCGTGATCGTCTTCGGCAGCGTCGCGTTGGTGGTGCCGTCGGTGACATAGGGGCCGTAGCGCCCTTCCATCAGCTTCAGCTCGGCTTCGGTGCGCGGGTGTGCGCCCAGCACCTTCAATGGCTCGCGCGCCGCGCCGCGTTGCGGACGCCCGCCGCCCGCTGCCGCCTCGGCGAGCTTCACCACCGCGGCGTTCATGCCGGTCTCGAACACGTCCGCGGTTGAGGAGAGCCGCGCATACTTGCCCGCGTGCGCCAGATACGGCCCGTAGCGCCCGATCGCCGCGGTGATGTCCTGCCCCGTCTCGGGATGCTGCCCGATCGTGCGCGGCAGGCTCAAGAGCTTCAGCGCCATCTCCAGGTCGAGTTCGACGTCCTTCGGGATCGAGGCGCGCTTCGCCTCCTTGCCTTCGCCGAGCTGGATGTACGGACCGAAGCGACCCGACTTGCGCTCGACCTCCAGACCCGTCTCCGGATCCTTGCCGAGCATCTCGGGCCCGGTCGACTCGGCGGCGTCACCGCCTTGCGCGAAGCGGCGGGTGTATTTGCATTCGGGATAGTTGGAGCAGGCGATGAACGCGCCGAAACGCCCGCCGCGCAGCGCGAGACTGCCCGCCTGGCACGCGGGGCATGCGCGCGGATCGCTGCCGTCCGCCTTGTCGGGGAACAGATAGGGCGCGAGGAAGGTGTCGAGTTCGGCGGTCACCTCCGACGGCTTCTGCTCCATCACCTCGGCGGTGCGCGGCTTGAAGTCGCGCCAGAAGCTTTCCAGCACCGCCTGCCACTGCGCGCGGCCGCCCGACACGTCGTCGAGTTCTTCCTCCAGCTCGGCGGTGTAGTCGTAGCCGACGTAGCGCGGGAAAAATCGCTCGAGGAACGCCGTCACCAGCCGGCCGCTCTCCTCCGCGAAGAAGCGGTTCTTCTCGACCCGGACATAGGCGCGGTCCTTCAGCGTCTTGATGATCGACGCGTAGGTGGAGGGGCGACCGATGCCGAGCTCCTCCATACGCTTGACCAGGCTCGCCTCCGAGTAACGCGGAAGCGGCTGGGTAAAATGCTGCTCGGCGTCGACCGACTTCTTGGCCGGTGCGTCGCCCTCACGCATCCGCGGCAGACGGCGTGCATCCTCGTCCTGGCTGTCGTCCTGCCCTTCTTCGTAGAGCGCGAGATAGCCGGGGAAGAGCACGACCTGACCGGTGGCGCGCAGCACGTGGCGCCCGGTGCCATCGGCGAACTCGATCGTGGTGCGCTCCATCCGCGCCGATGCCATCTGGCTGGCGAGTGCGCGTTTCCACACCAGTTCGTACAAGCGCGCGTGGTCGCCCGATCCGACGCGATCCTTGGAAAAATCGGTCGGGCGGATCGCCTCGTGCGCTTCCTGCGCGTTCTTGGCCTTGGCCTGATACTGCCGCGGCTTGTCGGGCACGTAGCTGCCGTCATAGCGATTGGCGATCGCGCCGCGCGCGGCCGAAATCGCGCTGCCGTCCATCTGCACGCCGTCGGTGCGCATATAGGTGATCGCGCCGTCCTCGTAGAGCTGCTGCGCGATCCGCATCGTATGGTCGGCGGAGAAGCCGAGCTTGCGCGCCGCCTCCTGCTGCAGCGTCGAGGTGGTGAACGGCGGCGGCGGGTTGCGCGTCGCCGGGCGCGTCTCGACCGATTGCACGGTGAAGCGACCCGCCTCGACATCGGCCTTGGCGCGCATGGCGTCGCTCTCGGTGCCGATCGACAGCCGGTCGAGCTTGCGCCCTTCCCACTGCGACAGCCGCGCGGTGAAGGGCGTGCCGTCGTGCTCCAGCGCTGCCGTCACCGACCAATATTCCTGCGCGACGAACGTCTCGATCTCGCGCTCGCGCTCGACGATCAGCCGCAGCGCGACCGACTGGACGCGACCCGCGGACTTGGCGCCGGGCAGCTTGCGCCACAGCACGGGCGAGAGCGTGAAGCCGACCAGATAGTCGAGCGCGCGGCGCGCGCGATACGCGTCGATCAGGTCGGTATCGAGCGCGCGCGGCGCCTTCATCGCCTCGGTCACCGCCTGTTTGGTGATCGCGTTGAAGGTGACGCGCTCGACCGCCTTGGGCAGCGCGCGACGTTTGGCGAGCACTTCCTGCACGTGCCAGCTGATCGCCTCACCCTCGCGATCGGGGTCGGTGGCGAGGATCAGGCGGTCGGCGGTCTTCGACAGGTCGGCGATCGCCTTCAGCTGCTTGGCCTTGTCGGCGTAATTCTCCCACTCCATCGCGAACCCCTCGTCGGGGTTCACCGACCCGTCCTTGGGCGGCAGGTCGCGGACGTGGCCGTAGCTCGCGAGCACGCGATAATCGGCGCCGAGATACTTTTCGATGGTTTTCGCCTTGGCGGGCGATTCGACGATGACGAGTTGCATTGGGGCCTAACTAGGGAGCTTCACACGTATGCGCGAGGGTGGCGAGGCGAACGCTGCGGCGTCAAGCAGCGCGTGCGGGCGTCGCGAACCAGGCGACGAGGAAACCCGCGCCGAGCGCGAGATCGATCGCGCCGAAGATCGCGGTGGTCGATCCGGCGGCGAGGAGGAGCGCGGGCACGCCGAACGCCAGCTTCTCCGCGACGCCCGCGAGCATCAGCGGGCGGTATCGCACCGGATCGCTGCCGACCATCCAGAAGACGATCTGGAAGGCGAGCGCGGTCAGCGTGAAGGCGAGTTGCGGCAGCACGATCGCGCCGGGCGCGGCGAGGCTGGCAAGGAGCGCCACCGCGCCGTAGATCGCCGCGCCGCGAAACCACCAGCCGACCCAGCGCGGCGCGGTATCGCGGGCGCTCAGCACAGGCTGACGCGGCCGCCGGCGTGGCGTTCGAGCCGTCCGCCGAGTTCGAGTTCGAGGAGCACCATCTGCACCACCGCGGGGGCGAGCCCGGCCTGACGGACGAGTTCGTCGACGCCGACCGGCACCGGACCGAGCAGGCCGGTGACGCGACGGCGTTCGGCCTCGCTCGCGTCCTCGGGCGGCGGCGCTCCCCAGCCGCTCAAGGGCGATCTGACACGCGCGCGCAGGTCGATCGGGCGGATCTGCTCGAGCACGTCGGCGGCCGACTGGACCAGCACCGCGCCGTCGCGGATCAGGCCGTTGCACCCTTGCGCGCGCGGGTCGCTCGGGTGGCCGGGCACCGCCATCACCTCGCGTCCCGCCTCGCCCGCGAGTCTCGCGGTGATGAGCGATCCCGAACGCGGCGCTGCCTCGATCACCACGGTGCCAAGCGAGAGCGCCGCGATGATGCGGTTGCGATGCGGGAAGTGGCGCGCGCGCGGTTCGGTGCCGGGCGGCATCTCGGCGACCAGCAGTGCGTCTGCGGCGATGCGGTCCTGCAGTCGCGCATTCTCGGGCGGGTAGGCGACGTCGATCCCGCCCGCAATGACGCCGATCGTCGCGCGGCCGGCACCTTCATGCGCGGCGGTGTCGATCCCGCGTGCCAGCCCCGAGACGACGACCGCGCCCGCCTGTGCGACCTCCTGCGCCAGGCCGCGTGCGAAGCGGCACGACGCGGCGGAAGCGTTGCGCGCACCCACCATCGCCACCGTGTCCCGCGACGCGAGCGACAGGTCGCCGCGGATGGTGAGGACGGGCGGCGCGTCCGACAGCTCGGCGAGCAGCGGCGGGTAATCGTCACGGCCGAGGAACAGGTAGCGCGCGCCGATCCGCGCGACCGCCTCCATTTCGCGCAATGCCACACCCGTGTCGGTCACCGCGGGTACGCGCCCACCGCCGCGCCGTGCGAGGTCGGGCAGCGCCTCGATCGCCGCCGCCGCGGTGCCGAAGCGCGCGATTAATTGCCGGAACGACACAGGCCCGATCGAGGCTGTGCGGATCAGCCGCAGCCGCGCGAGCGCGTCATTGTCGTCGACACTGCCGGCCGCGGTTGCGCGATCGAGCGCCGCGACCTCGCGCACGGTCAGGCCGCGTCCCTGCTGCGGCCGATCCGCGGCTCGGTACCGTCGAGCAATCGGGAAATGTTGGCCCGGTGCTTCCACACCACCAAGAGCGCGAGCGCGAGCAGCAGCGGCACGAGGTCGAACGGGCCGAGTATCGCGGCGGCGACCGGCGCGCTGACCGCCGCCGCCATGCCCGCGACCGAGGAGATGCGCATCCCTGCGAGCAGCCCCAGCCACACGACCGCGTAGACGAGCCCGAGCGGCCAGGCGAGCGCGACCGCGATCCCCATCAGCGTCGCGACGCCCTTGCCGCCCTTGAAGCGAAGCCAGACGGGATAGCAGTGGCCGATGAACGCGCCCGCCGCGGCCAGCGGCGTTTCCTGCGGGAACAGCCGCGCGACGATCAGCACCGCGGCCACGCCCTTCAGCATGTCGAGCAGCAGCGTCGCGGCGGCGAGCCCCTTGCGCCCGGTGCGCAGCACGTTGGTGGCGCCGATGTTGCCCGATCCGACCTGGCGCAGATCGCCCGCGCCGCCCAACCGCGTCAGGATGACGCCGAACGGGATCGAGCCGAGCAGATAGCCGATCAGCAACGCCGCCGCGGGCGGCATCCAGACGATTTCGGTGCCCAGTTCTGTTCCCCTTCTGACCCTGTTCTAGCGGGCTGTGAATAGTGTGTCACTCATCTGTATCTACTAGCATCCCAAGCCTATGTGGTCGGCGATGAGCGACGATACGCGACCGATCCTGTTCTTCGATTCTGGTGTGGGCGGCTTGTCGGTGGTCGCGCCGACGCGCGCGCTGCTGCCCGCCGCACCGATCGTCTACGCGGCCGACAGCGCGGGCTTTCCTTACGGCACCAAGAGCGAGGGCGAGATCGCCGCGCGCGTGCCCGCGCTGCTCGGGCGATTGGCGGAGCGATACCGCCCGCGACTGATCGTGATCGCGTGCAACACGGCGTCCACGATCGCGCTGCCCGCAGTGCGCGCCGCGCTCGACCTTCCGATCGTCGGCACGGTGCCCGCGATCAAGCCCGCCGCGCAGGCGTCGCGCACGCGCGTGATCGGCGTGCTCGGCACCGAGGCGACGGTGCGTCAGCCCTATGTCGACGATCTCGCCGAACGCTTCGCCGCGGATTGTACGGTGCTGCGCTACGGTTCGGCGGCGCTGGTCGAGCTGGCGGAAGCGAAGCTGGCGGGCGAGGCGGTCGCGCCCGACGCGGTGGCGCGCGAACTCGCCGGCTTGTTCGGGCAGGCGGATGGCACCGCGATCGACGTGATCGTCAACGCGTGCACGCATTTCCCGCTGCTGGAGGACGAGATGCGCGCGGTCGCGCCAGCCGGCGTCAGCTTCGTCGATGGCGGCCCGGGTATCGCGCGGCGCGTGGTCGCGCTTACGCAGGGGCAGGAATGGCCGCGTGATCCAACCCCGCACCGTTTGGTGTTCACGCACCTGGGCGAGCGCGAGGCGCGGATCGGCGCGCACCTGCGCGCGCACGGCTTCGCCGCGCCCGAGACACTGTGATCGACCAAATGCGCTGGAAAACCGGCCCGCGCAGGCGTAAGTCGCTCGCATGATTAGCGAGAGCAGCGAAGCGCACCGCGGCCCGGTTACTGATGCACGGCCGGTCGACTATTCGCGCGTGTTCACCCAGGCGATCGACCGCCTGCACGCCGAGGGGCGCTACCGCGTCTTCATCGACATCCTGCGCAACAAGGGCATGTTCCCCAACGCGCGCTGCTTCGCCGGGCACAATGGTCCCAAGCCGATCACGGTGTGGTGCTCGAACGATTATCTCGCGATGGGGCAGCACCCCAAGGTGATCGCGGCGATGGAGGAAGCGCTCCACGACGTCGGTGCGGGATCGGGCGGCACGCGCAACATCGGCGGCAACACGCACTATCACGTCGACTTGGAGGCGGAACTCGCCGACCTGCACGGCAAGGAAGCGGCGCTGCTGTTCACCAGCGGCTATGTCTCGAACGAGGCGACGCTGGCGACGCTCGCCAAGGTGCTGCCGGGCTGCATCATCTATTCCGACGAGCTGAACCACGCCTCGATGATCGCCGGCATCCGCAATTCGGGGTGCGAGAAGCGCGTGTTCCGCCACAATGATCTCGCGCACCTGGAGGAACTGCTCGCCGCCGACGATGCCGCGGTCCCGAAGCTGATCGCGTTCGAGAGCGTATATTCGATGGAAGGCGATGTCGCGCCGATCGCGGCGATCTGCGATCTCGCCGACAAGTATAATGCGCTGACCTACCTCGACGAGGTGCACGCGGTCGGCATGTACGGCGCGCGCGGCGGCGGCATCTCGGAGCGTGACGCAGTCGCCGACCGGCTGACGATCATCGAGGGGACGCTCGGCAAGGCATTCGGCGTGATGGGCGGCTATATCGCGGCGGATCGCACGATCGTCGACGTGATCCGCTCCTACGCGCCCGGCTTCATCTTCACGACCTCGCTGTCGCCGGTGCTGGTCGCGGGCGTGCTGGCGTCCGTCCGACACCTGAAATCGTCGAGCGTCGAGCGCGACGGGCAGCAGGCCGCCGCCGCGGCGCTCAAGGCGATGCTGGCCGACGCGGGGCTGCCGGTAATGATCGGCGACACGCACATCGTGCCGGTGATGGTCGGCGATCCGGTCAAGGCCAAGAAGATCAGCGACATCCTGCTCGCCGAATACGGCGTCTACGTTCAGCCGATCAATTACCCCACGGTGCCGCGCGGCACCGAGCGGTTGCGCTTCACCCCCGGCCCCGCGCACAGCGAGGCGATGATGCGCGAGCTGACCGACGCGTTGGTCGAGATCTGGGGTCGGCTGGAGCTGCGCCAGGCGGCGTAGCAACTTCGTCATCCCGGGCTTGAGCCGGGATCCCGCTGCCTATCTCTACCGTGCGGAGCAGTGGGACGCCGGATCAACTCCGGGCAACCGCGTTCACCGCAACGCCGCGTCGCGCTGATCCAGGATCGGCGGCAGGTACGGCGTCGGCGCACCCGCCGGCACCGCCGCCAGCGCCTCCGCGATCACCGCCGCGCGCTCCTTGGGGGAAGGGTGCGTGCGGCTGCGGAACATGCCGGGGTCAACCTTTTTTCCCGGCCCCTGCCAGAAGCGCACCGCATTCTGCGGGTCCCAGCCGGCGTTGCGCAGCAGGAACGCGCCGAGCACGTCGGCCTCGGTTTCCGTCTTGCGAAACAGCCGCGCGTTGCGGCCGAACTCGCCGAACAACCCCCATTTGACCCCCGCCGCCTCCAGCCGCGCGCGGTGGCGCAGGATCGTGTGCGCGAGCTCGTGCGCGACGACCACCGCGACATCGTCGTCGCCGTAGGTCTCCATCAACCGCGCGCCGACCTGCACGACATGCCCGTCCGATGACGCGCCGAGCTTGGGTCCTGCAACCACCTCGAACTCGCTGCGGCAGGCGGGGACGGGCGCGATCACGGCGCGGCGCGTGCCGTGCGAATCGTTGAGCGTCAGCACGATCGGTGCGCCCAGCGGTCGCGCGGCCAGCCGGGCGAGCGCCGCGTCGCGCGTCGCGCTGGTGTCGTGCGCGGCGGTCGGCGCGGTCAGCGGCGCGCCGGCGATCGCTGCCAGTCCTTCGTTCTGGACGATCCCCGCCCGCGCGGCGGGTGAACCGGGGACCACCCACTCCACCGCGACCGGCTCCGCGAAGCCGAACACCGCGCGCGCCGTGTCGGCATCACGCGCGGCATATTGATCGATCGCGTGAAGCACGAGCCCGGTGCCCGGCTGCTGGTCGCGGCACAGCGCGGCGTTCGCGGTGGTGAGCCGCCACGCCACGCTCGCGAGCCGCGCGTCCTGCGCCCGCAACGCCTCGAACGTCGCGCGGATGTCGGGCGCTGCGGCGGCGAGCAGCGTGAGGGGTAGCAAGATGCGGAGCAGACGCGACATGCGTCCTCCTCTACGCCGTGCCGGTCGCGCGGTCATCACCGCGCAACACCGCGCCCGCATTGACTTCGCGCGCCTCACGCATCAGAATAGTTTCACTTGATACCAGTGGAGCATGCTCATGGACCATATCGACGTCAATCCGATGGGGCTCGACGGCTTCGCCTTCTGCGAATTCACCTCACCTGAACCCGACACGCTCGCCAGGCAGTTCGAGGCGCTCGGCTTCGTTCCCGCCGCGACGCACCCGACCAAGCAGGTGACGCTCTACCGCCAGGGCCGCATCAACCTGCTGATCAACCGCGAGGAAACGGGGCAGGCGGCCGAGTTCCGCGCGGCCCATGGCCCGTCGGCGAACGCGATGGCGTTCCGCGTCTCGAACGCGCGCGAGGCGCTCGACGCGGCCGTGGAGCGTGGCGCCAAGGCGCTGGACGCGAGCGGCAGCGCACTGCCTGACGCGCAGGTGCTCGAAGGCATCGGCGGATCGCTGCTGTATCTGGTCGATGCCGATCCGTTCGCCGACTGGACCGAGGTCGAGCGCTGGCGCGAGGCGGCGGCGGAGAACAACGTCGGGCTCGACCTGCTCGATCACCTGACGCACAACGTGCGGCGCGGGCAGATGCGGACGTGGTCGGCGTTCTACGGCCAGATCTTCGGCTTCGAGGAGCAGAAGTATTTCGACATCAAGGGCAAGGCGACCGGCCTGTTCAGCCAGGCGATGATCGCGCCCGACAAGGCGATCCGCATTCCCTTGAACGAGAGCCAGGACGACAAGAGCCAGATCGAGGAGTTCATCCGCGATTACAACGGCGAAGGTATCCAGCATCTCGCGCTCACCACCGACGACATCTACACCACCGTCGAGAAACTGCGCGCGCGCGGCGTGCGGTTGCAGGACACGATCGAGACCTATTACGAGCTGGTCGACAAGCGCGTGCCGAACCACGGCGAGGACCTGGAGCGGCTGCGCCGCAACCGCATCCTGATCGACGGCAACGTCGGCGAGGAAGGGTTGCTGCTGCAGATCTTCACCGAGAACATGGTCGGCCCGATCTTCTTCGAGATCATCCAGCGCAAAGGCAACGAGGGGTTCGGCAACGGCAACTTTCAGGCGCTGTATGAGTCGATTGAACTCGACCAAATTCGGCGCGGTGTCATCACAGTCGACGCCTGATCGATGTGCGAAGCGAACGCTTCGCACGAGATGCGCCACGCAGGTGGCGCCGTCGACCGGCCAGCGCGACGAAGCCGGCGCACAAGGCGCGGCTTCGCCGCGTCTGACGCGCCGGCGGGCGTGACACGATCCACCCGCGGGTTCGTTACACAAAGCCGCCCAAGAAAGGACCGAGGATGACCGACCCCATCACCCCCGCCTACATCCCCGGTTTCGGCAACCACGTCTCGACCGAGGCGATCCCCGGCGCGCTGCCGATCGGGCGCAACTCGCCGCAGCGCCCCGCCTTCGGGCTCTATACCGAGCAACTGTCAGGCACCTCCTTCACCGCGCCAAGGCACGAGAATCGCCGCTCGTGGCTGTACCGGATGCGCCCGACCGCGGAGCATCCGCCGTTCGAGGCGTATGCGGGCGCGGCACGTTTCGCCCCCGATACCCCCGACGCGCCGCTGCCACCCAACCGGCTGCGCTGGGATCCGCTGCCGCTACCGGGCGGAGAGCGCGTCGATCTGGTCGACGGCATGACGACGATGCTGACCAATCGCCACCCCGCCGACCTCGAAGGCGTCGCGATGCACGTTTATGCCGCGACCAAGGACATGGACGCGCGCGTGTTCATGGACGCGGACGGCGAACTGCTCTTCATCCCCGAGCAGGGGCGGCTGGAGCTGCTGACCGAACTCGGCCGGATCGAGGTCGCGCCGGGGCAGGTCGCGCTCGTGCCGCGCGGCGTCCGTTTCAAGGCGCTGCTGCCCGACGGCCAGGCGCGCGGCTATGTCGCGGAGAATCACGGCGCGCTGTTCCGCCTGCCCGATCTCGGCCCAATCGGCGCCAACGGCCTTGCCAACCCGCGCGATTTCGAGACGCCGGTCGCCTGGTTCGAGGATCGCGACGAGCCGACTGAGGTCATCCAGAAGTTCATGGGGTCGCTGTGGACGACGACGCTCGACCATTCGCCGCTCGACGTCGTCGCGTGGCACGGCAATCTCGCGCCCTGGCGCTATGACCTGTCGCGCTTCAACACGATCAACACCGTCAGCTTCGACCATCCCGATCCGTCGATCTTCACCGTCCTGACATCCCCAAGCGACGTGCCCGGCCGCGCCAACGCCGATTTCGTCATCTTCCCGCCGCGCTGGATGGTGGCGGAGGGAACGTTCCGCCCGCCGTGGTTCCACCGCAACGTCATGTCGGAGGCGATGGGGCTGATCACCGGCGCGTATGATGCGAAGGCGGAAGGCTTCCAGCCCGGCGGCATCTCGCTCCACAACATCATGAGCGGGCACGGCCCCGACGTCGCGAGCTGGCAGGGCGCGAGCGCCGCCGACCTCAAGCCGCACAAGATCGAGGGCACGATGGCGTTCATGCTCGAGAGCTGCTGGGCGTACCGGCCAACCGAGTACGCGCTGACGCACGCGCAGCTCGATTACGATGCGGTCTGGGCGGATTTCCCCAAGGCGACGCTGCCCCGTTCATGAAGGTGCGCGCGTGAGCGAGGTGACGACCGCCGAGCAATCCGCTCGCGTCTTCGCGACGCCTTCGGGGGTGAAGCTCGGCACGCTCGATCAGATCACCGACGGTGCCGCGCGCAACTACGTGCTGCGATTGCGCGCGGGGCGCTTTCACGGCTTCGTCGTGCGGCAGGGGGAAGCAGTCTACGGCTATGTCGACCGCTGCCCGCACGCCGGGCTACCGCTCGCGCAGGAACTCGACGCCTATCTGACGCCCGATGGCGCGCGGATCATGTGCTCGTGGCACGGCGCGGTGTTCGCGATTGCCGATGGCCGCTGCGAGGGCGGGCCGTGCATGGGCGCGCGGCTGACACCGTGGCCGGTGCGCGTCGACGGCGGCGTGATCGTCACCGCCGCCTGACCGCCTCCGCGCGCGTCACGGCTGACGCGTGCGGCGCAGCGCGTTCGTGTCGTAGCCTAGCGACTTCGCGCGGGCGAACAGCGCGTCGACGTCCTTGTCGCCGGGACGCGGCGAGCGCGACAGCAGCCACAGGTAGCGCCCGCCCGGCTCGCCGACGATCGACCAGCTATAATCGTCGGCGTGGTCGAGCACCCAGTAATCGCCGACGTACAATGGCCCGAAGAACGACAGCTTGAGCTTCGCGCCCGTGTCCTTGTCCGCGACCACGCCCTTGGCACGCGCGACCTTGCGCTTGCCGTCGCGGGTGCCTGCATTGGTGACGCCGATCTTGTCCGCCGACAGCCGCGAATAATCGGCGGTGACCGCGTCCATCCCCTCCTCGAACACGTACTCGTGGCGCGCGATCTCGTACCAGCGGCCGAGATAGCGGTTGAGGTCGACCGGCTTCGCGGGTTCGGGCACGGCGGGGTTGATGACCGGCGGGCGCTTCGCACGCAGGTAGAGGAAGCCGCCAAGACCGAGCGCGGCAGCGCCTGCTCCGGCAAGGACGGCGGCGTTGGGACGGGGGGATTGCTGTGCCATGCGCATCCCTACCAGCGAACGCCAGCCTGGTTCCCTCAGCCCTGCGCGCGCGCCTTCTCGCGCAACCGCGCGGCGTGGAGCAGCGGCTCGGTATAGCCGCTCGGCTGCGTGACGCCGTCGAAGACGAGCGCGCGCGCGGCCTGGAACGCGATGCTCTCGTCCTCGCGGCCCGCCATCGCTCGATAGGCCGGGTCGCCCGCGTTCTGCGCGTCGACCTTGGCGGCCATGCGGGTAAGCGCGGCATCGACCTCGTCGGCGGTGGCGACGCCGTGGAGCAGCCAGTTCGCCATGTGCTGCGACGAGATGCGCAGCGTCGCACGGTCCTCCATCAGCCCGACGTCGTGGATGTCGGGCACCTTGGAACAGCCCACCCCCTGGTCGATCCAGCGCACGACATAGCCGAGGATGCCCTGCGCATTGTTGTCGAGCTCCTCGCGCACCTCCTGCGGCGTCCAGTTGCGCCCCGCCGCCAGCGGCACGGTGAGCAGGCGGTCGAGCGCGGCGACCGGCTCGGCGCGGCGCGCCTCTTGCCGCGCGAACACGTCGACGCGGTGGTAATGCGTCGCGTGCAGCGTCGCCGCGGTCGGCGACGGCACCCAGGCGGTGGTCGCGCCGCTCATCGGATGCGCGATCTTCTGTTCGAGCATGTCGCGCATCATGTCGGGCGCGGCCCACATCCCCTTGCCGATCTGCGCGCGCCCCGACAGCCCGCACGCGAGCCCGATCTGGACGTTGCGATCCTCATACGCCTTGATCCAGTCGGCACCCTTCATCTCCGCCTTGCGGATCATCGCGCCGGCACGCATCGCGGTGTGCATCTCGTCGCCGGTGCGGTCGAGGAAGCCGGTGTTGATGAACACGATGCGGTGGCGCACCGCGTGGATGCACGCGGCGAGATTGGCCGAGGTTCGGCGTTCCTCGTCCATCACGCCGACCTTGATCGTGTGGCGTGGCAGGCCGAGCAGATCCTCGACCGCGTCGAACAGGCGGTCGGTGAAGGCGCATTCGTCGGGGCCGTGCATCTTGGGCTTGACGATGTAGATGCTGCCCGCGCGGCTGTTGCGGCGCTCCCCCCGAATGTCGTGAAGCGCGACGAGGCTGGTGACGATCGCGTCGAGGATGCCCTCGGGCGCCTCGCTGCCGTCCGCCAGTCGGACCGCAGGATTCGTCATCAGATGGCCGACGTTGCGGACGAACAGCAGGCTGCGGCCGGGCAGCACGATCTCGCTGCCATCGGGGGCGGTATAGCGGCGATCGGGGTTGAGCCGGCGGGTCATCTCGCGACCGTTCTTCTCGAACGTGTCGGTGAGGTCGCCGCGCATCAGCCCGAGCCAGTTGGCATAGGCCGCGACCTTGTCGGCGGCGTCGATCGCGGCGACCGAATCCTCCAGGTCGCAGATCGTCGTGACCGCGCTCTCCAGGATGACGTCGGCGATGCCCGCGGGATCGTCGCGGCCGATCGGGTGATCGGGATCGAACACGACCTCGATGTGGAGGCCGTTGTGGCGGAACAGACGACCTTTCTCGCTGCGACCGACGTACTGCGCGGGGTCGGCTAATGTGATCTCGTCGCTCGTGAGCTCCGCCCACGATCCGCTCGCCAGCGGCACCGCGTCATCAAGGAATGCCTTTGCCCAGGCGATCACCTGGCTCCCGCGTGCCGTGTCATACGCACCGCCAGGGTTGGGCGAGCCGAGCGCGTCGGTGCCGTACAGCGCGTCGTACAGGCTGCCCCAGCGCGCGTTCGCGGCGTTCAAGAGGAAGCGCGCGTTGAGGATCGGCACGACCAACTGCGGCCCGGCGGTGGTCGCGACCTCGGCGTCGACGTTCGCCGTGTCGATCGTGAAGGCTGCGGGTTCGGGGACGAGATAGCCGATCTCGCGCAGGGACGCCTGATACTCGGCCTGGTCGATCGGCTGGCCGGCGCGCGCGGCGTACCAATCGTCGATGCGATGCTGCAACGCGTCGCGGCGCGCGAGCAGATCGCGGTTCTCCGGCGCGAACCGGGCGAACAGGTCGGCCATCCCCGTCCAGAAGGCGTCGCGATCGACGCCGGTGCCGGGCAGTGCGCGCTCTTCGATGAAGGTCGCGAGGTCGGTCGCCACGTGGAGGCCGGCGCACTTGGTCATCTGCTCGGTCATCTGCTCTCTCCTGCCCGCACGCTTGTAGCGTCGCTTCGTTCACGCCACTAGAAGCATTGATGTCGCGGCAGTCGGTAGCGATATGCACGAATGATCGACCCCGATTACCTACTTTTCGCGCGGCTGGTGACCGCCGGCAGCATCGCGGCGGCGGCGCGTGAGCTGCGCCTGTCACCCGCGATGGCGTCGCGCCGGCTGGCGCGACTGGAGGCGCGGCTCGGCGCGCGGCTGGTGCAGCGCACGACCAGGCGGCTGGCGCTCACCCCCGCGGGCGAGCAATTCCACGCCGACGTGGTCGCGATCCTCTCCGCGGTCGAGGCGGCGGAAGCGCGCCTGACCGGGGCGGCGGCAGCGCCCGCCGGGCTGCTCCGCGTCAGCGCACCGACCTCGTTCGGGCGCCTCCACGTCGCGCCGCACCTGCACCGGTTCCTCAACGCGCATCCTCAGGTGAGGCTGGCGTTCGACCTGTCCGACGCATTCGTCGATCTGGTCGCGGGCGGGGTCGACGTCGGCATCCGCATCGCCGCCGCGGTGCCGCCCTCGCTGGAGGCGCACCGGCTCGGTGCCAGTCGCCGCGTGCTGTGCGCGAGCCCGGCCTATCTGGCGCGCGCGGGCGTGCCAGGGCGCGTCGCCGATCTCGCGGCACACCGCCTGCTCGCGGCGGCAGGGCAAATGCCGTGGCGATTGGTCAGCGCCACGCGCCGCGCGAGCGTCGACCGCGCGAGCCATGTCGAGACCAATTCGAGCGAGCTGGTGCGCGAACTGGCACTCGCGGGGGTCGGGATCGCGCTTCGATCATTGTGGGACGTCGGCGACGCGTTGCGCGACGGTCGGCTGGTGCGCGTGCTGCCCGAGTGGGAGGGGATGCTGGACGTCGCGATCTGGGCGCTGCACCCGCGCGCGCCGATTGTCGCCCCCGCGGTGCGCGCGTTCGTCGCCTTTCTGCGCGAGACGATCGATCCCGCGGCGTGGGAGTGAGCGCTAGAACAATCGCCCGCCGTTCGGCACCGGACGTGCCGGACTGACGAGCACCACCGCGCCGTCCGCGTCGGGGAAGCCGAGCGTCAGCACCTCCGACATCATCGGTCCGATCTGCCGTGGCGGGAAATTGACCACCGCGGCGACCTGTCGCCCGATCAATTCGTCGGCCGAGTGGCGCACAGTGATCTGCGCCGAGGATCGCTTGACGCCTACGGGCTCACCGAAGTCGATCGTGAGCTTGAACGCGGGCTTGCGCGCCTCGGGGAAAGGATCGACCGCCAGGATCGTGCCGACCCGGATGTCGACGCGCATCCAATCGTCGAAACCGATCGGATCGGCGGCGGGTGCGGCAGGGTCGTTGCTCACGTGCACGGCGTCAGAAATCCGGGTTCTCGTAATAACTCGGCGGCTCGATTCCGCTGACACGCTCGGTCAGCAGCGGGCGAAAGCTGCGGCGGCTCTTGAACGCCGAATACCACGCCTTGGCGTGCGCGTGCCCGGTCCAGTCGATTCCGCCGAGGTAATCCGCGACCGAGATCTGCGACGCGGCGGCCAGATCGGCGAGGCTGATCGTCGCGCCCGCGATCCATTTGCGATGATCGAGCAGGTAATCGATGTAATCCAGGTGGCCGACCGACGACTTCATCGCTTCGCGCAACCGTGACGCGTTCGGCGCGGTGCGATGGACCAGCCGGTTGAGCATCCGCTCTTCCAGCAGCGGCTGCGTCACGTCGCGGTAGAAGAAGGTGTCGAACCAGGTGACCAGCCGGCGGATTTCGGCGCGATTGGCCGAGGAGCCGTTGATCATCGCCGCACGGTCGACCGTTTCCTCGAAATATTCGCAGATCGCGAGCGAATCGATCAGCACCTCGCCCTTGTTGGGCTCGACCATCACCGGGGTCTGCCCGGCGGGGTTCATGTGGAGGAAATCGTCGCGCCGCTCCCACGGATGCTCGCGCACCAATTGGTAGCCGACGTCCTTTTCGTTGAGCAGCGTACGCACCTTGCGGGTGAACGGACACAGGGTGAATTGGTGCAACTGCCACATATCGTTGGTTGATAGCGGGCCTGCGGTGGCGGGCAAGAGGCGCACGCGACCAAGCGCGGCTTTGCGGCGAGTTGCGTGAACGCGCGCGTCACCACCGCGGGTGACGCGCGCGATCGGGTCATTCCGCTGCGACCAATTCGATGCTGTCGTCGAGCGGGTGGGGCAGGCGGGTGAGCATTTCCTTCGGCACCACCTGCCAGAAGTGCGCGAGTGCAGCGTCCCAATCCTCCAGCAACCCCTTCGACCAGCGGCTGTCGGTGGCGCGGGCGTGCGCGTGGACGAGCGCGCGGAGCGTCTCGGCCCAGTGTTCGGACGCGACGCGCTGCCACACGATGCTCTCCGGATTGGCGTTGCGTGCGAAGCTGCCCTTCGCATCATAGACGAACGCCATGCCGCCGGTCATCCCGGCGCCGAAGTTCTGCCCCACCTCGCCCAGCACCACCGCGGTGCCGCCGGTCATATATTCGCACCCGTTCGCGCCGCAGCCCTCGACCACCACGTCGGCGCCCGAGTTGCGCACCGCGAACCGCTCGCCCGCCTGACCCGCCGCGAGCAGCCGCCCCGCGGTCGCGCCGTAGAGCACGGTGTTGCCGAGGATGGTGTTGTCCTGGCTGGCGAGCGGCGAGGATACCGCTGGCCGCACGATGATCGTGCCGCCCGAGAGGCCCTTGCCGACGTAATCGTTGGCATCGCCGAATACCTCCAGCGTGATGCCGCGGCACATAAATGCGCCGAGGCTCTGCCCGGCCGAGCCGCGCAGGCGGACGGTGACGTGGCCGTCGGCGAGCTTGCTCATCCCGAAGGTGCGCGTGATCTCGCTCGACAACCGCGTGCCGACCGCGCGGTGCGTGTTGCGCACCGAATAGGTTAATTGCATCTTCTCGCCGCGCGAGAAGACGGGGGCGGCATCCTTGATGATCTGCGCGTCGAGGCTGTCGGGCACCTCGTTGCGGAACGTCGACAGGCTGAACCGCCGCTCCGCATCCGATGCGTCGACCTTGGCGAGGATCGGGTTCAGGTCAAGGTCGTCGAGATGCTCCGCGCCGCGGCTGACCTGGCGGAGCAGCTCGGTGCGGCCGATGATTTCGTCGAGGCTACGCACGCCCAGCCGCGCGAGGATGTCGCGCACTTCCTCGGCGATGAAGGTCATCAGGTTGATGACCTTTTCCGGCGTGCCGACGAACTTGTCGCGCAGTTTCTGGTCCTGCGTGCAGATGCCAACCGGGCAGGTGTTCGAGTGGCATTGCCGCACCATGATGCAGCCCATCGCGACGAGGCTGAGCGTGCCGATGCCGAACTCCTCCGCGCCCAGGATCGCGGCGATGACGATGTCGCGCCCGGTCTTCAATCCGCCGTCTGCGCGCAGCTTGATGCGGCCGCGAAGCCCATTGAGCGTCAGGACCTGATTGACCTCGCTCAGGCCCATTTCCCACGGCGTGCCGGCATATTTGATGCTGGTCTGGGGGGACGCGCCCGTGCCGCCGACGTGGCCGGAGACGAGGATCACGTCGGCGTGTGCCTTGGCGACGCCCGCCGCGACCGTGCCGATGCCGGCCGACGACACGAGCTTGACGCAGACGCGCGCGCGCGGGTTGATCTGCTTCAAATCGTAGATGAGCTGCGCCAAATCCTCGATCGAATAGATGTCGTGGTGCGGCGGCGGCGAGATGAGCGTGACGCCCGGCGTCGAATGGCGCAGCCGCGCGATGAACTCCGTCACCTTGAAGCCGGGCAGCTGCCCGCCTTCGCCAGGCTTGGCGCCTTGCGCGACCTTGATCTCGATCTCGTCGCAAGCGTTGAGATACTCCGACGTGACGCCGAACCTTCCGCTCGCGATCTGCTTGATGACCGAATTGGCGTTGTCGCCATTCTCATACGGCGTGTAGCGGACCTTGTCCTCGCCACCCTCGCCCGAGACGGCTTTCGCGCCAATACGGTTCATCGCGATCGCCAGCGTCTCGTGCGCCTCCGGCGACAGCGCGCCGAGGCTCATGCCGGGGGTGACGAAGCGCTTGCGGATCTCGGTGATCGCCTCGACCTGATCAACCGCGACGCCCTCTGCGGGGAAGTTGAACTGGAACAGATCGCGGAGGTAGATCGGCGGCAGGTCGGCGACCCCGCGCGAGAATTGCAGGTAGCTCGAATAGCTGTCGGTCGACACCGCCGTCTGGAGCAGGTGCATCAGCTGCGCGGAATAAGCGTGCGCCTCGCCGGTGTGGCGCTGGCGGTAGAAGCCGCCGATGGGCAGCGTCGCAACGCCCGCGTCGAACGCCGCCTCGTGGCGTTCCGTCGCGTTGACGTGAAGCGAGGCATAGCCTTCGCCGCTGATCTTGGCGGGCATGCCGGGGAACAGGTCGTTGACCAGCGCGCGTGACAGGCCCACCGCCTCGAAATTATAGCCGCCGCGATAGGAGGAGATCACCGCGATCCCCATCTTCGACATGATCTTGAGCAGGCCTTCCTCGATCGCCTTCTTGTGGCGGGCGAGGCAATCGTCGAGCGCAAGGTCGCCGAACAACCCGCGCGCCTGGCGGTCGACGATCGCGGCCTCGGCCAGATACGCGTTCACCGTCGTCGCGCCGACGCCGATCAGCACGGCGTAGTAGTGCGTGTCGAGGCATTCCGCGGTGCGGACGTTGACGCTCGCGTAGGAGCGCAGCCCGCGGCGCACGAGATGGGTGTGGACCGCGGCGGCGGCGAGCACACCGGGGATCGCGACGCGTTCTCGCGAGATATTCTCGTCGGTCAGGAACAGCTCGCTGCGCCCCTCGCGCACCGCTTGCTCGGCCTGGTTGCGGATGCGCTGGATCGCGGCGCGCAGACGCTCCGCACCGCCGCCCGCCTCGAACGTACATTCGATCTCCGCCGCGCTTGAACCGAAATAGGCCTTCAGCCGGTGCCAGTGCGCGCCGGTCAGCACCGGCGAATCGAGCACCAGCACGCGCTCGCGCCGATCCTCGGTGTCGAGGATGTTGGCGAGATTGCCGAAGCGCGTCTTCAGCGACATGACGTAACGCTCGCGCAGGCTGTCGATCGGCGGGTTGGTGACTTGCGAGAAGTTTTGGCGGAAGAACTGGCTGATCAGCCGCGGCTTGTCGGAGATGACCGCGAGCGGGGTGTCGTCGCCCATTGATCCGATCGCTTCCTTCGCGGTCTCGACCATCGGTGACAGGATCAGCTCCATGTCCTCCAGCGTCTGCCCCGCCGCGACCTGCCGCCTGGCGAGCTCGGCGCGGTCGTAGCGCGTCGTGCTGTCGAGTGGGGCGGGGGGCAGGTCGTCGACGCTCGAGAACTCGCCGATCATCGCGGCGTAATCGTGCTCGGCGGCGATCTTGTCCTTGATCTCACGGTCGCGCAGCACGCGGCCCTCGTGCAGGTCGACCGCGATCATCTGCCCCGGGCCCAGCCGCCCCTTGGCGATCACGCTGCTCTCCGGCACCACCACCATGCCCGCTTCGGAACCGATGATGAGCAAACCGTCGGCGGTCTGCGTGTAGCGTAGCGGGCGCAGCGCATTGCGATCGACGCCGCCGACCGCCCAGCGCCCGTCGGTCATCGCGAGCGCGGCCGGGCCGTCCCACGGCTCCATCACGGATGCCAGATACTGGTACATCGCGATATGCGCGTCGGGCGTGTCGCCGCCCGACTGCCACGCCTCGGGCACCAGCATCAGCTTCGCGGTCGGCGCGTCGCGGCCAGACCGGCAGATCGCCTCGAACGTGGCATCAAGTGCCGCGGTGTCGCTGGCGCCCGCGGGGATTACCGGCTTGATGTCCTCCGAATGCTCGCCGAACGCGATCGAGGCCATGCGGATCTCGTGGGAGAGCATCCAGTTCTTGTTGCCGCGAACCGTGTTGATCTCGCCGTTGTGCGCGAGGCACCGGAACGGCTGCGCCAGCCACCATTGCGGAAAGGTGTTGGTCGAATAACGCTGGTGAAAGATCGCGACGCGGCTCTCGAAACGCTGGTCGGTGAGATCAGGGTAGAAGACCGATAGACTCTCGGCGAGGAACAGCCCCTTGTAGATGATCGAGCGGCACGACAGCGAGCAGACGTAGAAGCCCTGGATCTGCGCCGCGATCACGCGCTTCTCGATCCGGCGGCGGACGAGGTAGAGGTTCTTCTCGAACTCCTCCGCGCTGACCGCGTCGGGCATCGGCCCCGCGATCATGATCTGCTCGATCTCGGGTCGCGTCAGCTGCGCCTTGGCGCCGATCACCGACACGTTCACCGGCACCTGCCGCCAGCCGTAGATGGTGTAGCCGGCCTCGATCATCTCCGCCTCGACGATCGTGCGGCACGTCTCCTGCGCGCCCAGATCGGTGCGCGGCAGGAACACCATGCCGACCGCGAGCCGGTTGGGGAGCAGTTTGTGCCCCGAGGCCGCGACGCAATCATCGAAGAAGCGCACCGGCAGATCGACGTGCAGCCCCGCGCCGTCGCCCGTCTTGCCATCGGCATCAACCGCGCCGCGGTGCCACACCGCCTTCAACGCGTCGATCGCCGATTGCACCACGCGGCGCGACGGCTTGCCATCGGTCGCGGCGACGAGGCCGACACCGCACGCGTCGCCCTCGAACTCGGGGCGGTACATGCCGTGCTCGGCGAGATAGGCGCGCTGGTCGTCAGGGAAGTGTGTCATGGCAGGTGGTCCCGCAATTCGGTTTGGGCGAACAACAAGAGCTTGCGATATGCCGCCGATAGATCGTCGAGCGCGGCCACTGCGGCGCGGAAACGCGCATATTGGACGTCCGCGTCGAGCGGGTAATCGTGGACAAGATCGTTGCGCAGGCGGACGATGACCGACCAACGTGCCGCATCATCCAAGATGCCGATCTTTTCCATGTAATCGGCATAGTCGCGCGCGAACCACTGATCGGTATTTTCGGCGAGAAGGCGCGGGATCAACCGGAATGCGCGCGCGAGCTGATCCTCGATCTGCTCGAAACTTTTCAGCACCGCGCGCGACCCGGATCGACGCGCGGGCGGCAATGCCTCGAACGTGGCGAGATCGTCCGGCACGTCGCCCAGCAGCGCCAAGTCGTCCGCCATCGAAGCATGCAGCCGTTCCAGCCGTACGAGCAGTCGCGTGAATATGTCGTGTTCGGGCGTGGTCACAGGACGATCCCGTCGCGATAAGCGATGCGTTGGAACGGTCCTGGCGCGGCATTACGGACCGCGGTCAGCACGTCGACCTTGCGCGGTTCGGTCATGCGCCAGAAGCGATCAAGGAACTCGCTCTTCTGCCGTCGCTCATCGGACAGCGCATCGACCTCGACCAGCAGGTCGATGTCGCCGCCTCGCAGGTCGTCGTGGACGCGACTGCCGAACAGGCGCACGACCGCATCGTCGCCGAACGCCTCGCGCGCGGCCTGCTTGATCGCCGACACCTCGTGTTCGGTCAGCCTCACGCCGCCACCTTCGTGTCCGCCGCCTTCGCCTTCAGATACTTGTGCATCGCCGCCGACACGTCGCGGCCGTCGCGGATCGCCCAGACGACCAGGCTCGCGCCGCGCACGATGTCGCCGGCCGCGAACACGCCGTCGAGGCTGGTCATCAGCGTTTTCGCGTCGACCAGCACGGTGCCCCAGCGCGTGACACCCAGTTCGGGCGCATCCCACAAATGCGGCAAATCCTCCGCGTCGAAGCCGAGCGCCTTGACGACGAGGTCGGCAGGCATGTCTTTCGCCGCACCCGGATCGATCTCGGGCGTGCGGCGGCCGCTCGCGTCCGCGCTGCCCAGCCGCATCCGGTTGGCGCGGACGTGGGTGACCCGGCCGCCGTCCTCCACGAACGACGCAGGCGCGGAGAGCCAGACGAACTCGACGCCTTCTTCCTCGGCGTTCGCCACCTCGCGCTGGCTGCCGGGCATGTTGGCGCGGTCGCGGCGGTAGAGGCACTTCACGCTCTTCGCACCCTGGCGGATCGCGGTGCGGACGCAGTCCATCGCGGTGTCGCCGCCCCCGATCACGACAACGTTCTTGCCCGCGGCGTTCAGGCTTCCATCCTCGAACGCGGGCACCTGGTCGCCGAAGCTCTTGCGGTTGGAGGCGGTGAGATAATCGAGTGCGGCGACCACCCCCGCTGCATCATGCCCGCCGACGTCGATCGCGCGCGCCTTGTACACGCCGGTCGCGATCAGGATCGCGTCGTGGCGCTGCCGCAATTCGTCGAGCGTCGCATCCTCGCCGACCGCGAAGCGTTCGTGGAAGACGATGCCGCCCGCCCGCAACCGCTCGACCCGGCGGGTGACGACGGGCTTCTCGAGCTTGAAGCCCGGGATGCCATAGGTCAGCAACCCGCCCGCGCGGTCGTGCCGGTCGTAGACGTGGACCTCGTAGCCGTGGCCGCGCAGATATTCCGCCGCCGACAGCCCGGCGGGGCCGGCGCCGATCACGCCGACCGATTGACCACGCGGGCTGCCGGGGACGAGCGGTTCGACCCAGCCTTCCTCCCACGCCTTGTCGGTGATGAACTTCTCGACCGATCCGATCGTCACCGCGCCGTGGCCGGTGAACTCGATCACGCAATTGCCCTCGCACAACCGGTCCTGCGGGCAGATGCGGCCGCAGATCTCGGGCATGGTCGAGGTTGCGTTCGACAGCTCATATGCCTCGCGCAGCCGGCCTTCCGCGGTCAGCCGCAGCCAGTCGGGGATGTGGTTGTGCAGCGGGCAGTGAACCGAGCAATAGGGCACGCCGCATTGCGAGCAGCGCCCCGATTGGTCCTCCGCCGATTGCACCGCGTAGCGCTCGGCGATCTCGCGAAAATCGTCGGCGCGCGCCTCTGCCTCGCGCTTGCCGGGATAGGCTTGCGGGCGTTCAACGAAACGAAGCATGTCGGCCATCGGTCAATCTCCGATGGCCGCAATTTCATATCAACGCGGGCATGTCACGCGAAATCAAACAACATGGTAAGCAAAGCGGACCTAAAAAGCCCTTCTCGATCGCTGCTCATCTAGTTCGACGAGGCTTTGACCCGCCTTAAAGGTCCGGTTTAAACCCCATCAATGCAGGAGCAATGCCAGTGCGAGTCCGCCGGCGACGATCCGGTACCAGGCGAAGGGCGCGAAGCCGTGCCGGCCCACGATGCCGACGAACCAGCGCACCACCAGCAGCGCGACCACGAACGACACGATGAAACCGATCGCGATCGCACCCAGCCCCGCGCCTTGTCCCGCGATCAACTCGTGGTGGTGCCCGCCCAACTCCACCACGCTCGCCCCCAGCATCGTCGGGATCGCCAGAAAGAAGCTGAATTCCGCCGCGGTGCGCCGCTCGACCCCGAGGCTCAGCGCGCCCAGGATCGTCGCGCCCGAGCGGCTGACGCCGGGGATCATCGCCAGGCACTGCAGGAAACCGACCCCCAGCGCGGTGCGCGCGGGCACGTCGGCGATGCCGCGCGTCGTGCCGGGCTTCACCAGCCGCTCGATCACCAGGATCGCGACGCCGCCGACGATCAGCGCGACCGCGACAACGCGGGGTTGCAGCAGCAGCGCCTCGATCTGCTTCTTGAGCGCCAGGCCGATGACGGCGGCGGGAATGAACGCGATCAACAGGTTGCGCACGAACCGCACCGCACCCGCCTCGCGCGCGAACAGGCCTGTCAGCACGGTCCAGAAGGTTCGCCAGTACAGCACCACCACCGCCAGGATCGCGCCCAACTGGATCACGATGTTGAACAACCGCCAATGCGCCTCGTCATAACCGAGCAGCGCGCTCGCCAGGATCAGGTGGCCGGTGGAGGAGACCGGCAGAAACTCGGTCACTCCCTCGACAATGCCGAGCAGCGCGGCGGTGAGCAGGTCGTTCAAGAGGCAGCTCCGACAGGAGAGACTAAGGGGCAATCCGAGGCTGGAAAGGCGTCAGCCCTTGGCAGCGTCGCTCAGCAGCGAGAAGCGCCCCGCCTTGCGGTACCGCACCAGCCAGCCCGGCGCGACCGCGTCGAACGGCGTCCTCGCGAGGCCCATCGCGGTCAGCCCCTCGCCGGCGGTGACGACCGAATCGCGCTGGAGCAGCTTCCACTGGTCGCCCGTCAGCGGACCGCCCGGCACGCTGGCGAGCAGGCCGCCGACCGCGTCGGGCAGCGGCAGGAAGGTGGGGTGGCGCCCGATGTGCGACGCGATCCGCTGCTGGATCTCCAGCATGGTCAGCACCTCGGGCCCGCCGAGTTCGAAGGTATGGCCGCCGAACCGCGCCGGCTCGCTCAGGCCCGCGACGACCGCGTTGGCGACGTCGCCGACATAGACCGGCTGGAACCGCGCGCCGCTGCGCAGCACGGGCACGACCGGCAGCCTGGCGATCATCCCGGCGAAGCGGTTGATGAACTGGTCCTCGCGTCCGAACACGGTCGACGGGCGCAGGATCGTCGCGGTCGCGAACGCCTCGCGCACCGCGGCCTCCGCCTCGCCCTTGGTGCGGGCGTAGTTGGACGCGCTTCCTGCGTCGGCGCCGATCGCGGACACGTGGACCAAGGCACTCACGCCCATCCGCGTCGCGGCCTCGGCGACCGCGCGCGCGCCCTCGACGTGGATGCGATCGAGATTGCCTTCGAAGCTGCCGACCAGGTTGACGACGCCGTCGGCATGCTCGACCGCGCGCGCCACCGTGTCGGGGCGGGTCACGTCCACCGCGACGAACTGCGTCTGCCCGAGCGCGCCGAGCGGTTTCAAGAAGAACGCTTGCCGCGGATCACGCTGCGCGATCCGCACGCGCGCACCCGCCTTCAACAACGCCTGCGCGACGTAGCGACCGATAAAGCCGCCGCCGCCGATCAGGGTCACGAGCTTGTTGTTCACGCCGGTCATCAACGAAGATCCCTGGAAAGTCGCGTTCGCTTTAGCCGCGCGCACCGCGCAATAACAAGGCTGCGCGCCCGGGTGACGCAACGGTCCGTATTTTTCTCCGCGGGAAAGCGTTGACAAGGACTCGCGCACTCCACTAGAGGCGCCGGCCTACCCGGAAGCGTTCCCGCTTCCACCCGTGCCCAGATGGCGGAATTGGTAGACGCACCAGCTTCAGGTGCTGGCGATCGCAAGGTCGTGGAGGTTCGAGTCCTCTTCTGGGCACCATTTGTTCTCAAAGCATTGATAATGCTGGGGGATCGTCGAAAGGACGGTCCCCAGAGAGCGTTTGCTACACAGAACTGCTACACAGTCCGGGGCACCAATCGTCCCCAAACCCTCGGAAAACTGCCGTAAATCGTGGTGAGGGCTGCTA